>VOFG01001765.1_pt1 | contig 17711 bp, 24 predicted proteins | sample 5384171 | NCBI WGS metagenome assembly VOFG01 (sample SAMN12384726, study PRJNA508395) | human gut metagenome | isolation source: healthy gut F | host: Homo sapiens
GCCGATCTGCCGCACCGGTATTTGGACGAGAACAACCTCCACGCGCTGATTTTGAACGAGGAAAAGGACTATGCCGCCGCCGTCGCCGCGCTCGACGCCTTTCTGCCCTACGTTGACAACTGGGCGACCTGCGACGCGCTGCGCCCGAAGGCATTCAAAAAGCACCCTCCGGATTTGCCGGACGAGTGCCGCCGCTGGATAAAAAGCGGCGAGACCTATACCGTCCGCTTCGGCATCGAAATGCTTATGACGCACTATCTTGACGCGGATTTCCGCCCGGAATATCTCGAAAGAGGGTTCCATAATTAAAAGCGCAGAATATTATGTAAACATGATGATCGCCTGGTACTTTGCCACAGCCCTCGCCAAGCAGTACGAAGCGGCGGTTCCGTACGCATCGAGCAGCGCCGCCTCGCCCCATGGACGCATAACAAAACCATCCGCAAGGCGATGAAAGCTATCGCGTCACGGAGGAGCACAAGGCCTACCTCCGCACGCTGACAATACATCCGAAAACGCTTTAAAAGATACTTCGCGTCTGCCTTTACCGGCAGACGCGATTTTTGTATATCCGAAAACCACGCGTTAGACGCTTGGTTCAAAAGAGCCTAAGGCGATGAGGCAGACAAAAACTCCTTTTGTCTTTAGAATAAGCGTGCGGTCTGCCAACTGCACCCGAAAAGCAAAAGGAGGACATTCAGGAATGAGCCTGAATGACATAAACAGTTTATCTCATACGAAGTGGAATTGCAAATATCACATAGTGTTTGCGCCGAAATACCGAAGAAAAGTGTTCTACAAAGAGAAGTGCGCGGCAATAGGAAAAATACTCCGGCAGCTATGTGAGACGATAGCCTCTATTGGCCCGTTTGCGGGCGGCAAAGTAACAATCCCTGCGTAGCTGGCAGACCGTATTACACGTTTACGCGTTACGCGAGGAGCAGAGGGCTTCGCCCGCATAGGAAGAACCCCCAGTTTTACTGGGGGGTTACTTTTACACTTCTGCGCGGATAAACGAGAGCGCTGTTGTGCAATATAAACAGCAAGCAACTCGAAAACTGTAATCTACAATAAAAAAATTATTATGCAGTTGACAATGCGAGAATTTTATTACATAATCAAGCTACAGTTGTGGCCACATCTGTAAGAGCAAATATGACATCCCCTTAGAGCATCCCCGCGTGACCGATTCGCCGTTACGGCGAAAAGAACGAAAAGGAGGTAACATTTCCATGGGAGGAATCCTATCTGTATTAGCACCCGTTCTGACAGTTGCTGTGGCTTTGTTGACCAAAAATGTTATTATCGCGCTTTTCATCGGTATATTTTATTCTTCGATTCTCATTAACGGCGTAAACTTCCTGGTCCCCATGGCGGACTACATTCTGCAGGGGATCCAGGGGAACGGCTTTATTCTGGTACTCTTTATCCCTCTGGGCGTTATGCTGCGGTTCATGCGTCTCGGCGGCGGCTTCAAAGCCTTTGAGGAATGGGCGCACCGCAAGGTGGAGAGCGCGGAAAAGGCCGGGCTTCTGATTTTCCTCGTGTCTCTCATCATCGGCGTGCAGGACGGCCTTGCCAACATCGCCGTGGGCCGGATCGTGAAGCCGGTCGTAGACCGTCAGCGTCTGTCGCCGTATAAGTCGGCGTACATAACAGCTTCCGTTGCGCCCAATATCGCAACACCGTTCCGGGCGGCACATATTTCCTGTTCTGCGTCGCTATGGCCGGCGCATTCCTGCCGGACGTGAACGCGATCGCCTTTTTTCTACAAGGTGTGCGGTTTGAGCATCCATACTTGGGTCGCGCTCGTCCTCTGTCTTCTGGTCGTTTTGAAGGTGATCCCCGATATGGGCGAAATGAAGCGCCAGCAGGAGTTTCTTTCCAGCCGCGGCGTGAACGTCCGCAAGGAAACGGAGGCCCGGGCGTAGAGACCATTATGGGTGGAGACGTAGCGACAGACTGGTTTGCGTTCTTCTGGCCCATGGGCTCCATGATCGGCTTTATGGTTCTTACTTCCCTGATGGCGGGAGAGATCGTCGTTGTTCCGGCTGCGTTCCTTGCGGCAATTACGACGGCTGTCTATGTAGCGGTAAAGCACAAAATGCCGTTCAAGACGTTTGGCGACGAGCTGGTCGCCGGATGTCTGGAGCAGGCGGGGCTCATTTTCATGCTGGCGCTCTGCTTCACGCTCGGCTACATGCTGCAGCTGATCGATTTCTCCGGCTTCATCGTTGCGTCCTTTGCCAATACGATGCCGCCGGTGCTGATCCCGATCATCGGCTTCCTTGTGTCGCTCCTTATCGGCTATGCCACCGGCTCTCTCGGCAGCGCGCTCGTTGTCATGCTGCCTCTGGTCATGCCTCTGGCGCTCGCTACGGGAGCCAACCCCGCGCTGGCGTTTGCCGCGGTGTATTCCGGCAGTCAGTGGGGCGATCAGAGCTCGCCCATTTCTGATGTGCTGATCGAAAACTCCGGCGCGAACGAGGTCGATCCGGTCATCTCTCCAAATGCATGATGCCGTACCGCTGGATCGATCTGGAATTTCCCTCGCCGCATTCACCATTCTGTCGTTTGTCCTGTGAACTTGAAATAACAATAAATGAAAAGGAGAATATGATTATGTCTATGCAGTCCTACAAGTATGCCGAGCCCTTCCGCATCAAGGCCGTGGAAATGCTGAAAACGACGACGCCGGAGCATCGCCGTGCCGCGCTGGAGAAGGTGGCGTGGAACGTGTTCCAGCTGAAAGCGGAAGACGTTTACATCGACTGCCTGACCGACTCCGGTACGTCCGCCATGAGCAACAAGCAGTGGGCGGCCATTATGATGGGCGACGAGTCCTATGCCGGCTGTGAGAGCTTTTACCGGTTTGAAGCGGCCATTCAGGACGTGACCGGCTTCCCGTTCGTCGTTCCCACGCATCAGGGGCGCGCCGCCGACCTTCTGCTGGCGCGCATGATGTACACGGGCCACCCGGAATACAAGTACGTCGTGACCAATATGGCGTTCGACTCCACCCGCGGCGCCGCGATGGAGTACAACATGTGGGCGGAGGATCTGCTGGCCGCACCCGGCTATGACAGCCAGCTCGAGCACCCCTTCAAAGGGCAACATGGATCCCGAAGCTCGACCGCTTCCTTACCGAGCACAAAAGGGCGAGGTCGGCAACGTCATTATGACCATCACCTGCAACACCAACGGCGGCCAGCCGGTCTCCATGGCGAACATCCGTGAGTGCGGCGAGATCGCGCACAAGCACGGCCTGACCTACTATGCCGACGCAGCCCGCTGCTTTGAAAACTGCTATTTCATCAAAAGAGCGCGAAGAGGGCTACAAGGATATGGACATCCGGGACATTTCCCGCGAGATGTTCTCCTACTTTGACGGTGCCGTCATGTCCATCAAGAAGGACGGTCTTGTGAATATGGGCGGCTTCTTCTGCTGCCGCGACAAGGCGCTGTACGAGCGCGCCGCCATCAGCAACATGGCGCACGAAGGCTTCCAGACCTACGGCGGACTGGCCGGACGCGATCTCGAAGCGATCGCCGTCGGCATGTACGAAGGCTCCGACTATGAGTATCTGAAAGGACGCATTGGCCAGGTCAAGTATCTCGGCGAGTGCCTTGACGAGTTCGGCATTCCCCTACGTCCGTCCCACCGGCGGCAACGGCGTGTACATCGATGCCCGCAAGTTCTATCCGGACATTGCCCCGGAAAAGTTCCCCGGCCTGTGCCTCGCCGCTGACTGCTATCTCGAAAGCGGCATCCGCATCGCGGAGCTCGGCGCCTCGGCGTTTGCTGTGAAGATGGAGGATGGGACCATCCATCTGCCGGAGATCGACTATGTCCGCATCGCCATCTCCCGCCGCGTGTATACGAACAGCCATATGGAGATCATTGCCCAGACGCTCGGCAAGCTGTACAAAAACGGCTCGAACTTCAAGGGCATGGACAAGCACGAATGGGGACGTGCCGATTCCCACTTCAACAGCCACTACGTGCCCGAATTCAAATAAGGACCGACCGGAAAAACGCAACGCGGAGGGGAGCTGGGCCTTCGCTCCCTTTTAAAAAAAAGGGGGAAGGAAATTGACAAAGAGAAGAAAACGGTGGCTGGTACTTGTGCTTTTATCGCTGGGGACCGCTTTCGTAAATTACTCCAATATTTTTCTGGCTGCGCGGGCGGATGACGTTATGGCGCTGTACCGCTGCACGGCACCGCAGCTGGCGGCAATCGCATCCATTTCGTTTTTGCCGGGCGCCGTGCTGAGTGTTCCCTTTGGCAGATGGATCGACCGTGGCGGGAGCAAAAAAAGGTCCTCTGCGTGGGATTCGCCGTGGCCTCTGTCTGTCTTCTGCTGCGTATCTGGGTGAGAACGTATTGGCCGCTGCTGAGCCTTACGCTGATTGCCGGTATTTTTCTTGTACCGACGGGCGTCGCTCGGCAAAGCTGCTGGGAGAATGGTTCTCATCAAAGGAAATGCCGGTCGCTTTCGGACTGTACGGATCTTCGGCGGGGCTGGGAGCGGCCATCGGCTTTGCGACGGAAATCTGTTCCCGAGCGTAAGAGCGGCGTTTCTGGTCATTGCCGTTTTACCGCTGCTGCTGTCGGGGCGTGGCTCTTGAGCGGAGAACTGGCGGCACCCGGCGCGGTGAACGGCAGCGCCCCTGCCGTTCGGGGAATGCCCTCCGTTCTGCGAAGCCGAAATCTCTGGAAAGTTGCCGTCTGTGCTTTTATCGCTTCCGGTGTTTCGCTGGTGCTCAATACTTATCTGACGCGCGCGCTCACCTTCAAAGGCGCGCTGCCCTCGGCGGCAGCGGCCATCGGCACGATCCTGAATCTTTCCATGATCGCCGGCGGCGTGCTGGGCGGGGGACTTACGGCAAAAAGTCGGCCGGTATAACCGGCTGTTTCTGGTGCTCTGCGTGAGCGGCGGCGCGCTGCTTCTGGCGGCGTGGTTCGTGCCGTTCGGCGCATTCACCTATCTGGCGTTTCCGCTGGCGGCGCTGGTCCTCTCCGGCGCTGTGTGCCTTAACATGGCAAAAATATCGCTGCTTCCGCTTATTGGAGAATATAAGCCGGAGGAAGTGGCCACGGCAAACGGCGTTTCCAACATGTGCATGAGCTTCGGCAGCTTTCTTTTGCCGGTTCTCGTCTCCGCCGCTGCTGGGGGAGCGGTATCCTCTGGTATTCCTGCTGGCGGCAGGGGCGTTTTCAGCTGCCGGTATTCTCGGCAGCCGGATGCCCGAACTTGGCGGCGTTCCCGACCACGGGACTTTCTCTGCCGGAAATTGACTTGCACGCATCCGGCAAATGTGCTATCCTTTAGTGCGGTCGTCCGGAGGAAAAGGCAGAAAACGGACGGCCGTTCTTAATGAAAAGGAGAATCGGAATTGGACGGCACATTGGGATCACAGAGCGTTCTTTCAACCTTTATTGAATTTTTTCGGTATCGCGCTTGGCCCGCAGTATGAAATGGCGCTGTATGAGCTGAACGACGATAATACCGGCACTGCCGTTCAGGTGGAGTTTTCCCTCGTGACGGACGTGGAAAAGGAAGACCCGCTGCCGGAAGATGTTGTGAGTTTTCTTAACCAGAGCCAGTGGCACAGTACCACGTACCGCACCGGCCTGACAGCGGTGCTTGATGAGCACCGGATCGCCAATCTGGGACTTTTGTATCTTCCGGATGCCATTCCCGGAAAACGGTATCTGCTTGTTCTTCTGTGGGATTCCTCGGAGTATCTGGATATGGTGAACCGGCTGTTGATGATATCCAATCTGGACAGCAAGCTGAACGTTTCCGCTCTGGATCTCAAGAGCCTGAACAAGGATCTCCCGATCCATTTTGTTACGAACCGCCACAAGCGGGAAACGGAAAAGGAAGACTCTCTGCTGGATATTTCTGTTGCGCAGATCGACGCGGAAATACAGAAGGTGCTGGGATTACGCGCGAAAATGCAGTCGGCATTCACCCAGGAGGTCCGGCTCGAGATCGTGTCCAAGCTGTATGCCCGCGGCTTTTTGAGATCAAGGGAATCGTCCGCAAGGTGGCACAGCGGCTCTACTGTTCGGAGGCCACGATCTACCGGTATCTTTCGCAATTGGAGAAATCCACCAAATAAAATGGACCGGCACTCTGTGGAAGTCTCTTCCGCAGAGTGCCGATCCTTATTTTCCGCTGGCAAGATACCCCTCCAGCAGGAGCGTTGCCGCTACCGCGTCTACATTGGCGCGGTGCTTTTTTCTTTTTTTCCGGCGGCGTGGAGGATGGCGTGCGCCTCGATGGAGCTGCGCCGCTCGTCCCAGAGTATGACCGGCAGGCCGGAGGCCTCCTCCAGCAATGCCTTGAACTGCCGCGCCTTTTTCCGCGCGCGGGCCCTCGGTGCCGTCCATATTTTTCGGCAGGCCGAGCACAAACTTTTCGGCGTCACGCTCGCGGGCGAAAAAAGGCGAGCCGCTGCGCCTTTTCGGCGTTCCATTCCTGAATGGTGAGCGCTTCTCCCGCAAGCGTGCCGGTGAGATCGGACACCGCAACGCCGGTGCGGGCGTCGCCGTAGTCTATGGCGATGATCCGTTTCATGGCAGGACCTCCTGTATATGTCTTTTTCCTTACTATACCACACCGCAGCGCCCCGGCGCAATGCCTCTCCGTTCGACGGCTTTTGCAGGACCTTCTGCTATGCTCTTACCTGAAAAAACATTTCCCGCGGTTTTCCGTGGGGAAGGGAGGAAAAGAGCATGAAGCGCCGGATCGCCTGTCTCGCCGTATGTCTGCTTGCGGTTCTGCTGCCTGCTGCGCGCTGGCTGCGGAGGACCGCCGCCGCGTACAGACACGCGCCGGGGACTGGGCGCCCTCACGCAGCGTCATGCCGGGCGAAGAGCTGCATTTCCGCGCCACGCTCACGCTGCGTACCGGCGAGAGCTGGACGGTACGCAGCGTGTTTCCCCCGGCGTCGAGTTTCTCGCGCTCACGGCGGTCCGCGCCGACGGAGAGGCGTCAACGCCTCGTACTATACGCTCGTCACCGGCGCGCGCTCGAAAGAGAGCGCCTTTGCGCTCCATCTCGCGGCGCGCTTTTTCCGCGCGGGAGAGCGTCTGCCTGACGGTCGAGTGGACGGCGCGGCTGGGCGACGGCTGTGTCACCGGTGCGGGAAGGAAACCGCGTATTTCTCACCGCGGTGAGCGAGAGCGGCCAGACCGCAGCGAGCAGCAGCGCGGCGGTTTTCGCCTACGGCTTTTCCGTTTTTCCGCGGTGTGCGCTTTGCCGATGCGCGCGTGGCGGATCATCCGCTGCCGTCCGCCTGCTTCCGGCTCTATTATGACGCCGCGGCGCGCGAGCCGGTGGCGTTTCGGGAGAACGGGGCGTATATCTCGCGTGCGCGCTCGGCTGCGGCCACACGCGCCATACCTATATCCTGCGCACCGCGGAGGACGGGTACGTCCGCATTGCGGGACTTCCCGCCGGAACGTATTATTTGCAGGAGTCGCGCCCGCCGTCCGGGTACGGCTGCGCCGCCGTCATGCTGCGCGTGACGCTCACGGAGGACGGAACGCTGGAAACCGATGCGTCCGAAGCGTCCGGCAGCACGGTCCTTCTGCTTGAAACGGCGCAGGAATCGCTGCCGGAGAACAAAACGCTGACCTTTTACCGCCGCGGCTGCGGCGTGATGGCCATGCTGTTCACCACCGTTCTGTGCGGAAAGCGGCGATATTGGTGAATCATTTTTCTCCTTGGGCTTGAAGAGCACGGCGGCGAGATACCCGAAGAATATCGCCGCGGCGATGCCGCCCGCGGAGGCCGTCAGTCCGCCGGTGAACGCGCCGAGAAAGCCCTTCTCCGCCACGGCCTTTTCCACGCCCTTGGCAAGCGTGCTGCCGAAGCCCGTGAGCGGGACACTCGCGCCGGCGCCCGCCCACTCGATGAGCGGAGCGTACACGCCCACGGCGTGTAGCACGACGCCGAGCACGACATAGCACGTCAGAATGCGCGCCGGGGTGAGCTTCGTGCGGTCAATGAGCACCTGCCCGAGCGCGCACAGCGCCCCGCCGACGAGAAACGCCTTGAGATAATCTGTCCACATAGTCTTTACCCCTATCAACATCCAGCACCACGGCATGACAGATGCCGGGATGCTCTCGCCCTGCTGCGATGTTGTCGGCGACATGAGCGCGCCGGTCGCGGCAAAGAGCACGCGCGGCCAGTCACCGCAGGTCATGCGCTGGAGAATGTGCCCGCAGAGCACCGACGCGCTGCACCCGCAGCCGCTGCCGCCGGCGTGTACGTCCTGCGTCTCCGGATTGAAAATGAGCATGCCGCAGTCCGTGGAGCATACGCCGAGATCCACGCCGTCCCGGAGAAAGAGATCGGTCAAGATTTCGTGCCCGATTTTTCCGAGATCGCCGGTGATGATCGCGGCATAGTCCGCCGGTGCGCCCGGTGTCGGCAAAGTGCGCGCGGAGCGTTTCGTATGCTGCCGGAGCCATTGCCGCGCCCATGTTGTTCGCGTCCGTCAATCGCCCGCGTCGCGGATGCGCCCGGTCGTGACGTGCGTCACATAAGGGCCTTCGCCATCGCTCATGAGCAGCAGCGCGCCCGCGCCGGTCACGGTCCATTGCGCGGTCGGCGTGCGCTGCCCGCCATATTCGAGCGGAAGCCGGAACTGCCGCTCCGCCGAGCAGAAGTGCGAACTCGTCATGGCGCACACGGTGTCGGCGTAGCCGCCGTCGATCGTCATCGCGGCGAGCGACAGACTCTCCGCCATCGTGGAGCACGCGCCGTAAACGCCGAAGTAGGGGATGGGGAGATCGCGCGCGGCGAACGTTGAGCCGGCGCACTGGTTGAGCAGGTCGCCCGCAAACAGATACTGAATGTCCGAGGGCGGGATCCTCGCCTTGTCGCAGCAGAGCGCAAAGCACTTGGAGAGCATCACGCTCTCCGCCTTCTCCCAGCTCGACTGGCCAAAGTAGGAATCGTCGCTGATATAGTCGAACCATTTGCGCAGGGGGCCTTCGCCCTCCTTCTGCCCGACGACGCAGCTGCCCGCCGCAATGGAGGGCGGGTTCGTGAAGGCGACCGTCTGCCGCCCGAGCCGCTTATTTTTCAGAAAAACCACCGTCTTTCCCTTTTTTTCATAGCGTACCCCGAAAAAGCAAAAAATCCCTCCGGTATGAACCGGAGGGAGAAAGATGTTTAATTTACGTGCGCCCGACGGCCTGGTAGTTCCAGCTGAGCGAGTTTTCGCGCAGCATCATAAAGTTATCGGTGTACATCTGGAGAAGCCAGTAGTTCATCTCGATCTCCGGGTCGCAGATGTAGATCTTGCCGTCGAGCGTGATCTCCGTCCAGGCGTGCGGCTGGTTTTTCTATGCCGATGCTGCCGGAATAGGTGCGGGCGTTGTACCCGAGCCCACGGGCGAGCGCGCAGAACGCTCCGGCGTAGCAGTAGCAGTTGCCCTTGTTCGTGCGGAAGATCGTGAGCGCCTCGTCAATGTCCCAGCCGGTCGCGCCGGAGTCGTAGTAGTTGCGCGTGAGATACTGGAAGTCGTTTTTCACATGGTAGTAGATCGCTTTGAGATCGTCGAGCCGCGCGGCGTCCGGCGTCATGAAGTCGGAGAGCGTCTGCGCGACGTAGTCATCGAGCTCTGCGCTGCCGCTTGTATAGCGGCCGTTTTTATCGAAATACAGGCCGTCAAATTCCGAATCGGTGAGAAAATACCCGTCGTCGCTGAGCCGGTAGAGATATCCGCCGAACCAAAGGAAGCCGTCGCGCGTCATGGATTCAAGAGACTCTTTCGTGAGCGTTCCGCTGCCCGCCGCGGCGAGCACTTCGGCGGATGCCCAGTGCGTTGGGGCAACGTCCGGATAATAGACGTCCTCGCGGCGCTCTCTTTCCCGAGCAGTTGGGAAACGCAGAAGGCAAATTCCGCGCGTGTCACATATTCGCTCTCCGTTTCCGGCAGAGCCTCAAGCACCGGTTCGACGGTCCGGGATCGAAAAAGCGTGTCCAGCGCGGTCTTTAGCTCCTCGCGCGTGAGCGCATCTTCGGGAGCGGCATCCAGACCTGCAAGCAGTGACGGATCGATACGCTCCTCCGGCGCGCGCGCGCAGCCGCGGCGCACTCCGCGTGCGTCATCGCGCTCTCCGGGCGGAGCAGACCGTATTCGTCGGGGAAGAGAAACGCCGCGCCGGCGTTGAGTACCGGCCGCGCCAGAGCGTAATATACCGTGTCCGTTTCGACCGGCGCTGCCGGATCGGCGCGCCTGCCGGTCTCATCCGTCCATGCGACGAGATACAGACCCTCGGGCAGCGCGGTGTCCGCAGCGGGCGAGCCGTCGAACGGGGATGCTCTCGGTTTTAAAACGTCGTCACCGAGACGGTATTCCACCGTGAAAACCGGCGTTTCCGTCGGCGCGGGCGTAGTCTCCGCCGCGGCGGGGGGCGTTCGAGGCGAGCGGGGCAGCCTCCGCCCGGTAGCCGCAGCCGTGGAGAAAAACGGCGGCGAGCAGCACGGCGGCGAGCGGCGCGAATCGGAATGTTTTCAGCTTCATGAAGACGGGTCCTCCCGGAATTGCTTTTTACAGAACATGCGATACAATTATAATATTCCCGCCGCGGCGTGTCAAATACGCTCGCATCGCGGCGGCAACAGCGAGGAATGTATGAGAAAAAAAGCGAATAAAGAGAGATTGCCCTGCTTTTCGCCGCGCTGCTCGGCGCGCTCCTATTGTCAAACTGCGGCTATCGCCCGGAGGGGTCGAAGCCGTGCAGCCGCTTTCGGACGTGCCCGCCGCCGCGGCAGCGCTGCCGGAGGAGACCGCCGCGCCGCAGGGAAGACCTATACCGTGACGTACCGTGTGAACGGCGCGGAAACGGCTGAGCTTGTGGCCGAGGGCGGCAGCGTGCAGAATGCGCCGGAGTTTATGGCAAGCGAGAACTGTGCCATCGTCGCCTGGAAAACGCCAACGGCAAAGGTGGTGGACATCCGCACCGCGCCGGTATATGCCGACGCGGTGTATGAAGCCGTCCCGGCCCGGCGCTCCGGCGCGAGGGGGGGCGTATATCGCGGCGGGAAACGACGGGCTTTTTCCACCCGCTCGATAAATTCACGCGCAGCGACGCCGCCCGCGCCGTATATGCGCTGCTCGATGCGAAGCCGACCGGCGAGACGTTTTGAAGGACGTCACGACCCACGCCAAGTGCTACACCGCCGCAACGACGCTTGTGACGGCGGGATATATGACACTCAACGAGGGCCGGTTTTACCCGGACGTCGCCATCACCCGCGCCGATCTCACGGCGCTGCTTGAAAAGGTGTTCTCTCCCGCGGCGGTGGAGCGCGCGCTTGCCGGTATGACGGACGAAACGCCCTTCACCCGCGCCGAGGCTGCCGCGGCGATCAACGCGCTGCTCGAGCTGGACACGGCGGGGCTTGCCAATGCGCCGTACTTCCCGGATGTGGCCCCGAGCATGGGAAAACTATGCCGCTGTGGAGCTTGCCGGGCAGAGCGGGACGATCTCCTGGCTCAGCGGCGACAGAGCGGAGCCGGGCTTCTCAATCTGGACGGATATCTCTACTGCGTCGGCGACGACGGGTATTTCCTGCGCGACACGATGGTCGGCACGCTGTACTTTGACATCTCCGGCCGGTATACGAGCGGGGATGATGCGCTCGATATGTTCGTTGCCGATCTCGTTGATTCCCAGACGAACGCTTCCATGACCCGCGAGGAAATGCTGCGCGCGGTGTACGAGTATGTGCGCGATCACTATCTCTATCTCAAACGCAGTCTCTACGAGGTCGGCGAGACCGGCTGGGAGATCCCCGAGGCGCTGCTCATGTTCCAGAGCGGCAAGGGCAACTGCTACAACTTCACCGCCGCGTTCTGGTCGCTCGCGCGCGGCATCGGGTTTGACGCGGTGTGCTACAGCGGTCTCTGTCGGCGTCGGGCGCGACCCGCACAGCTGGGTGGAGATCACATTCGACGGTGTCCCGTATGTGTTCGATGTGGAGACCGAAATGTCCTACCGTCTTGTGAACGACTACATAACAAGCATGTACTGGAAGACTTACGAGGAGGTCGCGGCGTGGAGCTACGTCCGCACCCCGGAGGAAGCTGCCGCCGCCGCGCCGGAAACCGCGGGCTGACGGGACTTGCCGCCGCATCCAGGAAAAAAATATACCGGCCGTCTGCCGGAATGAACGAAGCCCTAACGGAAAAAATCCCGTTAGGGCTTTAATTATTATACAAATGTTGGAAATAAGCATTCTGCACAAATTATAATATAAAAATTGAAAGCATTTTTCTTGACCAAACAAAAACCGATATGATAAATTTAATTCATATAGGGAGAAAAATCACAGACAACGCGCCCCCTAAACAAAGTAAAGAGGTGTATTGCGTGAAAGACCTTAAGCATCTGATCTATTTTGAGAATCTGCTTCAGGATGCACACAACGAGCTTGTCGCACAGGCAGTACAAGAGGGAGACTATGCGCTGGGCGCTGACATCCGGAAGTTCTTGCTCAATCTTCCCGGCTGCTTTTCCGCGCGACGCTGCACATCCACCGACGTCGCCAGCTACTACATGACCAACCGCACCTGCCCCTATGCCCGCTCCCTTCTCGAGCGCGCCATCGAAGGCGGGTACAACTATCTCAACGCCCTTCTCGGCGCGGAGTGCTGCGCGACCATGGAGCGCATGGAGGAGCACTTCTTCCTCATCAACCCGGTGAAGAATGAGAAGTTCTTCGTCACGCAGATCGACCCGCCCATGAAGGGCGACGAGACCAATCTCGATTACTACAAGGCGCAGCTCAAGCTCAAGGTCGTGGACAAGCTGCACGAGGAATACGGCATCGACACCTCCGAGAACGCCATGCGCCGCGCCATTGATGACCATAACGAGATCAGCCGCATCATCACCGAGATCGGCAATTTCCGCAAGGCGGATAACCCCAGCATCACCGGCTACGAGTTCCACGTTATCCAGCTCGTCAGCCAGGTATGCCCGCACCAGCTCATCAAGCCCTACCTAGGAGACACTTGAAGAGCTCAAGACCCGCGAACCGGAAGAGAAGTTCCCGTTCCGCGCAAAGGTCGTGTCCTCGTCGGCTCCGAGATAGACGACCCGGAGTTCACCAAGCTCGTCGAGAGCTGCGGCGCCATGGTCGTTGCCGACCGCTACTGCTTCGGCTCCTTCCCCGGCCGCGAACAGATCGAGATACGCGACGGGGAGAGCGCATTCGACGCCATCTGCCGTCACTACCTGTTCTGGAACCAGTGTGCCCGCTTCATGGACGGCGAGAAGATAGACCAGCGCCACAGCGAGGTCAAGCGCCTTGTCGATGAGTTCCATGCCGACGGTATCATCTATGAGAACATGAAGTTCTGCGAGTTCTGGAGCTACGAAAAGGTCCTCGCACACCACATTTTCACAAACGAGCTCGGCATCCCCACCTGCACCATCGAGAAGGAATACGCTCTCGGCGCGGTCGGCCAGCCCGCACCCGCTTCCAAGCCTTTATTGAGTCTCTGGAAATCAAGCAGATACAGGGAGGCAAGTGAAATATGAAAGCAACAGATAAGCTTATAGCCGCTATTGATAAAAAGCTCGAACGCTTCGACCCCATCTGGCAGGCCGAGCACGGTGTCGGCGGTCAGCGCTCCCGCTACTATGACAAGACCGGTGTCGCCAAATGGCGCGAATGGCGCGGCGTTAAGGACACCTTTTATGATTACACCCAGTGGCTCAATAACCTCTCGAGCATGGTGCAGATGGTCGCCTCCGCTCCTATCCCCTGTCTCAAGGGCTTCTGGGAGTACCGCTGGATGGGCTCGTATCTCGGCACCTTTATGTTCATCGACCGTCTGTTCGAGGGCTACCGCGGCTATGAGCTGCGCACCGCGCACACGAACATGCACGCCATCGTGCAGAGCCTTACCAAGCGCATCGCGCTCGTGCTCTCCAACGACAAGCGCCTCGGCGGCGGCCCGCGCAGCGACGACTTCCTCCCCTTTGACGAGGTGCTGCCCCCGCTGTTCCTGACGGGCTTCGGAGCTGATCCCCTTCCCGCTGCAGACGCTGCCGGAGTTCATCATCTGCGACGTGGACCAGCACATCGAGCCGTACTATATCGACGTGGCCGAGTCCTTCGGTCTGGCGGCGGACGTGTGCTCGCGCTGCGCCGCGGAGACCGGCGTCGCTATAGACGATGCTTTCCCCATCATCGGCAAGGCTTTCCTCACGACGAACATGCCGTGCAACGCCTCCGAGTGCACTTCCATGATCCAGCGCCGCCGCATCAGTCTGCCGGACTTCCCCGTAACGCTCGCGATGATCCACAACGAGCCGGGCGCGCACCCCTATTCCACGCAGATGCTCAAGGACGCCATCGCCTTCATTGAGAAAGAATACGGCATCAAGTACGACTGGGACGAGGTGTTCAAGTACGCAAAGCTCATGAACGAGCAGAACACCATCGAGCTTGAGAAGTGGGATTACTTCAAGACCCCCTACTCCGCCCTCTGCGGCATCGCCGAGACGCTCTACCGCCTGTACTCCTGGGCCTCCGTCAACGGCCCCGATCCGTATTTCAACAAGGTCGATCGCCGCGTTATCGGGATCATGCGCAAGGCATATGAGGAGAAGTACCAGCCCTTCGGCGGCAGGACGCGCCACCGCGCCTTCCTGTGGGGGCCCTCCGCGGTCTATTATACCGACTTCCCGACCTGGACTCAGAACTGCTGGGGCATCAACATCGTCCTGAACATGGACTCCACCATGGGTCACAATATGATCGACACAGAAGAACCCCGAGCAGGCCATCAAGGATCTGGCGTGTTCTCCGAGAAGGCCACCATGCGTCACCACGCCGTCGGCGGCTGGGAGAATGTCAACGCCATCTGGGAGTGGGCAAAGAACTTCAACTGCGATATGGTTCTCTTCAACGACAATATCGCCTGCAAGGCTATGCTCGGCGTCCACGCTCTCATGGAGGAGCAGGCGCGCGAGCTGGGCTTCCACTTCATCTTCGTCGAGCACGATCTGGAGGACTGCCGCACCGTATCCCGGCAGGACATGAGAAACTGCGTCAACAAGTATATGTCCGTCGTTCTCAACGAGAAGCCGCTTGACCCGACCATCGTAGAGTTTGACGACTCCATGGCATACTAAGAAAGGCGGAACAGGTTATGAAGAAATTTCTCAAGATCCTCTTCAAGATCCTCGGCAAGCTGATCCTTGCCGCTGTGATTTTCTTCGCCGCAACATTCACGCTCTATATGGTCAACGGCGAGAACAAGCTCATTTATTATGTTGTGCGTCCCTGCTGAACAAGCATTACGATTCGCAGGTGCGCGACCGGCGCATCGTCTGACGCATTCAAACGAACCCATTTTTTGTTGCCCCAGGCAGATTTTCCTTCTGCCTGGGGTATTTTCATATAGGACGAACCTTCCGCATATAGATGAAATGCCGGAAGGGGAGTGGTGCATGATGCAAACGAACAGAGACGAGCGGGCGTGTGAGCTGGCGAGGTGGATCGTTGAGAACAATGCCACCGTCCGCGCGGCGGCCAAGCGTTTCGGCATCTCCAAAAGCACAGTGCACAAGGATCTGTCCGGACGTCTTCGGCAGATCGACCGGCTGCTGTATGAAAAGGTGCGGCTCGTTCTCGAGCAGAACAAAGGCGGAACGGCACCTGCGCGGCGGCGACGCCACCCGAAGAAAATACTGCACGCCGGGACGCACGTCCCCGAAGAGAGAAAAATACACGGCTGAAAAGTATACAAAGCGGACGGGCTGCCGGGACTCCGGCAGCCCGAAAATCACTTTTTTTCCGCCCAGAACGAACACCATGCTCATCGGAACATACAGCACCAGCGCGGCCACCGAAACGACAATACCCATGTTTCTTTCCTCCTTGACAAATTCACATCTTCTTTATGAGACAAGCATACCGCATTGTGTGACCCATAAAACGGACTCCCGCAATGTGTTCATAAATCAACACGGTGTCATCAAAAGAAAAAAATCGGAAAAAACGGCGAGGAATATCTTGCTTTTGTGTCGGTTTTCCGTATAATGTGTTTGAAACTATATATAAGGGAGGGCTGACCCTTGATCGTAAATCAGCAGACCGCCGCGCAGAAAAAGGTGGACGAGCTGTATGCCACGCTCGGACGCCGCCGCGGAGCGTCGCCGTTCGGGAGCTGTCCGGTCAATCTGACTGCCTCGTTCGTGCAGCTGTGTCTTGCGCAGAGCTGCGGAAAATGCGTTCCCTGCCGCGTGGGGCTGGACCGGCTGCACGCGCTTTTGGAGAAGATCCTCGATGGCCGCGGAACGACGGACGATCTCCGCGCCGTGCGCCGCAGCGCCGCCGCCATTTACGACAGCGCCGACTGCGCCATCGGGTTTGAGGCCGCGCGCCTCGTGCTCGACGGGCTGGAGGCCTTCCGGGACGATTATATGTCCCACATCGAAAACGGGGTCTGCACCGCGGCGTTCGACGCCGTGCCGTGCGTGGCCGGCTGCCCGGCGAATGTGGACGTGCCGGGCTACATCGCTCTCATCCGCGAGGAGCGCTATGCCGACGCCGTGCGGCTCATCCGCAAGGACAACCCGTTCCCCGGTGTCTGCGGTCTCATCTGTGAGCATCCGTGCGAAAAGCACTGCCGCCGTCAGATCGTGGACGATTCCATCAACATCCGCGGGCTGAAGCGCTACGCGGTCGAGCGCGCGGGCATCGTCCCCACGCCGCCGTGCGCGCCGTTCAACGGCAAAACGGTCGCCGTCATCGGCGGCGGACCGGCGGCCTTACGGCGGCGTACTATCTCCAGCTCAAGGGCTATCACGTCACGGTGTTTGAAAAGCACAAGCGGCTCGGCGGCATGCTGCGTTACGGCATCCCGAGCTACCGCCTGCCGGACGACGATCTGGACCGCGATATCAACGCCATCCTCTCCACCGGCATTCAGGTCAAGCTCGATGTGGACATCGGCCGGGAGATCACCTTCGATCAGATCCGCAGCGAGTATGACAGCGTATACATTGCCATCGGCGCGCAGATCGTCAACCGCATGAACATCCCCGGGCAGGACAGCGAGGGCGTGCTCTCCGCGGTCGAGCTGCTCGGCGCGGTCGGCGCGGGCGAAGCGCCGGACTTCACGGGCAAGCACGTCGTCGTGGTGGGCGGCGGCAACGTCGCCATGGACGCGACGCGCACTGCCAAGCGCCTGGGCGCGGCCTCCGTCACCTGTGTTTACCGCCGCCGCATCGAGGACATGACCGCCGCGCGCGAGGAGATCGACGGCGCCATCGCCGAGGGCTGTGAGATCATGCCCATGCTCTCCCCGGTGCGCATCGAGACTGAGGACGACCGCGCCGTCGGCATCGCGGTGCAGCCGCAGCTCTCCGGCCCCATCGAGAACGGCCGCCCGAAGCCCATCAACGCCGATCAGCCGGAGATCATTCTCCCGGCGGACGTCGTCATTACCGCCATCGGACAGGCCATCGACTCGGCGCACTTTGAAAGCAGCGGCGTCGGCACAGAGCGCCGCCGCATCAAGGCCGATCCCTCCGGCGCAGTGCCCGGCATGCCGGGCGTGTTCACCGGCGGCGACTGCTTCTTCGGCCCGTCCACGGTCGTGCGCGCCATCGACAGCGGCAAGGTCGTCGCGGGCAACATCGACCACTACTTCGGC
>VOFG01002295.1_pt1 | contig 17703 bp, 30 predicted proteins | sample 5384171 | NCBI WGS metagenome assembly VOFG01 (sample SAMN12384726, study PRJNA508395) | human gut metagenome | isolation source: healthy gut F | host: Homo sapiens
TGCAGATAGTCCGCAATTTTGATTTGTTTTGGTTTTTGATGTTCATGATATAATTTCATGGATTTGATGATGACCGTAAAACGTTGATTGATGAATGAGATATGTATTGTCCTATACGTTAATGCTTTATATTCTCAACATCTTCTCAACAAACCACCGATAGAGAATCCAACAAACTGATGCTGTTTCTCTCAACTTTTCTTTTCGATTGTTGAGAATTTGTTGAAGTGTATACTGTTTATTATCAGTATGGTTATATCATTATTCATCAATTCAACAAAAGAATAGTATTACAGGGATTCAAGTTGTTCCCTTGTGACGGTGTAAGCGTAAACTCTTACAGCAGAGCTCATATCAGCTCCTGATTGTAATTGAATTGGTAAGTGGTATATGCGTGTCCGTTAGAGGCAGGAGTAAGTTTCCAACATTCCTTTCTGACTTGGTGGCTTCTCCACCTTTACCTGCGAATGCACCAGCAAAAGAAGAATGTCGTTTGGCAGAACGAGGTCCGTGCCGACACTTTCCATAATGTCATGATAAGTTCGCACATCTCTATCTCCAATCGGTTGCGGTTGCTGCGGATAATCTTCTGCAAAGGCTTCGGTATGCAGCAAAGAGGGCGCAAAACCACATACGGCTTTCCTTTTCGGTGGAAAGTTTCTGTATTTTGCAGGTAATACAGAAAGGCAGGTATCTCAGCTTCAGCTTTTGCAGGAAGTCTGTGTCATCGGATTGCAGACGGTTCATTTTGCGCACTCCAATAGCGTGTGTGTTTCACCTGCATCAATGATAACAGGCAGATACTCGTTGTTGAGCATAGCACGAACTTGGCAAAGAACGCTATCTCGTCATTGGTCTTTGCCTTTGGCTTCCACCTTGTAGGAAAGTGTGGTGCTGGGGTTCTTCAACCGCTCGCTGTCCTCCCTTGCGGTTGAGCAATACCTCGTCCACCACGATGAGCAGTTTTCCTGCCCAGTCGGAATTGAACTGGCTGCCGGAAGTCCTCGTTGGTATTGAAAGTAACATTGTTTTGAAACACAGCTTTCAGGAAGTTCAGGGAATAATACTCTTGCCCGTGTTGCGTTCTTCTGATACCAACAGCAGGATAGGCAGTTTCTGCACGGGTTGCAGGTAGAGCAATTGAAGATAGTCCATGCCCAATTCATACTGTTCACCGAAGATATGGCGCACCAATGACCGGATACAGGGAAACTCGCCTTGTTGCGGACGGTGTCCTATCGGCTCGTAGAGGTTCAGGGACTTGTCCACCACGGGACGGTAGTCCACATGGTCGGGGACGGTGCGAAGCCGTCGTACTTCGGCACGGTGGCGAGATAGTCCTTGCCGTAGTCCTGCCGCAGTGTTTCGTTGTTCCACACGATGCGCTTCTTCACATAGCCTCCGTTCAGACGGGGCTGGTTCACTAACTTGTAGAGTGGTAGTACCCACACGGATAACCTCATTTTCAAAGTTGCCTTGTTTCATTAGCGGCACTTTTTTGTTTAATCAGCAAAACTCGGCAATTAGCGCAGAACGGATTAACAACTCACGCATACCCACGTAAGATTTTCTTGGATTTGGCTTTTATGACATATTCATAAAGCCTGAAGAAATGCCATTCTAATGGATTTTTCTTCGGTTTGTCGTAATCGTACGTATGAATGGCAATACACCTATTCACATACTCGTATAAATACATTGTTGGCAATGGGAATACGCATAGGTTCACTACTTCATGTCGTCATATCATTAGAACTTATGCCTGATAATTAGACATATCCCAACTATTTATACCCAGCGAAAAGAAGATATTTGTTTTCTCTTTTCGCAAGTACAGCCTTTTAAATATGGCATTGTGCACCTGTTCCGCACCGAAGCTGTCAATGCGGAAAGCAAGTGCGACTATCATCGGAAAGTTGAACACATCGGCATGATACCTGTTCTCCCGCCGAACATACTTCTGTACCTCGTATTCTTTTAATGCCCACTGTTATAGATGTTTCTGATGGCAGAACGAAGTGTCGGAGCAATTACTCCGAACAGTTCCACCACCGGCCTGCTCATCCAAATGTTTGAGACATTCTCCGGCATGAGGATATTGCCGGATTCATTCACTGTTATGCTGTTTCTTCATACTCATGACATCGTTATTCCGTTAAACGTCTTACTCAGTTTGTCGCCGAACATGGTATCAGGTCGTTGTCGAGCTTCTGCGTGGTTATCTTTTGCGTAGAGTTGGGTCGTGACTATATTCGTATGTCCCAACACGGCTTACGCTTTCAATGGGCATCCCCTTGCTCAAAGCTAATGTTGCGAAGCCATGACGACTGCAATGAAATGATATTGACTTGGTTATGCCACATTCCCTTTATCATCCGTTTCAACGGTTTGCAGATAGACCAATAGTTCAAGCCGGGGAATATACGATTGTCTTTCTGCATCGGTCGGTAGCGTTCGACTATCTGCAGGGTATATCCAGCTTCACTTGGAGAGGCGACTTTTGTCTTGTGGCGTTTGGACAATATCCACTTCTCGCCGTTCACCTCCACGATGTTGTCATTCGTCAGTTCCCTGAATGTCTGAATGACAAGGCGTTAACTTAACAAAAGATATGTCACGGATATGCGAGCTTGCTGTCTGCAAACTCATGTGTCATGACCGCTTTCAGTTCATCCTCCGTCAGATATTCCCGTTCTTTCACATTGGGGCTGATATGAAACTGGATGAAAGGATTGCGCAGTATCAACCCGTTATAATGCGCTTTCATGACCACGCCTTTCAGCCACATACAGTTTGCCCATATCGAACCGTTCCGCAATCCGGCTTCAGTCGAGAGGTATGCGGCGAACTCCTTGATGAAATCGGGGAGTAAGTTCCAACATGGACATATCGCTGCGTCTGTAAAACGACTTGATAAAGGCGGCTACATGGTTTCTTGCCCGTACACGTGCCCGATAGGTAGCCATTACCCTGTCTTTGCCTACCCCGTTTCTTGAACACTTCGTTCTCACGGTCGAATGCTTTTAGCAGCGTCTCATACTCGCTGCCGATTCCTGATAGGCGTTGCGCACCATCTCAGCCGTAACAAATGCCTCGCGGTCTGAAATGCGCTGGTAATGTTTGATGATTTGCGCCTTGATGTTGTCAAGGGCAAGGTTGATGTCTCGTGCCTCGCGGCTCTTGCCTTTCGCCTTGTTTCCTTTCACGTCCCAAAGCGTTTTTCGGGATGTTCTGCTTACAACTGAACTGCGCCACAGTCCCGTTGATTGTCACTCGTCCCATGATGGGGACAATACCGTTTTTTCTCCTTGCTGCCGTTCACGTAGAACAGAACCTTGAATGTGCTTCTTGCCATACTCGTTTTTGTTTGCAAAGTTATTACTCAACGAGTTAGACCTTGATATGCCAACCTGTGCCACAAGCTGCCAAATACAACACGTGTGTTAAAATCACCATTCGGCGGGTATGATTTGGAGACCGTTCTTCTTCATAAATCCGCTTTCCTTTACGTTACCTCGATTTTTCGCCTGTCCTCATTTGTCTTCGCAAACGCCTTATTGACAGGCATTACGAAGACATTTGTCCCTTTTTATTCGTCTTTTCCAGAGATTTATAGTAACATCGCCAATGAGCGAATGTACGAGCCTGTCAAGTCCGTATTCGATACTATCAGTACTGATAAGATAAAGAAAGAAAATTCCATTATTACAAGTATTTCCGGATTTGCAATATGTCATTCCCGATCCTGATACGAGAAAGTTTGTTCAAACTATTCTCAGACGTGAAACTTCTGTTGACGAAATAAGGAAAAGACTACATGTTCCCATACTATTGCTTCATGAATGCGATAAGACACAGAAAGCAACTGAGTTGTCAGAGACTTATTTGGAAGAGATTAAGCGATACCATTTGGACCGAGCTGTCAACTATTTCAATATTCAGAACGGTAAGCAAAAGAAACAGAATGTCCATGGCTACGATAATATTCAATTCCATTTGATTCTTTTCCTGTCCCTAATAAAAATGAGATTGTCAATTGGTTTGTAGAACGAGCTAAACAAATTAAGGAAGATGCTTGATTACGAGATATACTCCGAGTGCGATCAGATTAATGATTTGATTGAGAAGCGAGACTTGGCGACGGCTCGCTGTAAAGTGATCAATTTATTGGATAGAATGCAACAAGACGGGAACCAGTATAATCCTATGGTTAATCATTTCATCCGGGTTGTCGGTCTATTCCATATATCGATAAAAAGACAGCATCATGGGACGATCAAGTCGTGGTCGAGGCATTCAAAGCAGATGTTGGCGATAAAACACCCGTAACACTGCATAGTGCCCAGTCTCGTGTTTTGAAGCGCCTATTGCTTGGCGAGAATATCGCTGTGAGTGCCCCTACGAGTTTTGGCAAAAGTTTTATCATCGACGCTTTCATTTCAATCAGAAAACCGGACAATGTGGTTATAATCGTTCCAACGATAGCCTTAGCGGATGAAACACGCCGCAGGATTGAACATAAGTTTTCTCGTTTCTATAAGATAATTACTACCACGGATGCCACCATTACAGAAAGAAACATTTTTATCTTTCCGCAAGAACGCAGCTTTGCTTATTTCGATAAGCTTGAAAGATTGACATGCTCATCGTGGATGAGTTCTACAAGGCAAGTTCCATGTTCGATGACTCCAGAAGTTCCTCTCTGCTAAGTGCGATGATAGAATTGGGGAAAATTTCTCGACAACGGTATTACCTTGCTCCCAACATTCATAAAATTTCTGACAACGTCTTTACCGAAGGAATGCAGTTTATGCGTTTAACGGACTTTAAAACAGTCATTACAAAAGGCGGCCCATCTTTATAAGAATTTGCCCAAAAGCGCAGACAAGGAGCAATTTAAAAAAGGACATCTTCTGAAAATTTTACAAAAAAGAGAGCAAAAACGCTGATCTATGCCGGCAGTTATAAGAATATCGATACAATCTCGAATATCCTGCCAATGATTTAGCGGTAAAAAGACCTCACTTCTTCAGGATTTCAACGATTGGCTTAGAGTTAATTATGGACGTAAATTTTCGCTATGCAAGTTAAGTGAAAGAGGAATTGGGGTACATAATGGCAAGATGCACAGATCATTGAGTCAAATACAGGTCAAACTTTTTTGAGCAAGAAGAAGGTATTGACACAATGGTTTCCACATCTTCGATTATTGAAGGTGTAAATACTCAAGCCGAACAAGTAGTTGTTTGGTCTAACAAGAATGGCTCGTGCAAGTTTGACTATTTTACTTATAGGAACATCATTGGCCGTGCAGGTCGTATGTTCAAGTATTTTGTGGGAAAGGTGTATTTGTTGGAAGAACCTCCTGTACAAGAAAATACAACCCTCGAGATCGATTTTCCGGAAGAGGTTGTTGAATCTCTGGATTCAGCAAATCCGGGCGTAGAAATCAACGAAGAGCAGAATGACCGTATTAAAGAGTATGAGTCTTTATGATAAAAGCTTTTAGGACGAGAAAACTTCAACAACATCCGTAGGCTCCTGCTTTTCAAATCTTGTGATTCCAAACTCATAAAAACTTTGGTAAGAAAGTTAAAGGCAGACCCTGCCTGGCCCCAAAATTATGCTGCCCTTGCAGCAACTAATACATATAATTGGCGTGAACCTATTAAAGATGTCATTAATCTCCTTGGTGATAAAATGGGAGGATTGATAAAACTTGCTATATGGAAAATGCCAAAGAATTGGTCTCATTCTGTGGCATTCATCTATGATGAATTAGAAAAGGACGGATATAAAATTAGTTACGAAGACTTATTCGCAGCTGAACGTTACCTTTCATACAACTTATGCACAACTTTATCTGTCATTAATATTTTGAAAAAATCTTTCGTCCGGCAGCTCCCGACATATCTCTCTTTATAGGACGGGCATCTAACATTCCTTCCAAAACTCGTATATCAACTAGAAGAGTATGGGTTGCCAGAATGATCAGTCGCAAGATTCAAGATTCTGGTTTAATTAATTTGGAGGATGATACTAAGGAAATTTCTGAAATTATCATACAATTTAAAACAATAAGTCAAAAAGAACCTCATTTCAAATCTTAAAGATATAATGCCTTTTGACAAATTTATTATTCAATATTTTTTATGAAGGTATCAGTTAAATAGAACGGGATTCTTTTTCTCGTTGAAAACTGTTGCTCCACAATATGCCCAAGTACGGGCATGAAATTGAGATGTACACAGTAGAACAGGGAGAAAGAGAGACAAGCGGCAATAATACAACGACTTACGAGAGAGCGACAAAATTTCGGCGCGAAATTCAAATGTGCATTGCTTGAATTTCGTGTTAATTCCGGCGGCGGTTGGTTGAACTCGATTTGAATTGCGCTTGTATTTACAGGCAAAACGGGGCGATTTACGCCCTTTTTTATGCCCGAACGGCTCTATATACCGATACGGGCGGGATTTGCGGCATACGGGCTGAAAACGACATGTGTCCGCCGCAAGGTTTTAAGCGGTGTTTAACCGGCATTTCAAACGCAATTTTTATAAAATGGATGCGCAAAATGCGTACATCTGAATTTCAGACCAAAATATCAAAAAAATACGCATTGGATGGTCTAATGGGTGGTCTAATGGATGACATTTTTATTGAGGTTTGCCCCCCACATAATAAAAAAATAAGGTTCATAAACACCCCCAAAGTGTCATTTTTGACGGGGTTTTACATCCCATATATTAAACACAAAACACTGAATATCAATAATATAAATCTATCTTTCTGCACTCAAATCCTATAAAAGTCTCGAAATCCCTATTCGGGTCGTTTTATGGTTATTCCGCCCTCACGACCCCGATCACGAGAGCCAGTGAGTAGATACGGGATTTTTCGAGCGAAAACGGGTCGTACTCTGGATTGTCAGATACCAACGTGATATGATCGTCGTCCTCGCCTTGTTTTACCCGTTTGATGAGCACCCCTTGCTCGCTGTCTATCACGTAGGTGCGGTTCCACTGGAAGAATGTATCAAGCGGTAGCCGCTTACAGGCAACAATATCCCGCTGTAATACTTGGGCTGCATGGAATCACCTTTTACAGGAATCAGAAATTCGGCTCCCTTGAACATGGGGATGACGTAATGCTCGCAGTCATATTCCATGATCGTTTGGCTGTTCTCCGAAAGCGCCCCTGCCATAGCATCGATTGGGATCAACGGAATGCCTCGTTCTTGTCCGAGCGTTTTCCTATCGCAACGGTTGTTTGGTCGTTTTTGGGTAATGGTACCGTGTCGGTCTTGGCCATACTGCCTTTACCCGTAAACCATTCTATGTTAATATCGGGGAAAGCATTTAAGATATTTTCTAAACGATCAATTCCTATTGTCTTGCCATTCTTTAATTGACTCGCAAATGAGCCGTTTGAGAATCCACATTTCAACTCAAACGCTCTAACGCTTATCCCTTTCAGATCGAGATATTGTTTAATTCTTATAAAGTGCTCCACTCATTTTGTAGAAAAAATCTTAAAAATAATTTTTGCTGTTTAAGATATATCTTATATCTTTGCAATGTGGTTTTAACACAACCACGCAACAAATATACTGAAAATAACCAATTAATAGGCAATTATGAGAAAGCAAATCCTTTTACCGCCCTCTGTATTCCGGGAGTTGTATCAAACTTTCAAGGTTCACAGGGTGATTCTCAGTCGAGCGCTAAAGTACGAACGCAACAGCAAACGCGATCAAATGCTCCGTGCCGCCGCACTGGAACGAGGCGGATTGATTTATACCGGGGGAGCGGGCACCGCAAGGTTATTGTCCGAATGTAGAAACACGCCACGACCACGTGCGGGGAATGATGTATCAAAACTTCGGCGATCGAGTGGAGTTGCAGGTGAACCGGGAGACCAACGCCGCGACGATCATCATCGACCACGAGCCTGTGGCGACATTCAATGACATGACAGTGGCGACGTGGGGCGATGTTCTGTATTCCCTGCAAAAGATTTACAATCAGTTAAACGCGTAAGACGATGAAGCGACACAAGGAAGATGCCCTCGAAAGGGTACAGAGGTGCGCCCGCGCATACCGGGACGCCGTGGAGAATCTCATCGCCACCAATCCGACATTGAGTGAATCAGATTTGGATACAGGTGAAGATTCCTATAAATGGCTACGTCTCCCCATTCAGGATGAGCAGCCTTTAACCGTGGCAAATATGATTCTTTCAGATGTCGGAGTATTTCCAAATGATTGTCTTGCTGGTATTCTGGTGGCAACATGGAGAAGTCGAGGCGCCATGGCCGGACACGTGGGTTCGATAAGTCTCGATAAAGGCAGGAACTCCGGATTCACTTCTGTATCGAAGGTGTAACGACCTTAGAAGAGCTCGAATTTCCCGCGAACAGTTTCGAGCATCACTCGATTTCGAAGGTGAAAAGTGAAACAGATATAGTTTTCCATAATCGCTAAACATTTGTAGTTGAACGCACAAAGATAGCGATTTCCCGTGAACGTGAAGGCGTTACCCGGAGCGATACCGGCACGGGAGCAAAAATAAAGATGTGAAACATGGAATACTACAACGGTAAATTTGTGTAACATACGATGACTTAGCGGGCATTGCAACCATGAATGCAATCCAGTGCATCGTTAAAAAGGATGCTTCTATCCAAGCTCGCAAAGCTTGTAGAAGGCAACCCCGCGCTGTTTGATCTCGACAGGTTGCCGTTAAAGTTCCAGTTGGAGGTTTACCGCCGCCGTCCGGATTTGAAAGCAAGGAAAGAAACAAACCGTTTGTCGAGGCATCGAACCGGACGGCGCAGCGTTAGATTTTTACCAGCGTCACCAGTTCGGCGACGGAAGTATTTGTCGACGGACAAACAGACTGAATATGCCAACAATGCGGCAGTCCTAAACGCTTTCCGGCTGGTGCTGGAGCGATCGGACAGTCAGCACCGGAAACAGAGTAAGCGGTGTATCAGCAAGGCGGAATTTTGGCGCAAGGCAGCGCAGGCGTTGCTGCGTATCGCGGACACGTTCCCGCACACCCTGCCGGAGAACCCGCGCCGCCTGCAAGAGAAATTCAACCAGTGTGCGTGAGGGTTACATGGGGCGTTGATAACGGCAAATACGGCACCCGCAACGCTGCCAAGATCGACGACGATGGACCAAAGAAAGCCTCTTATCCGGCTTATTTCCGACGCTCGCAACCTCGACAACGCGCAGATCGCGCGGATTTACAACGTAGTTGCAGAAACGCAGGGCTGGAAAACGATTACCGGGGCGGCGGTCGGCGTATGGCGCGAGAAACACGACCCGTGACAGCCTGAGGACGCCTCGGCGAGACGCGGTTCCGCAACCAGCGGAGTATGCAGGTGAAGCGTTCGCGCCCCACAGCCCGCTCTTATACTGGGACAATGGACGGCTGGGTGTCCGAGTTGTTTACCAAAAGACAGAGGAAAGAACGGGCGTATTCACCACCACCTACACACGCATCGCCTCACGGTTGTTATTGTCCTCGACCCTTGTATCATCCATCCGGTCGGCTATGATCGGCGAACGGGAGACCCTTTCGAACTTATCAAAGCAGCCCTCCGGAATGCTGCGAACCACACCGCCGAGCTTTTCGGACGCCCGTTACTACTCGAATCAAATACAGAGTGACAATCATGGACCAGGGAACCTCAAACCCATTGACGTCTGACGGGAGACATATACACTCCAGCCCGTGCGCACAACGCCAAATCGAAAGTGATCGAGCCGTTCTTCAATTATTTCAACAGGGGAACATCAAGCCAGCTCTTGGTACGAATCGGCGGTTGTCTGGCATAACTCGAACAAGGATTTGCAACCGAATAGCGAGTTTTTGAACAAACACCGCCACAGCTTCCCGACCGAGGAGGAGTGCCGCCAGCAGCTTACGGCTTTTATTGAGCGGGAGCGCGCTTCGCAAAACGTGCTGGTAGCCGCAGAGATTGTTCCGACAAGTTGCCCGAGGAGAGCGAGGCTGCTGCTTTTCCGATGAATACCTCACGTTCGGAGCCGATACGGGGTACCGCAACGTACCCGAGGGCGTGGCTTATGCCCGAATCGGCGGCAAACGGGATTACGATTGTTTCGAACCCCAAGTTCCGGGATGTCCGCTGGGCGGTGAAATACGACCCGGACAACCTCGACCATGTGCTCGCGGTGAACGAGGACGGTTCCCTGCGCTTCATGCTCGAACGGAAACACGTGCAGCCTATGGCTCTCGCCGACCGCCGCGAGGGATGCGGAGGCTCGCCCGAGTACGGGAGTTCAACAAGCAGCTCGAGAACGACATAACCGAACGTCTCGCCCTCGCCAGCAACAAAGTCGAGCAATTATTCAATGACAACCCGCAGCTCGACGTTGCAACCCGTCTGCTGTTGTGTGATAGCCGGGGGCAAAATAAGAACCCAAGCAGACGCGCCGCCTGCAAGCCCACGAGATCGGGACATAGAGGCGATCGAAATTGCAACGGTGCGCCGCCCGGTTCCTCAAATCGAGGACGAGGAAACTTTCAACTTGTACTAATAATCAGAAATAGAGATAATATGAAACGATCGAGAAAGAGCAAACAGAACCAAACTCCGCGGAGTTCTGCGAGATCAAAGGCGGACAGAACAAAGCCTGCGAACTCCATGCGCGGCGTCAGCCCGGCGACAATTTCCCAAGTGCTCAATAACTGGGATTTAATCAGTGAGGAAATGTGGCGCACGATCGCCTCGCAAATTGGTTACGATCCGCGTGCGTGGGTTGTCGTGGAGACACGCGGCTACAAACGCATGTACGGACTTTTGCAGGACGCGCAGGACAATTCCCCCTCGTGTTCGCAGTCACGGGTGATGCCGGATGCGGTAAGAGCGAGGCGATCAAGAGCTATGCTGCCAGCAACCGGAATGTATAACCCTCTCGTGCTCCGAGTATTGGAACCGCAAGCACTTTATGGCGGAACTCCTGCAATGTATGGGGGATTGATTCGACGGGCTGCACCGTTCCGGAAATGATGTCGGACATTATTCTCGCCCTCAAAGAAAGAAACGCCGCTCGTGGTACTCGATGAAGCCGACAAGTTGAGCGATCAAGTGCTCTACTTTTTCATCAGCCTGTACAACAAAACTCGAGGATCGTGTCGGGATCATCCTGTGTGCGACGGACTACCTCGAGAAACGCATCAAAAAAAGGTGTGCGAACTAACCGGAAAGGCTACAAGGAGATTTACAGCCGTGTCGGGCGCAAGTTCATCCCGATACAGGTCGTAAACAGCGAGGACGTTGCCGCCGTGCATCGCAAACGGTGTGACCGATCCGAAACAATAAACGAGATTATCGACGACTGCGAGAGCGATTTGCGCCGGGTAAAACGCAAAGTCCACGCGGTCAAACAGCGTTCAACCTCCAAATAAACGGTGTTCAAATGAAAGCGATCGACCTTGTAGTCAAAGCCAAGTGGTACGACATATGGAAGCCTCCGGCGAAAAGCCCGAGGAGTACCGCGAGATTAAACCATATTGGATAAAACGGTTATGTGACAATCCGGTATTTGATTCTAAAGGCAATTTGATCGGCAGAAAGCCCATAGACGATTGGACTATTGCCAAATGCAGAAGATGTGGTATTGATTTAATAAAAAGCATTCCATCGTGGTAACATGATTCCAAAGGAACTTACCCATGCCCGCTTCCGCAGAGAGGCTACACCCATACCGCAATGCTGTTTAGAATCGACAACATTGCAATCGGCAGAGGCAAACCCGAATGGGGTGCGCCCGATCACGATGTTTTCATTATCAGATTGGGGAGAAAGGATTTAGACATGGCAAAAGCGATAAGCAATAAAAACGTGGTGAATGCCAAGTTCAAGGTTGCCGATTTCACGGGCAAATGGCTCGCGTCGTTCGGCAAACCCGAACTCCGGGGCGCATGGATTATCTACGGGGGAGAGCGGCGGCGGTAAAAACGCACCTTGCTTTGGAGCTGCTCAAATACCTGTGCGGGTTCGTGGATCGGGCGGCTTACGACACGTTGGAGCAAGGTTTATCGCTGTCGTTTCAGAACGCATGGAAAAACGCCGCAATGCAGGAGGTCGGCTCCCGGGTTATCGTGCTGGCGAAAGAACCGATCAAGGAGTTGCGGGAACGCCTGCGGAAGCGCAAAAAGCCCTAACGTGATCGTGATTGATTCGATTACGGCGTTGGTCGGGTTCACGCGGACGGTGTTCATGGAATTGATAAACGAGTTTCCCGACAAGTTATTCATTTTCATAGCACACGAAGAAAACAACAAGCCCTATCCGGCTATCGCGCAGCACGTGCGAAAGCTCGGAGGTGAAAATCCGGGTCGAGGGGTACAAAGATTCGTAACGACCCGATTCAAAGGCGAAAAAGGTGAGGGAGGTGCCGATTTCGTGATATGGGAACAGGGCGCAAATGAGTATTGGATTGATAAACTTTAATGATACACAATTATGCACAATGGATAAAATTCACAACGGGGGTACTCCGCAAGTTCCACACCCTTTGCTCGCGTTTGGGACTGACGGAGGCGGAAAAACGGGCGATCGTCGAGAGCTTCGGCGTCGAAGTAGTGCCGACATAGACACGCACGCCCTTATCGACGTTTGTGCCTCGCTTTCCAAGCAGTTGGAGGGCGACAAAGGCGACCAAATGGATAAACTGCGTAAGCGTGCTATGGCTGCGATCGGCGGCTACCTGCGTAAAATCGACAAGGAAAAGCAACGCCGAAATAATCAAAGGAATTGCCTGCCGTTCCACCGGGTACCAGTCTTTCAACAAAATACCCGCCGAGCGTCTGCGGAACCTGTACAATACATTCCGCAACAAACAAAAGGACATGGATGCGGCGGAGCGTATCGCAATGGAGCTCTTGGCTCAAAGCTACACGGCGGGAAAACCTCCCGGCGATATTGAATTAACGGATTTATTCACCTTTCAAAAACAAAAAATTATGAGTTCAAACAACAATTCTTCGGGTGCAGGTATCGGCTTTTGGGCTTGCTCACAATCGCCTTTATCGTGCTGAAACTGACAAAAGTGCATCGCGTGGTCGTGGTGGTGGGTTCTCGCTCCTATGTGGATGCCTCTTGCCCTCGTGCTGCTTGTTGTGGTAATCGTCGGGCTGTGCAAGTTGTGGATTTACTGCAAATGGAGGGCGAGACGATGAAATGGTACATCAGCGGCAAAATTTCGGGCTTGCCGACCGACCAAGTAACCGCCAAGTTCAAGCAGGCGGAGCAGCAAATCCGGGCGTTCGGGCACGAACCCGTGAACCCGACCAACAACGGGCTCGGCTCGGAGGCGAGCTGGAACGAGCACCTCGTCGCAGACGTTGCCCTGTTGCTCGAATGCGATGCGATCTATCTGCTCAAAGACTGGGGCGACAGCCGGGGATCGCGCATCGAGGCGAATATCGCCGAGGAGTGCGGCTTGCAGATCGTTCACCAGCCGGAATATGCGACCTATGAGAGCCGCATGTGAGCAGCTCGCCGGAGCCCTGTTGCGGTTTACCGAGGCAATGCGATCCTGTAATTCCCGCTTTACGGAGGTATTCGGCTGTTATGCCAAAACAAAGGTACAAGCCGCTACAAGGCAACAGAACCCGAAAACAAAGAGATTAACCTGCTTGCAACGTAGGCGAAAAAAAAGACAAATTAAACCATTTAAAAACAAAAATTATGAGCAATCAGAAATCAATCATCGGTTGCGGATATATTCCGCTTGAAATGCAGGCAGTGTGCCTCAAAACCAACATGAATACCAATCTTGGTGATATTGTGTATAAAATCATTACGGCTCCTTATGAACGTGTATTTGTTCGCAAGAATCTTTTTGATTTAACACCTAAAAGAATGTAAACGTATGGCAGTAGACGTAGTTGATGAATACACAGGTTTAACGTATGCCGTCGAGTACGAACCGCGAACCTCGTCCCGCAACGTCGGAATCCAAAACCGACCAGCCCGGGGAACCTGTCGATTTCGCTACCCGTGCCGGGCAGATCGCCGAGGAACTCAAATCTATGTTCAACTCTGGGGGAGGGAATTTCCGACAAATGCGGTGTTGCATTCTTTGCGGTTTCGGATGACGGGAACGATAAAACATCGACGTGCGTCGGGTTTCTCGGCGGTCGAGGTGGTCGGGTGTCGGAGGCTATCGCTTCGGTGTGTTCCAAGAACCCCAAGTCCTCGAAATCGTGAAATGCGCCTCGATCGAGGCTATGTTTCACCGGATATTCGACGGCGCCAACAAGAAGAAATAACCAACTTTCATTTTATAACAATGGCAAAAACAAGAGTTAAAAAGGTCGTGGTTTCGGGAGTTACGCGCGACCAAATGGAGGAGGCTTTCGGCGCATTCGCCTTTGCCGACGCCAAATTGCAGGGTATCAACGCGGCAATGGACGCGGAGATTACCAAGATTAGAGAGCGCAATGCCGAGGAGATCGCCAAGTTCCAGCAGCAAAAGGACGACGCCCCTCGGAGGTGATGCAGACGTTCGCCACCGAGAACCGGGACGAGCTTTTCTCCAAAAAGAAAAAGCATGGAGACGGCGCACGGCGTCCTCGGGTTCCGCACCGGGACACCGAAGCTCAAAACCCGCAAGGGCTTTACGTGGGCGGCGGTGCTGGAGCTGCTCAAAGAGTTCAACCCGGCGTATGTCCCGCACCAGCGAGGAGGTCGCCAAAGACAAGCTCCTCGCCGATCGTGAGAACGAGGACATGCCCGAGTTGATGCAGAAAGTCGGCATCAAGGTCGAGCAGGACGAAACGTTTTTGTTGAACCTAAAAAAGAGGAATAAGGCTGAATGTCAGAGAAAGTGCGCAATTATGAAAAGAGAGTATCGAGGTGTGCCGCAACTGCAAGGGCACCGGGATAGCTTACACGGTACCGGAGTTTCACCCATACGGAGAGAGGATGATCCGCAGCCGTATGAATGTCCCGTTTGCCGAGGCAGCGGACGGGTAAAAAGACGCTGAACATCGAGATCACGATCGAACCTTACCCCGGCAAGTCCGGGGTATAAAAAAGAAGCCCGCCAACCGGGAACCGACTAACGAGCGAAGCGTGGGGACGCTTTGCAAAAATAGTAAGTTTTCGGCACATGGCAAAGGGTGTTCGTTATAAAGCACGTTAAAACGCATCCGGGAGGTTTGCGCGATAACGAGGGAGCACTACGAGGCTGGCAATCAGTCCAAGTGCTACCGGGCTGTATGGCGAAAATTCATCGAGCCGAAATACGGTATTTGTTACCGCACTTTCTTGAACTACATAAACGAGCCGTTACCGAAAGAACCCGAAAACAAACAACTTACTTTATTTGATTTATGAACGAAAGAACCAAACTGAACAATGAGCAGATCGCCGCCTTGCAGGAGGTTGTCGGAGGCGCGGACGTATTCAGTTGCCATACCGCAAAACTACTCCCGCGAAATCGAGGTTATCGCCCCGGAATTGATCGAAATCGGGCATCCTATGGGTGTTTATAATGCGATTGACCCGCACCCGTATTTCGGTGCCATAGTCACCCGCTGCGGTGTCGAGTATCTCGAAAATATCCAAAAACAAACACGGGATGAATAAAAAGCAGCGCGAAATAATTACCGACGCCTACGAGCAGTATATCCGTAATGCCATGCGAGGCGATCCGGTGGGCGGTTTCAGCGACTTTGCCGATTTGTTTTCCCGGCTTCGTGAAACAGACAAACGACTGGACGAAGAACTGCAAGAACGCTACGACGAAATCCCCGACAAATAAGGACGCAAGCCCCGGAACCGAGAAAGGTTGCCGGGGCTTGTTTTATCCTCTTACCAGTGTGACGCCGACGGCGACCGCTGGCTTGACCGCCGAGGTGTCGGTCGCGTGTGTCACGAAGCACTCCTCGTCATGCTGTACGCGCTCGTGATCGTGATCCGTCACGGATTCGACCAGCATAAAGCAGTTGAACCCCTCACCGGAGAGACCTTGCACCTCCGCGTCGATCCGCTCGATAAAGGTCGAGGTGTTCGAGTGCCCGGTCTTGGTATTTCCCGCCCTCCTCGGGAGACGCCAGCGTTTCGGTTACGACATGGAGCCGTACCCGAATGTCTGCCGATCGTGCGCCCCGTGAGAGCTGCGACCACTCGATCGGCTCGAACTCGACGAACACGGCAGGAAGCCGGAACGCCTTTGTTTGGAAAGTTGCTCGGTGTTCCGGTTCCAGGCTTACGAACTTGACACCGACCTTTTGATTTTTCAGCCTGTCGGCAACGGCTTTAGATTGCCTTTCTCATTTTCTCAACTCTTTTGCGAGGTTATCGAAAACTCGGTTATATTCTCGTGGACGATCTGTTTGATCGCCTGCCGCACCTCCTTGTGGTCGCCGATAAACTGGCGTTTCGGCATCGTTATCTGCCGGGTGTGCGACCGCACGGTATAGGTCTTGCCCGTGCGCCTGTTTGTCCGGGTATGGGTACGGACGTTCTGTGCGAACTTTCCGCCCTCGTTGTGGAGTGCGGTACGGCAGCAGGGGAGGAATATGCACCCCTTTCCACGAACGGACGCCCGGATCGAACGGCGCATTTTTCCCGTTACATGCAGGAGCGACCCTTTCGCCTTTTTTGTTCTTCGGGGCTTCCATTTGGAGCCGAAAAACCTTTGCGCTCGAAATTCCGGTCGAACATTTCGGTAAGTTCGACTTTCATGTCGGAGAGTATATTTCGGATCAGTTCGTCAGGTTTTGGCATTTTTCTTTGGTTGGTAATTGAAAATATGCTACTTTTGCAAAATGCGTACTATGTTGGATTACGACAATCTTAAACTCCGGGAACGGACATTCCTCGACTTTACGGACGACGAGGCTATTATCGGCGAGATCATTGGAAAATAAAGGCACTGCAGCAGCCCAAAGCCTGCCTATTGGATCGACGATTATCCTCCAAAGCATGTTCGATCGCCTGGGTCAACAACCTGAAAAACCAGTGCCAGAAAACCAATCTGTGGTAAAACCGGCACCTCTGGTCAGGCACTGGGGTTTATGTCTTGCTTAAGGTTGGGGTCTCATCAGAAAACTGTTGTTATTTTTCAACTCTATATTCAGATTTTGAAATTACAAAAATATTCAATTGCCTGATTCCATGTCTGCTTTTAAAAAGCCTGCCAGTCGAACGTCACTGCCCAGAAAGAGCTGCTGTCGGATCGGTCATAGTCTGCCTGAGTATGCCTTTTGGAATGGAGCCATTGTCGGATCCGTTCAGCCCGGGTTGGTCTCCCCGATTTCATCCTGTGCCTCAACCTATCCTGAAGAGCTATCCGATTGCCCGTCCTTTGCCGCACCTGCAAGTCCAGTAGGCGAAGACCGCGTCGAGGTCTCTGTTTCTGACCATATCGCCTCAGTCGCCTGCCTCCGGGAACAACGCCCGTATTCGCACGACGTCAGTTCACGACGCCCGCAGCGACGACATGTCGTCTCCCGTTTAAGATGTTCCGAACTGACACCCAATAGCCCTGAATGTTCATTCAGGTCGCCGAACCGCCCGGAACAGGCGGCTTTTGTCGTCCTCCCGTCGTTCCTTCCATGCCGGGCTGATGGCGCAGACGGTGGGCGCAGACAATTGACGTCGCCTGGTATTTGGTTCCGTTCTTTTGTTTGCTGCGGGTAAGCCATGATCCTGTT
>VOFG01004382.1_pt1 | contig 17702 bp, 32 predicted proteins | sample 5384171 | NCBI WGS metagenome assembly VOFG01 (sample SAMN12384726, study PRJNA508395) | human gut metagenome | isolation source: healthy gut F | host: Homo sapiens
AAGCAGGTTCAGATGGAGCCGATGGACAATGGAGAGTTTGATCTTATGATCCGCTTTGAGGGAGATGGAGAAGACCCGTATTACTATTGCTTTAAAGATGAGGGATGTCACATTATTTATCACAGATTTTTGCCGGATGATTATGCTGACTTCAGTTTTTTAATGTTTTTGTTCATTATAACGTTGTTGAAGGTACTTATAAAGATACTTTATTCTTTTTCTTGACAGATATCTGATTCCATATTATAATCTGTATCATATAAAACATATAGAAATAGTAGGAAATAATAATGAGAGAAATTTTATGTTTGGCGATTCCAACACATATGGTTTAATACACCTAAACAAAAAGAACGGTATAAAGAAAATATCCGCTGACAGAATATTACAGCAGAAGTTAAAGGAAAAGGATGCCGCATTGTGGGAGCGGGTTGACTCCTGCGGAAGAACGACGGTTTTTGAGGATGAACTTCGCAAAAAATAGAAAGGGCAGTGATTATTACCTGTTTTATTAGAAAAGCCATGCGCCAATCGACCAGGTTGTTCTGATGCTAGGGACGAATGACTGCAAATCCTATTATCATGCCCTCAGCAGAGGTGATTGGTTTTGGAGTGGAGAAACTCATCGGGCAGATCAGACAGGCGGGAGAACATATTAAGATTCTTCTGGTCTCACCAATTCTTCTTCTCGAGAAAAAATGGGAAACCGGAATATGATCCAGAGTTTGACGAACAGTCAGTGGAGACATCCAGACAGTTAAAAAACAGTTTTGTAGAATTGCAAAAAAGCATGGATTTTTTCTGGCAGCATCGGATGTTGCAGAAACCAAGCAGCAGGGACAGAGAGCATATGGACGAGTGATTTGAGGAAAGCCATCGCAGAAGCAGTCTATGAAAGACTTGCAGGATAAAGAAATGAGAAGAAGCAGATACCGGGAGAGAATTTGATTCTTTTTTTGAGGAATAATAAAAAAAGAAAAAGTACAAAAACTATATTGACAAAAGAAAATAAATTGTGTACAATTTATTTATCAAAAAAATTGCACACAATTTAATTTGAGACAATATGAATAAATGCTTATTATCACAATGAAGAAACAGAATATTCTGGAAATTGCAAAGTATTTATAACAGGAAATGGAGGTAGAGATGGAACGGTATGATATTGCAAATCAGGCACCGGACCGGCAGGACTGGAGGCTTCGCGATCACAGCGAAGATCCGCAATAAGAAGATTTTATTTTGGAAATAAAAATCTGAGCCTGAAAGTGGAAAAAAGCGCATACAATTCAGGAATTATCTCGGCTTGCCAGACATTATGGTGAGGAACTGAAAGCCGCTTATGAAGTACATTTAAAAGCGATGGATATTGAGATCACAGAAGATAAAGATCAACGCAGTTTACGCGATGGCGAGTATTTTGGCCTTGCAGGGAAATGGAACAAACTATGAGGCACAGAAGTCATTCTTGCAACCGAGTCAGCACTGCAAAGGCATATCCGGGTGAGGAGCAGTTTTTAGGCAGAGGCGGTCAGCTATGCCACCTGCGATGCACCTTTTATACAGAGGAAAAACGGCAGCGATTATCGGTTTTTCTCCGAAGGAGAAGCGGAAGCCGACTTTATGGCGGAGATGGCAGACAAAGTTTATTATACCTAAATGTATGAAGCCGATGTCAATGTGGCAGATTCCGCCCAGTTTTGAGGAAAAAGCCAGTGTCCGTCGAGGGATTCATTAAAGGTTCAGGAACGGCATGACCGGAACTGATATGATGTGGATGGAGTATTTTTTAAGAGAAAGTGTTTCTCCTGCACAGTTAGTGCCAGGACTTAAAATAGAGTGACAACTGTTGGCTGCGGCTGACCGCCGATGCGCACAAATCTTGCAGGTTGTTTTGCCTGCGGCGACGCGGTCGGTGCACCGTACCAGTATATCAAGTCTGCAGGAGAGGCAATGTAGCCGCACCCTCTCAGCAGTTGCATATCTGGCAGAGAAAAAGTAAATGATAAGAAGGAGAAAAAATTATGGTAAAGAACTAGAATTTAACGAAGCATAGAGTGCGAGGAAGCAGTCATTGATTTTTCTGCCAGCATGGTGTGGACCATGCAAAATGCAAGAAGCACCTGTATTGGATGAGGTTTCGAGGAATATGTAGAAAAGTAAACTTTTCAATGGGAGTTATTTATGGAACCCATACAAAACTGCTAACATCCCGGCACTTGTCGTATTGAAAAGCATGCAGTATCAAAAGAAATTGTAAAAAAGCATGCTTGCTATCCGGATGAACTGGATCTGACTTCGCGCCACAGTACATTACAAATGACGTCATGTGGTTACAAGGAGATGAATGTGGAGCTTGGGGAACATCTGTACCTCGACTCCGAACACTCAAATCCCCGGTTTTAAAAACTGGAACAAAAGGCTGGGTGAAACGAAACCGGGCAAAAGAGGATGAGAGAGAGTTTTGATCCGTCACGCCCACCGCAGAAGGCGCGAAAGGTTAAGAGATAAAGCAGTGGAAATTCCACAAAAGTTGGTGGGTGCGTCTGTCTTGATCAGGAAGAGAGCAGCATCACTTTATAAAATTTTATATAAATATTGGGAATATGTAATTATTTGCAGATTTTCAGATTGATTGCATAGGGCAAAGAAAATGTTGCGGTAATCATTAACAATTTTAGCAGGTCAGGCGTATTGCCAGAACTACATAAAAAGGAGAAGAGCAGCATGGAAAAAAGTGAATTTTGGTGTAACAAAGCGAGGGGAAGAAGCCTCGTTATATGTGTTGAGTTGGAGAATAAAAACAAACACAACGATCTAAGGTGACATGACATGGTGCAACACTGGTTTCTCTTTTTATTTGCGGACAAGGCAGGGGTACAGAAAGACCTTGTACTTGGGTATGATAACGACTGGATATGGCGAGGAACTTGTACCAGTTGGGGGCGATTATCGGACGAAACGTGGAACGTATCAAGATACAGTCGGTTTACGATTAATGGAAAAGACAGGATTGACGAGAATGAGAATCATAATAATCTCACAGTGGAAAAAAACGGGTTTAACACGGTGATCATCTGGGAAGTGAGAGGAACACACGGACAATAGCATCACATTTTATCACCTACAGTTCAGAGAGACAGAGCAGAAATTCCCGGCAACATGGAGATTACCGTTACATTACACGTTGCAGATGATGATACACTGCATATTGTATATAATGGAAAAGCGGATGCAGATACGATTAAACCGTACGAATCCCATTCCTATTTTAATCTGAATGGTCACGAGAGGGAAGCATTGAAGGACAGGTATTGCAGATTTTCGCAGATGCCTATACGCCAGTCGATAAGATTGGGCGATGCGATTCCGACAGGAGATTGCATCGGTGGAGGAACGCCGATGGATTTCCGAACAGAAAAACAGATTGGACAGGATATCAGGGCAGATTTTTGAACAGCTTCATTTTACAGGCGGTTTACGATCACAGTATGTTCTCGGCAGACCAGGTGAGAAAAGATTATGGCAAACGCATACTGCCGGGAGAGTGGGTGTTTTAGAAGCGGAAACTGACACTGTGTGGCAGGCAGTTTATGAAACTTTATCGGAGAGCAGACCGGAAAGTGCTGTGGTGCAGCCTATCTCGACAAGTGCATTTGTCTGGAGTCCCAGTTTTATCCAAATGCGGTGAATGAACCCGGATTTTCCGTCACCGGTGGTGAAAGCGGGACATACCTATCACACGGAGACAAGTTACCGGTTTTATCTGAGATAGGGTTGAAACGATAAACGAATCAGGATGAAAGTGCTGATAAATTGTATTGGCAGAACAAACAGCCGATTTTGTCAGAAATATAGTTGACTTCGGGGGAAAAAGTGCTATTCTCCAACATAGCATGAAAAGTGATAATTATGAGTGAGTCTATAGCTGATAATTAAGTGAAAGCGATGATAAGAGTTAGTACGTTTCTATGATGTGCAGAGAGAAGGCGGTCGATAGACAATTGCGAAACTCATAAAACCTAAATTGAATTGTGAGAAATTAACAAAAGACATGAAAGACATTGGGGAGCTGCCGGTTCTTAGAAGGCAGGAACGACTGTAAGTTGCGACTGGCTTCTTAGTACCGCTGCGAGTGACACGTAGCGAGAGAGCGTGTCTTGAATGTTTTTGTTAATTTTGAACAATTGAAAAAACGCCTAATTCAAAAAAAACAAGAAAAGGAGAAAGGATTTTTGAAATTAGAAAAATTAGTAGGTGAAGATTTAAGGGAAAGACCGGCGGATTGGTCAGGGTAGACAGCCACGCACCATGATCCGTGGTGGTTATGAAGAAAGCAAAACGGAATTTACCTTCTTTTATGCCACCTAAGAGAATTACAAGAAAGATCGAGCAGATCATCCGTGAGGAGATGCGATTGATGAAGTACAGTTTCCGGTTGTTATGCCGGCAAGTCTCTGGCAGGAGTGCAGATACGACAGCATCGGAAAAGAACTTTTATTGTTTTATAGACCGAAACGAGCTTCAGATGGTTCTTGGTATGACACATGAGGAGGCAGCCGCTGTTCAGTTAGTAAGAGAATATGGACAGAGCTATGCAAAATACCGCATTCATGATTTATCAGATCCAGACAAAATTCCGTGACGAGGCGTCCAAGAGCAGGATTGATCCGTGAGTTTACCATGAAAGATGTGACTTCTTTTCACAAGTCAGAAGATTTAGAGCAGTACTATGATAAATGCCATATGGAGAATCTATGCAAGGCAAGGATCGGAGGTGAATTTCTATGAGTAATCCAAAATTTAAAGTATGATAGGGCAGGAAATGTTTCCCATGAGTTCATACTTTTTAACTCCAATCGGAGAGGATTCCATCGTAATCTGTAATGATTGTGATTACTGTGCCAATATGGAAGCAGCCGAAAATATTGTAGAGAACGAGACAGAGGACTATGCAGGAACTTACCAAAGTTGCAACACCTGGCATGCATACGATTGAGCAGGTCTCAGAATTTACATGCAGGATGCAAAGAAATCCATGAAAGCCGTTTCACTAGAGAATTCCGATGACAAATATATTCTCATTTTTGTGCGTGGTGACCTCGAAATTAATGAGACAAAACTGACCAATTACCTTGGCTGCGATATTTAAATCATGAAAGTGATCACACCCAGAGAGGAAGTGGCATTCAGGCAGAAGTTATCAGACCGCAAACCAGAATGCAGATCGCATCGTTTTATTTGGACCGTTCTTTAAAGGGAACAACAAATCTTGTCTGCGGCGCCAATGAAGTGGATTATCATTACACATTGGCCTGAAAATATGGAGCGCGAGTTTGGATGCAGAGTATGTTGATTCCTTAAAAGTTGTGGAGGCGGTATCTGCCCATGCTGCGGTAAGAAATCATGACCATTTCCCGTGGTATTGAGGTGTTGGTAACATCTTCCAGCTCGGAACGAAATACACCAAGACCATGAACATGACCTATGTGGACAAAGAGGCATAAGCAAAAACCAATATATGGGTTGCTACGGTATCGGTGTCGGACGTATGGCAGCTTCCATTTGTGAAGCACATCATGATGATTATGGTCCAATCTGGCCAATGAGCATTGCTCCGTGGCAGGTTCACATCTGTGCGATGAACATGATAAAGAGGGTGTCAGGAAGTAGCAGATACTTTATATGAGAATTTACAGAATGCCGGTGTGGAAGTGATCTATGATGACCGCTCGTAAGTGCCGGAAATAAATTCTCCGATGCAGACCTTTAGGTTCCGGTTCGTGTTGTTGTGAGCCCACGTAACTTAAAAGAGTCTGTTTGTGGAAGTTTCCACCCGTGACAAGAGCCTTATGGAGAAAGTTCCGGTAGAAAATGCCGAGCAGTATGTAAAAGACCTTGTAGAGAAAATGAAAAAAGAGTGTAATCTGGTAAAAATAAATGGAAAAATAAAATGGATCCCGATGATTCCATTTGGACTTCTTGGCGGTTTCTGTGATCATCTGGAAATCAGAATCACAGGACTGTCGGAGGAAGGTTTTTCGTTTCAAAAAAATTGGAAAAATAGAAAAAAGCGGCGTGCCTTGAGATTTGTTTTTTTTGACTTTTCTGCTGACTGTTACCGCAAAGTGCAGTTGGCAGAGAAGGAAAGAGAGATGAAGTTAACAGAGGAGACGCCCTTTTTCTTTATCTATTCGGTGTGGACAAAAACGGGGGAATACAGGAGCAGGTAAAGCGTCTGTGACAGATTATGACAACTACATATCGCTAAAACTCGCAGGAGATGAGATGCGTATCTTTCAGAAAAATGGTTGGTTATCCGGCAGAATTGGACGAAGTTTACGCAGAGAGCTTCGAAGAGCAGAAGAAAGAGTGGTTCAGTTGTAGTTGGTGATGGAATACAGGAGTGCAGGAATACATGGGAGCATAAAAAGTGGAATATTACAGATTTCCCTGAATTCGAGCTCGCCATCACAATAGACCGCCCGGAATTATATTATGATTTTCTACAAAAGACTGGACGAGATTTTGCCACGATTACTGGAAAAACAATTTTTTGGAACATCACACATTGAGTCAGAAGAGAGTGACAAGAATCTACATTGGAAACCAGTTCTGCACAACCTTTTTCCAAAGGAAAAATTGCTGTTTCAGGTGTTGGAGAAAGCGTTGGAGAACAATCTTGTGGTGACGCTTGCCTTCTCCTATATATTAGGAATCATCTGTTGGAAGAGATTGATGATGAACTGTTGCAGGAACTTGAAGTATTATGCCAAAGCAGAGAAAAAAAGGGCGAGGCAAGGATCAGGATAAATTATCGTAAACGACAAGCGATGCCTATACTTTTTTGCAGGGAAAACCACACTTAAAACCAGTGTTGGGAGTTCTGTTAAATAAACGCAGAAAAGATGTCCGTTTACCTTATAAACAAGGTATCGGGAATCATGTGGACAGTCTGGCAAAAAATAATTTGAATTGTGGATTTTATCAGGATTATTTAAAAAAATACATTCGATATACAAAGATTTGAATTTGAATCATGCGGATATAAAGGTTACAATCCCAGATGGACATCACAGCCTGCATCTTCCTTTTTTCCAGACAAATACCTCGCAGTATTGCACGCTTTATGCCGTTTGCAGATATGGTGACAGGGGAAAACAAAAGTTGACGGAAAAACTGCCCAAGATATTGTAACAACAAAAAAGTATTTCTATATCCGAAGCATTTGAAAATGGTGGGGAAGATATAATTCACTGTTTGGATATGATGAGAAAATACTGTGGGATGAAAACAATTGCAGGATTATCTCGAACAGGGGATTGAACGGATTGTTGTGAATGTTTCTTTGTAATAGTAGGACATTGTCTGGACAGGAATGCATTTTTATATAGAAAACGATTCCGCTGAGATGCAACAGGGGGAAAAATACGATGGAGTCTGTTCTTGACCGTGTAATCAAGCAGAACACGGAAAATGTAAATTTATTAAAAACAAAAGATTACAATATTTTTCTGTTTTACAGATACAGTCAAAGGAAGTTCTGATCTGCCGCATGGCTGACCTTTAAATCCGAGAGGGCAGCATGGCGCAGGGAAGAGTACTTAAAAAATTTTCCTGAGAGATTGTCTTGGAATGGAAAAAATGGATACAAAACTGGCAGATCAGGCAATTGTGACGGCAGAATATGCGATTGATGATGAGCGGAGAATCGACATTGTAATTGAAATTGGCAGCTATTTTCTTCCGATAGAAGTGAAAAATATATGCGGCTGACCAGAAAAGCCAGTGCTTTGATTATTATCAGTATGCAAAAAGAAGAGATGTGCAGGCGAAAGTGTATTATCTGACATTGGATGGACACAGACCGGGAAAAGCCAGCACATCTTCCGGCAGCCAGTCAGTACCGGAGGAGGATATCGTCTGTCTCTCATTCCGTGAGCACATTTTAAACTGGCTGAAAGCATGTAAAAGTTGTGAAAATACAGGAATGGTTCCTATTTTGGAACAGTTTATCCAGAACATAGAACTGATCAGCGGTTATACAAAGTGAGAAGGTGAAATATGGTAATTGATGAACTGCTTAAGTCGGGTGATTCCCTAAGAGCAGGGATGCAGATCGCAGATTCCATCAATGCTGCGAAAGCAAAAAGCTGATTTATCTGGTTTTCGAAGAGTTTGAAAAGCAGTTGGCAGGAGTGGCGGAAAGAAATCATTGGACGAGAGAAAAAAAGCAACTGGTATGAATATAAAGAACAGGCAGATGAATTTTTTTTATAAATGGAACACGACCTATCCGGGGGATTAACTACATTGTAAAGGATGCCCGGATGGAAAACAGCTCTGGCCGGATGGAAAACAGCTCTGGTTCGGAGAGGAAGGACACGGGATCAGATGGATGAATACGATGATGAACACGTTCTGTTCGCCCGGATTCTGTTCGAACTTTAAAATCATGAATGATCCGAATGCAGAATCGGATGCGGGATTCTGTGTCTTTGAGGGCATCGGAGGAAGGACACGGGGATCAGGTGGATGAATACGATGATGCAACTGAAAAAGCAGTCGGGCATTATCTGAAAATCAGTGTGGCAGACCACAGGACTGGTGGGCAACCAGGTGGTATCTGCCAGCCGGAGAACAGAAGCCAAACGATTCTGTTCCGAACTTTAAAATCATGAATGATGCAGCGATTGCACTGGCAGATAAAGAGTGCAGGTCGGAGTTTGTATCATTGTGTGTTCGTAACATTGAGATGGTGGAGGAGTGTCACTTGCTATTCGGAATGAAAAAATTATAATAAAAATAAGTATGTAGTGGATTGGAAAAAGGAGAAGCTGTTATGAACAAACGTAAGAAACTTCCAATTGGAATTGAGAGTTTTGAAGAGATGCGGAAAGAAGATTTTTTATTATGTTGATAAAACGAGATGGATCGAGCAGTCTTCTCGCCCAGTGGGGAAAGGTAAATCTTTTTACCCGTCCACGCCGGTTTGGAAAATCTTAAATATGAGTATGCTTCAGACATTTTTGAGGTAGGGAGCAGATGCATCACTTTTTGATGGATTGTATATTTCAAAAATAAAGAAGTCTGCAAACAGTATCTTGAAAGTTTCCGGTTGTATCCATCAGTTTGAAAGGCGTGAATGGAAACACTTTCGACGAAGCCTGAGCTGTCTTGAAAAAGTTATCAATACAGAAGCGCGTAGATTGCAGAACTTATCAAAAAGTGAAAACTTGACACAGGTTGATACAGCAACTTTTTAAAAATTGCTTTCTCAGATGAAGGATGATGGAACGTTAAGCAGCTATCCAGTTTGGAACTTTCAGAACTTTGGAAAAACATTATGAAGAAAAAGTGATCGTTTTGATTGATGAGTATGATGTGCCACTTAGCAAAAGCAAATGAAAATGGCTATTATGATGAGATGGTACTTTTGATCCGTAATTTGTTTGAAAATGTGTTAAAGACGAATGACAGTTTGCAGTTTGCTGTGTTGACAGGATGCCTTCGGGTTGCAAAGAAAGTATTTTACGGGGATTGAATAATTTTAAAGTTTATTCGGTGTTGGATGTTGATTTGATGAAAACTTTGGATTTACAGATGATGAAGCCGTGGATTTGCTTCATTATTATGGTCAGGATACACATTATGAGACGGTAAAAGAATGGTATGATGGATATCGTTTTGGAAATGTTGATGTATATTGTCCATGGGATGTGATTAACTATTGCAGTGATCATATTGCAAATCAGGAGTGTGCACCAAAAATTATTGGTGAATACAAGTGGAAATGATGTGATCCATCGCTTTATCAATAGTGATTTAAACCGCAGAAACTCACAAAACTGGAGTTGGAACATCTTGTGAATGGTGGAAGTGTCCAGAAAGAAATCAGTCAGGAGATGACCTATAAGGAATTGTATTCATCAATCGATAATCTCTGGAGTACCCTTTTTATGACAGGGTATCTGACAAGCCGCAGCAATACGGATGGAAACAGGTATGTCTTGTGATCCCGAATAGAGAAATCAGAAAATATTATCACAGAACATATTCTGAAATTATTTAAGGAGAATATTAAGCAGGATGGTCAGAAACATAAACGCTTTTTGTGATGCCTTATTAACAGAGAAAGCGGATGTGGCAGAGAAGATTTTTTCAGATTACATGCAAAAAACGATCAGTGTGAGAGATACTTTTGTGGCAAGAAGCCGACAAAAGAAAATTTTTATCATGGAATTTTGCTTGGAATTCTTGGGTTTTAAAGAAAAACTGGCTTGTGACATCAAACAGAGAATCTGGAGATGGATTTAGTGATATCATGATCCAGGTAGGAGATTCTGAGGTCGGGATTGTTATTGAGGTGAAGTATGCCAATGATGGTAATTTGGAAGCAGAGTGCAAAAAAGCATTGAAACAGATTGATGATACAGGGTATGCAGAAGCGTTGCATCAGGACGGAATCTGTAAAATCTAAAATATGCGATTGCATGTTATAAGAAACCTGTAAGATTATGTTAGAGGCAGAAAAATGTTAAAAATAAAATTTTTACATGGATGACATTGGGTGAAATATCTTTGTTATAACATGGTTCAGAGAGGATTTTTTTATGGGAAGTTATCTTTATCCGGGCAGCACAGCATTTCAGGGAAGTCTGCGGTCACAAATTTATATTGATAAAAGCGGACTGATTGAAAAAGACGAACACAGTGCTTGGCACAGAGCAGAAATATGTCTGCGTGAGCAGACCAAGACGATTCGGAAAAATCTATGGCAGCAAATATGCTTGCGGCATATTATGACAGAGATTGTGATACGAAGGAATTTTTTGATAAACTTAAAATCAGTCAGTCAGAAGAGTATCTGAAACATTTGAACCAGTATGATGTGTTAAAAATTAACATGCAGGAATTTTTGAGCGCAACACAGAGCATGGAGGAAATGTTAAGATTACTGCAAAAGAGGCTGATCACAGATTTGAAAAACAGATATTCTTCATATGAGATAGAAGATAATCTGGTATTTGCGATGCAGGATGTCTATGCCAACACGCACCATCCGTTCATCATTTTAATTGATGAATGGGACTGCCTGTTCCGTGAATATGAGCAGGACAAAGAGTCACAGAAAAAAAGTATCTTGATTTCCTGCGGTTCTGGCTAAAGGATAAAGATTATATTGCCCTTGCGTATATGACGGGAATCCTCCCCTATAAAAAAAATACGGTTCTCACTCGGCACTGAATATGTTTATGGAATATTCCATGACAGATCCGGGAAATCTTGCAGAATATTTTGGATTTACGGAAGAAGAAGTGAAAAACTCTGCGAAGAGTACGCTATGAATTTTGAGGAAGCAAAAGCATGGTATAACGGTTATGGACTCATTTCACACAGCCGTTTGGAAGATAGAAAATATTCAATATATAGTCCAAAGTCAGTTGTAGAAGCGATGCTGCGGCACAAATTCGGCACATACTGGAATCAGAACAGAGACCTATGAGGCTCTGAAAGTATACATTCAAATGAATATGGATGGATTGAAAGATTCAGTGATCCAGATGCTTGCAGGGGAGGGTGTGCGTATTAATACCGGAACATTCAGCAACGACATGACAACTTTTGCAACAAAGGATGATGTACTGACCTTACTGGTGCACCTTGGTTATCTGACATATAACAGTGAGACAGAGAAAGTGACCATTCCAAACAAAGAAGTGTCACAGGAATATGTAAATGCAATCAGTACCATGGACTGGCATGAGGTAATGCGTTCGGTCGAAAATTCGCGTAAGTTAGTGGAAGCATTATGGAATCAGGATGCAAAAGCAGTTGCTGCCGGAATTGAGAATGTCCATGATGATTTCAATTCTTCAGTATCATGATGAAAAACTCATTGAGTTGTACCATTCATCTGGCATTCTATTTTTTGCACGAGAATATTATACGATAATCCGGGAACTGCCGACAGGAAAAGGTTTTGCAGATATCTGCATGATCCCAAGAAAAATACACGCAGATAAGCCGGCAGATTATTGAATTAAAGTGGGATAAGGATGCAGAAGGTGCAATCGCACAAATAAAAGAGAAAAAGTATGTGAAATCCTTAGAGGATTACAAAGGCAATCTTCTGTTAGCCGGAATTAATTATGATAAAAAGACAAAGACACATACCTGCGTGATTGAGAAAGTGGAACTTTAACAGATGAAAATTGTCGTAGGTTTAGGAAGTATTGATGAATATGAGACATTTGTAAAAGCGGGGCGGATGAATTCTTTTTGTGGATATGTACCGTTTTCCTGGGCGGAAAAGTACGGTGTGATCCATCCGTTAAACCGTAGGGAAGTACTTTTTACAATGTGCAGATTGGTTCCATGAGCGAACTGCAAATTCTGAAAAAATGGTGGACTATTATGGCAAGCCGGTAGAATTGACGTTTAATTCCCTCTACTATACATGGGAGCAGTATCCTGTCATAGCGGAGATCATCATACAGTGCATGGCAGCAGGCTTTGAAAATTTTATCATTGCAGACCCGGCACTGATGCTGTACCTCAGACAGCAGAAAATCAACTGCGGAATCCATTTAAGCGGGTGAGACCGCGGAAGTGAACCAGGGAATGTTAGAACAGATGTTACCGTTTGGAATCCGCCGTGTGATTTTTCACAGGAAAAAAATTCGCTGGAAGATATGCAAAGTTGTATTAAAGAGGCAGGTTTCCCACATGAATATGAAGCCTTCATTTTGAATGAACTCTGTCATTTTCGGGGCATTCTGTAATTCCCTGCACTGTGATGAACTGACACATCTTTGCAGAGTACCATATGAACTGGGAAATCTGCACAAGAAAGAAGAGACAGATGCTGCGCAAAAAGATGTGGCAGAAACAGACAGAATACAGGAAAAGAAGGGAAGGACTTCCTTTGGATGAAGATGGTTATCTGACCGGCAGTACCGGCTGTGGGCTCTGCGCACTTTACCGCATGAAACAGGTCGGCATTACCCATTTAAAACTGGTTGGTCGTGGCAATTATACCGATTTTATGGAAAAGGATATAAGGCAGTTGCGGAAAGCTCTGGATATTCTGGAAAAATCAGACAATGAGTTTGCAATATCAGAGGGAAATGAAAGCGTCACTTTTTCCGGATGGATGCAGTGAAAACTGTTATTATCGGTGAGGAAAAGAAGATCTGAGGAACATTTTTATATATTTGAACAGATAATTATTAGTCATATCGATAAAATTCATTAATAATAATGACTTTTCAGGAAAAGAGAACCTATGCTATACTGCTATCGGATTATAGGAAAAACAGGATGAAAATATATGCTGGCAGATAGAAAAGCCACTTTTTTTTCATACTGTCTGGAACAAAAGTAAAAATAACAGGAGTTTAAAAATGGAAAAAACAAAAGAGTACACATCCCCTTATGAAATGGACGGAAGAATTCCATGGAAAGCGATCGTTTATGGTTTGCAGCATGTTCTGGCAATGTCTGTCGGAAACCTGACACCGCTGATCGTGATCTGTGGTGCATGCGGTATTGGTGCAACATCTGATTTTGCATCGGTATATGTCGAATTATTACAGAATGCAATGATCATTGCCGGCGTTGTCACATTGGTTCAGCTTTTTGCAATCGGTCCTGTCGGTGGACGTGTTCCGATCATTATGGGAACGAGTTCCGGTTTTATTGGTGTATTTAAAAGCGTTGCAGGTGTTATGGGTGGCGGAGTGATCGCATATGGCGCGATCATGGGTGCGTCGATCATCGGTGGTCTGTTTGAGGGCGTGCTTGGATTTTTCTTAAAACCGCTCCGCAGATTTTTCCCTGCTGTGGTGACAGGAACAGTAGTTTTATCGATCGGACTTTCCCTGATCAGTGTTGGTGTCAGCTCCTTTGGAGGGCGATCTTCTGCGGCTGACTATGGTTCATTGGAAAATTTATTCATCGGTCTTGTTGTGCTGATCATTATTCTTGGGGTAAAACACTTTGCAAAGGGAATGGCAAGTTCTTCCTCCATCCTGATCGGTATTATTGCAGGATATGTGTTATGTTTTATTATGGGAATGATCCTTCCGACAACCGCAGTGAATGCTGACGGAGTTGAATACATCAAGGCATGGGTTTTAAATTTTGATAAGGTAAGAGAAGCCTCCTGGTTTGCATTGCCGAAAGTAATGCCGGTAAAACCGATTTTTGATATGCGTGCGATCGTGCCGGTACTGATCATGTTTATCGTGACAGCCGTGGAAACGATCGGTGATATTCCGGTGTTATGGAAGGCGGACTTGACGTGAAGCAACAGACAAGGAACTTTCCGGAGGTGTTATGTGTGATGGACTTGGTTCTTCGCTTGCTGCGTTATTTGGTGTACTACCGAATACCTTCTTTCAGCCAGAACGTCGGACTGGTTACGATGACAAAGGTTGTAAACCGCATGGCACTTGCGTGCGGAGCAGGAGTATTGATTCTCTGCGGACTGTTTCCTAAGCTTGCAGCATTGATCTCTATTATGCCGCAGAGTGTTCTCGGTGGGAGCAGCAGTTATGATGTATTCCTCTATCGTAGTCAGCGGTATCCAGCTGATCACAAAGGAAAAACTGACCGGAAGAAATATTACGATCGTATCTGTCGCACTGGGACTTGGTTATGGACTTGAGCAAACAGTGACATTTTTTAAGAATGCTGCCGGATACCATGGCAGTTGATCTTCGGTGGTTCCGGAATCGTTCCGCTGCAATTGTTGCACTGGTCTTAAATATTGTGCTTCCTAAGGATGAGGCTTAAAAGTATAATAAAGAAAAAAGTGTAGATAAATATGATTTCCTTTGCGAGCTATGCGAGCAGGAACATCATATTTTTGTCTGTACGATTTCTTTTTCTTTTATAGCAGTATCAGAAATAAACTTGTGGAAGCCTTAAAAATAGTGTATAATAGAAAGACAGAGCTTTAAACAAAGGAATTAAGATACATGATTTTAAAGAAGAAAATTCAAATGATTTTTATAAATTATTCCGCACAAAAAAAAACAGGGAAGCATATATGCAGTTTGTCACAGCCATTTACGAGGAAAACAAGTATATGGCTTCTCTCGGTCTTACGCAGGAAGAGTGTGCGCTTATTATTGAGAATACGATCGAGAAATCAAAGATCGTGTGGCAGTGGGAAGAGGACGATATGGAGGAAGGAGAAAACGCCGGATGCATTATTTCCAAGCGATTCTCCTTCCGGCATGTTAAACCACCTGATCCGGTGGGGATGGCTGAAAAGTGATTTTGATGAGAAACTGAATACCTGTGTGATCTCTTTCCCGGAATACAGCCAGTTGTATGTCGAGTTGTTTAAAAAGCTGCAGAGTGATGATGACAGCCGGGAAAGAGAGACATGCTTTCCATTTACAGTGCGTTGTTTACTTATCATTCTGACAATGAAAAAACAATGATATTTTAAAAGCGCACTGCGCACATCCAAAAAGTCTGGGGCAGCTGCTGTCCAACATGCAGGATGGAATGCGTTCCTATTTTGATGAGCTGTCCTCCCAGAAACATTTTATCGGGATTCAGCAGGTGCTTGTGGAGGAGATCAACAACAGTGACAGCAAAAAATATGCAATCCTCACGACGACGGACAGTTTTTACCGATACAAGGGCAGTGAAAGAACTTTTATCAGTGAAATTTTAAACGAAAATGATGAGAAAAAAGCAGTGCTTCTGAAAGAAAAAATTCTCTCAAGCAGGCACGCTTTTACAGAAGAGAAATGAGTACAGATTGCAGTATTGTGAGGATACGAGCAGGATCGTGATGCAGTTGGGCGGATTTGACATGATCGAGCGCAAGTACAATAAACTCATTGAGCAGAAAACCGTTTTGCAAAGCGTGCAGCATCCATTACATTTTTGCAGGAGGGCGTCAGTGAGGAAGATAACATCATCAAACTGATCAATCTGTTAGACCGCAGTGAAAAAAAGATGAGATTTTGGTGGAAATGAGAGGCGTATCCGTTTTTTCTTCGCAGTTTAAAAATATTACAGATAACAGTTTTGCCGGAAGAGACCGCGGGGATGGAGCGTTTACACCGGTGATGCTGGACGAAGAAATAGACATGCAAAGGAACAGCATGACGGATTTTGTGCCAAAACCGTTGTATACAAGAAATGAGTTACAAGTTTCCGAAGGAAAAATATCGTGGATGGAATCTTTGTTGCAACAGAAGAGACCGTAAAATCTGTGGAAGATCTGGAAAAACTTCTTTTTTCTCTGGCAGGAAGAGACGGAGGAGCGTCTTGGAAGATACAGTGTCGGTGGATGGCGAGATACGGGTGAGGACGGACTAACTTATTCGAGACTTGTGATCGGGCAGAATCAATAAAATTGAGTTATGATACAGGAAAAGGGCATTGGAAAAAATATTTACAAGATATGGAAACTGTCTCACAGGGCGAGGCAGAGAATATCAGAAAAACGATACATGATTTATTCCGGCAGACCTGCATTTACACGTGAAATGTGATCCGGTCACTCTGGTGCAGCGCGACAATCCGAGGTATCAGGTGTGTCTGCTTTGGAACTATCGCGGACTATCTGTCTATTCTGGACTGCGAACTGGTGCATGATCCGCAGGAACACATTTCGGATCACGGGTGGCGTTATGACAGAACATATGAGTCTTATGACAACAGAGCTGGTCATTCTGTTAAAATGATTTACCGTGACAAAATCATGGGGAAGCTGCATGCAACCACCACAAATCTGAGATCCGTGAGTATGGAAAATACGAACCTTATCACAAGACGTCTCACGGGGCAGGAGTGGAACGATGCACTTGTTTTGATGAAACGATCAGATGATCGAACTGCCGGGTGCCGTTGCCAATCTGGAGATTTTACCCCCGATTTATATTTACAGTACCGTAAACGTGTTCTGCTCTGCGATGGATATCAACGAGCTGGTGCGAGACCTATCAAAATGGAAAACTTCTGACAGAACAAGGAAAAAATGACAAAGGAGCGGTAAATTTGAGCCAGGCAAAGAAAATTTTCACCCGCATGTGTCTGAACAACTGGGGTGGAATTAATCATAAAAGTATTAGAATTTAATGAATATGTGAATTTATTCAGTGGAAAAAAGCGGATCTGGAAAATCGACCGTTATGGATGCAATCAGGTTATTTTATATGGGAAGCTTCAGTCCGAGTTTTGAACAAGGCGGCGGATGATGCCAAAAACCGCAGAAGTGTCTTAAGCTATCCGTGGTGAGCAGAAAGATGGTTCTGCAAACCGTGAAAACTGCACGATTTCTGCTCAGTCATTGCGTTGGAATCAAGGACACGGGACGCCACATCACTACGTGTGTGGGCATTGCGTTTGAAGTGAGAAGAAATGATTCTGAGATCAAAAAGTTTTCCTATTTCAGCCATTCGGAAAGATGCCGGAAAAGGGGTATATATATCACGGAGGAGGGGCTTCTGTTATTCAATCAGGATATCAAAAAGCTGCTGGTAAAATGAGAGGCCGTATCGAGAAGGATAACCGTGGAAAGGGGATGTCAACCGTATTTACGCTTCCAAGGAAGCTTATCTTGGAGAACGTTATATGATGTCATTTTAGGTTACATTGATCAAACCGTTTTATCACGATGGAAAAAGTGCAATCGCACTGAAAATGACAAACGGAACAGGACAGTTTATCCG
>VOFG01001641.1_pt1 | contig 17646 bp, 41 predicted proteins | sample 5384171 | NCBI WGS metagenome assembly VOFG01 (sample SAMN12384726, study PRJNA508395) | human gut metagenome | isolation source: healthy gut F | host: Homo sapiens
GGGCATCAGGTTGTTCGGAATGCCGTTGGGATTCTCGCCAATGCGGCCGCTCTCGTGCGCGCCAATGGGATTGAAGTACCGCAGCAGCACCACCGACCAGCTTGGATCAGCCCGTCACAACGCCCTGCAAAATCTTCTCGATCATGTACCTTCGTCCAGCCATAGGGGTTCGTGCAGCCCTTGCAGAACATGTCCTCCCGCAGCGGCACTCGTCCGGCACCCCGTATACCGTCGCGGAGGAGGAGAACACAAAGCGCTTCACATTGTGCGCCCGCATAACCTCGCACAGCGTCAGCGTGGAATCCAGATTGTTGCGGTAGTATTCCAGCGGCTTCTGCACACTCTCGCCCACCGCCTTGAGTCCGGCAAACTGAATGACGCAGTCGATCTTGTGGTTTTTCAAAATGGGCGCACCGCCGCTCTGTCGCAGACGTTCACCCACATAGAAGGGGATTTTTCTTCCCCGTCAGTTCTCCACGCGGCGCAGAGATTCTGCGCTGCTGTTGCAGAAAGGTTATCAGCGGCGACCACATCATGGCCCTGCTCCAGAAACTCAGACGGTGGGAGCCAATATATCCGGCATCCGCCTACAATCAGTACCGCCATGCACAACACTCCTTCTTTTCAGATGAAGACATTATACTTCAATCGGAATGGGTTGTCAATTTTCTACAGTTTTTCACGTATTTTTAGTGCAATTTAACATAAATCAAACGGCCCGCTGTGCTTTTTGCACAGCGGGCCGCTGCGGATTTATTTTTTGGAATTGGCCTTCTCGTCCCAGACGGGCAGGCGGTCGATGCCGGCCACCTCGGAGGTGAAGTGGGTGCCGTCCGCTTCTCGAAGTGCTTCCATGCCCGAAGCACATAACGCAGGCCGATATACAGCAGGGGCAGGTTGCAGTAGACCATCAGGATATTGGCAAAGTCGCTCAGGTTCCACAGCGCGCCCAGATCCATGCCGGCGATGTTGGTGATGACGCCGGAAGGAGATGACGAGCAGGCAGATGACGCGGATCACATTGATGAACACCTTGTTGGCGGAAATGCGCTTGGCGCACATCTCGGTGAAGGACATGAAGCCCACCAGGCAGGTGTAAGCGAACAGGCAGAAGCACAGGCTGACCAGAATCGTGACCAGGTGATAGGCACCGCTTACGCCGCCGGTCAGGCCGCCGCAGGAGGCGAGGAACTTATCCAGCTTGCCCAGCTCCATCCAGGCCGCGCCGTCCGCGCCCGTCCACATCCGACCCATGACCACGACAAAGCCGGTCAGCGTGCAGATGACGATCGTGTCCAGGAATACGCCCAGCGCCTGTACGCAGCCCTGATCGCAGGGGTGCTTGGCGTCGGCGGCGGCAGCTGGGCATGGTGATGGTGCCCTGGCCGGCCCTCGTTGCTCATCAGGCCGCGCTTGATGCCCTGGCTGAGCGCCACGCCGAAGGCGCCGCCGAAGATGGCCTCGGGCCGGGAAAGCGCCGGAGAACACAGCGGCAAAGAACCACGGGATGCGGGTCAGGTTGACCAGCACCAGAACGATGACTGTCAGCACATAGATGACCAACCGCCATGATGGGCACCAGCAGGTCGGTGACCTTGGTGATCTTCTTGATGCCGCCGAAGCTCACCAGAGCGGTGACCACGATGAGCACCGCAAAGGAGATCCAGTAGAGGGCGGAGTTGGTGGCGATGGTCTTGCCGGTGATGGTCTGGGCGATGGCGCCCACGGCGGAGACCGTGTTGAAGCCCCTGCGGGGGAAGCACAGGAAGGCGTAGACAATGTACAGCACGCTGAGGGGCGACGCCGACCCACGCGGCGTGTTTTTCAGCAGGCGGCGGCCATAGAAGGGCAGGCCGCCCACCTCGTCACCCTTCTTCTCCTTGAACAGCTGAGCCAGGGTGCCCTCCACAAAGGCGGTGGCCATGCCGAAGAAGGCGGAGACCCACATCCAGAACAGCGCGCCGGGGCCGCCGATGCTGATGGCGCCGGTGACGCCCAGAATGTTGCCGGGCCCACTCGCATGGCGGTGGACAGCAGGAAGGCGGCCAGAGACGAAATGCCGGTCTTGCCGCTCCTGCTGTGCAGCAGCACGTTCAGGCCATAGCGGAACTTGCGCACCTGAATAAAGCGCAGCTTGAAGGTCAGGAAAATGCCGGTACCCACCAGCAGGATAATGGCCAGACTGAAGTTGCCCAGAATGGGAATGGCCGCATACCAGTCAGATTTGTGGGAAATCCCAGAACAAGTCGGAGACGACCTGGATTTTTCACAGATCGCGTTGACTGCATCGAATAGAGCCTGCATTGCAAAACCCCTCCTCAATCAATTCTCTACCATATCATAACTGTATTTTTTTTACAAATGTATAGCGGAGTTCCCCTTGCTTTCTTGCAAAAAGTGCTGTATTCTGAATGCGTACAATATCACGTCATTCTGAGTGAAGCGAAGAATCTCAAAATACGTGTCTCCGTCAGAAAAAAGACCATATGTAGAAGTCGCTGCTGTAGATTCTTCGGCCTCAGGATGACACTTACCTTACATGGAAGGAGGCCCTCCCATGCCCATCAATCCCGATCAGGCAGACAAGCGGGGGTATCTGAAGGGAACCGTTCGGCTCTTTCATCTGAAGGACCGCTCCAATGCGCCTATTGCCTACCACTATCACGAATTTCATAAGCTTATTCTGTTCCTCTCCGGAGACCTGACCTACCGGGTGGAGGGGCGGGGCTACACCCCGCCGGGGGCGATCTGCTGCTCATTCCCGCCACGCCATCCATCAGCCGGTCATCGGGAGCAAGGCGCCGTATGCCCGGATTATTCTCTGGATCCAGCCCGATGCACTGGAGCGGCGGGGGCTGGAGGGTGCTTTATGCGCTGCCGGAGCAGAACTCCTATCTGCTCTCCCGGGATCAGTACGACCGGGCCGGACTGCTGGAGCTGCTGCACGCACTGGAGCAGAGAGCGAGCGCGGCGGGGGAATTTGGGGACGAGGTGCTGGCCGAGGCGCTCTTTTGCAGATCATGGTACAGCTCAACCGATGGGTGCTGCGCAAGAGCCCGGAAGTGCGGGAGTCCAACGCCCGTTCCGATGCCAAGATCGACGAGATCCTGCGCTATATCAACGACAATCTGACCGCCGATCTGTCGGTGGACGAGCTGGGGCAGCGGTTCTACCTGAGCCGCAGCTGGCTGATGCACCGGTTCAAGTCCATCACCGGCTGTCCCATCCACCAGTATGTGCTCCAGAAGCGGCTCATTCTGGCCGCCCAGCTGCTCCGGAGGGAGGAGAGCGTGGGCGAAGCCGCCCAACGGAGCAGGTTCACAGACTATTCCGCCTTCCTGCGTGCGTTCCGCCGGGCCTACGGTGTGTCGCCGAGGAGTATCGATAAAAGAGAAGGACGCCCTTTGGGGCGTCTTCTGAGCGTGTCGAGAACCTCAACGCTCTCTCAGAAATGCAAGCATTTCTGAGAGGGAGTCCGCTGCGCGTACTGCTCGCACACTTGCGGCCTGAAAAGTGTTTTCCCGGGAGGCATGTCCCCGAAGAAAATTTAAATTTTATTCCGCCATCTGCGGATGACGGAACTCGGTGAGACCTGCCTAAACCTATCGTTTTCGACAATCTAAGAAGGACGCCCCTTTGGGACGCCCTTCTTATTATATTATGATATATGGACTTGATGCCTTTGGAGATCAGGCCAGAGCGGCGGTGATGAGGGCCATCTTGTAGACCTCGTCGGCATCGCAGCCGCGGGACAGGTCGTTGATGAGGGCCATTCAGACCCTGCAGAATGGGGGCCGTAAGCGGCGAAGCCACCCAGGCGCTGGGCGATCTTATAGCCGATGTTGCCGGACTGGATCTCCGGGAAGATGAAGGTGTTGGCGTGGCCAGCCACCTTGGAGCCGGGGAACTTCTGCTGGCCCACCACGGGGAGACGGCGGCGTCAAACTGCATCTCGCCGTCGATGGCCAGCTCGGGGGCAGCGGCCTTGAGCCTTCTCGCAGGCGTTGGCGACCTTGTCCACGGCCTCGCCCTTTGCCGGAACCCTTGGTGGAGTAGCTCAGGAAGGCGATCTTTGGGGTCAATGCCGAAGGATAGCGGCGGTCTTGGCGCACTCCAGGGCGGTCTCCACCAGAGCGTCCTCGTCGGGGTCGATCTGGATGGCGCAGTCGCCCATGCACAGGCGCTCGTCCACGCCGTCCTTCTCCCGCTGCAGAATAAAGCAGGAGCTCACGTTGTTGTTGCCGGGCTTGGTCTTGATGAGCTGCAGGGCAGGACGGACGGTGTCGGCGGTGGAGTAAGTCGCGCCGCCCAGCAGGGCATCAGCCACGCCCATCTTCACCAGCATGGTTGGGGTTTGGCAAAGAAAAGCAAAGTTATCTGTTATGATGTAGGGCGGGTGCTTGCCCCCGCCGCGGACGGCCGCAGTTACTGCAACAGGACGGCTTGCAGGCAAGATGCAGGCGTGATCGGTACTCACTTGCGCACATCGGCATACCTTTTACGATAACATTCACAAATCTGTCAGCATGGCAGGGCGGGGGCAAGCACCCGCCCTACGTTCAACGCTGAAAGGCCCTCGTTTTACTGTCATACCAGCAGGCAGTCGCCGCTCAGCAGGCGGGGGTACATGGCCAGCCCGGTGACACGGAGAATAAAAAAGGAACCGCTGTCGCCGCCGTGGAGAAATGAGCGGGGGACGGGGACGCGCTCCTCGGTGAAGCGCAGACCGCCCTGTTCGTCCAGTTCCTGCGCCACAGGTAAAGTGGGCCGACGGCTCCGGGGCATTTGCCTCCATGCCGCTGAGCCATTCCGGCGTCACAGACAAGGCGGCGGCGGCCAGCCGCAGCAGCTTGTCGGCCTTGGGTTTGTAGCGCCCGCTCAGGTAGAGTGAAATGCTGCTCCGGTCGATGCCGGAGGCCCGGCTCAGCGCGGCCTGGGTCAGGCCTGAGGCCGCAAAGGCCTCCAGCCGGTGCTGGATCTCGTCGTTGGCCATAGTGCCACTCCTTTTGCGCGTTTCTATACAAAAGAATACCGAATCCCGACCCAAAAATGCAATGCGGGCCGGGATTTTTTGTTATTTGCATTCTATAAATCGAACATATGTTTTTAATATCAGGGCGAAGACGGATGGGAGGGACGATGTGGATTTTCTGAGGGGAAAGGTGCCCGATGGGGGAGGAGGCGGACCGGCTGGTGGAGCGGGCGCTGTTTCTGATGGCCACCGGCTACGCCTACACCGAGGAGCGCCGGAGTGAGGGCGAGAAGGGCGAAAAGATCGTCCGCACCCGCAAGCAGGTGCCGCCCAACGCGTCGGCCATTGCCCTGTGGTTGAGCCACCGGATGCCGGAGCGCTGGGGGAAACGGGGCGGCGGAGGTGCCGGAGAACAATCTGCTCACCCTGCTGGGAGGAGCTGGAGGAGGGGAAGACGATGGAGTTTCAGCCGTTCAGTCCGAAGCAGCGCCGGGCGATGACCTGGTGGCGGGAGCCGGGGCAGCGGGCTTGACGGCATTCTGTGCGACGGGGCGGTGCGCAGCGGGAAAGACCGTCAGCATGGCGGTGGGCTTTCTGCTGTGGAGCATGACGCGGTTCGAGCGGCAGTGCTTCGCCCTGTGCGGGCGGGCGTGGAGTCGCTGCGCCGCAATGACCAATCTGCTGCCCCAGTGGACGGAGGGCATTTTTCCGCATTGAGGAGAAGCGCAGTCAAAACCGGCTGACGGTGTGGAGCGGGAACCGGAGCAATGACTATTACCTGTTCGGCGGTCGACGAGAGCAGCTTTGCCGCCATTCGGGCATCACGCTGGCTGGGGTGCTGCTGGACGAGGTGGCGCTGATGCCCCGCAGCTTTGTGGAGCAGGCGCTGGCCCGGTGCAGCGTCGGCGCCAGCAAGTTCTGGTTCAACTGCAACCCCGCCGGGCCGGGGCACTGGTTTTATCAGGAATGGGTGCGCCGGGCGGAGGAGCGCCGTCTGCTCCACCTTCACTTCACCATGGAGGACAATCCGGCGCTCAGCGAGGCGGTGCGCGCGCGCTACCGCAGGATGTATACCGGCGCGTTCTACGAGCGCTATGTGCTGGGGGCTGTGGCGGGCGGCGGACGGGTGGTCTGATGGGTTCTCCCGAAAAGCACCTGTTGAAGGAACTGCCGGAGCTGCGGGGCGATACCTATATCTCCTGCGACTACGGCACCCAGAACCCCACGGTGTTTCTGAAGTGGCGGCGCAGCGCGGGCATGGGGCGTGGGTGCGCCGGGGTATTACTGGTCGGGCCGGGAGGGGCGGCGGCAGAAGACCGACGGCGACTACGCCGACGATCTGGCGGTGTTCCTGGACGGTGTGACGCCCCGGGCGGTGGTGGTGGATCCCTCGGCGGCCAGCTTCATCGAGGAGCTGCGCCGCCGGGGCTGGCCGGTCCTGAAGGCGGACAACCGGTGTGGGGACGGCATCCGCCGGGTGGGTGAGCTGCTCAAGGACGGATCGCTGCTGTTTGCCGATACCTGCCGTCACACGGCGGAGGAGTTCCAGAGCTATGTCTGGGACGCGGCTGCCGCCGACCGCGGGGAGGATCGGCCCGTCAAGGAGCATGACCACTGTATGGATGCCATCCGCTACTTTGTCGCCACCGTCATCGACCGGGGGCGGGGCAGAGGATGAGGAGGCCGAGAGGGCTGTGAGGGGGCGAGTCCGCGCTGCACTCAAAGGCTTCCCCCAAAGGGGAAGCCTTTGGAAGTCCCGAAAGAAAGGAGCAGACATGATTATTTATCTTGACCACTCAGAGGTACCTGATGTGGAGCGCATTGCGCCGGGGGTGCTGCGTTATCTGGTGCGCCGGGCGGAGCTGGCGGCGGCGCGCTATGACAAGCTGGATCGCTACTATCTGGGCAGACACGACATTTTTTTCGCACCTGCCGGGAGGGCGAGGTGCAGGTGGCGGTGAACTACGCCAAGTATGTAGTGGACATTGCGCTGGGCTATTATCTGGGCCAGCCGGTGAAGTACGATGCAAACCCGGTGGACGAGCTGGGCCGGAAGGTGGAGCTGGCGCCCCTTCTGCGCTGTTATGAGCGGGGGGACATCTCCCGGAGGTGGACGTGTCCATTGGCCGGACAATGGGCGTTATGGGCGACTGCCTGGAGCTGTGCTACGCCTCGGGCGGCAGCGATCCCATGCCCTGCTCCGCCGGATCGACCCCGCCGGGGCATTCTGGTCTGTGACACCACGGTGGAGCACGCCAAGCTCTTCGGCATGGTGTGGGACAGACGGGAAAAAGACCACCGGCGAGCGGTACTATTTCGTCACCGTCTACACGGATCGCACGGAGCGGGACTTTGTCTGCTCCGATCTGAGCGCCGGTGCGTTCCGGCCGGTGGGCGAGGTGCGCTATCACTGGTTCGGCGCGGTGCCCATGATCGCTATGTCAATAATGACGACCGACAGGGTGATTTTGAGCAGATCCTGTCGCTGATCGACGCCTATGACGCGCTGATGTCCAGCCGCCTGACGGATAAAAAGAAGTTTGTGGACGCGCTGCTGGTGTTCTTCGGCATGACGCTGGCCGAGGGGACGAGCAAAAGCTGGCACGGGAGAAGTTCATCGACGGTGCGCCGCTGGACGCCCGGGCGGAGTACATCCAGAAGACCTTCAACGAGAGCGAGGTGCAGGTGCTGGCGGACAATCTGGTGCGGGAGATGCACAAGATGACCCTCACGGTGGATCTGTCCGACGAGAATTTCGCGGGCAATTCCTCCGGTCAGGCGCTGAAGCTGAAGCTGCTCAGCATGGATCTGCTGGCCCGGGGCAAGATGCGCCGCATGGAATGCGGATTGCGGGAGCGCATGGCGCTTTACAGCCACTGGCTTACCGTCCGGGGCGCGTCATGGCGCCGTTGGACGAGGATCAGGTGGATGTGGTGTTCACCCCCGACCTGCCCATCAACGAGCGAAAAGGTGGATCTGGTCTGCAAACTCCAGAACATTGTGGACGATCAGACCCTGCTCAGCCAACTCTGGTTCATCCGCGACCCCGCCGAGGCGGCGGAAAACCTGCGCCGTCAGAGAGAGGAGCGGGGGGGAGGAGGTGAGATCAGCGAACTTCCCATTTAACCACATATAACACCGGGGCCGCATGAGCGCACCCGGCGGGATAGAAAAGGAGCAGTCAATGGAAGAGACAGGATTTGATCGCAAGCCGATGGACGCCGTTCAGGCGGGAGACGCCGGATCTTGAGACGCTGCTGCGCCAGCGGCGGGACTATCAGTCCGCCTTTGACAAGAAGGTGTCCTCCGCGCTTCAGACGGCCCGGGCCAACTGGGAACGGGAGCAGGCCGAAGCGTTGGAGCAGGCGCGCACGCAGGAGCTGGAGCGGGCCCGCAGTGCGGGCGCAGGCGGAGTATGATGCCCGCTTTGCCGCGCTGGAGGAGCGCAGCGCCGCCCAGGCACAGCGGGAGCGCCAGGTGGACACGGCGGACGAGCTGACCCGGCTGGGCCCGCCGGGTTGCCCCGTGGCTCACCGGCGCCACGGCAGAGGAGTCCCACGCCCGGGTGGCGGAGTTTGAGCGCACCTTCCGGGACGCGGTGCGCGACAGCGTTACCGCCCGCATGGCGGGCGTGGCCCGGCGGAGCCTGTCCCGACGGCCTTTGACCGGGAAAGTCTGCGGGGCATGAGCCCCGGTGAGATCAACGCCCATTGGGCGGGAGATCCAGAACACTTTTGAAAGGATGATTTGAACCATGGCATTTACCAACTTTATTCCCGAGGTATGGTCCGCCCGTCTGCTGGAGCACCTGGACAACGTCCACGTCTACTCCGCTCTGCTGAACCGGGACTATGAGGGCGACATCGCGCCTATGGCGACACCGTCCACATCAACCAGATCGGCGACATCGCCATCAACGACTACACCGGCGAGGATCTGGCCGCACCGGAGGAGCTGGACAGCACCATGATGGAGCTGAAGATCGACCAGGCCAAATACTTCAATTTCCAGGTGAAGGACATCGACAATGCCCAGTCCAACCCCAAGGTGGTGGACGCGGCCATGCAGAGAGCCAGCTACAACATCAACGACGTGATCGACAACTATCTGGCCGGTCTGCTGCTCGCCGGCGTCAAGGCGGGAGCACCATCACCGCCCAGACCCTGACCAGCGCCAACGCCTATGACTATCTGGTGGATCTGGGCGTGCTGCTCAATGAGCACAATGTGCCCATGCTGGGCCGCTGGGTGGTCATTCCGCCCTGGTTCCACGGCCTGCTGCTGAAGGACGAGCGCTTTGTGGGCAACGGCACCGGCTATAACCAGGCCATTTTTGCAGGGCGGCTGGGTCGGCGACGCCGCCGGTTTCCGCATCCATCTGAGCAACAATGTGCCCGAGAGTGCGGGCAGCTATTCCGTCATCGCCGGCACCAATGCCGCCGGTCCCTTCGCCGAGCAGCTGGTGGAGCTGGAGGCGTACCGCCTGGAGAAGAACTTCTCCGACGGCCTGAAGGGCTGCACGTCTACGGCGCGAAGGTCACTCAGCCCGACGGCCTGGCCGTGCTGGAAGTGTACCAAGGCCGCCGCCTGATATGACGCAGGCGGAGTATAACGCCGCTCTGTCCGGACTCAGCCGTGCGCTGGGTCTGGGCGATGAGGCGGACACGGCGCGGCTCACCGACGTGCTGTGTGCGGCGGAGGAGAGCATCCTGCGCTACCTGAACCGGGAGGAATTGCCCGGCTGTGCCCAGAGTCTGCTCATTGAGCTGGCGGCGCTGAAGTATCTGCGCACGGACAGCGCCGGAGCGCGCAAGAGCGCCAGCTATACCGAGGGTCAGCTCTCCCAGAGCGAGCTATTACACGAGCGCCGAAGTGTTGGAAGGGCGGCGCTGCTGCGCACGCTGGCCCCTTACCGCCGGGTGGCGTGCCGGGAGGGATCCTGATGGTTCTGCGGGAGACACCGCCGGTCTGGCGGCAGGGCTTTGATCTCTACCGACGCCGCACGGAGCGGGACACGCTGGGTCGGGAGACGGCGCACTATGCCCAGGAGCCGGATGTGCGCGTGGAGGCGGCGGACGGGCTGGCCTTCCAGCACCCCAGAAGCTGGAACAGCGGCGGAAACGTGGGCGCGGGCGAAGAGGTGCGGGCCTGGGGCGAACAGCCCGGCGGAATTCTGGAGGCCTGCCTGCGCACAGAGCTGAACTGGCCCCCTATGACCGGCTGGACATCGGCGGGCGGCTCTGGGAGGTGCGCGCCATCCAGCGCTGGCCCAGCCATCGCAAGCTGATGCTCCAGCGGGTGAGGTGAGAGAATGACAGAGGTTGAATGGAAGCTCTGCGACGGCAGAGCGGCGGTGTATGCGGCCCTTCGGGCGCAGCTGGCCGAACTGGATGTTCCGCTGAGGTCGCTCTGGGCGCGCACTCCGACAGCGGGAGTGCGTCAGCTGGGGCGAGTGGGCCAACCGGAGCACCGAGCAGGCGGTGGTGGATGAGCTCATTTATCAGGTGAGCGTCCGCGCCCAGCGCTTTGACCGGCTGCATGAGCTGTGCGACGGCGTGAACCGGGCCATGCTGGGGCTGGGGCTCCGGCAGGTCTACTCTTCGCCGGACGGCTGAGAGCGCGGGCGAGGGGCGTACACCAAGACCTTCCGGTTTGGCCGGAAGGTGGACAAGCTGGTTCTTTGCGCAACAGCAGACAAATAGGATCTGAAAGGATGATTTGATGGCAACTCAGGGGTTTTTCCACCATGGGAATTGATGTGAAGGTGGGCGAGCGCGCCCTCAACTACGTCACCGACATCGGTGACATCGGCGCGGCGCCCTCTGAGGCTGGACGCCACCTGCATGAAGGACAGCATGAAAAAAGACTGTGCCCGGCGTGCAGGATACCAAGGCGTTTGAGGTGACCTTCCTCTTCGACAACTCCGCCGCAGACAGCGACTATCGGGTGCTGAAGAAGGTGCAGGATGCGGGCAAGCCGGTGAATATCGAGGTGGCTTTCCCCGACGGCACCAAATTTGCCGCTGCCGGTTACGTCTCCGTCATGGTCAGCGGCGCCAGGTGGACGAGCTGGTCAGCGCCAAGCTGACCGTCAACCTCCAGAGCGACTGGACGGTCACCGATCCGGCCTGAAGTCGGGCGGCGGGGAGGGGGCGGCGTGAGCGCGCCCCCCTCCGGGGGACCTTCGGAAACCTGTATGAGACGGGGAAAGGACGACGCATATGAAGACATATTTTTCCCTCCGGGCGGGGGGAGGCGGAATACCGGCTGCGGCTGACTATGGCGGGTCAGCGGGCGCTGCGGAGAAGTGGGGCGAGGACATTCTGACCTTTCTGCTCTCCGCCGCGGCAGACGGCGACCGGCTGTGCGATCTGCTGGGCGAGGCCCTGCGCTGGCCGGGCAATGAGAACGCCCTTCAAGGACGGCGCGGCGCTCTATGACGCTGGTAGACGAGGGCTGGCAGGGGCAGGACGCCTTTGCGGGACTGGCCTTCGATCTGGGCCGCGCCTCCGGACTGCTGACCGAAGCGCAGACGCAGCAGCTGAAAGGGCGCAGTGGCCAGCGCCTATGGCGCGGCCTTTGCGGGGTCTTGCCGGTAGGACCGGTGATGAATGAGGAGGAACTGCTCCGGGAGGCCCGCATCCGCTCGGTGGCGGAACCGGAGGAGCGACCTTTGGTGAACTGGCCTGGGAGCTGGAACTGGGGGCGGAGCGGGAGCGCCGCTTTTTGCAGGCGCTGGCGCTGGTGGCCACCGCCACGCGGTGCTGACTGCCCGGGCGCTGGCGGGTCAGAGTCTGCCCCCCGGTGGGGGAGGCCTTTCCCTTCTGGACGGAGGAGGAGCTGCTGGCGGCCCGGACAGAGCATTACCGGAGCATGATGGAGCGCCTTGCCGGGCGCTGGCGCGAAAGGAGCGAAACAATGGGCAAGAGAAAAGACGGCCGCCGGGGCGGATCGGCAGCTCAAGGGGCTGAGCGGAAGACTCAAGACGGTGAGTGACCGGCTGAGCGCAGTGGGAACCACGGCGGAAAAAGGCGGTCAAGCGGGTGTCGGCCACGGTGGCGCGGCGGCGGCCAGAAGCACAGCAGGTGCAGAGCGTGGCCACTCTGCTGGAATTTTGACGAGATCAACCGGCTGAAGGAAAAGACGGTGAGCACCCGTTCCTCCGGCCGCCGGAAGAGCGCTTCGTCCGGCAAAAAGACCGGGACGAAAACAAAGACCGGCCCCTCGGCGGCAGGGGCGTTCGATCTGGATCTCTCGCTGGGCGGCCCGGCGAAAAAAAGCGGGCGCGGAGTTCTGGGCGCAGTTCGGCCTTGGCCTGCGCAGTGTGGACGACGGGGGGCTTCTCCGTGGCAGCGGCTTTCTCAGCCGGGTGGCTCAGGGCATCTCCAACGCCTTCGGCAGCGTGAAGGACTGGGTGCGCCGCCACATCTGGGAGCCGATCCAGTCCGGCTGGAGCGGTCTGGTAGGCGTGGTGGTCACCATCGGCTCCGCGCTGAAGAACGGCCCCGGCGAGCTGTGGGAGCGCTTTCGGAGCGCCTGGCTGAGCGGGGATCGGAGCGTGGGAATTCTGGACGTTCTGCGCAATGGGGCGGCCGTCCTGTGGAACGGATTCAGCGCCCTCTGGGGCAGTCCCGCCGCGGGGATCACGGACTTTCTGTGCAACGGGGCGTCCGTTCTGTGGGCGAACTTCAGCGCCCTTTGGGGCAGTCCCGGCGTAGGCATTCTGGATGTTCTGCGCAATGGGGCGGAAAAGCCTGTGGAACGGCTTTGCCGTCGGGTGGGGCAGCCGCGCCGTCAGCATTGCGGACACGCTGCGCAATGGAGCGCTTACGCTGTGGAACGGGTTTTCCGCCGGATGGGGCAGCCGCGCCGTCAGCATTGTGAACACGCTGAAAAACTCCGCAGCCAGCCTGTGGGAGCAGTTCCGCTCCGGCTGGGCCGGGCGGACACTGGGGCTGAAGATCTCATATAATAGCAATGTGGGTGGGGTCAAAAGGCGGTTTACCGGGCGCTCGGCCTGAGCGGCTGGCCCAGAATTTCCTTTGCTGCCCGGGGCGGCGTGTTCCGCAGCGCCACTCTGACCATGCTGGGCGAGGCGGGCACCGAGGCGGTGGTGCCGCTGGAGAACAACACCGGCTGGATGGATGTGATGGCCCAGAAGCTGGGCGACAGAATGGGCGGCACTGGCGGCGGAAGCATTACCGTGCCCGTGTATATCGGCGGGGAGAAACTGGCCGAGACCGTGGTGAATGCGCTGAACGCCCAAACCCGCTGCACCGGCGTCAATCCGCTTTATATATAAGGAGGCGGAAACGTGACAATTTATTTTGGCGGCGTGGAGATGCCCGCCCCAAGCTGAACGGCGGACTGGTGGAGACCTATGAGAACGTGTGGAGTGCCGACACGGGCCGCAACAGCGCCGGGCGGATGATGGGCACGCTGGTGGCGACCAAGGCCAAGCTGAAATTCAGCTGGAATGCGCTGAGCTGGGCGGATGCGGCGAAGATCAGGAACGCGATCTATGGCGCCGGGTTTACGACCTGCACCTATCCCGGCGTGGACGGCCAGGACCATACGGTGAACGGCTATTTCGGTACGCCCAGCTTCAGCCAGTACAGCTGGCAGGACGGCCTGCGCTGGGCCACGTCCATCAGCGTGGACTTTATTGAGCGGTGAGGGGTGAGGAGATGACGGAGATCGTCGTGGCCCTCATCACCGGCGCGGTCACTCTGCTGGGGTGCTCATCAGCAACGGCAGAGGGCAGGCCGTAACGGATGCGAAGCTGGAGGAGCTGACCCGGGAGGTGCGGGAGCACAACGGCTTTGCCCGGCGGATGCCGGTGGTGGAGGAGCAGATCAAGGTGATCAACCACCGCATCACCGACCTGGAGCGAGGAGGAGAGGTACGTTGAATCGAACGCATTGGAAGAGCTGGCTGTCCTGCGCCCGGACGGCAGTTTCGGCGTGGTGCAGACGCTCCCCGGGGAGATGCGCTGCTGGGGCTGCGGGTCCGGCATTCGGGGCACCTATAATCGGGATCATATTCAGTTCGAGCTGTGTCAGGATGACCGCTCTGACCCGGACTGGTGCAAAAATGCTATGATAAAGCGGTGGAGCTGTGTGCCTACCTGTGCCGCAGGTATGGCTTCGGGGCGGAGGCCATCGTCGATCATGCCGAGGCCCATGCCAGGGGATATGCCAGCAATCATGGCGACACCGACGACTGGTTTCCGCTGCATGGCCGGAATATGGACAGCCTGCGCCGGGAGGTGCAGGCGCTGCTGGATGGCCGCAAAGCGGAGCCGGAACCCGCAGTAAAACCGGTCGGCAGCGGCAAAACCGGCGAGAATGGGAAGGGGGCAACGTGTGAAGTGACTTTGAGAGTGCTCAGACGAGGAAAGAAGGGCGGCGATGTGCGGGCCATGCAGCGCCTGCTTATTGCCGAGGGCTTCAGCTGCGGCAGCGCCGGGGCGGACGGCGTGTTCGGCGGCGGCAGTGAGGCCGCTCTGAAGGCGTTTCAGCGCAGCAGCAGCGGCCTCAGCGCGGACGGCATTGCCGGAATCAAAACCTGGACTAAGTTGCTGGGAGGATAAAGAAGAGAGGGCTGCCTGCGTTTGCGGGCAGCCCTCCGTTTGTTGAAAAACCGCCCGTTTCAAGGGCGGCTTTTCCGCGCGAAACGGAAAAAAAACTTTTGCAAAAAACAATAAAATTTTATTTTCGTCACATTTTACAAAAAAAACAGACTGATTTTCTCCACTCTCAAGACGAAAATGTGGCTACCTGGGGAACTAAATATGCCAAACCCTCTTGCAATCCCCGGGCAGGTGTGCTAATATGAGCATGGTAGTTAATCAGAAGAAAGTTATTTTTCTTCTGCTATGTAACCCCAGGTTCCAATCTTATTTTGAAAGGAAGTCATTATCATGGCACAGTACAAGATTCAGAGAGCCAAGGGCGTTGAGGGCAGCACTGTTTACACCTATGTTGCTCCCGGCCACAACGAGTGCGTCCCCACCCGTCTGCATGATCCCGCTGACGTCGACGGCGGCAAGATGATCCAGGGCATCACCTACTTCATCCCCCGGCGGCGGCTGCGATTACGGCGCCAATCCTCTGGAGTCCATTTATTACATCCTCGAGGGCCAGATGACCCTGAAGACCGAGGATGGCGAGACCGTTCTGAACGCTGGCGACAGCTTCCACTGCCGCGGCGGCTGCCCCAAGAGCGTCACCAACAACGGCACCACCGTGACCAAGATGCTGGTCACCCTGCTGCCGCCTCAGGCCTGATTTTCGATTCCTCTTCCGATCTGAGGATCGGCTGACGAATAAAACTTGTAATAAGGAGTAATTGTTATGCCTAAGATTTATTCTGGCGATCTTACCAAGATGTTCGACATCTCCGGTAAGAAGGCTGTCATCATCGGCGGCGCGCATGGCTTTGGTAAGGCCATTGCCGAGGGCTACGCTGCCAACGGCTGCGACGTGCTGATCTCTTCCCGTCGTGAGTCCGCTCTGCAGGAAGCCAAGGCTGAGATCGAGAAGGTCGCTGCCCCTCGGCGTGAAGGTCACCTACTTTGCCGGCGACGCCGGTGACGTGGAGACCGTCAAGAAGATGCTGGACTTCACCGTCGGCCCCGACGGTCTGGGCGGCTGCGACATCCTGGTCAACGCTCAGGGCATCAACCAGAAGATGTTCTCCTGGGAGATCGACAACGACTATTTCGGGAGAAGATGCTGCACACCAACATCACTTCCATGATGTACACCTGCCGCTACTTCGGCAACTGGATGAAGGATCACAACCTCGACGAGGGTGAGACCGCTGTCCCCGCGTCCGAGTTCAAGGCCGGCATGCCCAACCCCAACAAGGGCTATGGCAAGATCATCAACTTCGGTTCCGTCCGCGGCATCCGTGCTGTTGCCAACGGCGGTATGGGCAACGTCCCCTACAACACCACCAAGGGTGCTGTCGAGATGCTGACCAAGGCCTTCGCTGCTGACCTGCGTCCCAACGTCCAGGTCAACCTGATCGGGCCCACCATCACCTACACTCCCATGATGGTCGGCAAGCTGCCCCCCGATGAGGCTACCTCTGTAACCACATCGCCGATCCTCTGCCCGCTCAGCGTATCGGCTATGAGATCGACGTTGTCGGCCCTGCCATCTTCCTGGCTTCCGCCGCTTCCGACATGGTTACCGCTTCCTCCATCTATCCTGATGGTGGTCTGGTTGCTACGTCCTGATTTCTACATCAGAAAAGAGCTTTTTACAGCGCACCGCTTCGGCGGTGCGCTGTTTTTTTTTCCCCACAAATCCCCGTATCCACTGGAAATCGGGCGAATCTTGTGCTAAAATGTAGAAAAATGCATGAGAGGAGCGCGTTTCCGATGGTGGAGAACAAGCCACTGTGTCCCGATGCCGCAGAAGATGCAAAGGATGGTCTGATTTTGATATTCAGCAGGACCCTTACAACTATGTCATGCGAGTGGTGTTCTGCCGCTGGAAGCCGTTTATCCTGCGGGCCATGGACTTTGATGAGGGGAAGCTGACCCATTTTTTCCTGTTTCACCAAGCAGTTGCCCATTACCCAGAAGGTGCTCGGAGAACCTGCGCCAGCTGGAGGCGGACGGACTCATTTACCGCACTGTGCTGCCCACCACACCGCCGCAGGTGGAGTATCGCCTCACCCCGGCGGGCAAGAGCCTTATCCCCCTGCTGGATCATATCTACGACTGGGGCTGGGAGGAGATGCAGCGCCGGGAGCTGCCCATCGACGCGCTGGGCGAGATGTGGCACGGCAAGCGTGAGCCGGATGAGGCCATCATGAACCACCCCTACAAGAAAACCTACGACAAATAACGGCGTTTTCGACGGCCCGGAGTTTTCCTTTCTGCTCCGGGCCAGTTTTTCTTTTATCAGGAAGTTTTTTCTGATTTTGATGCTTACCTTCAGGTAACTAGGTTACTTTCCCGGAAGGACGATACTTTTTGTGCGTTCTTGCCAACAAATTTTGCATATGATAGACTTCTTTTGTTGAGATTCAGGAGATTCCTGAGAGAAAGAAAAAGGAGGAAAACAAACCTATGTCAACCACCATCGGCATTCTGTCCATCGTTGTGGCATTTGCTGCGCTGATCGTGCTGACGTATAAGGGCATGTCGGTCATGTATGGGCCCCGCTGTGTGCCCTGTTTGTCGCACTGGTCAACCGCATCCCCCTGCTGGACGCCATCACCGGCCCCTTCCTGGGCGGCACCACCGGCTTTTTATCACCGGCCTGCTCCCCATCTTCATGCTGTCCATTCTGATGGGCCGCGTGTATGTGGAATCCGGCGCGGCGGTCAATATCGCCAGCACCCTGATGAAGGCCTTTGCCCGCAACGCTTCCGGCCCCCCGCAAGCAGACCATTGCAGTCTACATCTGCATCGCGGTCAGCTGGGCCATGTGCCGGGCGGCATCGACACCTTCTGCGCCCTGTTCACCCTGTTCCCCGTCATGCTGACCATCTGCGCGGAGGCCAATATCCCCCGCAAGTATCTGATCGGCCTGATCACCTGCGGCGTCTCCACTGCCGCGCTGACCCCGGCGCCCCTCTGGTGACCAACTACACACCCCCATGAACATTCTGGGCACCTCCTCTGCGGCTTTCTTGATCCCCGGCCTGGCGGCCGTGC
>VOFG01003045.1_pt1 | contig 17630 bp, 36 predicted proteins | sample 5384171 | NCBI WGS metagenome assembly VOFG01 (sample SAMN12384726, study PRJNA508395) | human gut metagenome | isolation source: healthy gut F | host: Homo sapiens
TCACAGATACCTGTATCCCCAAATGTTGTGTCAGTTCCATGTTATACACGAAAGACAAAGCCGTCTGTTTTTGAATCTCTCCGAACAAGGTCCGGATAGACACATTCTTTAAATTCAAATTTACTCGTTCTTGCTGCGCACTTGTATTAGCAACAGGGGTGAACGAGAACACAAAAATAAATAGTGCAGTCAATTTCATAACTAACCATTTTTTTTTGTCCTCCATGTCAAAAAAAAAGGACATAATTGATTTTTTTCATAACTTTGAACATTATAAATTTTTTACTTAGTGATAAGAAATGCGCCAACATGACTTATCAAGGTTATCAAAAATACCCGGAAGGTCTCGAACACCTTCCGGTGTTTTTATTTAGAAATACAAATCGTTCTATCTTTTTTTATTGTAAAAGTGACGCCAACCGCACTTTTTAATTGCTTTTTTAAAATATTATCAATCTGATCATAACGTTTCACGTGTCCCGTAAAATGCAAATTCTTTTAATTGCTCGTTCGTGTAAAAAACATCCACGTCATACCACAAAGCGTGTTCATGATCTGCTCCATGGTTTGATTTTCAAACACGAAAAGCCATCTTTCCAAGAAACATAGGTTCAATATCTACCGTTTTCACGTTCACGGATGCATCCGTTCGCCTGTATTCTCCCAGTTGTGAAGGTTTCATCCGGTATTCCGGCCCCCCTTTCAGCGCTCAATCCAATCGATCCTTCCACCAACGCCGTCTGCACTCGCTCTTTATCATGCGTGTTCACGTTAAAAGATGTCCCGTACACCCGGATTTTGATCCCGTCTGCAATCACGTAAAAAAGGACGCTTTTCATCTTTCTGCACTTCAAAAAGGCCTCCCCGTTAAATATACCTCTCTTTTCTCTTTATCAAACACCACCGGAAATTTCAATTGAGTGCCAGAATTCAATTGTACCATCGAACCATCTGCCAACGTGATTTGGTACTCCCCACCCCTCGGTGTTTGTAATACATTATATTGTAAATTCCTCTCTTCTCATTCCCATTTGCAGAATACACGATCCCGCGACCGGAATTCTTCGCATTCACCCTCACCCACGACTATATCACGGGTTGTATCATGTTGTAACACTACCGATTTCCCATCTGCCAAAATTAGGGTTGCCTTCGTTTCTCCCGGAAGAATATCCACGGTAGCAACCTCCACGGGTTGTTCGCGTTCATTATTTCTTAATAGCACGAAGATCGTCCCCAAAGGAAGTAATAACATCGCCGCATATTTCAACCACACTCCGATACTCTTTTCTCTTTATTCCGGCTCGTTTTTCACAACGCTCGTAAGCTGCTTTATGGTCAATTTTTTGTACATTCTATACTTGTATAAAATATCCTTTTCCCTTACAAACCCGGTCAAACATGGCCCGGTTCTCCGGAACCGCATCCAACCATTTTTGCAGTTCCTGCATCTCTTCATCGGTAATTACCCCGGACAAATAAAGATGCATCATTTCAACCATTCTAAATTTACAATCATCCATTGCTTATCCTTTTTCTATAATTAGAACAACAACCTATTTCAAGAGAGGTACAAAAAAATAAAAGAAATTTCATCCCAAAAGCGAGATTCTTTACGAACAATTCATTTTCAATAGATTACAAAACAAAAAAATCAGATTATTCCCAAAGACATCATCACGAAATACACCCGTCCCAAACGTTCCCGAATATATGACATGGCCCGTTTTTTTCTGTGTTTTAACCGTTAATATGGATAAATTCAACAAAAGAGCGATCTCCTCGTTTCCCTTTCCTCCAAGTGCAATAGAAAATATTTCTACATTTATCCGGAAGTTCATCTATCGTCTTGAATAGCAAGCGATACAACTCTTCCTCCATCATTTTCAAATCAATATCATCCCTTCATCCTCAAGATTCAACGAGGCAAGATATTTCTCCTCCACGTTCTTGTGTTTCAAATGATTCAAACCGGCATTCTTCACCGAATTATAGAAGGAAACTACGAAAAAGCATTGTAAGTCGGATATTGGGCATCCCGTTTCCCAAACGGCAATAAACACCTCCTGCACAATATCCTCCGCCACGTCCTGTTGCTCGACAAACCCCATCGCAAAAAGAACCAGCGAATTATAAAACTCTAAAGGAATAATTCACGAAAAGCTTCCGGCTGCTTCGGCATTTATCCGTTGTAAGAACTGTTCTTCCCTCTTTGGCATCAATACAATTTTCAATCCAATTACAAAATTAGAAATTCAAATGAACAAACTATGAATCATAAAAAATAAAATTATCCTCTATCATAAAATGATCGGGCAAAAGGACCGGATTCCTATATATATAGAAACCGGTCCTTCAACTATGACTACGAAGATCTTTATTAACGTCTAAACCCGTTCTTTTTTGTAATCCTTGAATTTCATCTCGATCATTCCCCGCCAATAATGAAACCTCCACAAATCTTACACATCAGCACGCATTCCGTTGTCTGTTTCGGATCAATTGTAACGAAGAAGTGTATAAAAAGTCGATCCAAGTTGTTAACACGTATCCGGATAATCCTTTGTTCAGACATCCCGGTGGTACACGTCAACCAATCCCATCGAACATCCCAGAAGAGAATAACAATAAAGGCAGAATGCTCGTAAGCATACCAATTCCCATCCTCTTGATAAAGAAAATATATTCTTCATTCCGTTTTTCCTTTTGCAATATCTCTTCCAGTTCCATACACATCTGAATTTTATTGAACAATGATTATTTTACGCTTTTGTCTTACCGCCAACAACCGAACTCATCTGCACCATCCCGCTCCTGTTACTTCCTAAAGCCGATATGCAGGTAAGCATGAGTATAATAATTACTATTAAGCTCCGATAAAAACCGTCTACACCCGGGAAGGCTGCAGGCAAGCTGGCGGTAGGATGCAAAGGCCAACCAGGTAGTAGACAATGGCTTCATAATCTGTATGGTCCAGTTATGATTTGTTGTATTTACTAAATCCAGAACATACGAATCCCCATCCTTTTGAGTGGAGATTTCCGGGTTCCAACTGACCTCAACAGACTGGGACAAGTTATCACAGGTAATTGTCAAAGTTGTGGATACAAGTAGACGTTCCCACGAAGTTTCCGACAATCTTGTATTTGTTACTTCCCAACGGTTGGACTTGCAAACCGGTAAGCCAAGTTGTTCCTCCCGTCACCACGGGCGTGACACCTCGGCTCGAATATACCGTGCAAATTTCAATACCGTTAGCAACAGAGGTCGTTTGGTTTTTACCGTACAGGTTAAACACGTTATTGGACATTGTCATCCGATGTTGGGCGTCAGCCACGATGCAAGGGAAATCAGCGTCTTCATCCGTCAATTCCACCTTCAAGGCATTTGACGGGGCAAAATTGATCGCATCCGTCACGTTGGTATATCCCGGACCGTTCACGTAACCACCGAGATGATATAACGATGATTCCGCACGACATTCAGGGTACCTACATTATCTACCATCACCACTTTATAATACCCCTCTTTCCCTTTATACTTGGCTTTAATGATCACGCCCATGTAATCGTTTGTCGTACAATTCCGCTCGTAAATATACAAGGAAGGAGTTTCCCCGTCCGACCATCCGTTGGCGTAATTCAAAGTACTACCGGAAAGAGGACGCCCTGTCACGGGGTGATAGTCATCAAATAATTCGTAGGGAGTCAGGTAACCGCAATCGGAGCCTTTATTCACCGTTATACTTTGAACGGTGAAATCATTCAACCCGTTTGCGGCGCTGGCCGCACCTTTCTTTACCTGCACGCAAGCCACGGCACGTAACAACTTCACGTTATCCGCCTTCGTCACGATATTAATTCCCGTCGGTAGTTCCACACGTCCCCACATGATCAAAGGCATCGTTAACCACCAGAGTTCCCGCAAACGTCGAGGTCTTTAGCGCAAGCATGGCCGCACTTTCCGTCATTGTGGGGGTAATGTCCCCGAAATTCAGCCGGTCAGTCACCCCGTCAGGAGTCCGCCCATTAGGCACTAGATGGATAACACGTCGTTTCGAAGTAGCATCCAAACGTATCGAGAAAGAAATTTCCGTCCCGCTGGTGTCAACTCCCCGCCATCCACCTTCACCCGCTCCATGAACTTCCCATCCTCGTCGAAACACCAGCACGTCCACGTTCGGATCTCGCTGTCCGTGTAGGAACGAGCAAGCGACTGTACGTTTTCCGGCTCTGGCAGAGTCACAGTAAGAGCTACATTCACTTGACGAGGTGTCTGTATAGGATGACTATCATCACTGGCACAAAGAGGCGAATAATATGCATATTAAATATGGTATTATTTTGAGATATGATTTCATAGTATTATTCCATTAATTTAATTACAACATTTATTCAGCATAAATGGCTTTCCCATTTTCACCACGTCCAATCATTTCAGGTTCTACAATCACCTCTTCACTTGAAGTTTCAACCACATTCGTATTCATTCTCCTAGTAGTCGTCAATTTCGTGTTAGGAACATGCACAGAAACCGAAGCCGAATGTTTCACCCTATCATAAGTAATTGTAGCTATATGCCCATAGGAAGTTGTGTAAGTTTTAGCTTTACTTTGCCCATAACTTGCAACGGTTATAGCATAACCTTCTGAATACAGGAGAGTACCTCCCTATTATAAAAATTAAACTTATTATTATCTCCAGATGCATTCGTACCCCTTTCCATCGTACCATTCTCATATGCGTACATATGAAAATTCATAGCCGTATTGGATGATTTACTTCAAGTATACCAAATAGCATAAACCTCCAATTTTATTTTACGAGGAGAATTAGCATCCCCTTCAAATAATGGGCATTGAAAAATGTTGTTTTCTCCTTGTCCCCTCGTGGCATCTCCCCCCATTCCAAGAGAGAGTTCCTCCATTATAAGCAAAAGACTCTCTTCCATTATTATCACCTCCACCTGGTCCTGTGACCCTTTTCCGGGATTATTAGCTTGCATACCAAATCCAACAGGTATTTTTATCATATAGACTATTATCATTACCTACATTTGTAAGATGATTTCCGGTAAACTCCACGGCAATATCAACATCCGTAGAACCACCCAAGTGAACTTCACAACAAAAGTAATGGAAAGGCGGTATCGTCACGATTATATCTTGATAAACATTAGCCGTTACTACATAATCCGGACACATGAAGCATGTCTGAATGTCATGGTTCCCGAACGAGGTTCATCGTCATCCTCTGGGTTAGCATTTTCCCGTGTTACGATCCGTCGTGAATGATAGTATTTGCCCGATCGGATCCCAAGAAATATCATGAATCCAAGCTTGTTGAGATTAAAATTCTCGATCATCTTTGTTCCACCATATACAATCACATCTTGCGAGTTCGTCACGGCTTGCGTTGCTGTTCCTTGTGGGGCAACAGCGTCAATCGTGTTATCATTATCACGTAGATATAACAATTCACCAATCGAATCGTATCTGTATCCAACGTCATAACATTCTTCACGATGACAAGCGTATCGCCATAAACAAGGTGTCCCTCGTCCAAAGTTTTGTTATAAGCAACAGAAGAACGGGTGAAGTTAACGTTACTTATCGGCATTTCCACTCTGCACGTTTGCGGTAGCCTTTCTGGGATTCGTGGTCAGGAATTTCCAGTTACCGCCGGTACTCGTGATCTCGACTTGTTTGCTCGTGTGAAGATTCGGGCAGAAAACCAATCGTTTGTTATTCACTGTAATCGTTCCCTCGTCCGGTCTTTGCGTCACAGGAATCTTTTTTCGTCACGTTATTCGCCTTGACCGTGATATAAGAACTACGAGGCTGCCCATCCACGTAAAGTATCCACGTTAGCCGTGATCTCAACCCCGTTATCCGCAATCTTCCGGACGGAAGTAATCCAACCTCCTGCCGGGTAATCCACCGTGAAATCCGGGGCATTCGTGTTCACGTAAAGCGTATCTTTATGCGATAGTCCCACGGACGCCTTGTCCGTGTAAAGCTGGGTTTGGGACAAGTCGGCATTCAATTTACATCCTCCCAACCCAAAACATCAGCCGTCACATCCAACTTTCCACCTACCAGAAGACGCACGAGTAATATTCCGTTTACACGGGGAACCCGCGGATGACCACATCTGTTTTTGAAAGCGACTTCCACCCTCACAAGCCAAGTCGACACTCACCTTCATGTGGCTCTCCGTCGTGTCCTTCGGGTTAGCATTCAAGTAATCGTTCCCTTTATGGGCCGGGGATAATGAAGTACAACGTGTCACTACGCTGGTGTCCCGGTAACGAGGTGCTATCCTTGACCCGGAAAATCCCGGTCATCGGCACCGTGCTTTACCCTTAGGATTCTTTGCCGTCGGGAATAACCCGCCTTCCCAGTTCAGGGTAGTCGGGACATCTTTTAATTCAAAATTATGCGTCCCGTTCACATCCAATCCGCCCGCATCCGCAATAACCACCTTCACCAAGGCCACATTCCGTGACAAGATCGTCGTTCCCGCAACCGAATTATCCTGCCCGCCAACAACCAATTGTCCGTCAATGCTGGCCGTACGTAATTCCGGCATGGAAGGAAATGTTCCTCCCACCGGTTGTGTTTCCCACATCTTCGAATCCTCGCGAGCGACACTGCGCACGGGGTTGTATCAATCCACTGCTAAAATCAGTATTGGCAGTCACAAAGCTATATTCCACGTCCCGGCAGCAACAGTCATCGAAAGTTGATCCGGGCCGTAAGTTACCTCTTGAACCTTATGGTTGAACTTTCCGGCATCACTTCCCTGTCCATCAAAAAGATAGACCAACGTGTTACTGACAATATCCCTCCCGCCTCGTCATGTTGAAAGTCAGTAGAGGATCTCCACTCGCTTGCCCGGACAGGGAATCCCTGTCGTCCGAGCAAGCTGATAGGAGAATAGTCAATAACCCCGCTAACAATATGTTTATATATTTTCCTGCCATAATTCTCTTTTTTCATTCACTACCTCCCCGAAGGAGTAGAATCTGTTTATTTACGGATCGTGAACTCGGCTGAGGATTCCGCATCCGAAACACTGATCGGTTGCGCACCCGTGGGTTGAGTTACAGACTTGATCTTCAACTTCACTTGTTTTTCCGCTGCATCCGTACTATATAGCACCACACCATACACGTTCGCGGAACTATGATTCCCGTCACCACTGATGCGGGGAGATCATGCATATTCGTGAATACAAAGTCTTTACCTTCTTTAGCCGAAGCATCAGGAACCGCCACACAATTCACGATAACATCACTTCCGGTAGCATTCGTAAGCAAAGCCCCGTCAGAAGCCCGCACCAAAGACACCGTGAAGAATCCCGATACAACATTATTGTTCAATCTGTGATCGCCAAGGGAAGCAATCATTAAACGTGCCGGTTGATCGACACCACCCCGCTACAACTCAACAACTCCCCTTCAAAAGCCGCGTTTCGAACCACTCAGGCACGTACCTTGTAAAGCATCACGACCGTCTTGGGTAATTCATAACGGTATCCTCAACGTTTTCTAAGAGAACGATGATTTTCTGTGATCCATTGGCAAACATCACTCTCGGGGTTAATCCCATATCAAAAAGTCAAGAGCATCGGCTGTTCCTTCCCCTGTAGATACCATCCACGATGATATTGGCTCCTGCCGAGTTCGTCAAAGGAGTTCCATCCGTTTGAATAATCCAAGTTCGTATAAAATATCTTTTGTTCCTCTTCTCCCCTGTTCCGTACGAACCATCTTAACAACAGCCTGTTGATCCTCGATCACCGCCTTTTACCCACGGGTTTCACCAGATAACTTTGCTGTGCATCCGAAAAGCACAAGTTCAAACTCTTTCATCCCCTCGATCAAATTATTCGCTTTCACGGACACCTCTATATCCTGTTTTACCAGATAACGGTCGGCCGTTCCCCGAGACGGGGTAAACGAAAGCTTTCCTTTCACCGGTGTAAAATTATTCGCAATATTAGCCGTTTTCTCTTGGGTAGCATATCCCACGCTTACCGGAATTGGTGCACCTTCTTTCGTCGTGGCATATCCGGTCAGAGTTATGGTAAAAATAGCCGTGGCTATTCCGTTCACCGGTTTCGTGATCTTCACGTCCGAAACATAAAGACCATGTCCTGTTTCACGAGACGACCTCCCATTCCCAAAAAGTAACTCCCCGGATGAAGCGGTATATGCCTGACGATAAGTTGTCGGTTTATTATCCGTCACGTAACGGTCAAACTCCTTTTCACCCGTGGACGAAAACATACAAACCTGTCCTTCAGAAGAAGATAACAATAAAATTTCGCCAGTTGGTCACTTTCATTTTATCAAAATTACCATCTAGTGAACGCTCGAACTCCACTTTTCCGGTCGGATGAATACGTATAAACGTGCCTCTACGTCCGCTCATGTCATAAGTCGTCACCACGGACTCCCCAGTTTGCCGGGTTCATCCTGATTTCGTACATTTCCTTGGACGTACCTGCCAGATATAAGGCTGTTCCGTCATTGCAAACAAACGTAATATCCTTGACTTCCGCTACCTCAACCAGAATGTTACCATTACGAGCCACCTGAAAGATGATCCAGCATAGCGGCCCCTTGGTTGGCAGGAATCATTCTTCATAAACACGATTCCCTCCGACGAATCTTGTAAAATAATCCCCGTCTGTCGGCGAATTACCAATCACCAACCGAACCGTCATTAATAGTGGCATTCCAACCCAGTCACAACAAATTGTTTTGCCGGGATCGCCGTCATGTAATAAGGTTTTCCCTTATCATCCAGACGAACCACGAGAGCTTCGTTTCTTTATCCTTTTCCGGCTGAGAATGCACAAATATATTCAATCGACTCCCCATCACCGCAAACTGGTCACAATAACCACCTCCGGCATTTTTGTACTGGTAAACCACACTACCAGTCGGATCCAGTTTCAACAGGGATTCCTTGGCGACCGTCCGCACCCTTTCGGTTCCGAATCACCACGAACGCCCTGGGCCTGCAGCACATCATACCTTTCAAGAAATTACTTCCTTGATCCCTCGGCATAAATATCGGTAACGATACGTCCGCCTCGATTAATAATCAACACGATACGTCCATTACAAAAGTAATTTTATCCTTATCCACACTCTGGCGAAATTCTTGTCTTCTTCATACTAAAGCAACCTCATCAATCTGATTCTTATCACCATACACCTTTCCAAACACCACCGGCATATACTGAGCCTTCACCTGTAAACAAGTGACAACGCTCAGCAGGAACAATATCCACACTCTATGTCTTGTCTTCTTCATATTATCGACTTTTTAATTCTACCTCACATGACGTCTTGCCCGACGATTCACCTGTATCAATCAATATTTCCCTCCGATTGATTCCCATTTCTTCTTTTATCTCTTCGGAGAAAGCTTCACCTTACCGTGAGCTTTATATTGAAATCTATATTGACACCGTGATCCCGCAAAAATTCCGGCAAGCGCCCTCTTCGCCCCTCCTTTTGCAGACAAAACATGGTTTGTAATTGTCACTACCCATTTCGTCCGCAAAACCATTCAAACCTCAATTCTGAAAAAATAATAAGTACCCATTTCATTAATAATAAACCGCTTTAGGCATTGAATGGATTCTTTGGTCAATTCATCCCGAATCGAAATTAAAGTAAAAGAGTCATTAGTAAACCTTCCGGTGCATATTGTTTTAGTGAAATAGTTTCTTTGGTAACCGATTCCGTGGCCCCGTTCAGTAATAAAGCCCCGCCTAGAATCGCACTTTCTTCGCTCATCCCAAAATGAGGATCACCCTGTTGAGTCCCCAAATCTTCCTCCGGTTTGCAAATAATAAATGTCATCCCGGGACTCCATTTTCCCGGTCGAGACAAAATAAGCGGTTCGCAAATCCAGCGGACACATAAAAAAATAGTCGTTGAAAACCGAATTCACCGGATAAGGAAAATGACGCACTGCCCGGGACTACTCCTTCTCGTGATCATAGTCGGCATTGAACAAGTCATATCCCCCGAAACCCGGTAACCCGTTAGAGGAAAAATAAGGCGTCCTTCGTAAAGTACGGGGAAATCTCGTTCCCTTCCGTATTGACATCCGCACCCCCAAATTCATTGGGGTTCCCCCACTCCTGTGTCTCTTCATCCCAATGAACGACATTACAAGTCAAACCCGCCAAATCACACTCCCGGCATATCAGAAGTGAACAACAACGACTTCCCGTCATTAAACAAGTAAGGATGAGCGTACGAATTTTCCGGGTCTTGCGGAAAAACTGGATGTACCTTCCCCAAAACGTTTACTCTGGCTCTTGATCACGGAATAATACAATTTAGTACGGAAAGGACGATGTTTTTGTCCACCATCTCCACCGATACATTCTTTTTATCGTACTCGATCACCGTGGTCACCATCACGCCATTATCTGGGAAAACGTTACCGGTCCATTCCAAATCCACCGGAATCTTCCGGAAGTAATCGGAATATCTATCGCGGTGATTTCTGCACGACATCACCTTTTCCCTGACCTCCCTTCAAACTCGTAATAGTGAGTACGATGGAAAAATAACTTTTCCGGGATCGTTAAACTTACTATAACTAATGGCATAGAAGGTTGTTCCCCCGTAATTCCCGATCCAGAACTCGGCATTCGGCGTGTTCAAGACAGTCGTTTGGCCGTGAAACGGGGGAATTCCTGCACGGAATGGCGCATGGCAAGTGCCTCCAGTGTATTCTGGTAACGCTGGTACCTGCTATATTGATCTTTATAGGCATTGTTCGGGCAAATTGCCTCGGCTTTCCCGTGCCTGACCTTGAAAACGCAACGCATCAATGTAATCACACACGTCATCCACGAGGAACAAATTCCGTTCCAGCTCCATCGCCTTCTCGTGTGTCCGATAGCCCAACTATAATCCCGTACCATGAAATACAAGCGCGCAATCTTCAAGTGAAGAACGGCTTGATTTTGCACATTCTCTTCTTTTTTAAGAGCCGTTTCGCCACTGCGCCATCGCTTTATTAAACTTCTGCCTACAAAATTACGGTCAGCCCGTCTTTCCACCGTCCCAGCTTACGTTCCTGCGCCTTCACAGGAATCGCTCCATCCATCAGGAAAAGAAACACGGCAACCGACAAGAAATTTGTATCTTTTTTTTCTCATTTTCAGCAACATTTTTATCTGTAACACTAGCGGAATATATTTAAAAAGACTCACGCCGAACTTCGTCGGACCAATCCATTGTTTGGTCTTCTTGAGTTCCAACGGAATTCACGTATTCTCCTCCTAGGTTATATTTATCATACTGGAAATGAGCATATCCAACAAACCGATATTCATATCCAGCGCGCCAGACGGGAGTTAAAAGCATATTTGTATCCGAAAGTAATACCTCCCGATACCCCCCCCATCCTTTCCGGCGATAACTCCGGAGCGGATCATTGTGTTTCAACAACCCGATATTAAAAGTGCCATACATGGCATAAGGACCGATATAAAATCCATCCCATGAATCATTCGTGTAAAAAATTTTGCGGGTTCCAATAGTATCGTAATTCCGCAGATCCCATCAACACTCTAAAAACTTCTTCATTCTTCTTAAACATATACGGTAACCACCCCCCTCGGCATTCACCGTGAGCTAACCGCGTTAACGTGTACTCAAAACCGATAATAGGTGAACCGGTCAACCATAAAGATTGCATTTACCTTAACACTTTGCGCCCGTACCCCGCCAAATAAACAAAGTAAAAAACGGAAACAAGTAAAATATATCGTACAACTGGTTTCATATTATTTTCTTTATTCATGAATATCAAATCATTCCATGTTCGTATCTCCACTCTCAATATCTTCATTCCATCCCACGATCGAAACTTTGATCACCACGTAAAGAATCGATTTCAATAATGATTCGTCGGCCATGCAATAACCTGAGTGGCAACCCGGTTGTTTATCTTTCACTTCCACCGGTAATGATTGACGGCAACACCGTCACTATCCAGGAATGTATAATTCAGTCTCATAAAATTCGCCTTCTACAGACGGTAAATAACGATGATCCACCTCTATATAATCAGCTGTTATCTGTGCCGGTAACTCTCCGAAATGCAAACATATGATCATCCTGAGTCTGTCGGCCAGCGATAGTATCATGCTTCAAATACTGTACGGTGGACACCCCTTCTGCCAACAATTGCACGTTTTTCTATACGAGACACGTCGCCTGGAAAATTTTTAAAACGCACGGTTACCCGTCCCGTATAATGTTCCAATTCTACCGTGTCGGTACGTAAAACTCCCGGATGATCGATCACAGGCACAAACTTCTGGAATAACACGTCCGAAGGATGCACGTAATGATTCTCCCGGAACTGCTATTATTCAACATAAAAGCAGAGGTTTCCAGTTGTTGCTCATCTGCGAATGAAAGACTATCTGTATTCGTATAACAATAGACCTTATATTCACCAGGGGGTAATCTGAAACTAAACAACCCTGCTCTCATACGGGGATCTTTCCATGGGGCAGCCTCGTAACGCGCTCCCACCAACACTCCGGTCTCGTCATAAACCAGTACACGACAGTCACTAACCTTATTATCCACCACTTCGGGTACGTAAACCTGGTAATTGGTTTCATCTTTAAAATAATCATAAGTACATGACGCAAGCAGGAGTTGGATAATCACACCCGTAAATACTATGAGAAGTCTGTTCTTTCCCATATTTAATATTTTTTGTTGATTTTACACTTATTTCAGATTCCCCGGGAGCAGGGGATCGCTCCCAGGCAAATCATCTTGAGTGTATAAAAAGGAATTCTTTTTACAGTGTAAGTGCTGATTCTACGATATTACTACTCCAAGCTTCCGGTGCAGTAACATCAATCGTCAAACCACCCTCATCTCTAGGTTTGGTCGGTACTTCCGTAGTACCCCGGAACGTAAAGTCAAATTCACTTCACGAATCGTATTCGGCGTAAAGTTCTGCTTGATCAAACCAGACCAGTAAACAGGCCCCTCGGTAAGCATTTCATCTCCGCTTGCCAAAATATGACCAGCCTTACCACGTCCGGAAACAACGATAAAGTATTGGCGATCTACTGATGCTTCTGCCGTTGATGCACCATTAATAGTACGTCCTCCATTATTCGGCCACACGATAACATCTCTCCACATCGTGAAATTACCACCCAAAACAACCTTCGGATCATATCCGGAAGTCGGATTAGACGTGTTGAAAACAGTTCCGTCTTTTATTGTCAATATATTGGCATCAATAGACGTTGCACTCACCCCTCCCGCAGTTGTAGCCCCAACTTTCATGTTTTCAGGCAAACGGTAAATCATGATAGAAGCATCCTTCGTGAAATCAACCGTGTTCTCATTATCCGTCTCGCTATCTTTTTTACATTCAAACGAACACGCATCATCGCAACTTCACGTTTCAGAGCAATAGCCGGCACGGGGTAGTAACACCAGCAGTTACATCAATACTTGTTGCAGCCCCCATAAAAATTTCCGACGGCTCAGTATAAGCAGTATTACCGGCAGTAGTCAGTTTAGCTGAACAAAATGTCGGGAAAGCACTCGCTTTATGTTCGACTAATAAATTCGGAATTGTTTTCTGACGTACATTCCACATCGTCCATTCAGTTGGAGTTGTACCTCCATCTATATAAGTGGTAACTGCATCGGAAGAACTTTTCACGTTGGCAACAGCAACTAACGTGTAACCGGTACCTACCGGTACGTCCACGTACGTGAAAGTGGTCAACGCACTTTGACGGATTCACGATGGTTGAATAAACCACCTGACCGGACGCATTATACAATAAAATTGTAATTGCTTGACATTTGCCCATGAAGTTTCCGGAATTGCTGTAGATTGTGGAGCCCTTCCTTCCATACCGGTTTTTGTCAAAAGTAACTTGGAAACGTTAAACCGGCCTTTCCGGATCCGGATAATCCGAACCACCACTCTTTGAACAAGCACACACTACTACCATTGCAAGCAATGACCATAATAAACTAAATCTTTTTTTCATAACCCATTCTTTAAAATTACCTAACATTTGAAATCTGACAGAATGTCATCAAAAATTTTACTACACACTATTTAAATTTACCGTTACTTTGTAGGTAACGGTAAAACATAAAATTTCAAATAAAAGGGGTCTTTTCGGCGGGTTATTATTTATATAATGAATTTTTTGTAGTCCGGGGAAAGCGATCTAAACTCCGCCCATCTTTTAGAAAATCGAGGTGGGTAATAGTTTTTTTGTCTCCAAAAAAACTACTACTCAAAAAAAAAAAAAAAAAATTGAATTATTTTACCATCTATTGAAAAATAATCGTCGCATTATTTGAAATAATAAAAATATATATATAAATTTGCACTCATTAAAAGATTCCGTTACCTACAAAGTAACGGATTTTTTCTGACTAATTGTCAGAATATTTACCTCCTTGACATCACATAATTCCTAACATTATTCTCAATACGACACTTTCTTGGATAGAACAAAACACAAGTGCATTATTTAATTGATTCACCTCATCTTCCCGGTAACGCTGGAAATAAGTCTCGGTCACCTTAACCGACGAATGCCCCATCGCATCACAGATCAGGCTGGAATTATAATTCTGTCGTAATGCCGTCGTTGCCCAAGTATGGCGAGCCACGTAAGTACTTAACTGCTCCCTGATTTTCAGGAAATACCCGACTTGTCGCAACCGGTAGTTATGCAAGCGTAACATCTTGGAATACTGCCGGTATTCATCCTGCTTGGAGTCCTGAATAATAGGAAGCAAATAGGGAGAATCAGGGTACATATCCTTATATTTCTCGATAATAGCCATCGCCTCGGGACAAACCACAACGGTCAGTTTTCGTCTTGTCTTGTGCCGATGATAAACAACCACGTTTCCCTGCAAATCACATTTACGCAAGAATGCCAGATCGACAAGGGGCATTCCCCGCAACAAAACAACAGGACAAACATATCCCGAGTAAAAGAAAGCCGTTCAGGCAGAGGCTTCTTATCTGTCATCAACCGACAGATCACCTCCGGGGAAACAGCCCTTTTTCACCTGACAATCAATCCCGTGTGTACCCGACTGAAAAGACGGGGTATATAAAAGGAGGCAATCCCTCGTTCAACCGCTTGATTATAAACGGATCTCAACGTCGCATATAGGTTGAAATGGAATTCCACTTCAATTGGTCGGCCAACAGTTTCCACTCGAATTGAGATAACCATTCTGGGGTCAATTGCTTAAAACTAACCGCGCCCATTCGCAAATTTCTTCAACCGTTTCAAAGTACTCTGATAAACATGAGCAGTACCATCTCGCTGCTCTCGTTCCAACTCGACAATAAGTCGCTCCATAAACTGTGTTAAAAATTCTCGTTTCATCTTCTATCTGTTTAGATTTCAATTTATAGTGTTTTATAATTTACCCCAACCGACACATAATCAAACATATGCCAATTAGCTATTTATGCAAACATTTCAACAACCGACCATTCACTTGTCGTAAAATCGTACATCAAACCAGGAGAAAATTAAAAGTCTATTTTTAAGAGAATCAGTCTAGGGCTACTTCTCCTCCACCACCATGACCTTTTCCACTTTGGTGTTCTTGTCCTTCACGGGGACATTCATCCCGGTGGTATTACAAACACCATCGAATCCGGCATTCGGCTCTATTTCCAGCTACGCGTGTAAACATCACCTTTTACCATGCACCCGGATTTCATGTACAGTTCATTCATTGCACGAATATCTCCTTGCAACAGACCATACAATACCGCAGTATCACAGTTCACATTTCCTTGACTTTTCCTTGTGGACCAATCACAACTTTCCCTTTACAAATAATGTCTCCCTCTAACGTTCCCTCCAGATGTAATCCTCCAGCAATAGTGATTATCCTTTCACTATCGTCCCTATTGTTATCATTGTCAGGTTGTCAGCACTGACTTTCATTAATTTTCAGAGTCATCTTCATTCTTTTTCTTTCCAAACATATCAAATATGAATTAGTCATTAAAAAGATGAACACTCTTCGATTTTCAAATATTAGTATCTGGCAAATATAAAATAAATAGGTGAAATAAGAGCTAATTAGTGAACAAAAAAAAGTAAACAAAAAAAGTTTTACATAAGTAAAAATAGCAATAGGAGTCCCCAAATTTACGAGATTAATACCACACGGCAAGATTCTCGACACACAAAAACTGACAAAAAGTCTTATTTATCCCCCATTCCATTTCCTGTTGATCGTAACTCCGAAATATATTACCTTTGTCACACGTAAAATAATAGAAAGGAAAATCATGAAGAAAAAGCGCTTGTTTTATTATCCGGCGGGCTGGACTCACGACAGCTACACGTTGCCAGAAAGAGCAAGGATTTGATGAATTATATGCTATCACCTTCAGTACGGACAAAAACACGATAAAGAGATAAAGCGGCAAAAGCCGTGGCAAAAGCAGCCGGAGTAAAAAAGAACACAAATTCGTGAAAATCATGCTGAACCAATGGGACGGTTGTTCTCTCACGGACGAGAAAATGGACATTCACGACGGGGATATAAACCGGACTACCATCCCGGACACGTACGTTCCTGCCCGAAACATGGTATTTCTTTCCGTGGCAGCCTCCTACGCTGACGCCCTTGACATCACCGACATCTTTATCGGGGTCAGCGAAGTGGATTATTCCGGGTACGTGGATTGCCGGGAAGAATTCATCCGCTCCATGGAACAAACTATAAACTTGGGAACCGTTCTCGGCGCCGAGAAAAAAAAAGATCACCCTTCACGCCCCTTTCATGCACATGACCAAGGCCGACGAAGTACGTCTGGGGAATCGTTTAGGAGTTGATTACAGCCTCACCTGGACTTGTTACGCGGCGGCAAAAAACCCTGCGGTACTTGCGATAGCGCTGCCTTCTCCAGGCAAAAAGCATTTGAAGAGGCGGGAATAAAGGACCCGTTGTCTTCATTGAAAATGGAGAATTGAAAATGAAAAAAACTTGATTTAATTTATGATTTATGAATTACGATTTACGGTAGAAAAAAAGCGTGGACTTCGTGGGAAAATCTAAAATCAAGAAATTAGTAGGATCTAAAATTTAATAATTGATCAATGTTAATCAGAAAGTTATTCAAATTCGAAGGGCACACATCGTGCGGAATTGTTCTTCACACCGTTGTCGAGAACATTCATGGACATTCGTATATCGTGAAGTATTTATCACGTCCGACAAGCTGGACTGGGGATATATGGTGATAGACTCAAAGCTGCTGGATAAAGTGAAGGAAACTCGTGGATAGTTTCGGACCATACCTACTGCTGTGCGTGAAGAACTGACGAGTTGAAGACTTATCTACAATATAACTGTCAAGCGGGCTGAAATCCCGTCTCCCTTCTGCAGAAGGATACGCTTTGTTGTTCCTTACCTGATCGACAAAACTTACAAAACACGGTTACAAAAAGAAACGCCGCCTTCTTCCGCTCAAGTACATGAACAGCAACCGGTACGCCGCCGGCGCTTTCCGGGGAAGACCTGCAACTCGTGAATCC
>VOFG01004399.1_pt1 | contig 17627 bp, 21 predicted proteins | sample 5384171 | NCBI WGS metagenome assembly VOFG01 (sample SAMN12384726, study PRJNA508395) | human gut metagenome | isolation source: healthy gut F | host: Homo sapiens
TGAGACGCATCTCGAGCATGCGCGCGTTGAGCGCCTCACGGCGCTGGTCGATCGCTTCCTCCAGCTCAGCGCGCACCTGGTTTGCCAGCTGGCCCATGGCCGGGCGCTCCTCCGCCGACAGACGGCCCATCTGCTTGAGGATGGCGGTCAGCTCACCCTTTTTGCCGAGGTACTTCACGCGCAGGTTTTCCAGCGCGGTGACGTCGTCCGCCTGCAAAATGGCGGCGACGGAAGCCTCGCGCAGCTTCTGCAGCATTTCTTTCATGCAAACAACTCCTCCGTTGCAAGATTTTCGTGGTTCGTTGCGTTCCTTGCCGGATCGCGGACAAAAAAAGATCCTCCCGTCCCGCATACAGGGACGAAAGGAAACTTCCGCGGTACCACCCGAATTCGGCGCGTGCGCGCCGCACTCTGTGCGCGGTAACGGGCGGACCCGCCGGGGATTGGCCGGAGCTCACGGGCGAACAAAGCACGTTTCTCGCAGGCGCTCTCAGCCGGCGGTGTCCCTCTCTGGCGCGGAACCTTGGTACTATTTTCCCGATCCAAGCAATAAACTCAATAACAAAGCTATTTATACCACACTTTGCGGCACAAATCAATGTAAAAGGGGAAGAAAATTTGACGCGGCGCGCCGAAAACGTTATAATAATCGGAGAAAAATCACCCCTTTTCTGTCCGGGAGGCAAGCTATGCATCGCATTGTACTCTGCGCGCCGTATTTGCCGCGGCGCGCGTCCGATACCAACAAATATGACTACGGCCGCGTGCTCATCGTCGGCGGCTGCATCGGCTATACCGGCGCGCCGACGCTGTGCGCCCGGCGCGGCCCTGCGCTGCGGCGCCGGGCTGGTATCCGTCGGCGTGCCGGAGGCGATCTATGCCGTCACCGCCGTGAAAAACGACGAGGCGATGCCGTTTCCGCTGCCGTCGTCGGAGGGGAAGCTCGCGCGTGACGCCCTGCCGGTGCTGCTCGAGCGGCTGAAAAGAGCGATGTGTGTGTGCTCGGCCCGGGTCTCGGCCGGAATGACACTCACGGCGCTGGTGCAGGCGGTCGTTATGCAGTCCGGCACACCGCTCGTGCTCGATGCCGACGCGCTCTTTGCCGTCGCGCAGGACGCGGCGGTGCTCGAGCGCGCCCGCGCGCCCATCGTGCTCACGCCGCACGATGGGGAGTTTGCCCGTCTGGCCGGGCCGGATAAAACCGGCAGGGCGGAGGCGGCGTCCGATTTTGCCGTCCGGCACGGCTGCACGGTCGTGCGCAAGGGCCCGGAGACGGTCTGCGCATTCCCCGACGGGGACGCGGCGGTGCTGCGTGTCGGCAACCCCGGCATGGCCAAGGGCGGCAGCGGCGATGTATTGGCGGGCATGCTCGCTGCGCTGCTGTGCCAGATGCCCGCGCGCGACGCGGTGCAGACCGCCGTCTGGCTGCACGGCCGGGCGGGCGACCTCTGCGCAGAACGCATGGGCGAATATGCCATGAATCCGACCGATGTGATCGCGGCCCTGCCGGAGGTCACAAAACCCATCATCCGATAGGAGGCAGTATGCAGCGCAAAGCAATCGCTGCACTGATGATAAGCCTGCTGCTGTTGTCCGCGTGCGGACACGGCGCGGGGAGAACAGAAGTTTGAAGCCTTTCGTGACACACTCACGGTCAGCTCGTCGCCACGACGGCGCAGGTGCGCGTCCAGCGCGGCGACACGGTCACGGACTATACGCTCACCTGTCAGGAGCTGACGGACGGCTATGACCTCACGGTCACGGCGCCGGAGCAGGCGGCCGGTGTTACGGCCCACCTGCGTGACGGGGCGAGCACGCTCGCCTTTGATGACATCATCCTCCCGGCGGGCGACCTCAACGGCGCGGGCCTGACGCCGCTGACGGCGCTGCCCTATGTGGTGCAGTCCATCCGCAGCGGCTATGTCGACCTGACGTGGACGGAGGACGGGCTGCAGGTCGTGCAGCTCATCACGGACGATCATACCGCCGTGCGTCTGTATCTGGACGGCACGGTGCCGCAGTGCGCGGAGCTGTCGGTCGATGACACGCTCTGTCTGCGCTGCACCATAGAAAACTGGAATCTGGAACAAGGAAGTACGAACGATGAATCGCAAGATCCGAACCTGGGTAGAGATCAGTCTCAATGACTTGGAACACAATTATCGCGAGATCAGCAGCCGCCTGCCGGACGGCTGCCAGATGCTCGGCGTCTGCAAGGCCAATGCCTACGGCCACGGCGCGGTGCGCGTGGCGCAGCGGCTGCAGCGGGCGGGCTGCCAGTGGGTGGCCGTCAACTGCTATGACGAGGCCGAGGAGCTGCGCGCCGCCGGTGTGACGATGAACATCCTGCTGCTCGGCCCGCAGTCGGCGAACATTGCGGTCGATCTGGCCACGCTCGGCGTGACGCAGGCGGTCGGCAGCATCGAATATGCACGCGAGCTCAACCGCTTTCTCGCCGGTACCGGCCTGCGGCTGGACGCGCACATGAAGCTCGAGACCGGCATGGGCCGCACGGGCTTTGACGTGCATGATGACAGCCACCTCGACGAGATGATCGAGGCGCTCTCGCTGCCGCACCTGAACTTCACGGGCGTGTTCACGCACTTTGCCGTCTCGGACGAGTACGGAGACCCGTACACGCAGCTGCAGTTTTCGCGCTTTACGCACGCGATCGAGCGCATGGAGCAGGCGACCGGCCACCGCTTTGCCATCCGCCATTGCGCCAACAGCGGCGCCGTCATTAACTATCCCGAGATGCACCTTGACATGGTGCGCCCCGGCCTGCTGCTCTACGGCGTGTTCCCGGCCAAGGAGACCGGCGGGCTCGACCTGCGCCCGGCCATGTCGCTCTACAGCCGCGTGTCCGATGTGACGCATCACCACAAGGGCGATACGATCAGCTACGGCCGCACGTTCACCTGCCCGGCGGGATATGCGCCTGGCCGTGCTGCCGGTCGGTTATGCCGACGGGCTGCTGCGCAGCCTCTCCGGCAAGGGCGATGTGCTGCTGCACGGTCAGCGCGCGCCGCAGGTCGGCCGCATCTGCATGGATATGTGCATGGTCGACGTCACGGACATCCCCGAGGTGCAGCCCGGCGATGTGGCCACGATCTTTGGCCGCGATCTCTCGGTGGCCGAGCAGGCGGACAAGGCCGGTACCATCCCGTATGAGCTGCTGTGTGCCATGAGTCAGCGCGTGCAGCGCGTGTACATTGACTGAAGTATAAATTTCGCTCCGATGGCGAAAATAACTGTGCCCCTACATATCGACCGGGGCAAATATTCCATCGGAGATGAAAGCTATGCATCCAGTTCGACGCGGAGATATCTATTATGCCGACCTCAGCCCGGTGGTCGGCAGTGAGCAGGGCGGTATGCGCCCCGTGCTCATCATTCAAAACGACACCGGCAACCGCCACAGCCCGACGGTGATCGCCGCCGCGATCACGTCGCAGACCGGCAAGGCCAACCTGCCCACGCACATCTCGCTCGCAGCGCGCAGCTGCGGCCTGACGCGCGACAGTGTGATCCTGCTTGAGCAGGTGCGCACACTCGACAAATCGCGCCTGCGCGAGCGCATGGGCCGCCTGGACGAGCCCGCGATGCACCAGGTGGACAACGCGATCGCCGTGAGCTTTGGCCTGCCGCAGTAAACACCCACGCTTTCTAACGGAGGGACGGTTATGAAGAAAAAGACACTGACCACCATCATCCTCATCGCCGCGCTCACCATGGTCGCCGCCGTGACCGTGTATGCCGTCGCAAACTATGGCACGAAGGAAGACCCGCTCGTCACATCCAGCTATCTGCAGGATGTGGTGCAGCCGCGCATGGAGGATGCCTACCGCTCCACGCTCGACGGGGAAGTCAGCGAGATGGAAGATCAGTTTGCCGACCAGGTCGCCGCTGCGGGCGGGTCGTATGTGCTCGTGACGCTCGAAAGCGGCCAGACGCTCACCGGCCGCGCCGGTACGGAGCTCCTCATGCGCACGGGCACTGCCGCTGTGACGCAGAGCGCTGCCATTGACCTCACGACCGGAGAGAGCGCCGCCGTCGGGGCAAAGCTCACGGAAAATCACCTGTACCTCGTGCAGGCCGACGACGCCGGCATTCAGGCGTCCGCCGACGTCACCGTCATGGTGCGCGGCGGCTACAGTATCGGCTGACTTTGGTTCTAAATCCATCACTCCCGCGCATAGTCTGGTGCGGGAGTGATTTTTTATGCCTGATTATCCGATCCTGCAGCAAAACAAGCCCATCGGCACGCTGACCGTGACGCAGGCCGGGCTGTTCACGGTGTTTTCCGCGCGGGCAAAGACGGACGCCGACCGTCTGCGGCTCGCCGTGTGCGGGGAGCAGGTCGCGCGCGTATCTCGGCCTCATGCTGCCGGACGGGAGCGGCTGGCTCACGCTGCGCAAGCGGCTCACGCGGCTCGAGCGCGCGCGTCTGCCGGAGCCGATCCTGTTTGCAGCCGACGAGACATGGGACATTCCGGACGCGCCGGCCCGGGCTCCCGCTCCGCCGCAGGCACAAAAGGCCGCGCCGGATGACGGGCTTGACGTGCTCTGGTATTCCGCGCCGGACGGCGTGCTCACCACGTTTGACGGCAAGCGGATGCTCGTTGCCATCCCGGCGGATGCGCCGAATCTGCCGCGCGGCGCCGAGACCGTGCTGCGCGAGATCGACGGCCGGCCGTACCTCATTTTTCCGCGCTGAATTGCAATTCCGGCGCCGGCGTGGTATACTCATGGCAAGAAAAATGCAAAGGAGCATATCGCTATGAGAATGAGCGATCTGATCGTGAAAAAGCGCGACGGGCAGGCCCTCACGACGGAGGAGATCCGCTATATGATCGACGGCTACAGCCGTGGGGAGATCCCGGATTATCAGATGTCCGCCATGACCATGGCCATCTATTTCCGCGGTATGAACCGGCGCGAGACGCTGGACCTGACCATGGCTATGATGCACAGCGGCGAGACGCTGGATCTGTCGGGTGTGTCCGGCGTCAAGGCGGACAAACACTCGACCGGCGGTGTGGGTGACAAGACCTCGCTCGTGCTCGTGCCGATGGTGGCGAGCCTCGGCGTGAAGATGGCGAAGATGTCCGGCCGCGGCCTCGGCCACACGGGCGGCACGCTTGACAAGCTCGAGAGCATTCCGGGCTTCAACATCAATCTGCCCATGGAGCGTTTTCTGGAGAATGTGGACCGCGTCGGCATGGTCATTGCCGGCCAGACGGCGAACCTCGACCCCGCGGACAAGAAGCTCTACGCCCTGCGCGACGTGACCGGCACCGTGGCGAGCATCCCGCTCATCGTCAGCAGCATCATGTCCAAGAAGCTGGCCGCCGGTGCGGACATCATCGTGCTGGACGTCAAGTGCGGCAGCGGTTCATTTATGAAGACGCTTGACGACGCGCGCGAGCTTGCGACCGAGATGGTCGAGATCGGAAAAATGGCCGGCCGCAAGACGGTCGCCGTCATCACGGACATGGACGAGCCGCTCGGCCACGCCGTCGGCAATGCGCTCGAGGTCAAGGAGGCCATCGCGGCGCTGCGCGGGGAATATAAAAGTGAGCTGCTCGAGCTGTGTCTGACGCTCGGCAGCTGTATTCTCACGCAGGCGGGCATGGCGGCCGACGATGCAGCGGCGCGCGCCATGCTGGAGCAGACGATCACGGACGGCTCGGCGCTCAAAAAGCTGGCCGAATTCGTTGCGGCGCAGGACGGCGACCCGGCCGCGATCTATGACTCATCGCTCCTGCCCATGGCGCCGGTGCAGATGGAGGTACCATCCCCGGCGAGCGGCTATGTGCGCCACATCGCGGCGACGGACGTGGGCCTCGTGTCCATGCGCCTTGGCGGCGGCCGCGCGACGAAGGACAGCGTCATCGACCACAGCGTCGGCATCGTCCTGCGCAAGAAGGTGGACGAGCCGGTCACGGCAGGGGAGTCGCTCGCGACGATCCATGCGGCCGACGAGGCAGCCGCCCGCAGAGCGGTCGCGGAGCTCGCCGCCTGCTACACGATCACCCCGGACGCGCCCCCGGCGGAGCCGTTTATCAAGGCAATCATCCGCTGAAGACAACAAAAAACTCCCGGAGCTGCGGCTCCGGGAGTTTTCTGTGCTTGGATTACGGGTAGGCGTGCGTGCGCAGATAGGTCATCCATGCCTTCATCCCCTCGGCATTGAGGTGCATGCCGTCGCCGTCCTGATAGGACTGCGGCAGGAATCCGTCGTCTCCGACGAGGCCGCTGGCCATGTCGAGATACTTACGCTGTTGCTCTCCGCTGCCGCGGCGATCCAGCCGTTGACCTTCTGGATGAGCTCATTCGTGATGTCCTCGTACTGGTAGTTCGAGGCGATCGGCGTCAGCGAGCAGCAGATGATCTTCGTGTCCGGGCTCTTGGCCTTGACGGCATTGATGAGCGTGGTGTAGACGGACTTGATCTGCTCCTCGTTCGTCATGGAGATGTTGTCCGCGCTCGGGCAGATGACGAGATAGGCGGGCTTGTTGACCTCGCAGATCTCATCCGCGGGCACATTGTTGCCGGTCACGGGGGATTTGTACTTCGCCGTGTCGAGCGAGGAGGCGGGCAGGGAACCGGTGTCCGGCACCCAGACCTGCTTGGCGGCGTCCTTGCCGGTGAGCATCGACTCCGACTGCAGGACCTTCAGCGACTTGTCGCCCAGGAAATAGATCTGATCGACATAGGTGCTGCCCTTGTCCTCCGTCTGCGCGAGCGCGGCGGACGACTGGATGGGCGAGATCGGATTTGCCTGCGGCGTCGGCGTCGGCGTTTCGGTGACGGCCGGTGTGGCTTCCGCTTTCGGCGAGCCCGTATTGCCAACGGCGTTGGTAAACACCAGCACGACGGCCACCAGCGCCAGGCACAGCAAAATAGCGCCCGACCAGAAGGTATACATCATGTTTTTGTTCGTGTTTTTCATCGGGGTCCCTCGCTTCCGGATAGACAAAAGAAGCCCGGTGAAGGGCTTCTTTTGCAGTTACAGTTACGCTTCCTGCTCTTTCTTGGCTTCCTCGATGACCTTCTGCTGGACGTTGCCGGGGAGCTTCCTCATAGCGCACGAACTTGCACGAGAAGGAGCCGCGGCCCTGCGTCATGGAGCGCAGGTCGATCGTGTAGGAGCCCATCTCGGCCATCGGGACTTCCGCCTCGACGGTCTGCATGCCGTCCTCCGCCGTCATGCCGAGCACGGTGCCGCGGCGCTTGGAGGAGATGTCGGACATGATGTCGCCCAGGTTGGCGTCCGGGATGGTGACTTCAGCAGGCCGATCGGCTCGAGGATGGTCGGCTTCGCCTTCGGGATGCCGTCCTGATAGGCCAGACGGGCAGCCGTCTGGAATGCCATATCGTTAGAGTCGACCGGGTGGTAGGAGCCGTCGTACAGCACGGCCTTCAGACCGACGAGCGGGTAGCCGGCGAGCACACCTTTCTGCACGGCGTTGCGCAGACCCTTTTCGACGGACGGGAAGAAGTTTTTCGGCACGCTGCCGCCAAAGACTTCCTCAGCGAAGATCATGTCGTCGGACTCGTCCTGAGGCTCGAAGCGGATCCAGACATCGCCGAACTGGCCGCTGCCGCCGGACTGCTTCTTGTGGCGGCCGTGGGCCTCGACCTTGCCCTTGATCTTCTCACGGTAAGCGACGCGGGCGGGCTTGAGCTCAGTCTCGACGCCGAAGCGGCTCTTGAGCTTGGCGCACAGGACGTCGACCTGAATGTCGCCGGCGCCGGAGATGACCATCTGATGGGTCTCGGCGTTGTTGACGAGCGTGAAGGAGATGTCCTCCTCGTTCAGGCGGGCGAGGCCGGAAGCGACCTTGTCGTCCTGGCCCTTGGTCTTGGGGCTGATGGCCATGGAGTAGCAGGGCTCTGCCAGCTCGATGGCGGGCAGCTCGACCTCGTGCTTCGGGTCGCAGACGGTGTCGCCGGTCTTCCACTCCATCTTGCCGATGGCCACGATGTCGCCGCAGCAGGCTTCCTTGACCTCGGTGTTCTTCTTGCCGCACATGGTGTACATGCGGCCGAGCTTATCGGTGCTGCTCATGCGCACGTCGCGCAGAGACAGATCGGACGTGACCTTGCCGGACAGCACCTTGATGAAGGAGTACTTGCCGAACTGGTCGGAAATGGTCTTGAACACGAACGCGCACACCGGGCCGTTCGGGTCGATGGCGAGCTTGCCACCGTCAGCCGTTGCGACCTCACCGACCTCGGCCGGGTTGGGCACGTAATCCACGATCGCCTGCAGCACAGCCTCGGTGCCGATGCCGCTGTCTGCGGCGCCGCAGAGCACGGGGAACACGGTGCGGTCCTTCAAGCCCTGACGCAGACCCTTGACGGTATCCTCCTCAGAGAGCATCATGTCCTCGAAGTACTTCTCCATGAGCTCCTCGTCCGCGCCGGCGGCCGTCTCAAAGAGCGTCTCGCGCAGCGACTCGACCATATCAGCGTCGGCAGCGGGGACGGCGACCTTTGTGGTCTTGTTGCCCTTGGTCTGGTAAGCCACGTTGTGCACCAGATCGATCACGCCGGTGCCGTCGCTCATCGGAGCGGTCACAGCGCAGACGGCGCTGCCGTATTTCTCCTGCAGGGCGGAGAGGACGCCGGCGAAATCGCCGTGATCCTCATCGGTCTTGGAGATGTAGAACATGCAGGGCATGTTGGCGTTTTTGAGGTATTTCCAGCTGCGCTCGGCGCCGACGGCGATGCCGTCTTTCGCAGTGCAGAAGATCATGCCGGCCTCGACGGCGCGCAGGGCGCACATCACGTCGCCCGCGAAGTCGAAAAAGCCCGGGCAGTCGAGCACATTGATCTTGCAGCCGCCGAAGTTGACCGGCGCGATGCTGGTCGAGATTGTGATCTGGCGCTTGATCTCTTCGAGATCGTAATCACAGACGGTGTTGCCGTCGGCCGTCTTGCCCTGACGGTCGATCGCGCCCGTCATATACAGCATGCTCTCGGCGAGTGTGGTCTTACCGCTGCCGCCATGGCCGAGCAGGCACACATTGCGGATATTCTTGGTTTCGTAGCTCATGTAGTGTACTCTCCTTATATATAGACTATCCAAAATTCCTAACTCCGGAAATCGTGGTGTGCTGCACACACACGACTATAAAAGTATACACGATTTCAAAACTCTTGGCAATCATAAATATGAAAACTCAGCGTTTCAGGCTGAAATTCAGCAAAATGACCGGAACGAGCCACAGACCCATGTACACCAAGAGGTTGCCGACGGTGGCGGAATCGAACGCGCTGATGGCACACAGGGCAAACATCAGCACGACGCCGATGACCGTGCACAGCAGCGCGAGAATGACGCAGATGCGCACAGTGGAGTAGAGCTGGCGGCCGAGCCAGCGACGCTCACGAGCGGGCCGAGCCCGTCGCGCGCCACGATGCCGGCGGTCTGCGTGTAGTCCGACGGCTGCGCGGACGACATGGCATAGCGCTTGGAGTAGGCCGGAAAATCAAAGCCGTCGGTGGACATCTTGAACTTCTGCCCGAGCATGAGCGGTGTGATGTTGAAATCCCGCACGGCGAAGATCGGCGCGATCTTCGTGCGCAGCAGGGCGAAGAGTGCGTTCTGCACGGACTGCACCGGCACATACTTGATCTTGAAACTGGCGACGAACAGACCGTTAATCGATGTGAACACGGCATTTTTCGCGTTGAGCTGCTGCGGCAGGTGCACGCCCTTGAGGTTCATGAATGCGGAGCTTCCGACGAGCACTTCCTCGCCGTTGATGATGGCGGTCAGGCCGCCGCTTTCGTTGCAGGCGAAGGATCTTCAAGCGGCATGAGCGCGCAGTCGTTGCGCTGCATGAGATCGGTAAATACGGGGGCAAGGCAGCTGCCGGAGGCAACGATCACGCTGCCGGTATAGGAGATGACCTTGCCCGGGAACGCGCCGCCCAGGATGCGGATGGATTCGATCGAGATGTTGCGCGCAGTGAACAGATCCTTATCCGTGACGATCAGGTGCTTGCTGCGGCCAATGTCGCTTGCGCCGCTCCACCCGGCGATGGCGCTACCGGTGCGAGCGAGCTTGCGCGCGGCGGTCCGGAACGGGACTGCGAATGCCACGAGCGCCGCGAACGGCGCGCACGGCGCGGTGACGGCGGCAAACACGTGCAGGATGCTGGCATAATTACCGCTGAGGATCGTGGCGAGCAGGCCGAGAATCACGGACGCGGCGATCAGATACGGCGCGAGCGAGGCATAGATCGTGTCGGCCGGGCCGGCCTCCTCGCTGCGGTGGATGAAGCCCGCGGTGTCGCGCTTGGACTTGAGCACGGTGATGCTGTCCTTGACGACCTCACTGTCCGCACTGACGGTGTAGGGATCGGTGTCGACCGCGAGCGTGCGGAACGTGGACTTGAAGCCGCGGCAGGTGTTCAGTGCGCTCCACAGGCAGCAGGCCACGGCAAACGCGGACACGGCACAAAACGGCAGGCCGATGGTGTCCGAGCCCGTGGCAGCCAGCACGACCGCATCGAGCGCGGAAAAGACGCAGTTGAGAAACACGAGCGATTCCAGTCCCGGCGTGCGGCGCACGAGGTTGAAAAAGCCGTTAGTAATGACGTCCAGACCGATGAGCATTACGGTCAGCTGCATCATCAGGCACACGAGCGCCGCAACGGACGGGCTGCTCCTGAGCACGCCGAACACCGGCAGTCCGAGCGAGATGTAGATCAGCGGGATGCACACGATCATGGCCGCCCGGCAGCGGAAGCGCAGGGATTTGACCTGGCCGCCGTAATACCGTGCGGCAGTCCTCGGCGTCCGGCTCCGGGCCGAGGTCCTCCTCGGCATTGGCCGAGGCGTGCACGGCGCTGTTATGCTCGCGGATGCGGTAAGCCACGGCGGCGAGCCGGGCCATGAGCGGTTGAGCACCGCGTCCTGAAAGCTGCGGCGCGCAGGGCGGTCCGCGCCGTCGTCCGCGGCGTAGTCACCGGCGCGGGCGTAGGATGCGTGCCCGGCCGCGCTGTCGTTCATGCCTTCTTCCGTCACGGCCTGAAACACGCGCGTCGGCTCTTCCGGCTCGGGCTCGGGGTCATACAGCCCTCCGGCACTTCCGGCGGGGGCGGAGACGGGGATGGCCGTGTCCTCTGCCGGGGGCTCCTCCTCCGGCTCCACCGGCTCGTCCGGCACGACCTCCGAGAGCTTCGAGGCGAAATGCTTCAGCCCCGAAATGCCTTTCTTGGCCAGACGCTTGGCATTGGCCTTCGTCTCGTTCCACTTTTCGACCTCTTCCTCGGTCGCGTGGTCGCGCTGGCGCTTCGGCTGATAGCGCTTGACGTCGTGGTCCTCGTGCGGCGGGGCGTCCGGCGCGTCTGTGCCGGCCTCCGGAGTGATATCCTCCAGCGCACTGTCGAGCTCGGCGGACATGAGTATGTCTTCGGCCGCGGCATCCTCGGCCTCTTCCTCCTCGATCATTTCCGCCGTGACGGGCCGGCTGCGATAGGCCGGCTGCGGGCGGGGCGCGGGCGCGTCCGTCTGAAAATCCTTATATTCGTCCAGAATGGATTCCAGGGAGTATTCTTCTGCGTCCAGATCGAAAGAAACGTCCTCTGGCGAGCGATCAAATTGGTCCATATGGTCAACTCCTTTTATAGCGTAGGGGGTGCGGGCGCTCAGCTCCGCTGACGCAGCGCCTCATAGAGCAGCACGGCCGCGGCCGCAGATGCGTTGAGCGAGGAGATCTGCCCGCGCAGCGGAATGCTGACGAGAAAGTCACACTTTTCCCGTACCAGCCGGCTGATGCCGTGCCCTCCGACCCGATGACGATGCAGGCCGGGCCGGTCAGATCCGTTTTCCACAGCTCGTTCGTGCCCTCGGCGGCAGCGCCATAGATCCAGAGGCCGTTTTTCTTGAGCGTCTCGATCGCGGCGGCGAGATTCGGCACACGCGCGACGGCCATGTGCTCGAGCGCTCCGGCAGACGCCTTGTCCACAACGGCGGTCAGGCCCGCGCTGCGGCGCTTCGGGATGATGACGCCGTGCGCGCCGACGCACTCGGCCGTGCGGATGATGGCGCCGAGGTTGTGCGGGTCGGAGATCTCGTCGCACAGCACGAGAAACGGCGCCTCGCCGCGCTCGGCCGCGATGGCGAGCATATCCTCGATCGTGCTGTATTCCTTGACGGCGCACAGCGCGATCACACCCTGATGCGCGTGTGTCTGGCTCATGGCGTCGAGCTTGCGGCGGTCGGCCTCCGTGACGACGATGCCGGCGCTGCGCGCCTTCGAGGCGATGTGCCCGAGCGTCTTGTCTACGTCGCCCTTGGCGATGAAGATCTTGTCGATCGTGCGGCCCGCGCGCAGGGCCTCCATGACCGCGTTGCGGCCCTCGATCAGATCATTGCGCGCTTCTGTTTCAAATTCCTGTATTTGTTCCATGATATACCCATACCTTACGACATAATAATACAGATATCATCATACCACACGATCGCCCATTAAGAAAGCACAAATTGCGATTCCGGATATTTTTTTATGGACTTTGCGGTTTTAAGAAGGTATCATGGACATACGTTGTATTTACGGAGGAACCCCATGAGAAAACTGATGAACAAAATCGACCGGTTTTGCTATGCGCACCCGCGCTTTGGTATCCCGAACCTGATGCTGATCATTGTCATCGGCAACGCGGCCGTCTGGCTGCTGACGAAAATGGACACGACCGGGCAGCTCGCCTCGCTGTTGAGCGGCTCGGCACAGGGCATCCTGCACGGGCAGGTCTGGCGGCTTGTGACGTATGTGTTCGTGCCGACGGAGGCCAGCCCCATCTGGCTGCTGGTGATGCTGTATTTTTACTACTGGATCGGCTCGTGTCTCGAGCGCGAGTGGGGCAATGGCAAATTCACGATCTATTATGTGAGCGGTATGCTGCTCACGGCGATCTACGGCGTGGTGCTCTCAGCCATCCTCGGGCGCGACGTGATCGTCTCGACCACGTACCTGAACCTGTCGATGTTTTTTGCCTTTGCCACGCTCTATCCGGATATGCAGGTGCTGCTGTTTTTCATCATCCCGATCAAGGTGAAGTATCTGGCATATGTGGACGCGGCGCTGTTCGTGCTCGGCGTCGTCACGACGTCGTTCCCGCTGAACCTGCTGCCGGTGGTGGCGGTGCTCAACTATCTGGTCTACTGCGGCGACTGGCTGTTTGACTTCTTCCGCCCGTCGCATGTGCGCCAGCGGCAGAAAACGGTGAACTTCAAGCGCGAGGCCCGGCGCATCCAGCGCGAGCAGGCAAACAAGCCTATCACTATAAATGCGCCGTCTGCGGCCGCACAGACACGGATATCCGGAGCTGGAGTTTCGCTACTGCTCGCGCTGCGTGGGCTACCACTGCTTCTGCCAGGATCACATCAACAACCATGTCCATTTCACGGAGTGACCGCCATGCAGACCAGAGAGATAAACGGGAATATGAAGTCGCGGTGCTCGATCCGGCGGGCAACGTCACGGCGCTCGTGCTCTCGGACGTGCTGGCCGCGGAGCGCGTACAGCATCGCGGCGCAGCTGCTGCGTCTGCCGGAGCTGCACATTGAGCAGGCCGCGTTTCTGACCGCGCCGCGCTGCGGCGGGGAGATCCGGCTGGAGATGATGGGCGGTGAGTTTTGCGGCAATGCGCTGCGCTGTGCGGGCTTTTATCACGCATTGCGCACCGGCGCGCAGGGGAAGACCTGCGTCTTGCCGAGATCAGCGGGGCGGAGGGCGTTCAGCCGGTCATGGCGGACACAGCGGCGGGGGAGGCGTCCACGGTGATGCCGCTGCCGCGCGCGGTGCAGCCGGCCGATTGGCCGGATGTGCAGGCCGTGTGCGTGACATTCGACGGCATCACGCACTTCGTCATTGACTGTGCGCAGCCGGACGATGCGCTCGTGCAGCGGGCCATTGCCGCCGCGCCAGAGCGAGCGCCGTTGGCGCGCTGTTTCTCGACCGGGCGGCCGGCAGCATGCAGCCGGTCGTGTTCGTGCGCGAGACCGGCTCGTGCGTCGCGGAGACGAGCTGCGCCTCCGGCAGCGTCGCCACGGCCGTCGTGCTCACGGCGGACTTTGCCGACGGCATTACGGAGATCGGCATCGGCCAGCCGGGCGGCACGCTCGAGGTCGGCGTGCAGCGCGCCCACGGCGCGGTGACGGGGCTGTCCATCGGCGGCCCGGTGCGTCTGGCGCAGACGCTGACCGTTGCCCTGGCGGCCGCGCCGTGTTAATTCGTAAACTATGCTTGCATATTCGCGCACAATCATGTAGCATATTGCTAGATGTTGCGCAGGAAACGGTACATATGGAGAGGAGAATGTGTGATGAAATGTCCCCGCTGCGGTCATGAAATGACGCTCGATACCCATCGGAAGTATGCGCTGAATATGTGCTACGAGTGCGGCTATATCGAAGGCCGTCTGATCGACCCCGAGAAGAAGGGCGAGTCGAACTTTGAGCGCATGAAGAAGCTCAACTTCAACGAAATGGTCGCGTTCCTGACCAAGGGTCTGAACCTGGACGAGGCCAAGCTGGCCGACTGGCTGGACGACGAGGTCAAGTGACCCGCACCACCGTATTTTGCACGCCGCACCCAATACCGGGCGCGGCGTGTTTTTTTTGCGGAAACAGGGAAGCAAATTGATGCATCCGACAAAGATTCTTCGAATTTTTCAACTTTTTTCGGCGAATGCGTGCCTTGACGCGCGCCGGATACGGGTGTTATCATCAAGCCATCAAACGCGAAGACACAGAGTAGTAAGCAGGAACGTCCTTTCAGAGAAGTGCCGGGTGGTGCGAGGCACAAAGCGTACAGACCTGCCGAACTGGCTGAACAGCGGCTGCGCTGAACCATGAGTAGGTGCAGACGGGTGCGCCCGTTATTGTGCAGGGATATGATGGTATCCCGTGTGAGTGCGTCCCCTGATTTTGGGGGCGAAGAAGAGTGGTACCGCGGAGGGTTTTCGGCCTTTCGTCTCTTCTGCCAGAGGGCAGGAAAGACGGAGGGTTTTCTTTTTTCCTGCCAAACCATCAGACACGCTTTTGCAGGAGAAACGAATCATGAAAACCCGGACCAAAACCAGAACCATACCCAAGACCCCGTTTTTTGCCGCCTTCTCGGTCGGTGCGGTGCTGTTTTCCGCGCACGCCGGCGGCGGCTTTGCCACCGGCAACCAGGCCAATACCTATTACGTGGGTCTGGGCTGGGCCGGCATCGTGTCGGCCATCGTGGCCATGCTGCTGCTCACGCTCACGATGCGCGAAGCCATGATCATGTACAATTCCCGCGGCCTGACGAGCTATAAGCAGCTCTTCGAGACGCTCTACCACCCCTTTGACAAGATCGAGTGGCTGTTCGAGATCTTCTTTTATATCATGGTGCTCATGGCCGTCGCGGCGGCCATCTCGGGCGCGGCCTCCGCGCTGCGGAGCTATTTCGGCGTGAACTATTATCTCGGCGTCGTGGCCGTCGGCTGCCTCGTCCTGCTCCTGACCATTTTCGGCGCGGGCATCGTCCGCGCGGCGTCCACCTATATGGGTATCGCCATCCTCGTCACCGCCATCACCATCTACGCCATCGGCATTTTCAAGAGCGAGTCGCCGCTGTTCACGGTGCTCTCCGCGGACTTCCGAACGACCGGCTCTGCCAATGTCCCCAAAGCAATTCTTTAATGCCTTCACCTATGCCGGCTTCCAGTGCGTGACGCTCCCGACCATGATCGCCTGCGGCACCACCATGCGCAGCAAGCAGGGGTGCGCCAAGGCCATGTGGATCTCCTTTGCGATGAACGCCGTTGCGCTCGTGCTCTCCGTGTTCATGCTCATCTGCTGGCGCGGCGTCTACACCGCCGTGGACGGCGGCACGACCATCCCCACGCTCACGGTCTGCAACGCCATGGGCATCCGCGCGCTCACCGCGGTCTACGGCGTCTGCCTCATGCTCTGCCTCATCTCTACGGGCGTGACGACGATCTTCGGCTTCGTCGCCCGCTTTGAGAAGCTGCCGATGTTCAGCGGCATCCAGTCTGCCCCCGTCCGCAGCGCCATCGTTTCCGCGTTCATCATCGTCCTCTCCATGACCATCTCCATGGCCGGCCTCACCAACATCATCAAGTACGGCTACGGCTACTGCGGCTATCTGGGCATCGCGGTCGTGGTCGTTCCGTTCCTGTCACGATGGATAGCCGCACTCAGAGACTGTATAATGGTTTTGCATGGAAGACACAAATAAGTAAAAATATATAAAGGAGCGTTTCTCGTGAGCAAAGAACATACCCCCCTTCGTTATGATCATGTCGGCAGCTTTCTGTGCCCGGCAAAGTTGAAGCAGGCACGTCTGGACTTTCAGGCCGGAAAGATCGACGCCGCCGCGCTGAAGGCCGTCGAGGACGAGGCGATCGTCGATCTGGTGCATAAGCACTGGTCTGCCTTTCCACGGGGAAGCGGCGATGATCGACGATACCTACCTGACCGGTAAGGTGTCGCTCGATACACATCCTTTTGTGGAGCACTTCAAGTTTGTCAAGGCGCTGGAGGATGAAAACGGCGTCGCGAAGCTCACGATCCCGGCACCGGCCCAGTTCATCTAACAGATGATCATGCCGTTTGCGCAGGAGAACACCAGAAAGTACTATGCCGACAACCGGGAGCTGGCGGAGGACATCGCAGCCGGTTACAAAAGTTCATTGCCGACGTCTATGCGGCCGGCTGCCGCGATCTCCAGTTCGATGACTGCAGCTGGGGCATGCTGGTCGATCCGCTGGCGTGCACGCTCTTTGACACCGACGAAAAGGGCCTGAAGGCGATCAAGGAGCAGCTTTTGGAGCTGAACAACATGGCCATTGCCGGCAAGCCGGATGATCTGGTCATCAACACCCACGTCTGCCGCGGCAATTTCCACAGCACCTATGTAAGCTCGGACGCATATGACGGCGTTGCGCAGACGCTGCTCGCGCGCGAGAACGTAGGCGCGTATTACCTTGAATTCGACGATGCGCGCAGCGGCGGCTTTGCGCCGCTGGCCGCTGTCAGTGGCGACAAGAAGGTCGTGCTCGGTCTGGTGACAACGAAGCGCGCGCAGCTCGAGGACAAGGACGCCGTGATCGCCCGCATCCACGAAGCGGAAAAGTACCTGCCGCTCGACAGACTGTGCCTCAGCCCGCAGTGCGGCTTCGCCAGCTGCGAGATCGGCAACAAGCTGACCGAAGCGGAGCAGTGGGCAAAGCTCGCGCTGGTCAAGGAAATCGCCGAGGAAGTCTGGGGCTGAGACCTCGAATATCAAAATCGTTTTTGAAAAAGCCGCTGCGGAGTTATCCGCAGCGGCTTTTTCCGTGTTGCTTTTTATTCGATATGTTCCCGGATAAAGCGATCCCACTGCCACTCCGGTCCGGACTCCAGCACTTCCAGCAGCAATTGCTGCGCTTCCTGTTTCTTGAGTCCATAAACATACCCACTCAAGCAGGGAAGGCGGCACGGATAAAATATCCGGCGGCTCATCTTGAGCCGCCGGAGCTTGCACGGAACGGGCTTTGCTCCGACATGGTGCGGGTAGTGGGACTCGAACCCACAAGCGAAAGCACAGGAACCTAAATCCTGCGTGTTTACCA
>VOFG01001719.1_pt1 | contig 17625 bp, 20 predicted proteins | sample 5384171 | NCBI WGS metagenome assembly VOFG01 (sample SAMN12384726, study PRJNA508395) | human gut metagenome | isolation source: healthy gut F | host: Homo sapiens
CTCTCAATCTCAGCCGAAGGAGGGAGTTTCATCACGCTGGGCACGAACTTCTCCACGGATTCTGCCTTGTCCGTGTGGCGGGCATACTTTCCGTACATCTCCCGAAGGAAGGAACGGGTAAAGCACATATAAATCCCGCAATACTGCTCCCCCGCCCGAGGCTTTCTTGTACATGGTCACACGATGGTCGCGCGGAATGAACACGCACTCTCCTTTTCCCGTGTATCTGTCGGTGCCCGTCGTCGAGCACCATCTCGCCCGACAAGACATAGTTCATGGCGTATTCTCTGGAACGGTGCACGCACGCATCGGCATCATCATAGAAAAAGCTGAAGAACACATTCTGGTAATTGAATATGACTTTCATGGGGTTATGGCGTGAGGTTGTAGGTTCTGCTGTCATCTTATTTTTTAGTTTTAGCGATACAGAGATTCTCTTTCTAGTAGAGTTCCATGCACGTAATAAATGAACTCTATCCCTAATGGGAAAAAAATCGAATATATCGCAAAGATACGAATAAAAAGCTAATCCCGTTGCTTTCATCCTACTATTCAACGGATTAAGAGATATGATTTTCTCAATCTATTATAGTTTCCGGCACATTTCTAAAGCCAAAAATCTATCCTCAAAAACACAAGTGCATTTGAAAACAAACGCAAAGGCGTTTAAAGAAAAACTCCTTTGCGTTTTGAGCAAAACGTCAAGGCGTTTTCATCCAAAACACAAAGGAGTCTTTTCAGGGTATCAAAAGTCTACAAACCACTCGTCTCAGACGGGCAGTCTGTACACCTTATTATATATTAGTAACCCAGTTCTTTTTCAAGAGCGTTGTATTTTTCCTTGTCGCTTCCAGTAGATGTTCAGCAAGTACTGGCCCCACAACTGACGGTTGTCTGGTTTAGCTTCTTTTGCTTTTTCATAGAAAGGAAGTGCTTTTCGTACAGTTCCTTAATCTTAGCTTCGTTAGCTGCATACTTCGGATCGTCCATAGAAAGCTTAGAGTTTTCTTCTACGATTTCCTGAGCCGGGAAGAATGAGCAGTCACCAATCTTAGAATAAGCTTCAGCTACGAAATCCTTACCTTCTGCAATAATCTGGTTGAATGTAGCGATCGCACCTTCGTAGTCTTTCTTTTCATACTGAAGTACACCCTTCACGTACATGAAGTACGGGTAGAATTCTTAGCCAATACGGCATCCATCTGAGCCAGACCTTCGTCAATCTTACCTTTCTGAATGTAATAGTCCATCAGGTTACCGATGAAGTATTCCTGTGACGGGAATTTTTCTACACCTTCCTGGATAGTAGTCAACCATTTTGCCGAATCAGGAGTTTCACCTTTTCCGTAAGCTTCTGCCAAGCACATCAGTGAACGGTAACCTTCTTCTTTGTGTTCCTTACCGATAGTAGCGTATTTAATTACGGCTGCATTGTCTTTCAATGAATTAGCGGCAAGAGCAGCATAGTTGGCAATCAACGGAGTCAGCGTGTCGTTCTTCACAGCATCTTCGTCAGCGAACAACGGGTTCTGCGGAGCGTCTACATACAGACCGAAGAATTTCAATGCGTTGGCATAGTTACCTGCATTGTAAGCGTCAGAACCGGCGTTAGTCAACTGAGGACGTACAGTAACCAGAGCCTTAGCCAGTTTCTTTCTCAGTTTCGGTTTTTTCAGTTCACCGCTCTTTACCTTAGCCTGTTCTACTTCGTCACACTTTGTGTAATATTCGAACATTTTAGCCAAGCTGTTATACAATTTAGCGGTATCAGCCTGACCACCCGGCAAATACAATTTCATGTTTTCATCGTCATAGATAGACTTCTGGAAATCACCAGCCATTTGCTTCCATGTTTCAGGATCATTGGCAGTAGAAGGATCTGTCAAAGCAGGTTCGATGATTTGTGCTGCCTTCACAGGATCGCTCTTGGCAGATTTAGCTTCCCTTTACCACGCTTTCCTGAGCAGAAACAGCGCATGCGGTAAAGAACAAAGCAGCTGAGAATAATACTTTTTTCATAAGGTTTAAATTTAGTAATACAAATATTCAAGTTAGTTTTTTGTCCGGATTATTCATTCGGTTCGTCCGTAGCGGGCTGAATGGTTTCTCCGTCGGCGGGCTGGATGTCCGTTGCCGGAGTTGCTTCGTCCTGCACTTCCTCTTCTTCGTTTTCAGAAGCTACCTTACATACGGAACCAATCTGGTCGTTGCGCTTTTCAAGGTCAATCAGGCGCACACCCTGTGTAGCACGTCCCATGATGCGCACATCGGCTACCTTCAAACGGATAGTGATACCCGACTTGTTGATAATCATCAGGTCGTTTTCATCGGTTACAGACTTGATAGCTACCAAGCTTCCGGTCTTATCCGTAATGTTCAGTGTCTTCACCCCCTTTCCACCACGGTTAGTCTTACGGTAGTCTTCAATGTCCGAACGCTTACCGTAACCGTGTTCAGACACCACCATGATGGTTTCTGTTTCAGGGTCTTTGATACAAATCATTCCGATTACTTCATCCTGACCGTCCTCATCGAGTGTGATACCGCGTACACCGGTAGCCGTACGTCCCATTTCACGCACCGCGCTTTCATGGAAACGGATGGCACGACCGTTACGGTTGGCAATCACGATTTCATTGTTTCCGTTGGTCATACGTACTTCAATCACACGATCGTCTTCGCGGATGGTGATGGCGTTCACACCATTCTGACGCGGACGAGAATACTGTTCGAGCAACGTCTTCTTGATGACACCGTTCTTCGTACAGAAGAGTACATAGTGACTATTGATGAATTCCGTGTCGTTCAGATTCTTCACACGCAGGTAAGCCGTTACCACATCGTCTGCCTCAATGTTCAGCAGGTTCTGGATGGCACGTCCCTTCGAAGTCTTGTTGCCTTCCGGAATTTCATATACCTTGAGCCAGTAGCACTTACCCTTCTGCGTGAAGAACAGAAGCGTGTTGTGCATAGTAGCCGGATAGATATGTTCGATGAAGTCTTCATTACGGGTTTCACTTCCCTTCGAGCCTACGCCGCCACGGTTCTGCGCACGGAACTCAGAAAGCGGTGTACGCTTGATGTATCCCATGTGCGAAATAGTGATGACCATTTCGTCATCGGCATAGAAATCTTCCGGATTGAACTCTTCCGAAGCATATACGATTTCCGAACGACGGTTGTCGCCGTATTTTTCTTTCACTTCAAGCAACTCGTCCTTGATGACCTTCTTGCAAAGTTCCTCGTTGCTCAGAATTTCTTCGAAGTAAGCGATTTGCTTCATCAGGTCTTCGTATTCGGCATGGAGCTGATCCTGCATCAGTCCGGTGAGCTGGCGCAAGCGCATTTCTACGATAGCACGTGCCTGGATTTCGCTCAGGTTGAAGCGGGCCATCAAGTTCGTGATAGCTTCGTTTGGAGTCTTGGCGGCACGGATAATGCGGATTACCTCGTCAATGTTGTCTGAAGCGATAATCAATCCTTCCAGGATGTGCGCACGTTCCTTGGCCTTGCGCAAGTCGTAACGTGTACGACGGATTACCACCTCGTGACGGTGTTCCACGAAATATTTGATCAGTTCCTTCAGGTTGAGCAGACGCGGACGGCCATGAACCAGGGCCACGTTGTTCACGCCGAAAGAAGTCTGAAGCATGGTCATCTTGTAAAAGGCTTGTTGAGCACTACGCTGGCGTTGGCGTCACGCTTGATGTCGATGACGATACGCATACCTTCGCGGTCGGTTTCGTCGTTCACATTTGAAATGCCTTCGATTTTCTTGTCGTTTGACAAATCAGCAATGCTCTTGATCAACTCAGCCTTGTTCACACCGTACGGAATCTCAGTCACAACAATCTTGTCGTGTGTAGGATACGATTCGATTTCGGCCTTGGCACGCATTACCACACGTCCGCGTCCGGTTTCGTAGGCATCGCGCACACCGCTGATACCATAAATATATCCTCCGGTCGGGAAGTCAGGCGCCTTAATGTACTGCATCAAGCCGTCTACGTCGATTTCATTGTTATCGATGTATGCCACGCAAGCGTCAATGACTTCACGCAGGTTGTGTAGGCATATTGGTAGCCATACCTACGGCGATACCCGAAGCACCGTTCACCAGCAGGTTCGGGATGCGGGTCGGCATAACGGTAGGTTCCTGCAACGTATCGTCAAAGTTGTTGGTAAAGTCTACGGTCTCCTTGTAAAGGTCCTGCATCATCTCCTCACCAATCTTCTTCAGACGAGCCTCCGTATATCGCATGGCGGCAGCACTATCTCCGTCGATAGAACCGAAGTTACCCCTGACCGTCGACCAGCGGATAACGCATCGCCCAGTCCTGTGCCATACGCACCAAGGCACCATATACAGACGAGTCGCCGTGAGGGTGATACTTACCCAATACTTCACCTACGATTCTGGCTGCTTTTTTATACGGTTTGTCGGATGTATTTCCCAGTTCCATCATTCCGTAAAGGATACGGCGGTGAACGGGCTTGAATCCGTCTCTTACATCAGGGAGGGCGCGTGCCACGATTACTGACATGGAGTAATCAATGTACGACGACTTCATTTCCTCTTCGATGTTGATTTTTATAATTCTGTCTTGTTCTTGCATTTAATACATTATTAATTATACTTCCTTTCAAGGCTTGTGAAAAACCATGCTAAAGTACGACTTTTAGCGGATATACAAAAACTTTTCCACCAAAAAATACGTATAAGACTGCATTTGGAGATACTTACAGGAAATGTGGCACGCATTTTGTTAAATAGAAAGAAAGACTTGATGAAGAGTCTTTATAATAATGTATATTTGCAAGCCTATTTTGAATATAAACGATTGGAGAAGATATGAATTTGATGAGCAACGAATTTACACAACAAGTGTCCGATATCGTCGTTTACGGGAAAGAGGAGGCCAACCGCCTTCAGAACGACCATATCGAACCGGAACATCTGCTATTGGGCATCTTGCGCGATGGAGAGTGTAAAGCCGCCGAAATATTGAAATCGTTCTACCTGGACTTGAAAGGTATCAAGAACGAACTGGAAATACAATTACGGGAGAAATCCATACAGGAAAACTATTCACAAGACATCACATTCAGCGAGGAGGCATCCAAGATACTGACACTAAGCAAGCTGGAAGCCAAGGCTGATGAATAACGAGAAAGTAGACACCCCTCATATTTTATTAGCCATTATGAGAGACAACCAGAATAACGCATATAAGATATTGGATAAGAACGACGTAACTTACGAAAAAATAATAGACCGCCTGAAGCAGGAGGAAGGCTCCTTTTGACGGACTGGATTTCAATGACGACGAAGAAGAGGAAGGTATCGGACGCCGCGGAAACGCAGACAAGAGCAACGATGGCTTCGGCTCTTCCGCTAACCGCCAGACCACGCAGACCGAACAGAAACAAGCAGAGGGAGACACCCCTACCTCGACAATTACGGCATCGACCTGACCAAGGCAGCCGAAGGTGGAAAACTCGACCCCGTGGTAGGCCGTGAGAAAGAAATTGAGCGTATCGCACAGATTCTGAGCCGCCGCAAGAAGAACAATCCGATTCTGATTGGTGAGCCGGGCGTGGGAAAATCGGCCATCGCCGAAGGTCTGGCACTCCGCATCGTGGAGAAGCGAGTTTCGCGTGCCTTGTTCGGCAAGCGCATCGTTTCGCTCGACATGACGGCGGTAGTAGCTGGAACCAAATATCGAGGACAATTTGAAGAACGCATTCGTGCCATTCTGACAGAAGTAAAGAAACATCCTGATGTCATTCTGTTCATTGATGAGATACATACCATCGTGGGAGCCGGCTCGGCAGCTGGTTCCATGGATGCGGCCAACATGTTGAAGCCGGCACTGGCACGTGGAGAAATCCAATGCATCGGAGCCACCACCCTCGATGAGTACCGCAAGAATATCGAAAAGACGGGGCACTGGAACGCCGCTTCCAAAAGGTGCTGGTGGAACCGACCTCACCGGAAGAGACTTTGCAGATTCTCCGGAACATCAAGGATAAATACGAGGAGCATCATAACGTGACTTACACGGACGAGGCGCTGGAGGCTTGCGTACGCCTGACCGACCGTTATGTGACCGACCGCTACTTCCCCGACAAGGCCATCGATGCCATGGACGAAGCGGGTTCTCGCATCCACCTCACCCACATCTCCGTACCTCGGGAAATTGAGGAGCAGGAACGATTGATTGAGGAAGCGCAACAGCATAAGAATGAAGCTATTCGTTTGCAGAACTTCGAGTTGGCCGCCAGCTTCCGTGACCGTGAGAACCAGTACACGGAACAATTGGAACGTCTGAAAAATGAATGGAAAGAGAAGTTGAAGGACAACCGGGAAACGGTGGATGCACCGCAGATAGAAGAAGTGGTTTCCATGATTTCGGGCGTGCCCGTGCAACGCATGGCGCAAGCGGAAGGCGTACGGTTGAAGGGGATGAAACAGGCATTGCTCTCGAAGGTCATCGGACAAGACAAAGCGGTAGAGACACTGGTAAGAAGTATCCAGCGGAGCCGTGTAGGACTGAAGGACCCGAACAAGCCTATCGGTACGTTCCTTTTCTTAGGACCGACAGGTGTAGGAAAGACGCACCTGGCAAAAGAGGCTGGCCAAGAACATGTTCGGCACTACCGATGCCATTATCCGTATCGACATGAGCGAATACATGGAGAAATTCACCGTGTCACGTCTGGTTGGGCTCCTCCGGGATACGTGGGCTACGAAGAAGGCGGACAACTGACAGAGAAGGTGCGCCGTCATCCCTACTCTATCGTACTGCTGGATGAAATCGAGAAGGCTCATTCCGACGTGTTCAACATGTTGTTGCAGGTGATGGACGAAGGCCGGTTGACGGATAGCCTGAGACGGACCGTGGATTTCAAGAATACCATTATCATCATGACGTCCAACATCGGTACGCGCCAGCTGAAGGAATTCGGCAAGGGCATCGGCTTCACGGCACAGACCGGAGAAAACGAAAAGAGCATGCCAACAGCGTGATTCGCAAGGCCTTGAACAAATCGTTTGCTCCTGAGTTCATCAACCGTCTGGATGAAATCGTGACCTTCGACCAGTTGGATATTGCTTCACTGGAGAAAATCATCGACATCGAGCTGGCGGGACTCTACAAGCGTATCGAAGGTTGTGGTTACCATCTCCTGCTCGACCAAGAAGCTAAGCGTTTCGTGGCAGAAAAGGGCTACGACGTACAGTTCGGTGCCCGCCCGTTGAAACGTTCTATCCAGAACCATCTGGAAGACGGACTAGCAGAGCTGATTATCAACGAAGAACCGCAGGCGGGCGATACCTTGCATGTGTACATGAACGTCCAAGGTGACGGAGTGGAAGTGAAAGTAGAAAAGCATAACGGAATTCTGACAGAATTTCGGCATACAGACAAAATGTCAGGTACAAACGTATCTGGCATTTTTTTTGTGTAAGGACTGGAAAAAATTTTATTCGAACAATCATAAAAAACAAAGAGATATGCAAAAAGGTAATATCGGGGTTACAACAGAAAACATATTCCCCATCATAAAGAAGTTCTTGTATAGCGACCATGAAATTTTCCTCCGTGAATTGGTTTCCAATGCGGTGGATGCAACTCAGAAATTGAAGACGCTGGCCGCTACGGGCGATTTTAAAGGTGAGTTGGGCGATTTGACGGTACGTGTAAAGGTGGACAAGGAAAACGGTACCATCACCATCAGCGACCGTGGTCTGGGTATGACGGCCGAAGAAATTGACAAGTACATCAACCAGATTGCCTTCTCAGGAGCAAATGACTTCCTGGAAAAATACAAGGACGATGCCAATGCCATCATCGGTCACTTCGGTCTGGGATTCTACTCAGCCTTCATGGTAGCCAAGACGGTAGACATCGTAACTCTTTCTTATAAGGAAGGTGCCAAGGCTGTAAAATGGAGCTGCGATGGAAGTCCTGAGTTTACCCTTGAAGAAGCAGAACGTAGCGACCGTGGAACCGACATCATCCTGCACGTGGATGAAGATTGCAAGGAATTCCTGGAAGAATCTCGCTTGCAGGGCTTGCTCACCAAGTATTGTCACTTCCTGGCCGTACCGGTAGCCTTTGGCAAAAAGAAAGAATGGAAAGACGGCAAGCAGGTAGAAACAGATGAAGACAACCTGATTAACGACACTTGTCCTATCTGGACCAAGAAACCGTCGGACTTGAAGGAAGAGGATTACAAGAAATTCTACCGCGACCTGTATCCGATGGCCGACGAACCGTTGTTCTGGATTCATCTGAACGTAGACTATCCGTTCAACCTGACGGGCGTGCTCTATTTCCCCAAAATCAAGAACAACATCGATTTGCAGCGTAACAAGATTCAGTTGTATTGCAACCAGGTATATGTGACCGACTCAGTAGAAGGTATCGTACCCGACTTCCTGACCCTGCTTCACGGTGTCATCGATTCTCCGGACATTCCGTTGAACGTATCTCGTTCTTACTTGCAGAGCGATTCGAACGTGAAGAAGATTTCTACTTACATCACGAAGAAGGTATCCGACCGCTTGCAATCTATCTTCAAGAACGACCGTAAGGAATTTGAAGAGAAATGGGACGACCTGAAGATTTTCATCAAATACGGAATGCTGACTCAGGAAGATTTCTATGAAAAGGCTTCCAAGTTTGCTTTGTTCAAGGATACAGACAACAAGTATTACACCTTCGAAGAATACCAGACATTGATTAAGGATAATCAGACCGACAAGAACGGTAGCCTGATTTACCTCTACGCCAACAACCTGGACGAACAGTACACTTACATCGATGCGGCCAAGAACAAAGGCTACAACGTATTGCTCATGGACGGCCAGCCTGGACGTACCGATGATCAACATGCTGGAACAGAAGTTCGAAAAGAGTCACTTCACCCGTGTGGATAGCGACATCGTAGACCGCCTGATTGTGAAGGAAGACCAAAAGGGCGAAGAACTTCCTCACGACAAGCAGGAAGTGCTCAGTTCTCTGTTCAAGGGACAGATGCCGAAGGTAAAGAAAACGGAATTCCACGTAGAAGCACACGCACTGGGCGAAAACAATGCGCCGATTGTCATCACACAGGCCGAATACATGCGCCGTATGAAAGACATGGCCAGCATCCAGCCGGGTATGAGTTTCTATGGTGAAATGCCCGACATGTTCAATCTGGTATTAAACAGCGACCACCGCCTGATTAAGCAGGTATTGAGCGATGCCGAAACGGCTTGTGCGGAAAAACTCGTACCGGTAGAGTCTGAAATCGCCATGCTGACACTCCGTCGTAACGAGCCTCCAGAAAGCGCAGGAAGGAAAGAAGGATGAAGAAATCCCGACTGCCGAAAAAGACGAACTGAACGATGTAGAAAAGAAGATTGAAGCGCAAAAGACTGAAAAGGAAAACATTCTGAACGGTTATGCCACCGGCAACAAAGTGGTTCACCAGCTTATCGACCTGGCCTTGTTGCAAAACAACATGCTGAAGGATGAAGCCCTGACCAACTTTGTAAAACGAAGTGTGGAAATGATCTGATTTTCCCCTGTAAAATAAGGAAAGCCATTCTTGCAGGTATGCAGGAATGGCTTTTTTGTGCTTTTTATGCCCGTGGATAGAAGATAATTTGTACTTTTGCCCAGAAACACGCAAGCAAACAACCATGGGAAACAAAACCGAATTGATATTAATCCGCATCAGCGGAGTGGACCGACCGGGACTGACCGCATCGGTAACTGCCATCTTGTCTAAATATCAGGTAGACATTATGGACATCGGACAAGCTGACATTCACAGCACCTTGTCACTGGGTATTCTTTTTTTCAAATGTTCCGACCAGGATTCCGGAAATATCATGAAGGAATTGCTTTTCAAGGCTTCTGACTTGGGTATCAATATCCGCTTCTATCCTATCAGCGATGAAGAGTATGAAACGTGGGTCAACCTGCAAGGAAAGAACCGCTACATTCTGACGCTATTGGGCAGAAAACTTACGGCACAACAGATTGCCGGTGCTACCAAGCTTTTAGCAGAGCAACAACTGAACATCGACGGTATCCGGCGTCTGACCGGACGTATTCCCCTGGACGAGAAAAAGGCAAACGTGAGAGCCTGCATCGAATTTTCGGTGAGGGGTACTCCCAAAGACCGTGAAGAGCTACAAAGCCAGCTCATGCAGCTCAGTGCTTCACTGGGCATGGACTTCTCGTTCCAGCAAGACAATATGTACCGCCGTATGCGCCGTCTGATTTGCTTTGATATGGATTCCACGCTTATTGAAACAGAGGTCATCGACGAACTGGCCATACGGGCCGGTGTGGGCGATCAGGTGAAAGCCATCACAGAAAGAGCTATGCGCGGCGAAATCGACTTCTGCGAAAGTTTCAAGGAACGGGTGGCTCTGCTCAAGGGACTGGATGAGAGCGTGATGCGCGACATTGCCGAACATCTCCCGATTACCGAAGGAGTGGAACGCCTGATGTTCGTCCTCAAGCGCTACGGATACAAGATTGCTATCCTGTCGGGAGGTTTCACCTATTTCGGCAACTACCTGAAAGAGAAATTCGGCATTGACTATGTGTATGCCAACCAGCTGGAAATCGTGGACAGCAAGCTGACCGGCCGCTATTTAGGTGACATCGTAGACGGAAAACGAAAGGCTGAACTGCTTCGTCTGCTGGCACAGGTAGAAAACGTGGACATCGCACAGACGATTGCCGTGGGCGATGGAGCCAACGACCTGCCCATGCTTTCTACGGCAGGACTGGGAATCGCCTTCCATGCCAAACCGAAGGTGGTGGCCAATGCGCAACAGGCCATCAATACCATCGGACTGGATGGCGTGTTGTATTTCTTAGGATTCAAGGATTCCTATCTGGACGAACGCGGCAAATTATAATGACAAGATAACATTACTATATGAAGTTTTCGGAACTGAACTTAGAAGATAGCGTCCTCGATGCCTTGGACGCAATGAATTTCCAGGAATGTACGCCCGTACAGGAACACACCATCCCTATCATCCTGGAAGGAAAAGACCTGATTGGCGTGGCCCAGACAGGTACGGGAAAAACGGCGGCCTACCTGCTTCCGGTGTTGAACCAGTTGAGCAAGGGAGGTTATCCGGAGGATGCCATCAATTGTATCATCATGTCGCCCACCCGTGAGCTGGCCATGCAGATTGACCAGCAGATGGAGGGTTTCTCCTATTTCATGCCGGTGTCAAGCGTGGCGGTGTACGGAGGAAACGACGGTATCCGTTTTGAGCAGGAAAAGAAAGGACTGACTTTGGGAGCGGATGTGGTAATCGCTACTCCGGGACGTCTGATCAGCCACTTAAGCTTAGGTTATGTGGACCTGTCGAAAGTATCCTTCTTCATCCTCGACGAAGCGGACCGCATGCTCGATATGGGATTCTCGGACGACATCATGCAGATTGTCAAATATCTTCCGAAAGAACGGCAGACCATTATGTTCTCCGCCACCATGCCGACCAAAATCCAGCAACTGGCCAAGACCATTCTTCACGACCCAGTGGAAGTGAAACTCGCCGTATCCAAGCCGGCGGAAAAAATCATTCAGGCCGCTTACATCTGCTACGAAGCACAGAAACTGGGCATCATCCAGTCGCTGTTCCAATCCCAGCAACCGGAGCGTGTTATCATCTTTGCCTCTTCCAAACTGAAGGTAAAAGAGGTGACCAAGGCCCTGAAACGCATGAAACTGAACGTGGGCGAAATGCACTCTGACCTGGAGCAGAGCCAGCGTGAGGAAATCATGCACGAGTTCCGCAACCGCCGTATCGACATCCTGGTAGCTACCGACATCGTGGCCCGTGGAATCGACATCGACGACATCCGCCTGGTCATCAACTACGACGAAAGATATTTACAAACTCCCGTACCTGAAGAACTGGGCGAAGGTCCGGTATATGCTCCCCGCACTTCCAGAAAAGAAGGAGGCAAACAGGTGAAGAATTTCTCCCGCAACAAAAAGGGCGGATGGAAAAAGAAAGGGGGAAACCATGCAAAAAAACAGGGAGAAAGAACGGTCAAGAACTGATTGCCTATCTTCCTGACAGTATAAAAGCCCGTACAAAGCTCTTGCATTTTCATCGAACTTGTACGGGTTTTTCTTGTCATAGATTCTTTAGCCGCTCTGAAAAAGCGACTCCCCTATCCTGTTATTAGTGGAATTAAATTGAAAAAGTTTTAACCGCATACACAATGAGGGACCTCATTGACTCCGTTTGTTTCTTATCTCCTGCCGTTTGGAGATAGAACGTATGTTGTTTTTTATTCTACAATTACAAACTTCTTTAGATTGGTCTTTATTATACCTTTTCGATAGCCTTTCCACATCTTTAGGATTTTGCCTTCCGGTGAAATCAATACGAAATGCGGGATTCCTCCGACTTTATAACGCGAAGCCAGACTTCGTCCTCCATTTTTCGGTTCATTCCATTGATAACCCGGCATCTTGTGTTCCTTCAAGAATTTGCTCCAAGATATTTTTTTCATCATTGGATATTCCCACCAAGGCCAATTTATTGCCATATAGATGGACAACCTCCTCCATTTCCGGTTCAGACATGCGGCAAGGACCGCAGTAAATACTCCAGAAATCCAACAAGATGTATCGGCCTTGCAATTCTGACAAATGATGGGATTCTCCTTCAGCGTCATATAGTAAACCATCAGCCATATCATCTCCTTCTTCTACTGTTGGAGCTGGGAAAGCATATGACTCAATGAGTTTTCCTTTCTCCGTCTCCTGCCATTCAGACGGCATGCGTGCATACAACTGCTGGAAAACAGGACGAAAACTGCGCAAAGAATCCGGACTGCCGGTTGTACACCAGGCCTTTTCCAGAAACTGGTCAATCCATACTTCCGTGACCGGTGCCGTTTTCATATATTCGAAGGTCTTTCTAACGCTCCGGTAATTGAGCCTTATGCCAGCGGTCCTCCCAAAGACTATCGCGTGCTTGACTCTTTTCATCCATACGCAAGTATTCGTCCGTCTCGTCTGCGATACATGCTGCGTATGACAAAGGCTTCTTTTTGTTGGGGAATATTCGTAGTGATTATCCATTGATGAAGCCATTTGTCTTTTCCTGAATATCGATCCAACCTCCTTGGTCTACCCACAAATCTAAAGTCCAATTGGGAAAGTCTTCTGCCCAACCGAAAAACTTTAAATGCTTTGGTTGTGAAATGGTGTCTTCGTATATCATTTCTCCGTTTTGCAAGGAAAAATCTGCGATTGCTTTACTAGGAGTCATTGTTGGACTAAATATATAAATAACTCCTCTAACACTGTCGGAATGTTATTTAAACGCCAACGAATCCGGAATTTTCCTTCTAGTTCTTGAGCCTTGACTAATATTTCCCATTCCAATAAGCAGGAAAAGACAGCACAACCATCGGATTAAAAAATTGTCTTCATAAAAAATCTACCCAACTTTAACAACCAAGTATCAATAATATACGCCACTATCTATTTGTCAGTTTAATTCCATCAATGTGTTCCATTTTTAATGTGAATCCCCAAAACGCTTTTTTCAGAAAGTCTGCCAGATTATGGGTTCCAACCTGCTCCGTTGAAATACTCCCGTCTTTCTCTACCACCACATAATGAGGGATACCGTTAAACTGGAAGAGGCTCCGCATATACTTGTATTCCGTATCCGTGAGACGGAAACAAGCTTCACCTTTCAAATGCTTTTCTACATATTCCGCATGCTTTCTCAGGAGATTCTGCTTCGCTCGTGATGTAAACAAACTGAAATCCGGGATGATTGCGATATTGCTCGCGCAACTTTGCCGTGGCTTGTATACCCTGCCGACAAGGAGCACAAGTAGTAGCCCAGAAATCCACGAACAGCACCTTGCCCGCATAGAATGATACGGCGGAAAATGTCGGTAGCTTTTCCTTCAGGCAGCCGATACGAAGTTTGCTTCGTTACAGGATATAACGTTTTCTGCATCTCACGGACCGTAGCTCGCAGATAAGGATGACTTACGGTCTTTTCCAGTTGACTGACAAATATTTCAGCATCCTGGGGCCGCTTCAGCACTTCAGACAAGACATAGCGCAAGTTACGCACACGGGCTATCTGCCAAAACAAAGACGAAGAGGCACCACACAGACTGTTGACGATACTATCTTTTACCTCACTCATTTTGAGTTGCAAGTGTAACTTCTTTTCATCTTCAGACAACGCCTTGAAATCTTCATCGCTCTGTAATTTTATCTGAATGTTGTAAGCAGGTGCGAGCGGGTCCATGAATTCAAACCGATTGATGAAAGAGCCCACATTGGCATTAGCCAGTGCAGACTGCTCATTCAAGGGCATTTCCTTCAGGAACTTATAATAGGAGACATCAGGCTGCACTTTTCAGAACCTGATTGGTGGTATCTTTCTGTGCATAGTAATTGCGGGCTAACTGGAACTCCAGATACGTATATCCCGCCTGTAAATTCACCTGGTTATGTATCAACGAAACTGCTTTCTGTGAGGGAGCATAGAGACAACTGAGCGAGTCGGCCTGCTCCTGCCATTGGTGACAACAGGCGTCAGGTGCTCTTGAAATTGGGCCGGCGTCAGTGTTTTCTGCGCCTGAGCCAGTTTGTCATAGGAATAATTGAAGTGCCCGCTCAGCATCATGTCAAGGTATGACAAACGCATTCTTCCCCATGTAGGCAGTGTGAACAAGCGGGTAGTTATGGTCACGCGCCCGACTGCGGGCCATAAAGGTCCTCCCAATCAATATAAAGAGTGATTGTATCTCCCGGTTCGGCGTAGAAAGGAATCCGGGCATTGTTTATTATCAGACCCTGACAGACTGGATGCGACAGAACAAACTTGCACTGAAAACTACCGTCGGAGTTAATGGGAACTACCGTGGGATAATCTTTACCAATGATTTCATTAGCCAAGTAGAGGATGCCACTATCAAAACCCAGTCGCGTGTCATAACCGTCCAGATAACCTTGCAAACAAACGCTGTCATTACGAAAGAAATCCGTACCATAGCCATTATCGGCTTCCACAGCGGGTATTTCCGGACGAGTACGGACATAACGCTGCGCCTCCCCATGGTCGAGAGCGATAAGGCAGGAGCCATCTTTACGAGGCGTCAACTGCAACGTGACAGCGGAGCCATCGCTACGGTCCAGCGCATTCAGCATCAACCGCTTTCCTTTCTTTCGACATTCAGTCAAGTCGTACAAACGGTTATCCAGAATAACGATAGAATCATGAATACCATACACCCAGTGGCCTTGTGTATTGTCGGCAAACCAATTTCCTTCTACCGCTTTCAGGAGAGACTGGTCTTTCTTCTTGGCCGGAACTAACGAAATGTCATAGGTGTTGCTTTCGTTACTATCAGGAGCAATGAGGTGAATGGTCTGCACTTCTTCAGGAAGTGGTTCGAACAACAGAACAAAATCAGTTGACCCTGAATCAGGCATGAAAATTCTCTTCTTCAGTTCAATACCCTCAGCACCTATCTGTGAGTAACGCTTGCCCGTGGCAGCGTCTTCCAGATAACTGTCACCGTCTTCCATAATCCACCAGTGCGGACGAAAGATGGCATGAATATAAACCTTAGTACACTTGGATGTACGTTCAATACGGGTAATATTACGGATACTCCCATTACGGGCCTTGAATGCAGGACTATCAATTGTTTGTGCTGTCAGCAATCCCGACAAGAAGAACAAGAAACAAAATAACAATGTTTTCATATAGTATATTATATTAACAGATGTTGCGGTCCGTTTCAATTAGCTACTGCAAATAACTAAAACATTTAGTTTGAAAACTAATTTTTATAGTTAAAAACAACTAAAGAGTATAGTTTTAAAATAACTTTTCTGTCAAAGAAAAGAAAGTCTGGCAATCAGGAACGAGAAAAGAATAAGAGTTTTCTACGTCTCCCGAACGTAAAACCTATGTTTTCCATTTCAGAGATGTAGGGTTCTCAGATAGAAAACATAGAGTTCCGCCACGAAAAACATAGAAGTTTCCAAAAGGTTTTCCAGTCAATCTTCTGACGCTTGAAAGTATTATGCCCTTTTAGTTGAGACAAGCGATATTTACGACACTCTGGGAGTAATACAAAGGTTGATAAATGATTCATTTTTCAGACGCATACATCTTCCGATACTGCATAGGAGTTACTCCATGATGCTGCCGGAAAAGCTTGTTCAAATAGCAGGAGTCTATGTACCCCATCGGGCTGGCTATCTCCTTGACGCTCATACGGCTGCCTGTCAACAGTTCCTCTACCCGCTTCAAACGGCTCTTGGATACATAGAGCCTGAAATCTTCCCCCAAAATTACGTTTGAAAAAACGTCCTATGTAGGTAGGTGACAAACGGAATTTCGCAGCCAGCACGCTCAAGCACAATTGTTCCGGCTGGTCAATATGCTGTTCTATATAAAGCAGCAGATGCTGTGCCTTATCTTCTTCCGGCGCAATCCCAGTGTCGGGCAAATGAAAAAGAATCTCTACCTGCTGATACAGATTTTCCTTCTACATAGTCGTATTCTTCATGATTATAGCACAAAAGTACAATTTTTCTCCTTCAGACCTTTCTAATTTTGCAACGCTTTTTTGAAAATTATCATTCGAAGAATATATGGAAAAATTTTGCTGGAAAGGACATGCTTCCATGCTGGGAGCAAACACAATGTGGGGACTGATGTCTCCTCTTTCTAAATTACTTATGGCTAGTGGGGCTGTCACTTCGCTGGTGGTTACGGACCTCCGCATTGGAGGAGCCATGGTGTTGCTCTGGATAGCTTCTTTCTTTCAGAAGCCGGAGCACGTCAACCATAAAGACCTGATTACGCTGTTCTTTGCCTCTCTCTTTGCCATCGTGTTCAATCAGGGATGCTTCATCTTCGGCGTGAGCCTGAGTTCACCGGCCGATGCTTCCATCATCACCACGAGCATGCCGCTGCGAGCCATGTTGCTGGCGGCTTTCATCCTGAAAGAACCGATTACCGGCAAGAAAGTGCTAGGCATTGCCTGTGGGGCGGGCGGTGCCTTGTTACTCATCCTTGGAAGCAGCCAGAACCAGCCGGCCGCTTCGTCTGCCAGCCATACGGCAATATGGGGCGATTTGCTAGTCTTGTTCGCACAGTTCTGTTATGCGTTCTACATTGTACGCTTCAAAGGATTTTGTCAACAAATATTCGCTCATCACCATCATGAAGTGGATGTTTACTTACTCTTTCATCTGCACGATTCCCTTCTCTGCCAGCGATTTGATGAACGCAGACTGGAGCGGACTGAAGGCGGTGGAAATTGGCAGTCTGACCTTTATCGTGGTAGGTGCTACCTTCGTCAGTTACATGCTGATTGTAGTGGGACAAAAGAACCTCCGCCCCACGGTAGCCGGTATGTACAATTATATCCAGCCGCTTGTGGCTTGTATCGTAGCCGTATGCTGGGGAATGGATTCCTTCAACACGACCAAAATCATTGCCGTGGTACTTATTTTCGGTGGAGTATATCTGGTGACTTCCAGCCGTAGCCGGAAAGAAATGGAGGCTTACAAACAAACGGAACGAGAATA
>VOFG01003122.1_pt1 | contig 17622 bp, 32 predicted proteins | sample 5384171 | NCBI WGS metagenome assembly VOFG01 (sample SAMN12384726, study PRJNA508395) | human gut metagenome | isolation source: healthy gut F | host: Homo sapiens
GCCGGCACGGAATTAAACCGGATCCACCGTCCCCGGTTTCCGGGTGTTTTGTTCGGCATTGCGGTGGCTCTTACATTATCCGGAATTTTCATGCAATATATCCTGTATGGTTCTGAACCACTTAACACCACCTATTCCAACACCGTGTTTATGCAGCATGCCGTTTTCTATCAGGTGATTGGCTTCGGCATTATTCTGTTTGGGATGTTCAGCAATTACATGTGTTTATCAAAAATACAGCTGGTTTTTATACGGTCTGTTTTGGGATTCGCGCTGCTCGCCTGCTTCTTTCCGGGCACGTTCTCTTTCTAGCAGACCCCGTACCTTTAGCTATTATCTGTGTCTGCTGTATCCACTGTCCTATGCACTGCTGCTATACTCAACCGGAAAAAGGATGGAAAACCATTGTCTGGCTGCATGTGCTGCTCCTGTTTTTCGGATGCGATCTCACACCGATGGCCGCCGGTTTCTGGCATTTGTTTCTGGTTGTTTTTCTGTCCGTCCTGCTGTCCGGAATCTGTATCCAAAAAAGGATTCTGCCCGGTTCCAAAAAGGTTCTCTGGTGCTGGACACTTCTTCCTTATATCGGAATCGCAGCTTTGGCAGGCAGCCTGTTTTTACGTCCGCAAACCTATCTGTATGACCGCCTGTTGACTGCACTCGGACTGCAGCATACTGACGACGGTTACCGGCTTTACGAGACTTGCCCTGCAAGTATGAACAGAGACACGTTTTGCCCTGTTCGGTGGAAGTTCTGTCAGTGACCGTCTTCCACGGGAAGAACTTTACTCTACCTATCTGCTGCACAGTATTTTCTGTGGTTCGGCATTGCGGCCGGCATTTTAATCATCGCTGCACTTGCCTTTTTTGCGCTGTACAGCATGCACTGTGCGCTGCGGCAGAGCAACCGTCTGGCAATGCTGCTTGGTACTGCTGCCAGCGGGTCCTTCTCCTTGAGCTGTTCAACTATGTACTGACGAACTTTGGCATCAATCTGTTTTATACCGCCTCTGTTCCGTTCTTATCTTACGGACTTACCGGCACAGTTGCCAATTCCATTCTGGTGGGGATTCTGCTAGGGATCATCCGAAACCGGAATGTGTTGTATGAAAAAGAATCCGGCTCCAGCCGTGATTCCGGATACCGGAACGGTTTAAACAGCAAACGGCATAGCCTGTGATCCCTGCAATATGTACCGGATCACAGCTATGCCGTTTTTATCTTGTTTTATTTCCGTAGTAAAAGAAAAATCGGGTGAGCTGGCGGCTTCTTTGCCACCGGATCATCCGATTTTATCTGCCTGTTACAAATCGCAGGAAGGATACCGGTTTGCGTCCGTAGCTCTTCGTCCGTTTCACGTAATCCTTGTAATACTGAACTACCTGAGCAAAGGACATGGTTGGATCGATTGCATACATCATCGATACACCTCCTTTTTTATTTTGGTGTGCGCCCTTCTCAATTATCTTATGTCATATGGGCTGATATGTTCGAAATGATTTTCTCATTTCTTGTATACATTATAACACCGTCTTTGGTAGTATTCAACAAAAATAACGTAAAATTTTTGTGCAAATCACATATTGCTTTTTTGTAAATATTGCTCATAAATAAATGTTCCCGCAACAATTCTTTCTGTGTCCTCTCTGCCGTCCAGAAAATATTATTGCCCGTGATTACAGCTTTTAGTGCAATTGGTTCCACACCCGCCTTTTTATATTCTGCCAGAAATGCATCCACCTGATCCGAATTCATTTCCGAAAAAATCAGCATTTCTGCCGGAAATTCCGACCATCATATTTTTTGCCTCTCTGGTAAATCCCTGTATCTGCGCCAGAGTGCCCAGTTTCTGGGAATAATCCTTGCGGGCAACATCTATGATACGGATGCCTAATGTCCTGCATACATTCTGAATCACTGCGTATTTATCCCGGTTTATACGAAAAAGTAATATTGTCTGTGCCATAATTTTCTCCCCTGCTGATTCGCTGCCTTATCTGTGTCTGTTTTCATCAGACTCCAAACTCCCTGTAATCCTCCGGCAAAAACGATGGTAAATGATATGGATTCCTCATCCTTAAAACAATAATAATAGGGATCTTCCTCATCCTCCGCAAACCGGAACATCCAGTCGAATTCCCCATTTTCGATCTTCTGACATTCCACATGGGACGAATGTTTACAGAACAGTTCCTGGATCTCCTGCATGGTACAGCCATGCCTGCCAACCAGTTCCACCAGTTCCCGGATAAATTCATCCGGCTTTTCATGCTCATGGACATACACACTTCCCTGTTCCGGAATATAAAAACAGAAACGCTCTTTTTTTTGCCGTCACACCTACATCCCCGAGTTTTTCCTGCCAGGTTTCCGGCAGATGCTGCAGGCGATGAAGCATTTGCTCTTCTCCCTCCTGCACGTCAAAAAGTGATTCAGAGAGGACAGGGGATAGTATAACCGGATGGCTTCTTTTCGAAATCCCAGTTTTGCCTGTTCCTCTTTGATCGTGTCCGTCAGACTTTTTCCAGCCGCTCGTATCCCATCCTGTCCTCCTGTATCTATAGCTGCATGATAAAATCTGTCTTTACCGATCCTGCAGCAGAATCTGCCGTGTCTTGGGATCATCCGGCGGCAGATTGCAGTGCAGGACATGAAATCCTCCGGTCTGTGACCCTTCAATCACATTGATTGCCCCATTGTAGAGTCTTGTCTTTCCGGTTCCGATCTCATGATTCGTAAGCCCTGCCAGAAGCACATTGATTGCCGCTCCATGGGATACCGCAGCCACTGGCTGATGCCCCGTTGCCGCAAGAAGCCCTATCGCACGCTCCATGCGTTTCTGCACATCGGCAAACGGCTCCATTCCTTCGACCTGGTCGCCTGCCGCAAGTGCAAAATACTCTTTTTATCTTTTACCAGTTGTCCGGAAAACGGACCAAGATCCCGCTCAATCAGCTCCTGCATCGGCTCTACACCGTCTCTGCTTAACCCGATCTGTGCAGCAATCTCCTCCCCCTGTGCAGTGTGCACGTTTCAGTGGGCTTGTATACACAGCTTCTATCCCCAGTCCCTGCAGCGTCTGCCCACAGCGTACGGCCTGTGCAATCCCTGCCTCATTCAGTTCTATATCTTCCCTTCCCTGAAAACGGTTGATATGATTCCAGTCCGTTTCTCCGTGCCTGATTAAATATATTTTCATTTTTTTATGTTTACCAGCCTCAAAAAATTTCTTTGTCTCATATACGACCACACCATTTAAAGCAAACAGCGCAATCATATTCGGCAGTGCCATCAGACCATTGAAAATATCGGCAATCGTCAGACAGCACTTACCGTCGCCTCTGATTCCGATAAATACTGCCAGAATATAAATCCAGCGGAACACCATTACTTTTTTCATATTTCCACCGGTCAGATATTCCAGACATCTCTCACTGTAATAATCCCATCCAAGAATCGTTGTAAAGGCAAAAAATACCAGACACATCATCAGACAAAAGAAGATACCACATGAGGGAACGGAAGTCCGTTCTGGAACGCATATGTAGTAACCTGAACGCCCTCGAGTCCATCCACCTGCCATGCTCCGGTCAGTACAATGGAAAGTCCGGTCAGTGTACAGATCACAATCGTGTCAATAAATGTACCTGTCATGCTGACAAGTCCCTGACGCACCGGCTCATGTGTCTGTGCTGCTGCCGCTGCGATCGGCGCACTACCAAGTCCTGCCTCGTTTGAGAAAAATGCCCCTTGCAACACCGTTTTGCATGGCAACAAACATACTGCCTACCCACACCACCGGTGACTGCACGCGGATGAAATGCGCCCTGCACAACCGTAACAACCGCTGCAGGGACTTTTGTAATATTACAGATAATTAAAATCAATGCAAATACAAAATATGCAACTGCCATAAACGGAACAACAATCTGGCTGACACTTGCTATACGCTTGATTCCGCCAATCAGCACGGCCCCACACAAAATGCAAGATCAGGGAAGCGATTACAACCGTCCAGGAAGTAAGTTCCGATTCCCGGAATTGCCATGGTATGAACCTTATTCGGGTCAAAAAAAGTTCTGGATGGCACTGGCTATACCGTTCACCTGGCTGAATGTTCCGATTCCGAACAGACCTACACAGACTCCAAAAAAGGCAAAAATCTTTGCAAGCCATTGCCATTTCGATCCCATTCCCTGTTCAATATAGTAGAACGGACCACCCAGACTGTGTCCGTCTTTGTCAACTACACGGTATTTGATGGCAAGTAATCCTTCGGAAAATTTTGTTGCCATTCCGAAAAATGCCGCCACAATCATCCAGAACAAGGGCCGCCTGCACATACCGCAGTTGCCACACCGACAATGTTTCCCGTACCGATCGTTGCACTCAGTGCCGTACATAACGCCGCAAAACTGGAAATTTCTCCCTTGCCGCCCTCTTCATTTTTGATCATCCACTTGAGTGCCAGCGGAAGCCTGCGCATCTGCAGGACTCCCAGACGCACGGTCAGTAAGATACCACCGCAGAGAATCAATACCATAAGCGGGACTCCCCAGACGAAGTTGTCCACGGTCTTTAAAAATGCATTGATTGTTGTCCACATAATTTTTCTCCTTATTTTCCTTTTTCAAAGGCTTTTCCTGCGTACAAATGTGCTTTGTACGCGCACATTAAAAATTATACGCAAAACAGGAAACAAGTGCAAGAAAAAAATCATTTTTGTCGGTGAAAACATAAAATTCTGTTGCTATTTTAAATCAAAAAAAAATATACTATAAGAAAAACAGATCAGATTTAAGGGGGAATTTTCCATGAAAACATTCATCGGCACAGGTGTGGGACAGCCGGAAGCTGCCGTGCATCAGGCAGTACAGGGACTTACATCCCCAAGTGCAATTCTTTTTATGGCTTCTTATGAACATTTCAAAGAAACTGCCTCACGCTTAAAAGAACTTTTTCCGGATACCCGTGTATCGGAACGATCGGAACCAGACTCGTAAACGGACAGGTGAATGATTCCGGTCTTGCGGTTCTTGGATTTTTTCTGATGTGAAGATCCGCTGTGGTATCATCACCGAAGCCAGCCGTTGTCCGGTTGCGGGCACAACGCAGCTTCTGAAGCAGATTGCAGAGATTTCTCCCGGCACAGACGATACGGTATGCGTGGTGGAATATTGTACCGGCTCCGGAAGAAAAAGCTGGTAACCACGTTTACATCCTGTCTGGAAACAAGGGCATCCATCTGGCAGGAGGCACCGTTTTTCGGTGTCCCGGACGGCAAACCTCCGGTCGTTGCATATAACGGAGAATTATATGAAGATGCCTGCGTCTATGCACTGATCAAAAATACAACCGAAAAAATACGTGTATACAAAGAAAACATCTATGAAAAACATCGGCTCAGAGTCACTTTGCCAAAAAGTCGATGTGTCCCGTAAAGCACTCATCGAACTTGACGGCAGACCCGCCGCAGACGTATACAGCGCAGAACTTGGCATTCCCCGTGATAAAATCGTTGACAACGTACTGGTCAATCCTATGGGACGTGCGGTGGGCAATCAGGTTTTTATCTCTTCCATGAACGGAATGGATACAGACGGCACACTGACCCACTACAAACGAATCAATAAAAACGACTGCATTTATTTCTTAAGCCTCGGTGACTACAAAGCAACAGAACAGCAGACACGCCAGCAGATCCAGCAGGACGCATCCCATATTTCCCTGGTTTTATCCATTGACTGTATCTACCGGTACCTGCTCTACGAAAAAGAGGGATATTTTTCTACATATGCAAAGGACATGGCAGTTCTCGGACCACATCTCGGCATTGTCGGCGGTGGCGAACAGTATAATAACCAGCATGTAAACCAGACGATGGTCTGCGTGGTATTTGAATAGGAGGAACTTTTTATGTTTGGAAAAAAGAAAACCACAGGAGCCGCAACACCTGTTCCACAGGTTTCCAATAAAAAGAAAGTAGAAGATTATCTGACATCCATGTCTTTTCTCAGCCATTTTGTCATTGACAAAAGGAATCTCTCGTAGAAGAAGAGATCAAGACAGTACGCGAGATTGATAAAGTAAAAGACTCTTACACCGATGTCATTGAACACAATGCCTCGATCCGCGAAGCTGTTGATTCCCTTCAAAAAGAATTCGGAAAAATCGGAGAAATTTCCGGCCAATTTACGGATGTAATCACCGGTGTGACCAGCGTATCCGACGACGCCATGCAGGATATCCGTGATCTGAAAGAAAGCTCAGCCAAAGTGGAAACGCAGTTCGCAGAGATTCATAAAATCTACGATGAGTTTCAGACTCGCTTTGATGAAATCCGTGCTACCATGCAAAACATTGTCGGCATCGCAAACCAGACCAACCTGCTGGCATTAAATGCTTCCATCGAAGCGGCTCGTGCCGGCGAACACGGAAAAGGATTTGCCGTTGTTGCAGATGAAGTCACAAAACTTTCGATCGGCATCAAAGAACTGGTGGGTGATGTAAACAAAAGTATGGAAGGTTTGCAGACAAGCTCCGAAAATCTGACCCATTCTCTGCTGGATGTACGGGATGCACTGGATGCTTCCCGCACACAGATGGACACAACCGAAGATATCTTTTCCCATATCAACGATTCTGTGTCCAGCGTAGAAAATGTTCACCGCGGCATCAATGAGGTTGTGGAAAACTGCAGCGGACAGGTGGATCAGCTCCGGGAAGACATGGAAGCCCATGAAACCCGTTATGCCCAGGTTCAGTCCGATATTGACGGCTTAAAGAGCCTGATGACAGAAAAGGGATTTATCTATGAGGACATTTCCAATATGATGGAACAGGCTGATCCATTGATCGAAAATATCAAAACGGAATTAAACAAGTAAATCTCATTATTCCCCATCTTTCTGCCCAGAGCCGTGCGCACCGCACGGCTCTCTGCCATCCCCTGAGCAGCTTTTTGCGCCCCTGAGTCCATTACCGGTTCAAACCTTCTGTCCCAGCTGCCAGTTTTCCCGGATTTCATCCCTATCTTTCCAGTAACCTGCCGCAAGTCCTGCCAGATATGCCGCCCGAGTGCTGTTGTCTCAATACATTCCGGTCGAAGTACTGCCGCATCAATGATATCTGCCTGAAACTGTACAAGCATGTTATTTGCACTGGCTCCTCCGTCCACACGCAGACCGTTCAGCGTCACGCCGGCATCCTCTTCCATGGCGTGAATGACATCTTTCGCCTGATAGGCAATAGACTCTAATGTCGCACGGATAAAATGTTCCTTTTGCATCCCCGTGTCAGCCCGACAATCGTTCCGCGCGCATACGGATTCCAATACGGTGCCCCCATGCCGGCAAATGCAGGAACAATATAAACACCATTGGAATCCGGGACTCTCTTGGCATATTCCTCGGACTGTCCTGCGGTACGGATCATACGCATCCCGTCCCTCAGCCACTGGATGGCCGCCCCTGCCACAAAAACACTTCCCTCAAGTGCATATTCCACTTCCCCTGCAGTACCCGCAGCAATGGTCGTAAGCAGTCCATGTCTGGAAATGATTGGTTCCTTTCCGGTATGCATCAAAAGAAAACAACCGGTTCCATAGCTATTTTTTACATCCCCTTTTTTCAAAACAGCACTGTCCGAACAATGCCGCCTGCTGGTCTCCTGCCACACCCATCACAGGAATTTTACCGCCAAAAATCTGCTCCTGTGTCTCTCCGAAGAAACCACTCGACGGCCGCACTTCCGGCAGCATTTCTTTTGGAATGCGAAACAGCTCTAATATCTCTTCCTCCCAGCAGCATCTGTGTATGTCAAACAACATGGTTCTTGCCGCATTCGTATAATCCGTGACATGCACCGCTCCTTTGGTCAGATTCCAGATCAGCCATGTATCCACCGTGCCAAACAAAAGGTCCCCTTTTTTCTGCCGCCTCGCGCGCGCCTTTCACATGATCAAGAATCCATGCGATCTTGCTTGCGGAAAAATAAGCATCCGGCACCAGGCCTGTCCGCTTCTGCAGCATCGGTCCATATCCTTTTTTCTTTCAGTTCATCAATCTGTTCTGCCGTGCGCCGGCACTGCCAGACGATCGCATTGTATACGGGTTCCCCGGTCTTTTATCCCAGACGATTGTTGTTTCGCGCTGGTTCGTGATGCCAATGGCACGGATATTTTTGAATGATGCCCCGATATTCGCCATTGCCTCTATGGCAACCGACATCTGTGATGACCAGATTTCCCTCGGATTCTGCTCTACCCAGCCCGGCTGCGGGTAAATCTGTGTAAATTCTTTCTGTGCCATCGTGACGATTTTTCCTGCATGATCAAACAGGATACAACGGGAACTTGTCGTTCCCTGATCCAGTGCCATAATATATTCTTTCATCATCTGTAATCCCCCATATGATTTTCCTGTAGCTTTTTTTTTTCTATTTTACTGCATATTCCCATTTATCACCAGTTCATTTTCTCGTCAATTGTGGTTTTAACAACATATTTTCCATTTGCTTTCTGATAAATTACTTCTTTGCTTACAAAATAAAATCAAAGGAGTATCTTATTATGGAACATAAAATGTTTTGCTATCAGTGTCAGGAAACCGCAGGATGCAGCGGCTGTACCCAGATGGGTGTCTGCGGCAAAAAGCCGGAAGTAGCAGCTATGCAGGATCTGCTCGTCTATGTGAGCAAGGGATTATCCGCGGTCACAACCCAGCTGCGCAAAAAGAAGGAACAAAGGTTTCAGAAGAAACCAACCACTTGATCACCTGGAATCTGTTTACCACCATCACAAATGCCAACTTCGACAATGAGGCGATCATCGCACGGATTCATAACACTCTGTCCGTGCGCCGCACACTCATTTTACAGGTAAAAGATACCTCAGGTCTGCCGGAAGCTGCTTTCTGGGATATAAAAACAAAAGATGGCTCTGACGCATCGGATGATGTGCTCTTTGCCAAGGCAAAAGAGGCAGGGGTTCTCCACAAAAGACGAGGACATCCGCAGTCTGCGTGAACTGATCACTTACGGATTAAAAAGGTTTGTCCGCTTACCCAAGCACGCCAATGTACTGCTTTCGGATGATCCGGAAATTGATGCCTTCCTGCAGCGGGCACTCGCTGCAACACTGGATGATTCCCTCACAGCCGATGACCTGGTCGCACTCACACTGGAAACCGGAAACTATGGTGTCAGAGGCATGGCGATGCTCGATACTGCAAATACCGGTGCCTATGGCAATCCTGAAATTACCAGAGTGAATATCGGTGTTGGAAAAAATCCGGGAATTCTTGTCTCCGGTCATGATTTAAAAGATCTGGAAATGCTTCTGAACAGACACAGGGAACCGGTGTAGATGTGTATACACACTCAGAAATGCTTCCTGCCCACTACTACCCGGCATTCAAAAAATATCCGAACTTTGTCGGAAATTACGGAAATGCATGGTGGAAACAAAAAGAAGAATTTGAACGTTTCCACGGGCCAATTCTGATGACGACCAACTGTATTGTTCCACCAAAGGACAGCTACAAAGACCGGCTGTACACCACCGGTGCTGCCGGCTATCCGGGATGCACACACATTGATGGCGAAATCGGTGCACAGAAGGATTTCTCTGCACTGATCTAACAGGCGAAACACTGTTCTGCTCCGGAAGAACTCGAGCACTGTGAAATCATTGGTGGCTTTGCCCACAATCAGGTACTTGTACTTGCCAGCCAGATTGTTGAGGCCGTCAACTCCGGAGCGATCAAAAAAATTTGTCGTCATGGCAGGATGCGATGGACGGGCAAACTCCCGCAATTACTATACGGATTTTGCCAGAGCACTTCCAAAAGATGCGGTTATTTTGACTGCCGGCTGTGCCAAATACAAATATAATAAACTGAATCTCGGCGATATCAACGGAATACCGCGTGTCCTTGATGCCGGACAGTGTAACGATTCCTACTCTCTGGCTGTGATTGCCCTGAAACTGAAGGAAGTATTCGGTCTCGATGATATCAACGATCTGCCGATCGTCTACAACATTGCATGGTATGAGCAAAAAGCAGTGATTGTGCTGCTGGCACTGTTGGCACTGGGTGTAAAAAATATCCACCTGGGACCGACCCTTCCGGCATTCCTTTCCCCAAATGTGGCAAAGATCCTCACGGACACGTTTGGCATTGCCGGAATTGGTACCGTAGAAGATGATTTAAAACTGTTTTTGGCAAATAATCCACAAAGTCTGTTTTTGTCTGTTTTCCTTTGACAAACGGTATTTATGAGAGGTATGATTATTATACAATTTAACGATTTTGCATATTTGGCAGAAGGAGAACATTACATGAACGAAAAACAGTATTTACGAGCCAACAAGCGGGTATTTCTCGCTGTCACCATTATCTTTTCCTATATCACGCTGACCATGCTTGCTGCACTGGCGGCCAGCCACAAAATCACTTTGTCCGGATTGTGATCCAGTGTCTGGTTTCGGTCGGTGTGATTATCCTTTCCGCACTGGGCTATCTGACCCGAAAGAAAACGCACACCTGTGCCATCATCCTGACAACCGCCATGATGGTCGGTTATGCAGCTGTTGCTTTACTAAATACCACGGAAGGGACATGGGCTTACGCGCTTCCCTCATTATTGCCGCCATGGTTTATCTGAATGAACGGCTTATGAAAATAATAAACAGCGTATTTCTGCTGGTAAATATCGTTCGTCTGATGCTCAGTTTTGCCCCACACGCATCTGCTGCACTGGCCAACAAGGTGCTGGCACTGTTTGTCCTGCTTCTTGTTGCATACGCTTCTATCAGTATTACACGGATGCTTGTGCTTTTCTTTGATGAAAACATGACGGAAATTACAGAAGCTGCGGATAAGCAGAAGAAAAACCACGATCAGATGCTTCTCGTTGCCGAAAATATTTCCCGGCATTTTGAAGAAGCAATGACTGTGCTTGACAGTTTGGAAAACAGTATTGAGGTCAGCCACAGTTCTATTCAGGAAATTGCAGACAGCACCGAAAGCACCGCTGAAGCCATCCAGAAACAGGCGGTTATGTGTTCCAATATTCAGGGCAACACCGATGCGGCAGAAGCCGGCATCCACCAGATGATTGAAGCCGCACATGAAACGGATGCTACTGTAAAATCCGGTGCACAGGTCGTCCTGGAATTAAAGGAACAGGCACAGAACGTGGAAGAAGCCAGCAATATCACGGTACAGGTCATCCAGAGCCTGACTTCAAAAAGTCGAGGATGTCCAGAGCTTTGTCGGATCCATTATTGAAATTTCCAACCAGACAAATCTGCTTGCCTTAAATGCTTCCATTGAGGCTGCGCGTGCCGGGGAAGCCGGAAAAGGGTTTGCTGTGGTGGCCGATGAAATCCGCCAGCTTTCCGAACAGACAAAAAATGCCTCTGCCAACATTACAGAAATTATCGACAAATTAAACGATGACACAAAACGTGCCAACGAAAGTATCGAAAACTCAGTTGCTTCCGTAGAAAAGCAGAACGAACTGATTGAGAATACACGGGAGAAATTCGGCAATGTCGGTGAAAACCGTTGAACGCCTGATGGAAGATATCCATACGGCAGAAGAAAATATCCAGAAAATCCTTGATGCCACGAATGTTATTTCCGATAATATTACCCACCTCTCCGCCACCGGTGAGGAAGTGGCTGCCTCTTCCACCGAAGGGCTGCGTATGGCAGATTCCACGGTGGACAATATGAAGGGCTGTAAAAAGTTCTGGAGAATATTTACATGCTTGCAGAAGATATGAAAGATTCCGTAGAGCACAAAGAACTCGGATAACTCTGTCTGCCAAAAAGCCGGACGCTGTTTACACAACGTCCGGCTTTTTAATGTTTACAGAAAATACAAAAGTGACAGGCAAACGGCCATGCTAAGGAATGCCATCCGGTACAACAGCACATTCGCACACCGGATATCTTCCGGTTTCACCGGACGCAGGGCATCCCCTATCGTCGGTTTCTTTACAGTCTTTCCAAAATAACTGGCATCCCCTGCCAGCTGGATGCCAAGGCTTCCCGCACAGGCACTCTCGGTCTGCGCAGAATTCGGGCTGGCATGTTTCCGGCTGTCCCTTCTCCAGATCTTCCATGCCCCCGGTCCCGCTAAAACGTTTCCCCGGAAGGAAGCTTGCCACGATCATAAGCAGTGCCGCAATGCGGGACGGAATGAAATTTACCACATCATCCAGTTTTGCCGCAAACCTTCCAAAATACAGGTTCTTTTCATTCTTATATCCCACCATGGAATCCATGGTATTCACTGCTTTATAGGCAAAGCCGAGCACCGGTCGCCAACTGCCAGATAAATCATCGGCGCGATCACACCGTCGGATGCATTTTCCGCAACGGTCTCAATTGCTGCCTTTGCCACACCTGTTTCATCAATTGTTCCGTATCACGCCCAACGATCATGGACACTGCCTTTCGCGCTGCCGGCAGATCCTGCTTTTTTGCAGCTGCTCATATACCTTCATGCTTTCCACTTTCAGACACTTTGTAGCAAGAATCTGATAGGTCATAATGGCTTCCACGGCACAGCCAATCGCCGGATGCAGCCCGTATGCCCCCTCAAGGATAACGGCGGTTACACCGGTTGTCCATGCGATAACAACCACAACCATCACAAACCCGCGCAGAAATTTCTTTGTGTCTGACAGTTCCTTTTTATTCAGTTTTTCCAGTGATGCAATCAGATTACCAATCAGACGGATCGGATGGGGCAGCCAGTGCGGATCGCCAAACAACAGATCCGGCACAAACCCAAGAAACATCGCAAAAAAATGATAACTCATACTTTTTCTTTTAACTCCATTTTGTTCTCTTGTAAGGACAGGCGCAGATGATAGCCCTCGGCATTTTTTTTTACCTGATACGAAAAATAATCACCGCCACAGTAGTGCGAAAGCAGCGCCATGATCGTACCCCCGTGAACCACAGCCGCCACCGGAAGCGGCTCCTGTATCATACCGTTGTCTTCCGTTTCCCGGCACTTTGGACACGCTCTGTATGCCAGCTGCTGCCGGATCTGTTCCATAACCAGCTCCATCCCATCCACACATCTTGCGATAAAAGCCTCCCGGCTCTCACCTCCCGGAAATGCCAGCGTTCCACCACTGTCAATCCATGCCTGATAGCGCGGATCTCCATTCAGCTGTGCATAATTTTTTCCTTCAAATTCTCCAAAATCCATTTCACGCCATGGATCAATTTCGATCTGTGGAATTTGCGGAAATAAAATTTCTGCGGTCTGCCGGCAGCGAAGCATGGGACTTACAAATACATACGGCATATCCCATGTCCTGCATACCTGTGCCCATTGGTCTTTTCTTTTCTCCAGCTGCTGTCTGCCGTCCTCCGAAAGCGGTTCATCCGTCTGTCTGCCAATATACCGGTGTTCTGCATTTCCCGGCGTCATTCCATGCCGGATCAGATACAGTTCTATTTGATTCTCTGTCCGATTCCACATACAATCCGTTCCACCCTTTCTGCTTTTGCTGCAATTTCACAAAGCAGCCGTCCCAGCCGCTCACGATATTCCTGCTCGAACGAATCAAGCGGCACAATTCCGCTGCCTACTTCATCGCAGATAATTACTGTATCCGGATGTTTTTCCAGATAAGCCATACTTTCTGCTTCCGGGGATGGAGACTTCGAGGCACTTTCCTGCAATTTCTCTCGAAACCATTCTTCAAAATTGTCCCAGATCCGTGCTTCCGCGATGCCCCGCACCTGTGTTACATATACTTTTTTTCCCTGAGCAGTGCCGCCAATGTATAATTCCATTAATGTACTCCCTATTGCTTGATATTTTATATTACCACGTTTCGACAAATTTATCTATTTATGCTATATTAGCGGCAATTAACCTGAATGGATGCTCGACCATACAAAATGAGAAGACCCCCAGTAGCGGCAACTACTGGGGTTCGTTTTGGTGTACTTGTAAAAAGTATCGCCTCATTCTTTGTTGATTGCATTATATCATACACAATCACCAATTTCAAGTATACCCCAATTCATCATCCTTTTTGCACCAGTAGCGCGACTTTTTCAAATCAACACTGACACGGCTGCCGCCACCGCCATTGCCCTCACACAGCGTCAGAAAATATCCCGCCGTATCTCCGGTTATTCCGCCAAATTCCCTGTAACTGCGCCAGCGATAGTAACCGAACACTGCAAATGCCGCCGCCACCGCCAGAATTCCCGCCAGAAGCGAAAGCCAGAGCATAAACAGTACACACAACAACGTCTGTGCATAAAGTGCCCCTTTTACCCCACGCTCATGTGCGGTACTCGCAAAATGATAGAGCATCCCATCCGTTTTTTGCGGAACGGAAGGAGACCACGCTCAGGCCACTCAGACAGCGGGACAGGAAAAATCCACAGCAAAACACTTCCAGCGCACGGTAATCCACAATCTGGGAAAGAGCCGCCACATAAATCAACCCGAATTCCGCCAGCTTGATCACGGAAAAAGCTCCAATGTGGGAATCCTTTAAAATCTCCAGTTTTCGCTCCCTGGGCTGATACGAATGCAACGCATCCATGGTATCCATAAACCCATCCACATGGAAGCCCCCGGTGATAATAAGCGGGAGCGCAGCTGATATCAGAATAAATGCAAGCGTACTGATTCCCAATAACGCAGACAACCGGAAACCATCCCCAGAGGATAGCACCGATCACTGCCCCGATCCACGGAAAAAAGCATGCTGTAACGCATGTCTTCTTCTTTCCACACAAATTGTGGCATCGGAATTTTTTGAATAGGTGGAAAACGCCACCGCGATTCCTCTAATGATGTGCATAACCTGCTTCCTTTTCTCTCTTTTACCGGAACCGGAATACCTACAACGACTTCGGTCACCGTATCCGCCAACGCCGCCACTCCCGTATTGATGCGTCCGAGTGCACGGATATATGCCTGCGTTGTCGCATCATAGGAAATGCCATCCTCAAACACGTTATTACTGACGATCACCAACTCGTCCACTTTTGTGGAAAGGTTTTTGATTCCCTGCAATATGTGTCCGACAACCACATCTTCCGAAACGATGTCCGCACCAGAAAACATCTCATTTGCAACCAGATTGGACATACATTCCAGCAGGGCACAGCGAGGACGTTCCGTAACATTTTGCCCTGCGCGATCCGGTGGTTCCATGGCTTGCTGTGCTCTTTTCGAAAAAAATCTACTTCCCCGATATCCCGCGGCTGTTCCATCGTAACAATCCTTTTCCCGCGCGAAGTCTCCGGTGTCTTGCAACTTTTTTTCGCCCTCCGCATCGTACACCTGCATGGTTGCGATATAATATTTATTCGTTTTTCCATCCAGCAGATGCTCTGCGTAAGCCGATTTTCCGCTGCCGCTTCCGCCCAAAACCAAAGTGATCATTCTGTTTCCCCATACCTCTCGTACTGCGCAATTTCCATCGTATCAAATGTTGTCTGATCCTCGTAGAGTGCCAGTGCCAGATCCAGAAGGGAAAAACAGCATCACGGCTCCTGTGCCTTCCCCCAAGCCCCAGTCCTGCATCAATAACCGGATGAAGGTTCAATTCCTCCGCGATCCATTTTGCCGCGGGTTCCTTGCTCAGATGGCTCGGCAGAACAAATTCCCGCACACCCGGCACGATCCGCTCCGCCACCAGTGCCGCGACCGATGAGATCAGCCCATCCAGAACGACCGGCACATGATACAGTGCTCCGCCGATGCATACACCTGCCATTCCCGCGATATCCAGACCGCCGAATGCCGCCAGCATGGAAAGTGCATGCGCTGACCGGATCTCTTTTTCATATTTCTCCAGTGCCTGCGCAATGACCTGCTGCTTGCGCAACAGCCCCGCGTCGTTTAATCCGGCACCACGTCCGGTCACTTCTTCTGCTGTGCGTCCAGTCAGTGCCGCCACAAGCATGCTGCTCGTCGTCGTATTTCCGATTCCCATCTCTCCGGTACCGATCAGCTGATAGCCTTTGTCTTTGCACCTGACCAGATCAATTCCACAGACAATGCCTGCAACGCTTCTTCCTCTGTCATTGCAGGTTCCTGCAGAAAATCGCGCGTGCCCTGCATCACTTTGCAGTCGCGCACCCCCCGGCAGCGTTTCTTTTGTGTTGATTCCAATATCGACCGGGATCACATCCACACCGGCGCGGCGCGCCATTTTGCCAACCGAGCTTGCCTGCTGCCCCATAAATCCTGCAACCACCGCGGTCACTTCCTGTCCGGACTGGCTGACCCCTTCTGCGACAATGCCGTTGTCTGCGCACATGGTGAGGATCACTTTTTTTTTTCAATGGAAGGCTGCTGCTTCCTGTAATTGCGCCGATCTGCGCAAACATTGTCTCAAACTGCCCCAGACCATCCAGCGGTTTGGCAATTTTGTCCCAGCTTGCTTTTACCTGCGCGTAGATCTGTGCGTCCGGTGAAATGATTTTAAGTTTCTCCATTTCTTTTCCTGTAATCAAATGTATTCTCCTGTTGCAATTGTAAATTGCGCAAATGCAATTCCCTGTTTCTTGCTTCTTTCAGCCATGAAATGTATGATAAGAAAAAGGAGGTGCTGATATGAATAAAACCAAAATTGATAATCAAACTATCGCTCACATTCTTCTTGATTTAAGACAAAACATCATCTTTCCCAGGAACAGGTTGCTCAAACATTAGGCGTTACTCGTCAGGCCGTATCGCGATGGGAAATGGGAATCTCTGTTCCAAACATCCATACCCTGCTCTTAATCAGTGAGCAATTCCATGTTCCAATTGACACAATGCTCAAAAACCAGATGCTTCAGCAGAAAACCAAAATAAAATCCAAAATCCTGCTAAAAGAACTCCCTTTATTTTTATGACCATAACCGGAATTTTCCTGTTGTGTGTGCTTCCATTTCTGGGTCAATGGAACAATTCAAATATATGGATCTCTATGGTCGTGCATATACCGATTCCTATCACTATATTTTCGAATACCCACTGTCCATTCTTCTGGTATTATCCATTGTCCTGATTTTGTCGGGATCTATAACATTGTAAAAATCAGAGGAAATCCGGCTCTCCTGCAAAATAGAGTATACATACTCCATATCCAGATGCTCCCGCAATCCTGTGCGAGCTTGTCATACTGCTGTTCCTTAAATGCATGATAATCGCCGCCAGCCTCCGGTTTCCATGACACCTTTTTTGTCGGCCAATGCCTGTACTATGCGCACGGCAATGTCTCCATCGTCAAAATGCCGTGCACATAACTGCCGTATACGCCGGGTTCTTCGCTGCCTTTTCCATGCGCTGCACCCCGTCGGTTCTGCCATCTGCCAGCTGTACCCAGTGGCGTCTGATGTTCCCCGGTGGAAACCGTTGTCTTTCCCATATGAATCTCATAGCCGGAAAATTCCAATCCGGAAAGTGTGGAAAAATACCGGTCACATTCTCAAATTTTCCACGTGTCTGCGTACGCATTTTTTCCGGCATCAGGGTCGTGTCGGTGTCGTCAGTTCCATACCACGCAGCGGTTCGCATAGCGAATTCTCATCCGCTGCGTGCGATTGCCGCCGAGTCTCACGAGGGGCAGTTCCA
>VOFG01003491.1_pt1 | contig 17596 bp, 16 predicted proteins | sample 5384171 | NCBI WGS metagenome assembly VOFG01 (sample SAMN12384726, study PRJNA508395) | human gut metagenome | isolation source: healthy gut F | host: Homo sapiens
TCACGCAAGGCTAATCCGTATTTTGAACTTTATGACAAGAATGGCAACTATAATTACGACTACGATATTCAGAACAACACTGATAAGGATTTAGGATTCAACATCTTTGAAGAACGGCAGAACACGTCTAATGAAAGCGTGGTGAATTCTTTTTCATCTATATTTGATGCGGAGTTACGGTTCAATGACAAGTGGAAGCTGACTTCCCAGTTTGGCTATCAGTTGGAAAAAACTTCCAGAGAAGAAATAGCGGACTGGGAAAGCTATGCCATGCGCTATTACTATAAGTTGAGCGAATACTCCCAAGGTGGAGAAACCAAACACTTTCTGCCCGAAGGAGGTATGCAGAAGTCTTATGAAAACTCCAATTCACAGATTACTTGGAAGGCGATGGGAGAATATCGCGACAGCTTCAATGATATTCATGAACTGGAAGTGATGGCGGGTACCGAACTGCGCAAGACCTGGTATGAAACCTTGTTCTCGGCAGGGTATGGCTTCGACCGCAAGACGTTGACGACCAAACCGGTGATTTTCCCCAACGAAAGTTACGCCACGTCTTTCCCGCTCCATCAGACGACGTATAAGGAGAATGCTTATGTATCTTTCTACTCTACGGCCTCCTACTCTTTGTTGAACCGCTACACGGTGGGAGGAAGTATCCGTTTTGACGGTTCCGATCTTTTTCGGTGTGGATAAGAAGTACCGCTATCTTCCTCTTTATTCTGTCAGTGCCTTGTGGCGTCTGTCACAAGAACCGTTTATGCAGCAGGCCAAGTGGGTAGATAACCTGGTGTTCCGTGCATCTTACGGTCTGCAGGGAAATATTGACAAGAATACTTCTCCGTTCCTGTTGGGTACATATCGGTCGGAGAGTATTTTGCCCGGAGTATCGGAAGATGTAATTATTATTAATTCCGCTCCCAACAAGAAGTTGCGTTGGGAAAAGACGCAGTCTGTCAATGCCGGCTTTGATTTTTTCTGTATTGAACCAGGCTATCAATCTGAGCGTGGACTATTATTACCGTAAGGGTACCGATTTGATAGCTTTGCGCATGCTTCCTCTGGAGACGGGCTTTACTTCAATGAACGTCAACTGGGCAAGTATGGAGAACAAAGGTGTGGAAATCAGCTTGTCTACCCGTAACATAACGACAAAGAACTTCTCCTGGTACACAAATTTCAATTTTGCCTATAACGGTAATAAGGTAATCGGTACCGCTGAAATTGGATACGGATTTAGAGAAAGTCCTGAAACGCAATACGGTGGAAGAAGTTTATACTTCCATCCAAGCAGATATTGACGAGGCACGCAAACTGGTCATGAAGGCAGAATGGGAACAGAGATATTCATATCGTTTCAATGCGGCTTCGGTAGAGGCGTTTCAATCACGCGTATCCCTTTATAAGGGCGAGTGGCAGGCGGCTTGGGATGCTGCTGAGGCAGTGCTTGCCGTGAAGTCTGTATTGGTAGATTTGAATGATGCCGCTGCAACTCTTCCTAACAGTTATAATTCCGTGGAAAATATTACTCCACTGGAGACACCTCTGAGCAGTACAATCAATGGGGCTGCTCTGGCTACTCCGGTTTTTCTCTCCCTTTATGCTGAGAACGACCTTCGGCTGGACAAATATTTTGCTGAAACGGATGAAAAAGGTTTCCGGAAGAATAAGAAGGCGGGAAGCAATAACTACTTGTGTACTTTCCGTGTGGGTGAAATATATCTGACGGCTGCTGAGGCTGCTGCCCGACTTGGAGAACTGTCTCAAGCACGTACTCGCCTGCTGGAACTGATGCGGAAACGTTATGCACCGGAGGCCTACGAAGCGAAATCCGTTGTTGTCAATGCCATGGATAAGGAAGCGTTGGTACAGGAAATATTAGATGAACGTGCCCGTGAACTTGCTTTTGAAGGACATCGCTGGTTTGACCTTCGTCGTTCCACCCGTCCGCGTTTGGAGAAAGTGCTTGATGGTACGCGTTATGTACTCGAAGAGAATGATGCCCGCTATACATTGGCCATTCGAAAGAAGCCATAGAAGCCAATCCGGGATTGCTGAACTGATAAAGATAAAACTCCCCGATTCTGTATTGACGAGAATCGGGGGAGTTTTGTCTCTTTATGTGGATTGGATATGTATTTTTTACGTACCTTTGCACCGTTTTTTGTAATAGACAGTATAAGATGATACAGAATCAGAGACCTCCTATCCGTAGAATTGCTTTTCCTATTCTTATAGCATTGAGTATTTCGCATTGTTTGAACGATATGCTGCAATCGGTTATTTCGGCAGTATACCCTTTGTTCAAGGAGGATTTATCCTTGAGTTTTGCCCAGATTGGTCTGATTACGTTAGTGTATCAGATGTCGGCGTCCGTGTTTCAGCCTCTAATGGGATTGTTCTTTGATAAGCGCCCCATTGCCTGGTCATTGCCGATAGGTATGGGCTTTACTTTGGTCGGTATCATGATGATTCCTATATGTCGTTGGTTCCGTTCCTACTTGAACCACATCAAGAAACGCCCGATGCTTGTGGCAGGAAAGATAGAACGCCCTCTTTCCTCAAAGATGACGGTGTTTGCCATAAGTATTCTGCTGATACTTATCTTCTCCAAATATATCTATATGGCAAGTTTGACGAGCTACTATACATTCTATCTGATCCATAAATTTGGTGTTACTGTTCAGGCTTCACAGCTTTTCTTGTTTGTCTTCCTTGATGATGCCTCACGTAGGGCTTGCATGGACAGTAGTGCTGAGCTTCTGTGTCGGTCTGATGCTTTCTTCCGCTTTTCCTGCCATATTGCTGTACGCCCAGGAATTGCTACCCAATAAGCTGGGTTTGATTTCCGGGTTGTTTTTTGGTTTCGCTTTTGGAATTGCCGGTATCGCTTCGGCTGTATTGGGAGGTATGGCAGATAAGTATGGTATAGAGGCTGTTTATAATGTATGTGCCTTTATGCCTTTACTGGGGTTGGTGGCTTGCTTTCTGCCTAATTTGAAAAAGAGATAGAGATTTTTTATTCCCATTGTCAGCCATACGGAGAGAACGAAAGGTGCGGTCAATGTAATAATTCCCCAATTCATTCCCACAATTTGCAATACAACAGAGAGTAAAACGGAACATGCAGCCCATATACAGCTCATCCAGCTTTTACCTCCTAAAGCAAGGGCACACAATACGCCATTATATCCCATCAGACCCATATTCAAAGCTTCGGAATCCACTCCCAATAATGTGGCTAGGAGGAGGGGGAGAAGTGCTCCCAATATGGTATATACTGCTGCATTCCGGGAATTCACGAGAATGCCTGCAAGGAAAAATAGTCCGGTCATCATGTTTCCTTGAAACATCACCTGGCCTATGCCCATACTGAAACATTGTAAGTAATTTATGGAGGAAGAAGCGGGTGTTTCTGTATCAGAGACGAGTAGCATGTCAGGCATCAGCCAACTGCACAATCCCAGCAGCATCCATACAGAAAGGATAAAAGGGGTAGTGAATCCGGGCAACACGCGTTGCATGTTGAAAAACCGTGCAATGTAGGTAGATGCACACGAGGCAATAGCCATCAGCATCAAGGAACTTACAGTCAGAAGCATAAAGACCCACGGCTATTCCTACCAGTGTACCGTTAAAACCATATAATCCATTTTTTATATCATCACAGTCATATCCTGAGATACGGGCTGTCAACGTACTTATTATGTTGCCACTTACAGCCAATAGGCCCATTTGCCATGAATTCAAAAAGATTCCAATCAACATCAATAATCCGGACAATGCATTGTTTTGGAACATGACTTGCCCTATGCCACGTCCTAAAATAAGTAATGACTTGCGTGTAAAAGCTTCTTTCATGAGTTGTCGAATGAAAATGGACTATATGTAAATTTATAGCTCGTTAATGCGTACAAAAAAAACGATTAGACTAATCTAACCGTTTTAATTTTCGTGGAGCGTATGAGACTCGAACTCATCACCTCGACACTGCCAGTGTCGCGCTCTAGCCAGATGAGCTAACGCCCCGTTGCCAACGTTTGCAGGCTTGCTTTCGTTTTTGATGGTGCAAATATAATGCATTATTCTGAAATAATTGCTATGTTTGCGAAAGAATTTGAAAAAATAAGTTATGCTGATATATAATACCACTTATCATGTAGAGGAAGGAGAAGACAAAAACTTCCGATATGGATGCAGGAACACTATCTTCCCGAGGTAGAAAAGAACGGAACATTGTATGCTCCACGTATAGCCCGTATCTTGAGTCATATTGAAGAAGGAAGCATCTGCTATTCTGTTCAGTTTGAGGTGGAAAACTCTGCCAAACTGCATCGTTGGCATCAAGAGCAAGGAGTGAAACTGAACGAGGAATTACTGAATATCTTTAAAGATAAAGTGATTGGCTTTCCTACATTGATGGAGGTAATAGTGTGATACAACCGGTCAAAGAGAAAATAATATTGGGTATAGACCCTGGTACCACCATTATGGGGTATGGAGTATTGCGTGTGGCAGGTGTCAAGCCGGAAATGATAGCCATGGGAATTATCGACCTCCGCAAATTTGGAGACCACTATCTGAAGTTACGTCATATTCATGAACGGGTACTGAGTATCATAGAGAGTTATTTGCCTGACGAGCTCGCTATTGAGGCCCCTTTCTTCGGAAAGAATGTACAGTCCATGTTGAAGTTGGGGCGTGCGCAAGGCGTAGCAATGGCAGCTGCTTTGAGCAGGGATATTCCCATTACGGAATATGCTCCTTTAAAAATAAAGATGGCCATCACCGGAAACGGACAGGCATCCAAGGAACAGGTGGCGGACATGTTGCAGCGTATGCTGCATTTTCCTAAAGAGGATATGCCTACTTTTATGGATGCAACGGACGGGCTTGCTGCTGCCTATTGTCACTTTCTGCAGATGGGGCGTCCCACGGTGGAGAAAGGCTATCATGGCTGGAAAGACTTTATTGCCAAAAATCCGGATAAGGTGAAGAAGTGATAAGAATTGAAATGTAGAATCTAAAAATAATATCATGAAATTGAATGAACTTGCTATCATTGGAGTGGCCGCAACGACGGTTGTAAGCTGCACTCCCGCGAAGACGGAGTATGCTTCGTACGAACTTTACCCTGTCCGTTCGGGTAGTCTGACAGAGATGGAATATACACCTGCTGCCACGCAATTCACATTGTGGGCACCTACGGCGGATGAAGTTCGCCTGATGTTGTTCGAAGCAGGAGACGGAGGGCATGCCTATGAAACTATTTCAATGGAATCCTCTGAAGAAGGAACTTGGAAAACTAAAGTTGAAAAGGACTTGATAGGTAAATTCTACACATTCAATGTGAAAATCAATGATAAGTGGTTGGGGGACACTCCGGGTATCAATGCCAAAGCTGTAGGGGTGAATGGAAAGCGTGCCGCCATCATCGACATGAAATCCACGGACCCCGAAGGATGGGCAGATGATAAACGTCCGGCATTGGCCTCTCCTGCCGATGTGATTCTTTATGAAATGCACCATCGTGATATGTCCATCGACCCGTCGTCGGGTATTGAGCATAAAGGAAAGTTCCTGGCATTGACAGAACAAGGAACGGTAAGTCCCGACAAGCTGGCAACCGGCATTGACCATCTGAAAGAATTGGGAGTGACACATGTACATCTCCTTCCGTCTTATGACTATGCCTCCGTTGATGAGACAAGGCTGGACGAGAACAAGTATAATTGGGGATATGATCCGCAGAACTACAATGTGCCTGACGGCTCTTATTCTACCGACCCCTACAAACCGGATGTTCGTATCCGGGAATTCAAGCAGATGGTGCAGGCTTTGCACAAAGCAGGTATCCGTGTTGTTCTGGATGTGGTGTATAACCATACTTTCAATACATCCGACAGTAATTTTGAACGTACAGTGCCGGGATACTTTTACCGTCAGCGACCGGACGGAACGTATGCAGACGGTTCGGCTTGTGGCAATGAAACTGCCAGCAACCGTCCGATGATGCGTAAATACATGATAGAGTCTGTATTACATTGGATTAATGAATATCACATTGACGGATTCCGTTTTGACTTGATGGGTATCCATGACATCGAGAATGAACGAAATCCGTAAGGCGGCAACGTCTGTAGATCCGACTATATTTATATATGGTGAAGGATGGGCGGCATCGGCTCCACAGATGGCGGAAGATTCTCTGGCAATGAAAGCCAATACTTATAAGATGCCGGGTGTTGCTGCTTTCTCTGACGAAATGCGTGATGCTTTGCGCGGTCCGTTCAATGACAATCATCAAGGTGCTTTCCTTGCCGGATTGCCGGGAGGAGAGGAGAGCATAAAGTTTGGTATTGTAGGAGCCATCAGGCATCCGCAAGTAAATAATGACTCTGTGAATTATAGTAAGGCTCCGTGGGCGGAACAACCTACACAGATGATCAGCTATGTTTCCTGCCATGATGATATGTGCTTGGTGGATAGGCTGAAAGCAAGTATCCCGGGTATTACTCCCGTAGAATTGGCAAAGCTTGACAAACTGGCGCAAACAGCCGTATTCACTTCCCAAGGTGTACCGTTTATTTATGCCGGTGAGGAAGTGATGCGTGACAAGAAGGGAGTACACAATAGTTTTGAGAGTCCCGATTCCATCAATGCGATTGATTGGAGACGAAAGGCGGAGCATACAGATGTATTTGCTTATTATAAAGGTTTGATACAGCTTCGTAAGAAGCATCCGGCTTTCCGTATGGGTGATGCGGATTTGGTGCGTAAGCATTTGGAATTTCTACCGGTTGACGGCAGCAATGTGGTGGTTTACCGTCTGAAAGAAAATGCCAACGGTGATGCATGGGGAGATATTATACTAGTCTTGAATGCCCGTAAGGAGCCTGCCAAACTTACCGTACCCGAAGGTAAATATACAGTGGTCTGCAAGGATGGCTTTATCAATGAACAAGGTTTGGGCACACTGTACGGCCCCGAAGTTGTTGTTCCGGCCCAATCGGCACTGATTATGTATAAATGATGATTGGATGATGCAGCAACATACAATACACATAGCGGGGGGCGTAGTACGCAACCCGCTTGTTCGTTTGACAGAGCCTGTCACTCTTGATTTCCTGGCAGGAGAACACATTGCCATTGTAGGACCGAACGGAGCCGGAAAGAGCCTCCTGGTGGATATGCTGACGGGAAAGTATCCTTTGCGTGATGGTGAGCTTACCTATGATTTCTCTCCCTCCCTCACGAAAACTGCCTATGACAATATCAAATACATTGCCTTCCGTGATACTTACGGTTCTGCCGATGCCAATTATTACTATCAACAGCGTTGGAATGCCCACGACCAAGAGGATGCTCCGCTAGTACGCGAAGTGCTGGGAGAGGTAAAAGACGATGCCTTGAGACGGCAGCTATTTGAACTTTTCAGCATAGAGCCGATGCTTGACAAGAAAATCATTCTTCTCAGCAGTGGGGAGCTGCGCAAGTTTCAGTTGACTAAAGCTTTACTGACTGTTCCCCGAATTCTTATCATGGACAATCCTTTCATAGGGCTGGATGCGCCTACCCGTGAACTGCTTTTTAATTTGCTGGATCGGCTTACCCGGCTGGGCGAGTTGCAGATTGTCCTTGTGCTTTCCATGTTGGATGACATACCTTCATTTGTTACACACGTTGTGCCGGTAGAGGAGATGAAGGTGGGCGAAAAGATGGAACGTGAGGAGTATGTGCAGGCATTCTGTGCGGACAATCAGATGCGTATTCAAGAAGAGGCCGGAGCGTTGGAGGAATTGCAGCGGCGTATTCTCGATTTGCCCTACGAACATGCGAATTTCACTTCGGACGAAGTGGTGAAATTGAACGGGGTTAGCATCCGTTACGATGACCGTACCATTCTGAAGGAGCTGGATTGGACAGTGATGCGTGGTGAGAAGTGGGCGCTGAGTGGCGAGAACGGTGCCGGCAAGTCTACCTTGCTTAGTTTGGTTTGTGCGGATAATCCGCAGTCATACGCCTGCGATATCAGTCTTTTCGGACGGAAGCGCGGAACGGGGGAGAGTATTTGGGAAATCAAGAAACACATCGGTTATGTCAGTCCGGAAATGCATCGTGCTTATCTGAAGAATCTGCCTGCCATAGAGATTGTCGCTTCCGGTCTGCACGACAGCATCGGATTGTATAAACGTCCTCATGCCGAACAGATGTCGGTATGTGAGTGGTGGATGGAGATTTTCGGTATTGCCGCCTTGAAAGACAATCCTTTTCTGCAACTCTCCAGCGGGGAACAGCGTCTGGCATTATTGGCACGTGCTTTTGTCAAGGACCCGGAACTGCTGATATTGGATGAACCGCTTCATGGACTCGATACATACAACCGCCGTCGGGTCAAGAAGATTATAGAGGCATTCTGCCATCGTCGGGATAAAACGATGATTATGGTAACCCACTATGAGAATGAATTGCCGCAAACAATTACTAACCGTTTATTCTTGAAGCGAAACCGCTGACCGGATAATAATTACGTCAAGCAAAGATAATAAAGGACTGGCGGGAACCATTTATGGTGTAAATCGTTATATTTGTAATATCAACCATCTAAACATTTATATCATGAAGTTTTTTATTGATACGGCAAATTTGGAACAGATTCGGGAGGCCTATGACTTGGGCGTACTCGACGGAGTTACCACTAATCCTTCGCTTATGGCAAAAGAAGGTATCAAAGGAGTGGAGAACCAGCGTAAGCACTATGTGGACATCTGTAATATTGTGCAAGGCGATGTAAGTGCCGAGGTGATAGCCACCGACTATGAAGGCATGATTAAAGAGGGTGAAGAATTGGCAGCCTTGAATCCGCATATCGTAGTGAAGGTGCCTTGCATTGCAGAAGGTATCAAGGCCGTTAAATACTTCTCGGGCAAAGGTATCCGTACAAATTGTACTCTGGTATTTTCTGTCGGTCAGGCATTGCTTGCAGCCAAGGCAGGTGCAACGTATGTTTCTCCGTTTGTGGGGCGTCTCGATGATATCTGTGAGGATGGCATTGCATTGGTTGCGAAGATTGTAGAGATGTACCGTTATTATGGATATACCACCCAGGTACTTGCCGCCTCTATCCGTCATACGGCACATATCATGCAGTGTATAGAGGTGGGTGCTGATGTGGCTACTTGTCCGCTTTCGGCCATTAAGGGTTTACTTAATCATCCGCTGACCGATTCCGGTCTGAGGAAGTTCCTTGAAGATTACAAACGCGTGAACGGATAAACTTAAAATATCCTATAAGCCTATCTTTCAATGTAATTATTGACTAATATTGGTGAGAAATAGAATAAAAAGATTTATTTTTGCGCCTTATATTTAGATATACAATAAGGCACCGATGAAAGATAGGCTCATAGGATTTATTAAGACATACTGCTTGTTTGTCTGCATTTTTGTGTTGCAAAAACCACTGTTTATGCTGTTTTACAAATCGCTGTACCCGGATGCCTCGTGTGCGGACTGGTTCAGTGTCATTTGGCATGGGTTACCTTTAGACCTATCTCTGGCTGGTTATCTGACAGCTATTCCCGGTTTTCTTTTCATAACCTCTGTATGGACACTTTCTAAATCCCTTTATCGCATCTGGTGCAGCTATTTCCTCTTCATTTCAGTACTTATCTCCATAATTTTTACTGTCGATTTAGGATTATACGAGTATTGGGGGTTCCGTTTGGATGCTACTCCGTTATTCTATTTCTTTTCTTCCCCTAAAGACGCAGTGGCCAGTGTCAGCATTTGGATGGTGCTGGGGGGAATTGTGGCAATGGCTGTTTATGCTGTCGTGCTGTATGCTGTTTTCTACGGCATCTTGCTGCAGAAGAAGCTGTTGCTGCGGATGAAACTGCCTTATCGTCGCCTGAAGGTGTCAGGTATATTGTTGCTGATGACGGGGCTACTGTTTATTCCTATCCGTGGAGGCTTTACAGTATCTACCATGAATGTGGGGAAAGTCTATTTCAGTGCCGAGCAGCGTCTGAACCATGCAGCTATCAACCCTGCATTCAGTCTGATGGAATCTCTTGCCAAGCAGAAGGACTTTAGCAAGCAGTACCGTTTTATGGAAGCTGCGGAGGCCGACCGGCTTTTTAAAGACATGCTTGAACCCGCAGTTGCCGGTGGTCAAACGGAAAAGACGGATTCTGTGCAGCAATCTGCCGATTCGCTGCATACTTTATTCAATACTCAGCGTCCCGATGTACTCTTTGTGATTCTTGAGAGTTTTTCCTCCAGGTTGATGACAGCTTTGGGAGGTGAGCCGAATATTGCCATCCATCTGGATAGCTTGAGTAAGGAAGGGGTGCTCTTTACGAACTTCTACGCCAACAGTTTTCGTACGGACCGTGGACTGGTGGCTATCTTGAGTGGCTATCCTGCCCAGCCCACTACGAGTATTATGAAGTATCCCCGTAAAACGCAGTCCATTCCTGCCATTGCAGGCAGCTTGCGGAAGGCGGGTTATGGTACCAAGTATTATTATGGCGGTGATGCCGACTTTACCAATATGCGTTCCTACCTGATGTCATCGGGCTTTGAAGATATTGTTTCCGACCAGGACTTTCCCGTAACGGAACGTTTAAGTAAGTGGGGGGCGCACGACCATCTCGTATTCAACCGTCTGCTGGAAGACTTGAAAACCGAAGCTGCCGAAGGAACTGCAGAAGAGAAAACTCCTCATTTCCGTGTCTTGCAGACCTCCAGCAGCCACGAGCCTTTTGAAGTACCTTTCCGTCGTCTGGAGAATGACCGGCTGAACGCCTTTGCCTATACGGATAGTTGTGCAGGTGATTTTGTAAGACAGTTCCGTGAGCTTCCCCAGTGGAAGAATACGGTGATTGTGTTTGTTCCAGACCACTTGGGAGCTTATCCCGAACATATCGACAATTTGTCGGTAGAACGCTACCGGATACCTCTGTTGATGGTGGGCGGTGCCATCCGAGAGCCGAGGCGCATTGACGTCTATGGCTCGCAACATGACATTGCAGCCACGTTGCTGGCCCAATTGGCGCTGCCCCATGAAGAGTTTGTTTTCAGTAAAGATATGCTTAATCCCGCTTCCCCTCATTTCGCGTTCTTTACCGTACCCGATGCTTTCGGTATGGTGACAGCGGACAACCAGGTGATATTCAATTGCCAGGCAGGTGCTGTGGTAGTGGATGAGGGCACGGTAAAGGGAAAGAACTTGCCGTTGGGCAAAGCCTATCTGCAGAAATTGTATGACGATATAGCAAAAAGATAGAGGAAGATAATTAAAGTATAAGAGTATAAAGTATGACAGCACTTATGGATGCCTTGCAAGGGGCGATAGATATAGACACAAACATATTCCTTTTCATCAATGGGATGCACAACACCTTTTTCGATTACTTTATGAGTGCTTACAGCGGTAAGTGGGTCTGGGTGCCGATGTATGCTGCCATTTGGTATGTGATGCTGCGCAACTTCCATTGGAAAGTGACTTTGTGCTGCATGGTCGGTCTGGCACTCGTAATTACCATTGCCGACCAGACGGGGGCAACATTGATACGCCCGTATGTGGAACGCCTTCGTCCCGCCAATCTGGAAAATCCCATATCCGACATGGTGCATATCGTAAACGGACATCGAGGAGGGCGTTATGGATTCCCCTCCTGTCATGCTGCCAATACTTTTGGCCTGGCATTCTTTGTCTGGTTTCTTTTCCGTAAACGATGGCTCACTGTGTTTATGATGGGATGGGCGTTGCTGACCTGCTATTCACGTATCTACTTGGGAGTGCATTATCCGGGCGATCTCATCGCGGGAACATTGGTTGGATTGATTGCCGCATACATTGTATATCGCCTTTTCCTGAAAGTCAGCGGGTATAAGACCATGAAGAAAGTCCCCCATATTTATGCTCCCATATTGGTGGGCGGATTGACGATAGTTGGGATATTGATATATTCCACGGTGATGATATTGCAGGCTCAGAACTGATGATTTATCGTCACCATTGCTTCCCTCGGACGTATATTTAGTCGTGAAGTGTAGCTTTGCGTGGTGGAATACGTTGTGTAAGCATACTCTTTTTTGTTGAACAGGTTGTTGAGGCTTGCTTCCAATCTCCATTTTTTTCTTTTATAGATAAGGGATGCATCTGCGAACACGGTGTTGAGATGTGCGTCCCCTCCTAAGTCATTCCGGTAATGCTCGCCGGATAGCCGTAGGTCTACCTGCCCGATACTGAATGTGAGATGTAGCCGTTGTACGAAGTCCAGTAACGGGGTGAGACGGGTATCACTTCCTATCTTACTGCCGCCATAGCCTAATGTGGCATGATATTCCGCTTCAAAAACATCTGCGGGAGACCAGATTATTTTAGGCTCTGCTTTCAGATAATCATAACGATAGGTCTGCAGAAGACTTTGCCGGTTACCCTCGCTGTCAGCCAGGCGGGTAAGCTGTTCGCCATTGCTGCGACTGAGTAGTAGGGTGAGTGAGGTTTTCAAATGCCAGTCGTATATACCTTTGGAGAAAGTACTGCTGAGATTCCAGCTATCGTTATGGTTCGGTAGTTCACGACGAGTGTAGACAATGGCATTTTCGGAAACACTCTGTTCGAAAAGAGTATTCCGGTTGCTGCGGCTGTAGGTTAGTGCGGCAGTGATGAAAAATTCCTGTACAGTGTTTTTGTACTCTCCGTAGAGATTGTAGGTTTGCGTGAGGCTGGTAGGGAAAAGTCCGTTGCCGTCTCGCCAGGTGCGGTAATCAGTTTGGTAGAGTCCCGGATACAAGTCGGAGAAGTCTTCTGCCGAGCGTTTCAGACTGCCATAAAGGGAGAACGTCCAATGATAATCCAGTTTATAGCGCAAATACATGGACGGATTGAAGAACAGGAACGAACGCTGTTGTGAGAAATACCGATCTGCTTTCAGAGGAAGCGAAAGTGTAGCCAGCCATTTTCCACGTTCCAGCTGGAAGTAGGGGGTAATATGCAATGACAGATGCGAAGCATTGAAATCATTGGGCTGTCTTGTCGGAGTATATTTCAGGGTAGCCCGTTCTCCTTGTATTCCTGCCTTATATTGTTGGGTAAATCCATCATACTTTCGTAGATATGCGGCACTGTTATCTGTGTAGAAGTTGTGCTGGTTGAATTTACTTTTTCCTTCTTCGAGTAGTAAGGATGCAGGCTGGTAAGCATACTGTGTCGTCGAACGAAATTCCCAGGTTCCGCTTTCCCGGTTTCGGATAAGATTGAAGTAGTTTCCGGCACTTAGCTGTGACGTTTGCAGAGTTTGTCCCAGTTCCTCCGAACGTCCGCGATTTATTTCTCCGTCTACGGTGAAGCGGTTGGATATATAATTCCGGCTGCTGTTGTCTTCATAACGCAGTTCCAGATTAGCGATGTCACTTCTCAGACGATAATGGTAGGTTTCGTCTATTTGTATGGTATCTGTCGGTTGATAATAGATTTGGGTATTTCCCCGTTGCTGTTGGATTAGCTCATGAGTATATCCGGCTTGCAGGCGTAAGCTGCGGTCATCATTCCATTTGTACATACGGTTGCCGTTCAGGGTGTGGGTTTCATTGAATAATAAGCGATTCTTGTCTAATGGTGCGCTGATGCCCGGCTGGGAGAGAAAACCGGAAAGCGGAACTTGTTGCTGGCCATTTCCGGTCAGTTTGGTTTGCTCGTTGCTGAGGTCCTTGCCATTGTTATTCGTCTTGTAATTATAGACACTCTGTTTTCCTTTACCCAGTTGAAGGGCATTCAGTCTGCCTTCCCACAGGATTTTGTTGTTCTCACTCCATCCGGTTCCCAGAGTACCGTTTGCTATCCATTGATCGCGTGCTTTCGGGTCGAGTTTCAGGTTCAATGCCACCTCATCGGAATTGATTTTTCCTTTCAAGGCCTTTACTGACTGATAGTTCTCCATGATTTCCGCACTCTTTACGGCTTTGGCGCTCAGATTGTTGTTGATTTGGTTATAACGTCCGCCTGTCACGTCCATTCCTTCCACAAAGTAGTGGTTGATGGCTTTCCCTTTATACTTAACCTGTCCGTTTTCATCTACATCCATGCCCGGAAGTTTCTTCAATACATCCTTTATGTGCACATCTTTAGATGAAGCAAACTGTGCCAAGTCATATCTCACCGTATCTTTTCGGGTATTGATACGTCCGGGACGTATTTGTACTTCTTTTAATACGATGGCTTCCGGTTGTAGGCTGAGATTCAGGATTCCTGCCGCATTGATATTCCGCATTTCTCTCTTATAGCCTAACAAAGAAATATTGAGTTGCAGCATTCCGCTATGCTTCCACGGCAAAGAAAATTGTCCTTTGGCATCGGTCAATGCATAGTCTATCGTTGTGTGTCCGCGTAATACACTAATCATTACAGCTTCCAGCGGTTGATTGGTTTCTGCATCTGTTATCTTGCCGCTCAACGTCTGGGCGTAGGTAGACGACAAGAAACTAAAGAGAAACAGGAAAAATAGAATGATAGTTTTTTTATTCATACACTGCAATAATTGATTGTTTGGCAATTGAAGTTTGTTGAAATTTTTATACGATTATGGTGATTTCGTAATTTGTTGATTATCAATGCGTAAAAAGAGGATGTTTAAGTATACGACTGAATGGCATTCACTATACGACTGAATAGGGTTCAGTATACGACTGAAATGTATTCAGTATGCGATAGATTTCACGAATGCTTACGGGTGTGGAGAAATATTATCGTTCCAGTGGATTATAAGGAACGTTTTTCGGGTTCTTGGTTGCATTGCCGTGTTCATCACTAACCTTAACGGTGACGTTCGGCATGCTTCCGGTGATAAATCCTACCGGATCGGCATAATAACGTTCGTGCACTTTGTTGTATGCTTTGCGGTTCATCGGTTCGTGCTTCTTTCCGTCGAAAAGTATCGGCCGATATGTGTGGCATTGCTCTACACCTGTGGCAGTGAATGAATAATGCCCTTCACTGTCTTCGGCTTTCAGTATCAGTCCGGGCAGTCCGCAAAGCTTCCATGGACCTTCGCTTATGGGTATTTCTGCAGTAAACCATGCCGTCCATGTACGGCCTTTTAATTGACATTCGGCTTTGCTGCAAAGGTAGGAGAGGACACTATCGTTTTCTGCCAGTATCTTCCACTGCGGACGTTCATCCGTTTCTTCGCAACGCAGGCGCGTCATGCCTGCCACTTCATCGAGGGTCGTTACTTTTCCGGCAGGATAACCTCTGAAGGTTCGTTCGCTCAGTTTGCTTGTTCCGTATTGTTTCAGATGTTCATTAATCGTTTCCTGCGAGGCTTTATTGGCGAAGTCTACTGCCAGTACAGAGTCGCAAACATACTTGGTGTAACTGTAGAACTTAGAGAGATTTTTACCGACTTCCAGCATCATGGTTTCTTCCGTAACATTTTCCGGCTTTTCCGTATTACTGATACAGCGCGTTTCATATTGCACAAGGATTTGTGCTTCACCGATGGTATCATTCTGTATTTTCGTTCCATCAGAAACGATGATTTGTGCCTTCGCTTGTGATGCGAACAATATAGCGAGACACAGATTGAGGAAAATAATTCTTGCACTCATAGTTTTTACATTTTTAGAGGTTTTACATATTGCTTCCAGCGATTATTGTACTGCAAAACTATGCGGATTTTGCTTCAGAAGAGGCTGAAAGTTATTACTGAAATATTACTCAATGCATAATATCTGCCTCGCACGTACCTATATTTGCAAGCTAACTTCTACCTTTGTCGGTACTAAATGAAAGTCTTTCTAAGTGAGACTAAAAAAGAACAATTATGGAACAACGGATTAAGATCGTTTGGATATTCTCCATCGCATCGATACTGCTTATTACCTGCGGACAGGTCTACTGGTTGCGTAATCAGTATCAGTATATGAATGATGAACAAATCAATGGTATTTATGATTGCATCTTGCAGACCACCCAACAGTATGACTCTATCCGTACTCCCCAACCCAAAAAGGTGCTTAGCAATACCAATATGTTCTTCTATCACTTGAGCAAATCCATTGATTTGGAAAAGCGGACCACTATCGACGAATTAATTTTGGGTGTTCTGAAAGGGCGGGACTTGGAGAGCTTGGGCCAAAAGAATATAGAAACTCTCAAAATAGAGCAGCAGGACTCTGCCAGTACAGATGATAAAGAGAGAGAGGCAAAGCGTAGGAAATGGGCATTGGCGTTAGACACCCTTTTGCCGGAAGAGCGGCTCATTGCGAAGGATTCATTCAAAATCAATATGTCCGATAAAGATGCTCCTAATTTGAACTCTATTATTAATCTTTATCGTTTGGAGTTGGATGTGCCTTTTGCGTTGCAGCAATTTGATTCCTTGCTTGCCATACGTTTGGACGAACAAACGTTTACTACGCATCTGGTGGTTTCCGAAGATTCCATTTACCAGTGGAATGCGGAACTGAAACGGCAAGGTACATTGTTCAATCCATATATAGAAGTAATGTATCCTTATAATCCCCTGAAACGCCAGTTTGTGCTTGTTTCCGTGAAGGTTTCACCTCATGTGGTACTTGTGCGTATGGGTTGGCAGTTAGTGGGCAGTACATGTCTGATATTTCTGCTGGGGCTTTGTCTGCTGTTTCAGATAAAAACCATCTTGAAGCAACGGCGGATAGACGAACTGCGAAAAAGCTTTGTAAACACTATGATACATGAACTGAAACGTCCCGTCCAGGCTCTGAAAATGTGTATAGCCTTTCTCAATGACAAGTCTATGCGAACAGATGAGAAAGCGATGGATGAAGTGATTCACGATTCCATGTCCGAGCTGGATAACTTGTCGGCCTATCTTTCAAAACTACGTGATATGACGCGTGCCGATGATGAACACACGCAGCTTTCCGTCCGTACATTTGATATAAAGACGAGTTTGGAAAAGCTTGTCCGGCTTTACCATGTTCCTGAGGATAAGGATGTTGCTATTGAAACCCATTTCAGTTCGGAGACTCTGGTAACGGCAGACCCGGTGCATGTTTCTAATATTATCAGTAATTTGATAGAGAACGCCGTAAAGTATTCGGGCAAGTCTGTGCATATTGTTGTAGATTGCCTTTTGCAGGATCACCAATTGACGATACGGGTGTCTGATGATGGCATCGGCATTCCGGTTTCCGAACAGAACCGTGTATTCGATAAGTTCTATCGGGGCAGTAATCTTCCCGACCGTTCGTTGCCCGGCATTGGTCTGGGGTTGAGCTATGTAAAGTTGCTGGTAGAGGCGCATCATGGAAGCATTTCTTTAAATAGTCAGGCAGGCAAGGGAACAATGATTGAAATTAATATTCCTCAATAAGTCTGTGCTAACCCGCATAATCCCTACTCTAAAATAACCAATGATATGAAAGCCTTGAAAATACTTTTTGCCGATGATGATTTGAAATATTCAATGTTGCTGAAGCGCTTTCTTGAGAAGGAAGGCTATGAAGTGACTTATGCCGGAAACGGGAAAATTGCTCTGGAACAATTTCCGCTCATAAAGCCTGATTTGGTATTGCTCGATATCAATATGCCCGGTTA
>VOFG01003747.1_pt1 | contig 17593 bp, 44 predicted proteins | sample 5384171 | NCBI WGS metagenome assembly VOFG01 (sample SAMN12384726, study PRJNA508395) | human gut metagenome | isolation source: healthy gut F | host: Homo sapiens
AGCTCTGCAATGTCGTCGGCCTCACCCATGAAGCCCAGCGGAATGGTGTCCAGAATGGCCTGCAGGTTCTTCGGATCCATGGCGTCGGTCATGGGGGTGCGGATGGCACCGGGGGCAATGGCGTTGCAGTTGATGTGGGGGAGGCCAGCTCCCGTGCCAGTTTTGGTGCGGAGACCCACTACGCGGTCTAAATTTTGGAGGAGGAGTAGTTGGCCTGACCCGCGTTGCCGGTCAGACCGGCGACGGAGCTGATGTTGATGATCTTGCCCGGCCTTCTTCTTCATGAAGTTGCGGTAGCAGGCCTTGATCGTGTTGAACATGCTCTTGAGGTTGACATCCAGAACGGAATCCCAGTCAGCCTCGGTCATGGCCAGCAGCACCTTATCCCGGGTGATGCCCCGCGTTGTTGACCAGAATGTCACACCGCCGAACTCAGAGATGATCTCTCCTTGATGGCGGCCTGTGTCTCTAAAATTGGACACGTCACGGACCTTGCACGCCACCTTGCGGCCCATGGCCTCAATGGCAGCGACCGCTCCTCGGCGGGGGGCAGGATTGCCGACGTAGAGAATGGCGATGTCTGCGCCCTCGGAGGCCAGCTGCTTGGCGATGGCGGCGCCGATGCCCTGGCTTCCGCCGGTCACCAGTGCGACTTTTTCCTTCCAAAGTGTCATGCTTGACCTCCCTCAATGGTATTGCTTCAGACTTTCGGCGTCCTCCACATTGAGTGCACGGACGTCGGGTGATCTTACCGATCAGGCTTCTACCCACGTTTTGCCGGGACCGACTTCCGATAAAGGTGTCCACCGGCGGCGATCATGTTCTCCACGATGGTCTGCCAGCGTACCGGGTTCTCCACCCTGACAGGGACAGGCAGATCCTTGAACTGGCCGTCCTCATGGGGGCTGCGCAGTCACATTAGAATAAAGCGGGCGGCTGGGGGGTGCCAAACTCCCATGGAGCGAGCACCCGGCCAGACCCTTGGCGGCGGAGGACATGAAGGGGGAGTGGAATGCACCGCTCACCTTCAGGGGCAGCGCGCGGCCGCCTGCCGCTTTGACCGCCGCCTTTGAAGCCGTCCATGCTGGAGCTGGGTCCGGCGCAGACGGTCTGAGCGGGGAGTTGTAGTTGACGGGGTAGACTTGATCTGACCGGCCGCTCCTCTACCTTCTCCGGGGGCAGTTTGACAGCAGCGACCATGGCGGAGGTCGGCGGCATTGGGGCCTCACCAGCTCACCGCGGCGGCAGACCCAGCTTGAAGCCGTCCTCCCAGAGAGACAGCGCCGGAAAAAAAGCCAGCGCGGGATCTCGCCCAGAAACCGGCAAGCGCGTCGGGCTGAATGCCAGCCTCGACCAGTGCCCGGGCAGCAGCCGCTCGACGGCGAACATATCGGGCTGGTGTTGGCCGTAACGGTCAGCTCTTCCTTGGTACCGTTGAGCACTGCTCACTGGTACCGGGGCGGATGCCGTCACACAGCTCGAACACTGCCTTGGCGGCGTCACTGCACTCCCATAGGCTCCTTTCCCATGCCCGGGCCCTAGGCGCCCTGGCGGAAAGACAAAAAGCGATTTTACCCATAGTTCAGATAATCTGAGGATCAGATCTTGCTCTCGATGAAGTCAACCAGCTCGCCGATGGTGTTCATCTTCTCTTCAGCTCAGTTCGACGTCCAGCTCTTCCTCCAGCTCCATGACCATCTCGACGGTCTCCAGGGTCGATGCCCAGGCTCTCGAAGGTGGTGTCACGGGTGAACTCAGGCGTCACGGCCAGTGTGGTCAGCCAGAACCTCGGTCAGCTTAGCGTAGATATCCATAATAATTTCCTCCTGATATTTTTTCAGTAAACTATTCCGCTCAAACAGACGGAATTTCAGCGCAAACATAGCTATGCACTCTAACTTTATTTACTATATAGGCTCGCATCCATTTGTCAAGATTTTTCGCATTCATGAAGTACAGGATAATCGGCACAAAATGCTGAAATGTCTAGTAAAAATAAACAAGGGAAAAGCCTTGACAGGGCAGGCACTCCATATATAATACATGTGAAAATTGAACAGCCTTATCAAGAGTGGCGGAGGATCGGCCCGATGAAGCCCGGCAACCTGCCCGGCGTGCAAGCGCATGGCAAGGTGCTAATTCCGGCAGTATGTATCGAAAGATGAGGGTACTTACGACGAACACGTTCCGCCGAGGAACGTGCTTTTTAATCGATTCTTTAGGGCTGATTCAAAAGAAAAGGAAGGAAATCAATGAAAGAACACATCTTTACTTCTGAATCTGTCACCGAAGGACATCCCGACAAAATTTGCGACCAGATCTCCGACGGCGTGCTCGACGCTATTCTGGGCAGGACCCGAACGGCCGCGTCGCCTGCGAGACCGTGACTACCACCGGCATGGTGATGGTGATGGGCGAGGATCTCTACCACTGCCTATGCGGACATTCCCTCCATCGTGCGCAAGACCGTGGAGCGCATCAGTTATAATGACTCCGCCTCCGGTTTTTGATGCCAAGAGCTGCGCCGTGCTGACCAGCATCGATGAGCAGTCTCCCGACATTGCGCTCGGCGTGGATCACTCCATGGGTATAAGGCGGACGCCAAGGACGCTGCCGATCTGGTAAAGGGTAAACGTCAGGGTATGATGTTTGGCTTCGCCTGCGGCGAGACCCCCGAGCTGATGCCCGCTCCCATCTCTCTCTCCCATCAGCTGGCCCACCGCCTGACCGAGGTGCGCAAGGACGGCACGCTGCCCTGGCTGCGCCCGGACGGCAAGACCCAGGTGACCGTGGCCTATGACGGCAGAACCATGTGGATTGGTGCCCGGCCATCGTGGTGTCCACCCAGCACGCGCCGGAGATCGAACTGAAAGATCTGCGAGGCCGTCATTGATACGGTCATCCGCCCGGTTCTGCCTGAAAACTATATCCGCCCCGAGACCAAGCTCTATGTGAATCCCACCGGACGCTTTGCGGTGGGCGGCCCCTGCGGCGATACCGGTCTGACCGGCCGCAAGATCATTAATCGATACCTATGGCGGCGCGGCTGCCCACGGCGGCGGCACAGCTTCTCTGGCAAGGATCCACCAAGGTGGACCGCTCTGCGGCCTATATGGCCCGTCATGTGGCCAAGAACATCGTGGCCATGCGACGCCCTTGCACGCCGCTGCCAGATCGAGCTGGCCTATGCCATCGGCGTGGCCCATCCCGTCTCTGTGCTGGTGGATACCCAGGGTACCGGTGTCCTGCCTGATGAGCAGCTCAGCGAGATTGTCAACCATTACTTTCGATCTGCGTCCCGCCTCCATCATCTCTTATCTGGATCTGCGCCGCCCCATCTATGAGCAGACTGCCGCCTATGGCCACTTTGGCCGTCCTGAGCTGGATCTGCCCTGGGAGCGCCTGAACCGGGTGGATGAGCTGAAGGAGTATCTGCACTGATGCGCAAATATATTGCGGCCATTGGCCGAATCGACACCACCGATGGCTGGGAACACTGCATGAGCACGGCGGAGCGCTTTGTTGACGAGGCGGCCTCCGCCGGGGGCGAAGCTGATTGCCTTCCCGGAGAACTTTTCCCAGTACAACGGCGGCCATACCCCCGCAGAGCCGCTGGAGAACAGCCCCACACTGGACCGTATGGCGCGAAGGCGAAGGAACACGGCATCTGGGTCCTCTGCGGCAGTATCTTCACTCCTGCACCGGACGGCAGAAGCTACAATACGTCCATTCTGCTGAACCCGGAGGGGGAAAGAGTGGGCCGCTACGAGAAGCTGCACCTCTTTGACGTGACCCTTCCCAGCGGTGATGTGCGCAAGGAATCCAAGCATGTCTGCCCCGGTGACCATATGACCATGGTGGACACGGGCTTGGCAAGCTGGGTATGAGCGTCTGCTACGATGTCCGCTTTCCGGAGCTCTACCGGCATATGACCCTGAAAGGCGCCCAGATTCTGCTTATACCGGCTATGTACAGCCGGGAGACGGGCAGAGCCCATTGGGAGATGCTGGTGCGGGCCGGGCCGTGAGAACACCTGCTATGTGATCGCGCCCAACCAGTTCGGCGTTGGCAGCCGTTTTGGCGCCTGGGGGCACTCCATGATCGTGGATCCCTGGGGAAAGATCCTTTGCGGAGATCCCGGAAGGGAGGGACTTGCGCTGGCGGAGATCGACCTTGACCATCTGGACGAGGTGCGCACCAGCCTGCCCTGCCTTGCAAACCGCCGTTCCGACATCTACGGCGACATCTGATATTGATACTTCGATCAGCGTGAACCGTTTGGTTCACGCTGATTTTTTTTTACAGCCCCAAAACTGAGCTTATAATGTAACATTATATATAAGATATATATAAAGAGTATTATGGCTGGAGGGAACGCGATGATCCTGACGTTTGACATTGCGAATATGACTACGCTGATCGGCGGTTTTGTGGACCAGAAACTCCGGTTTACCTGCCGCTGCGCCAGTGACCGCACCCGCACAGAGGACAGTATGTCCTGCTGATCCGGGATCTGCTGAGTATGTATGATATCAACTGGGCGGAGGTAGAAGGCAGTATTTTTAAGTTCCGTTGTTCCCTCCTTGCGTACCATCATATGCCGGGCGGTAGAGCGGCTGACCGGGAAGCGCGTACTTGTGGTCGGGCCGGGGCTGAAAAACGGCCTGAACATCCGCATTGATGATCCCAGCGAGCTGGGAGGCGACATGGTTATCAACTCCGTGGCTGCGCTGGCAAAATATCCAAAGCCTATCGTGATCTTTGATATGGAGACAGCCACCACAATGTCCGTCATCGGCAGAGACGGAGCCTATCTGGGCGGCGCATTGATCCCGGGCATCCGGGTTTCGGTGAACGCTATGAGCGCCAGTGCTGCCCAGCTGCCCTATATCACACTGACCCCTCCGGAAAAACTGATCTGCTCCAGTACGGTGAGTTGTATGCAGTCCGGCGCAGTTTATGGCTGTGCCGCCACGGTGGACAGGTTGTCTGGCGGCGTAGAGCAGGAACTGGGGAGGTGCCCACCATTGTGCTCACCGGCTCCTATGCTTCGCTGATTGCGCCCTACTGCCGCAAGAAGATCCATCTGGACGAGAATTTGCAGCTGGACGGCCTGCGCCTGTTATACGAGAAGAACCAGCCTAAAAAGAAGAAAAAAATAATTTTGAAGATTGAGCTTGTTTTGACAGAATTAACCTTGACTTTTCGGCTAGAATATCGTATATTGCCCTTGTACCGAAAGGGTAGCTGGCACAGAATAGTATGTGTATCCTGCGGCGTCAGTACGGGCTTTCTGTTAGAAAAGCCCCGCTGGATTGAAATGGCGAGACTTTTGTGACAATGCTAGGGGCATTGGCGCAAAAAGTCTCGCCTTTTTATTTGTGACCAGACGGGAAAGGACGGACGGTTTATGAGCAAAGAAAAACCAATTTGGCAGAAAAACCGCGTGGAACTGTTTCAGGGATTATTCCAGTTCGAGGCGGGCTTAACAGATGAAGAAGCAAAAAAGCGGCTGGAGCAGTATGGCCCCAATGAGCTTCAGGAGGGCAAGCGCAAGAGCGTGCTCCGGATCTTTTGGAACAGTTTGCGGACTTTACAGTTATTATCCTTATTATTGCCGCTATTATATCCGGTGTTACCGGCAGTTTGGAGAGCACCATTGTTATTGTGGTGGTCATCACCATGAACGCGATCCTGGGCACGGTGCAGACTGTCCGCGCCTCGGCGTCACTGGACAGTCTGCGGCAGATGTCCCTCCAACAGCAAAAGTGCTCCGGGATGGACAGGTGCTCCAGATTCCGGGCCGAGAGGTCACCGTGGGTGACGTGGTCCTTCTGGAGGCGGGCGATTCCGTCTGTGCAGATGGCCGCCTGCTGGAATGTGCCAGCCTGAAAAACGGCAGAGAGTGCCCTTACCGGTGAGAGCCTGCCCGTAGACAAGGAGCTTGAACCGATCAGCGGCGATGCCGCTGGGGACCGGAAGAACATGGTGTTCTCCGGCTGCTTTTGTGACCTATGGCCGCGGCTCCTTCCTTGTCACTGCCACCGGCATGGACACGGAGATGGTAAGATCGCCGCCCTCCTCAAAAGCACCGAGGAGAAGGAGACTCCGCTTCAGGTCAGCTTGAACCAGTTCGGTAAAAAGCTGTCTATCGGTATTTGATCCTCTGCGGCTTGATTTTCGCTGTCTCTCTGATCCGTGCCACCGCGCTGACCGGCAGCGTCGTGCTGGATGCCATGCTGTTTGCCATTGCGCTGGCTGGCCGCCATTCCCGAGGCGCTCAGTTCCATCGTGACCATCGTGCTGTCCTTCGGCCCAGAAGATGGCCAAAGAAAATGCGATTATCCGCAAACTGCAAGCGGTTTGAGGGCTTGGGCAGCGTGAGCGTGATCTGTTCCGATAAGACTGGAACGTTGACCCAGAATCGAATGACCGTCAAGAAATTCTACACCTTTGGCCGCGTGATCCGTGCCGATGCGGCGGATTTCACCGATCCCACCCAGGAACCCCTCCTGCGTACCGCTCTGCTGTGCAGTGATGCGGTCGTCAATGAGGAGCGGCGATGTGGGTGACCCGACGGAAACCGCACTGGTGCATCTTGGCTTTGGATCATGGCATCGATGCCGAGACTGTCCGCCAGCATTATCCCCGCCTGACTGAGATCGCTTGACTCAGACCGCAAGCTCATGAGCACCGTGCACGAGTTCGCCGGTGGTCTGACGCTGGTGACCAAGGGGTGCTGTAGATGTGCTGATGGAGCGCACCAAAGTGACTGCGGCGGAGCAGGCCGAGATCGAGCGGGTCAACGAACAGTTCTCCGAGGAGGACTGCGTGTGTGCTGGCCTTTGCCTGCCGCAGAGTGGATGCGCCTGCTGTCAGTCTGGAGGACGAGAACGATCTGAGCTTTCTGGGCCTGATCGCCATGATGGATCCGCCCCGAGGAGGAATCCAAGGCCGCTGTGGCGGAGTGTATTGCCGCCGGCATCCGCCCCATCATGATCACCGGCGACCACAAGATCACCGCATCTGCCATTGCCCGGAGATCGGAATTCTGACCGAAGGCACCGAGGCGGCGGAGGAAGTGTCATCGACGATAAGGACAGACGAGGAACTGAAGGATTTGTGCGAAGATCTCCCGTTTACGCCGGGTCTCCCGGAGCATAAGATCCGCATTGTCCGGGCCTGGCAGGAGCGGGGCAATCTGGTGGCCATGACCGGCGACGGCGTCAACGACGCCCCGGCGCTGAAGCTGAGGCGGACATCGGCGGCGTGGCTATGGGCATTACGGGAACTGAGGTAGCAAAGGACGCGGCCGGTATGGTACTGGCCGATGATAATTTTGCCACCATCGTTAAGGCGGTAAAGAATGGACGAAATCTCTATGCCAATATCAAGCGCGCGATCCAGTTCCTGCTCTCCGGCAATGATGCCGTAAGCATCCTGACGGTGCTGTATGCCTCTCTGCTGGGGTTGCCCGTGCCTTTTGCGGCGGTGCATCTGCTGCATTTATCAACCTGCTGACCGACAGTCTGCCGCGATTGCTCTGGGCTTGGAGCCGCATAAGGATGAGGTGATGCGCGAAAAAGCCCCGCCCCGCAGCGAGGGTATTCTGACCCGCACGCCTTCCTGACGAATGTGGTGATCGAGGGCGCGGTCATTGCCGCCGCTACATCGCAGCCTTTCATCGGCCTACCAACGGGGGAGCGGCCTACGCCAGCACGATGGCTTTTGCCACGCTGTGCCTCAGCCGTCTGTTCCACGGATTCAACTGCAAGTCGAGCGCGCCGGTGCTGCTGAAAAACAGTTCTGGAATAATAAGTACCTGATCGGTGCCTTTGTTCTTGGTGTGGTGCTGCTGGGCAGCGTTTTGCTGATCCCGGTGCTGGAGCCGCTGTTTGAAGTGGCCGCCCTGTCCGCTCCGCTGGTGGGCGCTATCGTCGGTCTGGCCTTTGGCAGTATGCTGGTCATTCAGCTGCTCAAAGCCATCCGCACGGCATTGCAGAAAAAGTAAGTCATTACAAAACGGAACAAACGGAGCCGAATGTGTTTGTTTTCGGCTCCGTTTTTTGCCGTATCAATTTGAATGGGATTCTTTATCCTTTTTAATGATTTTGTGACAGCTTTTTCGACGAAAATGTGGTATAGTATAAAAAGCATAATAAGATATAAAATTAAAGTAAAAACAGCTGTATCGCAAAAGTGAGAACGCTGTGACAAATGTGTTGGAATATCTGGAGCATTCCGCCCGGGTCTGTCCGGACAAGACGGCTCTGGTCGATCCCAATGGACGTGCACCTATGCGCAGTTGGAAGAGTGCAGCCGTGCGGTCGGCTCTGCGCTGGCCGGGTATACAGCCCCTGGTGCGCCTGTTGTGATCTGGATGAAAAAATCCATTCCGCTGTCAGCGCATTTATGGGATGCGTCTACGCGGGTTGCTTTTATGTCTATCTCAGCCCGGATCAGCCAAAAACCGGGGAGCGTATCCTCTCTGTGGCCCAGGCCAGACTGGTCATCACCACGCGGGACTTCTGCCCAAAATGGCAGGAGATGGGTCTCGGCGGAGAAGTGCTGCTCTATGAAAATCTGGCCGCTCAGCGGTCAGACGATGCCCGGTTGGCCGCCATCCGGGCCAGAAGCGGGATGTGGATCCGCTCTACTGCAATTTCACCTCCGGCTACCGGTACGCCAAAGGGGGTCGTGGTGAGCCACCGCTCCGTCATTGACTTTATGAATTTCTTCCGGAATTGTTCGACATCACCGGGGAGGATGTGTTGGGCAATCAGGCTCCCTTTGATTTCGATGTCTCAGTCAAGGACCTCTATTCCGCATTCAAGACCGGCGCAACGCTGGTGCTGATTCCCCGAAAATGTTCTCCGTCGTGACAGAACTGCTGGACTATCTCTGTGAGCACAGGGTGACAACGCTCATCTGGGCGGTATCTGCCCTCTGCCTTGTGGCGCAGTTCCGGGGCTTTACTTATAAGGTGCCTGAGAGCGTCAATAAGGTACTGTTCTCCGGCGAGCAGATGCCCGCCAAATTCCTGAGCCAGTGGCAGCACTACTTGCCGAAGGCGGCCTTCGTCAACCTCTACGGTCCCACGAGACACCTGCATAATTGCACCTGTCACCGGGTGGATCACCCAGGTGGAGGAGGGGAGAAGCTGCCCATCGGCCAGAGCTTCCCCAATGAGCGGGTGTTCCTGCTGGACGGCGAGGATCATGAGGTCACGGAGCCAAATGTGCAGGGCGAGCGCTGTGCGTGGCCGGCACGGCACTGGCGCTGGGTTACTGGAATGCGCGCCGGGAACAGACGGCCAAAAGCCTTTGTGCCTGACCCGCTGAATCCCACTATCCGGAGATTATTTACCGTACCGGCGATCTGGCCTTCTACCGGGAGGACGGTCTGCTGAGCTTTGCGGGACGCAAGGACTTTCAGATCAAACGCATATGGGTCACCGCATCGAGCTGGAGGAGATCGAGACTGCAGTCAGCTCCCCGAGGCAGGCGTGAGCGCTGCTGCTGTGTCTATGATCAGGAGCGCAGCCGGATCACCGCCTTCTATGTGGGGGCACCGGAGCCAAGGGAACTGAAGAAAAGCCTCTATGAGCAGCTGCCCGCCTATATGATCCCCGGCTCCTTCCGCAAGCTGGATGAGCTGCCGGTGACCGCCAATGGCAAGCTGGATCGGCGGCTGCTGCTGGATATGGCGGGGAGGAAAAAATGAATCAGACTGTCATTCAACAGGCGCTCAAAACCATGTCCACCCCATTTTATGTGTTTGATACCGACGCGGCGGCAGAAAAAATGGCGCGTCTGCGCGGAATGCTCCCGAAGCGAGTACAGCTGTGCTATGCCATGAAGGCAAATCCGTTCTTGATCCGCGATCTGGGCGGGTGGCGACCACTTTGAGGTTTGCTCACCCGGCGAGTTCGGGCATCTGTGAGCGCAGCGGCATCAGCATGGACAAGGTGGTGCTCTCCGGCGTCTACAAGAATCCGGAGGATGTGGACTATATCATGGAACGCTTTGGCGGCCGTATTAACTACACCGCCGAATCGCTGACCCAGTGGACGCTGATCGCCGACGCCGCCCAACGATTGAAAAAGCAGGTGCGTGTCCTGCTTCGACTGAGCAATGGAAGCCAGTTCGGCATGGATCCTGATGAGATCAAGGCGATCCTTCACGGCAGCCATCCCTTCGCCCGGGTGGAGGGACTGCATTACTTCACCGGCACGCAGAAAAAGGCACCAAAAGCGTATTCAGAAGGAACTCACGCATCTGGACGACTTTCTGGACGAGCTGGCAGGGACTGCGACGGCACGCAGAAATGCTGAGTACGGCCTCCAGGTCTGCCGGTCTGCTATTTTGAAGGGGGAGGATTCTGCCCCGGAGATGGAACAGGCGCTCTGCGAAGCGCTGGAGCAGATGCGCTATCAGGGGCCGGTCACACTGGAACTGGGACGCTATATTGCGGCCTGCTCCTGGCAGCTATGCCACCCGTATTGTGGACGTCAAAACCAATCTGGGCAACGACTACTGCATCGTGGACGGCGGTATCCACCAGGTGAACTATTACGGTCAGATGCTGGCTACCAAGCGCCCGCCGGTGACCGTTCTGCCCGAGCGGAACGAGGAGACCTCGCCTTACACCATCTGCGGGGACTCTGTGCACCACCAACGACATCCTGCTCAAGGAGTTCCCATTGCCGGAACCGCAGCTGGGGGATGTGCTGGTGTTTTGACCGGGTGGGAGCCTACTCCCCGCTGGAAGGCATCGCCCTTTCCTGAGCCGCGATCTGCCGCAGGTGGCGCTCTATTCCGCCCGCGACGGTCTGCGCCAAGGTGCGGGAGGCTGTGCCCACTGACCCGTGGAACAGCGAGCGGTAAATACAGTGTATTTTAATATTTTATTTCAAAAGGAGATTTTCACTATGGATGAACTGTTGGAAATTTTGGAAGATATTGATCCCGATAACGACTATGAAAACGACGAGCATCTGATCGACGATGCCCATCTGGATTCTCTCTGTCGCTGCTGCAGCTGGTCAGCGAGCTGGAGGACACCTTTGATATTCAGGTGACGCCCACCGAGCTGATTCCCGCCAACTTCAATTCTGCCAAGGCGATCTGGGCCATGGTGCAGCGGCTCCAGCATGAAAGGTTAAATGAGCTACACATATCTTTTATATCTGCTGGTCTTTCTGCTGGGGTACTGCTGGTTTGCCATCGCACCCCAGCGCTTTCGGGCGTGGTTTTGCTGCTGGCCAGCTATGCTTTTCTGATCCAGCTGAGTCGGAAACTGAGCTTTTCATTGTCTATACGACGATCAGTGTGTTCCTGATCGGTCTGTGGCTGAGTGCCGCCAAAAACGGAGCGAGGCGCGCATCAAGGCCGGTGCGGACCGCAAGACGGAGAAAAAGGCAAATACCCGCCGCCGTCGGGCGATCCTCTGGCTGGGCATCCTCTCTCAGGGCGGTGTGCTGTTTTTCCTGAAGTTCTACGACTGTGTGGCATCGCATCTGAACCTCTGGACGGCATCAGAAGTGCTTCCGGTAAAGAATCTCATTCTTCCGCTGGGCATCTCGTTCTATACGCTGGAGGCCATCAGTTATCTGGTAGATGTCTACTATCGCAAGATCGAGGCGGGCGGAATATCGGGCGAATGGCCCTGTTTCTGTCTTTTTCCCGATCATCATGGAAGGCCCCATTTGTCGTTATGGCGATTGGCCCGACCGCTGTGGGATGGAAAACAGCTCACCTACCGCAATCTGACGTTCGGTGCGCAGCGTCTGCTGTGGGACTTTTCAAGAAATGGATCATTGCCGACCGGCTGAGTCCTCTGGTGTCCACGCTCTTTTAATCATCGGACGGTTATCAGGGCGGCGTCATGGCGCTGGCCGGTATTCTCTACACGCTCCAGCTCTACGCCGATTTCTCAGGCTGCATCGATATGACCATCGGCTTTGGGGAGATGTTCGGCTTGACGCTGCCGGAAAACTTCCGCCAGCCCTTTTTGCAAAGAACCCGTCGGAGTTCTGGCGCCGGTGGCATATTACGCTGGGCGCGTGGTTCCAAAGACTATATTTTCTATCCGCTGTCTCTGACCGGCGGTATCAAAAAGCTGGGCAAATCTGCGCGCAAAGCTGGGCAAGCACTATGGCCAGATCGCGCAGACGCTGATCCCGCTCTTTGCGGTATGGCTGTGCAATGGCGTGTGGCATGGCACCGGTTGGACGTACCTGTTCTATGGTATGTACTACTTTTGTGCTGATCGTAGCGGGCGAGCTGATCGAGCCGTTGGTGGCCTCCGGAACCGAAAAGCTGGGCATTGACCGCAGCCGCTGGCCGTGGCGCATATTGCAGAACAGTCAAAATGCTGGCGATCATCTTCACCGGAGAACTCTTTTTCAGGGCGACTTCTATGCCGGCGGGCTGGCAGATGTTCCGTTCGATTTTCACCGGATTCGGCAAGGGCGGTGTCGCTGACGGAGCATTGCTGACACTGGGTATCACTTTTCAGGATTATCTGGTTGCCGGGATCGCGCTGGCTGTGGTACTGGTTATCGGCATTCTCCACGAGCGGGGCGTTCATATCCGTGAATGCGTTGCGGCTTGGCCCATCGTGCCCCGCTGGTGCTTCTACTTTGCAGCGCTGTTCGTGGTACTGATCTTCGGCGTCTACGGCGCTGGCCATACTCCCGCAGACCTCATCTACGCCGGGTTCTGAGAAGGGGGCAAGAGTATGAAGACAAAAATTTTGAAACCCATCCTCTTCCTTGCCATTTTGGCCCGCACTGATGGCTGCGCTTGGCCCGGTGTTCCGCCCGAAAAAAGCAGCGGAACTGAGTCAGCTGAAAGGGCTGGGGAGGTAGACTATCTGGTTGTCGGAGACAGTGAGGGCTGGGCATCGTTCCAGCCGATGGAAGTTGGCGCACAGACGGATTTACGGGCTATAACCTGAGTAAACCCGGTCAGCGGCTTCAGGATTTTATGCGGATTTACAGACCGTGCTTGAAACGCAGCATCCTAAGGTGCTGCTGCTTGAGACGGATATTCTCTATAAAAACCTGATCAGCCTGACGGGTTTGAGGGGCTTCTGACCTCCACTCTGGGCGAGTTGTTCCCGTTTATCCGCTATCATGAACAGTGGCAAACCGTATTGCCTGATCTGTCCAACAGTGAAAAGATGAGCATACCCGGATTATTCCCGAGGCGCCTATATCAATGGAGCGGTCATGCCGTATCCTGACCCGGATTATTATAAGGCTGTAACAGATCAGGTGCAGAAAATGCCCTGGCTCTATCGGTACTTTGCAGCGCAGATCGTCTCACTCTGCAAAGCAATATTCAACTGATCCTTTACAGTTCTCCCTCCCCGAAAAACTGGACCTACGCGATTCATAATGGTCTGGAGGCTTTTGCGCAGGAGTATGATTTGGAGTTTATTGATTTCAATCTGCTTCAGGGAGGAGATCGGGCTGGATTGGGCACAGACTGCCTGGATGACGGCGATCATATCAACTTCTCTGGCTCTCTGAAAGTCATGGCCTATCTGTCGGGTATCTGGCAGAGCATACCGGACTGACAGATCACCGGGGGATCCGGCGTTCCAGATCTGGGACGAGGATCTGAAAACTTACTTACAGTTATAGGTCAGGTTAAATGACAGGCGGACACCGATGAGGTGTCCGCCCTGTTTGCCCTGTTGTGCCAGAAGCTTATTACCACAGCTTGACTTGTACGGACATTTTATTATAATGAAAAGCATATTCCCTAAAAGGAGCGTTTGATATGAATACTTTGGAAGCAATCACTACCCGTCGGAGCATCCGCAGGTTCAGGATAAACTGGTAGAATCATGATACGATCGAGCAGATCGTGTCCGCCGCCGCCTATGCCCCTTCGTGGAAAAATACGCAGGTTGTCCGTTATCATGCTGGAGAACAAAGCGCTCAGAAGAAGATCGCGGAGGAGTATACGCTCAATTTTGTCTATAACACACCGGTACGCTGGGCGTGCGCCTCAAGTCGTGGTGCTGACTGCGGTGAAGGGAAGAAGCGGCATGGAGCGCGATGGCTCTGCAACGACCAACAAGGGTGAAAACTGGATGCTGTTCGATGCCGGTGTGGCCGCGCAGACCTTCTGCCTTGCGGCGTGGGAGCACGGCGTGGGCAGCGTTATTATGGGCATCTTTGATGCGGAGAAGGTTGCCGAACTGCTCCATATTCCGCAGGATGAGATCGTAGTGGCGCTGATCTCTATCGGCTATCCGGATGAGCATCCCCGATGCGCCGGTGCGCAAGCCGGTCAGCGTGCTGCTGGATTACGTCGAGTAAGCTTGAATCAGAAAAGCAGTAAAAGAGCGAGCGTATTTTCCATACGCTCGCTCTTTTGCCGTGTTGCAACAGGGAAGAGGACAAAAGAAGAGCTGCCATAAAAGGCAGCTCTTCTTAAAAATTTGATGAAAACTGAATTACTTCAGCTCGACCTTAGCGCCGACTTCCTCCAGCTTAGCCTTCAGCTGCTCAGCCTCGTCCTTGGACACGGCCTCCTTCAGGGTAGCGGGGCGCCCTCGACAGTGGCCTTCGCCTCAGCCAGGCCCTGGCCGGTGATCTCACGGACAGCCTTGATGACCTTGATCTTGGCGGAAGCGTCGAAGCTGGCCAGAACAACGTCAAACTCGGTCTTCTCCTCGACCTCAGCAGCAGCAGCGCCAGCGCCAGCGGCGGGAGCGCCCATAGCAATAGCCTCGACACCGAAGGTCTCCTTCAGAGCGTCGGTCAGCTCTTAACCTCGAGCAGGGACAGAGCCTTGATCTCTTCAACAATAGCATTGATATCAGCCATGATAATTAGCCTCTATTTAATAGAATAATTTAAAAATGAGATCTGAAAACAGATCTGGAATGCCGGGTAATTACTCGGCAGCAGCCTCGCCCTTTTCGGCGATAGCGGCCATGACAGCGGACAGGTTGGTTGGCGACAGGAGCCAGCAGGGTGCTTCGGCCAGCTGTGCGTACACGTCCTTCTTGGAAGTCATGGTGGACAGAACAGCCACCTCAGCGTCGGACAGAACCTTGCCCTCCATGAAAGCGGCCTTCAGGTTGAACTTGTCACCCAGCTTCTTGGAGTAGTCAGCCACCAGACGGATGGGGCGATGGGATCCTCGGTGCCGGTCGCCAGGGAAGTGGTGCCGTGCAGCTTCTCGTCCAGAGCCTCCAGAATACGCTGTCCAAAGCGCGGCGCATCATGGTGTTCTTCACCACGGCGTACTCAACGCCCTCCTTGCGCATAGCGCTGCGCAGCTCGGTGTCCTCGGCGACGGTCAGACGGAGTAGTCGACGATGACGCCGGACTGAGCACCATTCAGACGCTCGACCAGAGCAGCGACAACAGCAGCCTTCTCGTTGATCACGTTTGCATTAGCCATTTTAGATTTCACCTCCGAAAATAGAAAATCCTCCGCGTTCAAGAGCAGAGGACTACAATCGGAAAATATAAGCATTTTCAGGGCCGGGGCCCATGGTGGTAGCAACCACGCAGGAACGGACATACTGACCCTTGGCAGCCGCGGGCTTGGCCTTTACGATCGCGTCCATCAGGGTATCAAAGTTCTCCTGCAGCTTCTGCGCGCCGAAGGAAACCTTGCCGATGGGGCAGTGGATGATGTTGGTCTTATCCAGACGGTATTCGATCTTACCGGCCTTCGCCCTGAACAGCCTTGGCGGCGTCGGGGTAACGGTGCCGGACTTGGGGGTTGGGCATCAGACCCTTGGGGCCCAGAACCTTACCCAGACGACCAACGACGCCCATCATGTCGGGGGTAGCGATTACTACATCGAAGTCCATCCAGTTCTCTTTCTGGATCTTCTCGACCAGATCCATATCACCGACATAGTCGGCACCGGCGGCGCGGGCAGCATCGGCCTTGTCGCCCGGGCAAAGCACAGCACACGACGCTCTTGCCGGTACCGTTGGGCAGCACTACGGCGCCGCGGACCTGCTGGTCGGCGTGACGGCTGTCCACGCCCAGACGGACGTGCAGCTCGACGGTCTCATCAAACTTGGCGGAAGCGGTCTTGGCGACCAGATCCATGGCGTCAGCGGGATCATAGGCGACGCCCTTCTCCAGCAGCTTAGCGCTGTTCTGATATTTTTACCATGCTAAACACAGTCAGTTTATTATCCTCCTTAGTCAGCCACGATGACGCCCATGGAGCGAGCCTTCAGTTCTTAAGCGATCATGGACATAGCGGCTTCAATGCTGGCGGCGTTCAGGTCGTTCATCTTGGCTCGGCGATCTTGCGAACGTCCTCCTGGCTGATGGTGGCAACCTTGGTCTTGTTGGGCACGCCAGAGCCGGACTCGATGCCAGCGGCCTTCTTGATCAGGACGGCGGCGGAGGAGACTTGGTGATGAAGGTGAAGGACCGGTCGGCATAGACGGTGATCACAACGGGGATGATCAGGCCGACGTCGTTCTTGGTGCGCCTTATTGAACTCTTTGGTGAAAGCGGCGATGTTGACGCCGTGCTGGCCCAGAGCGGGGGCCGACAGGGGGGCAGGAGTTGCCTTGCCTGCGGGAATCTGCAGCTTCACATAGCCGGTAATTTTTGCATTCTTCTGTGCCACGAAGAGCACCCCCTCCTCAATAGTTAGGTTATAGATAGGTTCGTCTCAGGTTTTAACTTACACTTCCACAAGCTCGACCTGATCCAGTTCAAGCTCAACGGGAGTTTCATGGCCAAACATAGAGACGACCACACGGACTTTGTTTTTTATCAATGTCAATTTCTTCGACGGTACCCAGGAAGGACTCCAGAGCGCCCTCGTTGATCTTGACGGTGTCGCCGACGTTGTAGCCAACAACAACTTCGTTTTCCACGCCGAGGCCAGATCCTCTCATCAGAGAGGGGGAATGCCCTTGTTGTCGCCGCCGCCGACAAAACCAGTGACACCACGCACATTGCGTACAACGCCAACTTTCGTCGGTCATCACCATCTTGAGGAGACACATAGCCAAAGGGAACACCTTGCGCTCACCGTCTTTGCACCGCTGTCGGTGACCTCGGTGACGGTTTCCATGGGGATCGTGACCATGGATCAAATCATGAAGATTGCGGTTGTCCACGTGCTTCATGATCGTAGTGGCTACTGTATTTTCATAGCCAGAGTACGTATGCAGAACGTACCATTTCGCTTCTTCAGCCATGATAAACCTCTCAGCCCTGGGCAAGGTTGACCAATGCCTTGATCACAGCCGCGGCCAGCCAGTCAAACAGCCAAATCAGCACGCCGACCACCAACACGACCAGAATGACCACGACGGTGTTGCGAACAACCTGTTGACGGGTGGGGCCAGACGACTTTCAGTTCGCTTTTCATTTCCCGGAAGTAGCGGGTCACGCGCTTCCAGCCGCGAACAAAGGCGTTGGGCTTCTTGGCCTTTTCCATGGCGGGCTTATCCTTAGCGGCAGCTGTATCAACAACTTTACTTCCTTGTCTGCCATAAAAAGACACCCTTCTTTCTGTCAGTAAGTTCAGCGAGCTTACTTGGTTTCATCGCATGCAGAGCAACAACTGAACGAAGTACTGA
>VOFG01001875.1_pt1 | contig 17589 bp, 36 predicted proteins | sample 5384171 | NCBI WGS metagenome assembly VOFG01 (sample SAMN12384726, study PRJNA508395) | human gut metagenome | isolation source: healthy gut F | host: Homo sapiens
CCGTATGCTCTACAGGAACAGAAATCAGCATCCACAGTTGTTGCCGCATCCGGCAACTTCTGCATCCACAAACTCGTAGCCATTGTTGCTGCGCATCCGCCGCAGAGAAGAAGCAGAACGAGGACGCATCCAGCGTGTTATCACCATTTCCGCATCCACCGTGGAAGCTATTGCCACATCCGCTATTTCCGCAGCAGCACATAAGAATGATGATCTCAGAGAATCGCAGCTGCAGGAGGAAACTGCCGCCAAAGAGACTGGTTCCGCAGCCACAGCTGTTGCTGCATCCACAGTCGCTGCCGCATCCGCACTGTTATTTACATCCACAATCGTTGTTGCATCCACAGTTTGTAGCAGCTACAATCACTCATTATAAAATCCTCCGGCTTTTTGTCTACAGTTCATTTTATGTGAGAAGGGATGTCCGGCGTGATAAAACTCCGGCTGCAAAAGAAACGTTCATAGGATATAATTACCCCGGGTAATACATGCAGAAAAGGAGAGGGGTGGAATGGCAGACAGAGGACTGTTTGATATGCACTGTCATATATAGTTCACGCGTAGATGACGGCGAGTACATCAGAGTGTGAAAGAAGCCTTTCGCCATGCTTCAGATGGAGTATGGAGCAGGGTGTGCGTAAAATTATTGTAACTCCGCATTTTCAGACGGGAGATGTTTGAGACCTCGCTGGAGTTGTCAAAAACATTTCCTGGTATTAAGACGACTTGCCGAAAAGATCGGACCGGACCTTAAAGTCTTTCTGGGCTGTGAGTTTCATGCGAATGTAGAAATGCTCTGCTGGAATACCTGCACGCTGACAGAGTGTATTCGATGGCAGTGATTCAGACATGTACTTACAGTAATTTTCTGCAAGTACAGAGGAAAAAGTATATCAGGGACAGAATATATGAGCTGTCTGCTCCAGTGGATATAAACCGATCGTGGCACATGACGAGGCGTTATAAATGCATGAAGGACATAGAACTGGTTGAGTATCTCGTAAATAAGGGAGCCTATATGCGGAGGTCAACTGCAGACGGTGTGATCGGAAAAACGGACATGGAGTGAAGAAATACTGTGGAAAGCTTCTTGAGGATGAGAGCTTGTACAGTTTATTGGTTCAGACTGCCATGGCAGCAAAACGCCGTGTCATAAGGGATCGGAGATGCCTATGCCTATGTTTCAAAGAGTTTGAGCGTCAGGCGGCAGATGAGATATTTATCGATAATCCGCAGGAAATCCTGGATAATGCGAAGCACTGTTTATCACTTTAAGTTGTTAAACTAGAAAGAAAAACACACTTGACAAAACAAAAGTCAATTTGTATACTTTTAGAAGTATATGAAACAGCTTTTGAAGGGAAGAAGTAACAGAAGCAACACACACACAGAGAGCAGCTGGACGGTGAGGCGCGTGCAGAACTTGCTGTGAATACTATCCCGGAGCTTCGCACCGAAATTCTGCAGTAGGCTGCGACGGATGGCACTCGTTATCGTGCTAAGCTTCCTGGAGTTCAACTACATGATCATGCAGAGCTATGATTTCTACGCATTATTTCAGAAATACGATTTGCAACATGCAGTTTGGCGGCGATGATCAGTGGAGTAACATGCTCGGCGGTACAGAGCTGGATCCGCCGTAAGCTTGGCAAAGATGCGTACGCTCACGTCACGGTACTTTCTTTGAGATGCTTGGAAACTTCTCATTTGGCGATTACTTTAAAACAGAAGCGATCCACTGGTCCTGGGAATTCTTAACAGAGGTAGTTGGCTTAGATCCTGATCGTCTGTATCCTTCTATTTATCAGGATGATGATGAAGCATTTGATATCTGGAACAAGGAGATCGGCATCGCTCCGGAGAGGATCTTCCGTTTTGGCAAGGAAGATAACTTCTGGGAGCATGGTTCAGGTCCTTGTGGTCCATGTTCTGAGATTTACTACGAAAGAGGCGAGAAGTATGGCTGCGGTAAGCCGGGATGTACCGTAGGCTGTGAATGCGACCGTTACATCGAAGTATGGAACAATGTATTCAGCCAGTTTGACAATGATGGTCATGGCCATTATTCTGAACTGAAGCAGAAAAATATTGATACAGGTATGGGTCTGGAACGTCTGGCAGTTGTTGTTCAGGATGTAGACTCCCTTTTTACTGTAGATACCAACAAGGCTCTTTTAGACAAGTATGTGCTCTTTCTGATAAAGAATACCAGAAAGACCATGAAACCGATGTTTCTCTTCGTATTGTTACAGACCATATTAAGTCCTGTACGTTCATGATCTCTGATGGTATCATGCCTTCTAATGAAGGAAGAGGCTATGTACTGCGCCGTCTGTTGCGCCGTGCAGCACGCCATGGAAGAAAGCTTGGCATTGAAGGCAAGTTCCTTGCGCTTTCTCAGGAAACTGTTATTGAACTTTCCAAGGACGGATATCCAGAACTGGAAGAGAAGAGTCCATTGATCTTTAAGGTACTGACTGAGGAAGAAGATAAATTTCAACAAGACCATCGATCAGGGTCTCAGCTATTCTGAATGAAATGGAAGAAACTGTCAGCTGCCGGCAAGAAGGTTTGACGGTGCAGATGCATTCAAGCTTTATGATACTTATGGTTTTCAATGGATCTGACGAAGGAGATCCTTGAGGAAAAGGGTTATGATATTGATGAAGAAGGCTTTAGTATGTATGCAGGAGCAGAAGGACAAGGCACGAATGCCCGTAAGGTACCAACTATATGGGGCAGACGTAACTGTATATCATGAAATCGATGCTTCCATCACCTCTGCGTTTTTGTGGGTTATGATAAATTAGATGTGTGAATCCAGGATTACTGTTCTGACTACAGAGATGAATTGACAGATGCCCTGACAGATGGCCAGACAGGTACCATCTTGCAGACCAGAGACACCTTTCTACGGAACTATGCGGTGGACAGAGGGCGATACAGGTGTACCATCCACAGGTCCTGAAGGTACATTTAAGGTAAGGAGACCATTCATTTACAGGGCGGCAAAGATCGGCCATGTCGGTGTTATAACTAAGCGGAATGTTCAAGTGTCGGCGATGCAGTGAACCTTGTCTGTACAAAGAGCAGCGACCGTGCACACCAGCAAGAACCACAGTGCAACCCACCTGCTGCAGAAGGCACTGCGTACTGTTCTCGGTTCCATGTAGAACAGGCTGGTTCCTATGTAGATGCAGGGACGATCTTCGTTTTCGACTTTACCCATTTTCTGCTATGACTCAGGAAGAGATGAAGGTAGAAGATATTGTAAATGAAGAGATCAGGCTGCGCTTCCGGTTGTAACAAAGGTTATGACTTTAGATGAAGCAAAGAAACAGGTGCTATGGCGCTGTTTGGAGAAAAGTATGGTGAAAAGGTACGTGTTGTAAAGATGGGAGATTTCTCCACAGAACTTTGCGGTGGTACTCATGTAGCTAATACCAGTACCATTGGATATTTTAAGATCTTTTCGAGGCAGGTATCGCAGCTGGTGTAAGACGTATTGAAGCACCCACCGGACCTGATGGTCTGATGAAACATTATGCAGATGGAGACAGAGCTTCAGGCGGCAGCCAAAGCAGCTAAAACAACTCCGGCAGGTCTTAATGCAAAGATCAGTCCTGTTAGATGAGATGAGCATTGAACTCTGAAAATGAAAGTTAAGAGCAAAATGGCAAATGACTCCTTCGGGAGATGTATTGAAGCCAGGTTAAAGAAGTAAATGGCGTTAAGGTTCTTGCTTCTAAGGTGGCTGATGTTGATATGAACGGTCTTAGAAACCTGGGTGACCAGTTAAAGGATAAGATCGGTGAAGGTGTAGTTGTGATCGCTTCCGTTATGGATGGAAAAGTAAAGCTTAATGGCAACTGCAACAGATGAGCACAGAAGAAGGGTGCTCATGCAGGCAACCTGATCAAGGCTATTGCCGGTCTTGTAGGTGGCGGTGGCGGTGGCCGTCAGAATATGGCTCAGGCCGGTGGTAAGAATCCTGCAGGCATTGAAGAAGCTTTAAAGAAAAGCCGTTGAAGTTCAGTAAGAAGAACAGACCAAATAAGCCTGTTTTGAATAATTTTTGCAAAAAACGTAGAAAAATATAAAATTTTTCTTGACGTATGTTATCACTATTTGCATAATCATAGCAGTGCGAAAAATACCCAAACAGTTGTATTATGCACAATTACACAACTGGAGGGAGGTTAGGTGTGATCATAAACGTTATCGTAAAAGAAAACGAGACTTTAGATAGCGCTCTTCGCAGATTCAAGAGAAGCTGTGCTAAAGCAGGTATCAGCAAATCCGTAGAGAGAGAGCATTACGAGAAACCAAGTGTTCGTCGTAAGAAAATCTGAAGCCGCATCTAAAGCCGCAATTATCGTAAAATATAAGGTTAAAAAATCCCTGACGACAATATCCGTCAGGATTTTAAGATTTATGAATAAATAACTTAAATTAACAATGCTGTAAAAACAATAAAAGGGATTTATGTTATCATTTTTAAAAAAATCTTAAAGTTCTGTTTAATGAATTTTTATGTTGCAGCTGCGCTGGATGCTTCAGGCTGGTTGTTGATCACCGCATGGAGACTGGCAAGATATTCAAATATATTTCAAATGGATTGCGATCATCAGCATTCTGGTCGTACTCTTGATAATTAAACAAAAAGATCAATCCGTCTTATAAACTCGGATGGACGAGTCTGAATCCTGACAGTGCCTGTATTTGGCATGCTGTTGTATCTGCTGTTTGGAAAGTCAGAATCGCACAGGCAATCAGTACAGATACGCTCAGGTTCAGGAAAGTCTTCCCGAGGCAGGATGAAGGAAACCTTCGAAGAACTCAAAGAACAGGGAGAGTGCAGCAGTTCAGTCAGATACATTCATCAGTATTCAGCTTTCCAGTTCATGGCAATCCCCAACAACAAATATTTTCAGGTCGGCGATGATATGTTTCCGGTTCTGGTACGGGGGCTGGGCAGGCACAGCATTATATTTATATTAGTATTTTATCATCAATGACGTGTGATGTGGAGAACAATCTTGATATTCTGGGCGTAAAAGGCGAAGGAAGGTGTGGATGTCACCTGATCTATGATGGATTTGGCTGTCTTAACGCTCCCGAACAGATATGACAAGATCCTTCAGGAAAAAAGGCATCAAATGTGTGATCTTCAAATCCGTTCAGTAGATCTTGAATATTGTTCAGAATAACCGTGATCACCGTAAGATCTGCGTGATCGATGGCAAAACAGGTTTTTACCGGTGGAATTAATCTTGCAGATAGTACATCAATCAGAAGGAGCGGTTTGGGCACTGGAAGGGCAGTCATGCTGAAAGGTGAGGCTGTCTGGAATATGACAGTCATGTTTATGCATAGCTGGAGTGTGGTCAATGGTTCGAGAACTCCTATGGGCATGAGCTTCATATGCCCTGGAGATACCATCCGGAAGCCTTTGAGGAGGATGGTTTGTACAGCCATGCAGTGATACTCCTCTGGATGGAGAGGTGCTTGGTGAGAATGCATATCTGAATATCATTAACCGTGCGAGAAAATATGTCTATATCTGTACGCCGTATCTGATCATTGATAATGAGATGATGACGGCACTCTGCCTGGCAGCCAAAGAGTGGCGTGGACGTTCGGATCATGACACCGGGTGCCTGATAAAGAAGATGGTTTTCTGCTGACACCAGTCTTATGAAACTTCTGGAGGCAGGAGTGAGGGTTTATGAGTATCAGCCGGGCTTTCTGCATGCGAAATCGTTTGTCTGTGATGATGAGATCGCAGTTGTCGGAACGATCAATCTGGATTACCGAAGCCTGTATCTCCATTTTGAGAATGGTGTCTGGTTTTTATAAGAATAAAGTGGTGCGGATATTTTTCAGGATTTCAAAGAAACACTGAATTACTGCGATCCATTAATATTGAATTTTTTGCAAAAACAGAAATATTCTGGTTCGTGGATTTCAGAGTATCCTCAGACTACTGGCTCCACTTTTGTAAGGGAAATTTCGGCAGGAATGTGAGAATCCTTTATGGGTGCATCGCATTCCTTTTCTGTTTATTCAGGCATATTTTTGCAGGGAAGATTTTTTACAATAGTAGGGAGAAGTAAAAAGAGGTATCATGAAGCTTTATAAGAGGATAAAAGACGATATCTGTTTTCTGTTATGCAGTATTATTGCTTTACTGTATTCCTGTGCAGGCGGAAGAAATGCAGTGGAAATTTTTGCTCCCGGGCTGTATTAATGGAGCCAGGAGACCAAAACCATTCTTTATGAAAGGACAAAGATACCAGAAGAAGTCCGGCCAAGTGTTACAAAGATCATGACACTTCTTCTGATATTTGATCATCTGAAAGTGGAAATCTGCATCTTACCGATACAGTGACGACAAGTGCATGCCAGATCCATGGGTGGCTCCCAGGTGTTTCTGGAAGAGGGAAACACAGGATGTGGAAACCATGATCAAATGCATCGTAGTGGCATCGGGAAATGATGCAGTGTTGCGATGGCAGAACATATCGCAGGCAGCGAGGAGAGCTTTGTGAAGGAGATGAACAAAAGGGCGGATGAGCTGGGAATGAAGAATACACATTTGTTGACTGCTGTGGTCTGACAGATTCCGATGATCATTATACGACGGCGTATGATATTACTTATGAGCCGAGAACTGATTCTGAACTACCCGGAGATTTTGAATATTCTTCTATCTGGATGGAAAACATTATCCATGAAACAAGGCAGGGCAGCAAAATTCGGACTCACCAATACAAACCGCCTGATCCGGACCTATCCGGGATGCATCGGACTCAAAACGGGAAGCACCAGCAAAAGCCAAATTTTGTCTCTCAGTGCGGTGGCAGAAAATAATCTGATGCTGATTTCTGTGATCATGGCGGCACCGGATTATAAAGCCAGACTGAAAGATGCGGCAGCACTTCTGGATTATAAGGATTTTGCCAGATGCAGTCTTTATGTAGATGAAGGGGGTAAAACTTCCGAAGCTTCCAGTGAAAAGGAAAAAAAGAAGAAGTCTCTCTCTCCTGTCAGATTTTTCGCTATCTGGATACAGACGGGCGGGATTTTTCTGAAGTGAAGAAAGAAATGAAGATTCCCCTAAAAGACGGAAGCTCCGGTTCAAAAAGGGGCGAAAGCCGGAGAAATCATTTATTCTGCCGGAGGCAAGGAATTTGGACGGATGGAGATCGTTTACGGAGAAACGGTTGAAGCGTGCCGGGTATTCAGACAGTCTTGGTAAAGTTATAAATTATCTGTGGTTGATGCAAAACCACAGGCGGAGTGAAGTTCAGTAACAATCTTTTTGACAAAGAGACTCTGTGAGAGTTATAATAATACTCGAATGTGACAAAGCAAAAAAAAACTAGGAGAAGAAAACAATGAAAGAAATCAGAACACAAGATGCAGTGGGACATATCCTGTGCCACGACATCACACAGATCATCAAAGATCAGAAAAAAGGGAGTTTTATTCAAAAAGACATATCGTAAGAAGAAGACATACCTGCGCTTCTTTCTGTAGGAAAAGAGCATCTTTTCGTGTGGGGGAGAAAAAGGAGGGGATCCTGCACGAAAACGAAGGCAGTAGAGATCCTCTATAAGATCTCAGCAGAGAGCATATGCATGGAAGTGACATCAAGGAAGGCAAGATCGAAGCTGATCGCGGACTGCGACGGTGTGCTCTCAAAGATCCGAAGAGATGCACTGCAGGCGGTGAATTCTCTGGGTGAAATGATGATCGCGTCCAGACATGGCGATTTCCCGGTCAGAAAGGGAGATAAGATTGCAGGAACCCGTATCATTCCGTTGGTCATCGAAAAAAAAAATGGATCGCGCAGAGAAAGTGGCAGGAGAACACCGATTTTTCCATTCTTCCGTTCAAAAAAAAAGCGGGGATCGTTACCACCGGCAGTGAGGTAAAAAAGGACTGATCAAGGATACTTTTACACCGGTGCTCAAAGATAAACTTGATGAGTATGCCTGTTCTGGTTGTCATGGGTCAGACTACTCCCGGAGATGACAGAAAACAGATCACAGAAGATATTCTGAACTTTATCAAAGAAGGTGCCGATCTTGTGATCTGCAGCGGCGGGATGAGCGTGGATCCGGATGACCGCACACCTGGCGCGATCAAAGGATACAGGGGCAGATATCTCGTCACATACGGAGCTCCGGTGCTTCCGGAGCCATGCTTCTTCTGGCCTATTATAAGATAGAAGACCGGACATTCCTGATCCTCGGACTTCCGGGATGTGTCATGTACGCCAAGAGAACAGTCTTTGATCTGGATCCTTCCACGCGTTATGGCAGATGACAGAATCTGTGCGAAAGAGATTTCTGCCTATGGGGAGGGCGGACTTTGTCTGAACTGCCAGACCTGTACATTTCCAAACTGTGGATTCGGCAAAAAATAAAAACATGAAGGAGTCACATGGAAGACATTCAGAAAAGAACCTATGAGATTCATTCAGCATAAACTGAAAAAGTGGACAGAAAGTAAGATTTTGCCTTTCTGACAGATCTTCATGGTTGACCCTATGGCAATAATCATCAGAATTGTATGAGGAGATTCTTCGTCAGATCCGGATGCAGTTCTTGTTGCGGGAGATATGATTGTCAACAGAAAAACGCTTCAGACGGCGGCAGGACTCCTGGTCCGTCTGAGTGAACGATTCCGGTTTTTATGCACTTGGAAATCACGAGTATCAGATGCTTCTGAATCCGGAGGTCAGGCAGCAGTATCTGAATTATGAACGTCTGCTTACCAGTGCAGGAGTCTGCTTTCTTCATAATGAGCACATATTTTCAAGGTTTGGGGAACTGATTTTATATTTTATGGACTGGAACTTCCAATCGAATATTATCATAAACCGAATTCTCCGGCACTGGAGTCTCACAGCCCTGGAAGAGTTGATCGGAACACCCTCGAAAGTCGGGGATACATATTCTTCTGGCACATAACCCTAAATATGGAAATACGTATCTTTCCTGGGGGCGGATCTTATTCTGTCAGGAGGACACTACCACGGGGGGATTTTGCGCTTCAATGAGAATCACGGACTGACCTGCCCGCAGTACCTCCTTTTTCCCTCCGTACTGCTGCGGCAGATTTCAGAGCGGTAGAAGTACGATGATCATCAGTGCCGGCCTTTGGGGAACATACGATACCGATACGGCTTCATAATCCACGGAGCTGCTTGTGATCGAATTTTGCCCGACAGAAAGAAAGTCCCATAAGACAGGAAGGAAATTACTATATGGCAATACTGGTAAAGATTAATGTGTTTGAAAGGGCCTCTGGATCTTCTTCTGCATCTGATCGACAAAAAATAAAATCGATATCTATGATATTCCGATCGTGGAGATCACAGATCAGTACATGGAATATATTCACTCCATGGAAAAGAAGACTTAGGCGTCATGAGCGAATTTCTTGTCATGGCGGCGACACTTCTTGATATCAAAGTGCAGAATGCTTCTTCCCGAAAGAAGTGAACGAAGAGGGCGAGGAAGAAGATCCGAGAGAGGAACTCGTCCAGAAGCTTCTGGAATATAAGATGTACAAATATATGTCATATGAACTGAAAGACAAAATGGACGGGGCGGTAGGGGTGTTTTTATAAGCAGCCTACGATCCCGGCAGAAGTGATGAAATATAGAGAGCCGGTAGATCCGAGGGAACTTCTGGGGGACTTACCCTGGAGAAACTACATAGCATTTACCAGTCGATCCTTAAGAAACAGGAAGATAAGATCGATCCGATCCGAAGCAGATTTGGGACGATCGAGAAAGAAGAGGTCAGTCTGTCCGAAAAAGATGCTGGAGATGAAGGAATATGCCGGATACCACAGGAAATTCAGTTTCCGGCAGCTTCTTGTCGGTCAGAAATCAAGAGTGCAGCTGATCGTAACATTTCTGTCAATTCTGGAGCTTATGAAAATGGGATATATTCATGTGGAACAGGATGCATTGTTTGATGATATTCTGGTAGAGGTGGTCCGGGAGCCGTAGGAGTGGACACATTCTGACAGAGTTTGCAGATGAGTAAAAATAAAGATTGAGGAATTATATGGAGATAAAGAAACTAGAAGCGGCGATAGAGGCGGTTTTGTTTACGATGGGAGAGTCTGTGGAATTGTCTCAGATCGCGGGTGCGATCCAGCAGGATAAGGAAACGACAAGAAAAATCATTCATAATATGATGGACCGTTATCAGGCGGAGGAGCGCGGGATTCAGATTATTGAACTGGAGCAGTCCTATCAGATGTGTACAAAGAAAGAATACTATGAATGTCTGATCCGTCTGGCTCTGCATCCTAAGAAGCCGGCATTAACAGATGTCATGCTGAAACGCTCTCGATCATTGCGTACAAGCAGCCGGTCACAAAGGCAGAGATCGAGAAAATCCGAGGTGTAAAATGCGACCATGCGATCAACAAACTGGTAGAATATGAGCTTGTAAAAGAGCTTGGACGACTGGATGCGCCTGGGGGACGATGCCGATCCTCCTTGGGACGACCGAAGAGTTCCTGCGCTGTTTTGGCGTACAGGGGCTGGAAGAACTTCCTGACTGTAGATCCGGTCCGTCTGGAAGATTTTTAAGGCGGAAGCCGAGGAAGAAGTACAGCTTCGCCTGGATGTTTAGGAGGAAAATAAAATGCCTACGACGTATGCACACGATCTGTTCGGTAAGAAGATTTATCACGAACTTCCGGTGGAGATGCAGGCGGTCATCCGAAGAAATGTCAATCTGTACAGGATCGGTATCACGGACCGGATATTCTGTTTTATCATATGCTGAAACCGGAAGTATCCAAAACCGGAATCCGAATGCACAAGGAAAAAGCTGCTCCTTTTTTTTTGAAAGAGGCATGGCACTTGTGCGGATACACATGATGAAAAACTTCTGGCATATCTGCTTGGGTTCGGATGCCATTATCTTCTGGACAGTGCCTGCCATCCTTATATTGAGGATATGGCAGACAAAAAGGTGATCACGCATACCCTTCTGGAGAAAGAATTTGACCGGATGCTTATGCTGAAAACGCAAAAAATCCATATCATTATTACCCGGCATGCGGTGTGTTTCCGAGAATCCCCTATGCCAGAGTGATCCACCGGGCAATTCCTGAAGGTGACCTCAGGTGAGATCCTGACTTCCTTAAGCCGTATGAAATTTATCACAAACTGTATGGTCTATGATAATAAAGGCAGACGAAAGAAACTCCTCACGGTAATTTTTCAGACTTGCGGGCAGGAAGCTGTCTGATTCCATGATGGAATATTTCATGGCGAAGGATCCGGTTCCCGGAAGTGCAGTTCGGTACACAACTTATATGGACTTTATGAAGGGAAGTCGGGAAGCACCCGGATATCTGGAAGAACTCTTTAAAAGAGAAGCACCGCCCTCTTTCGAAAGATGGCACAGGACATATAGGTTAAATTGTTACTGTTCACTCTGTTCACAGTAACTTGGTCAAAAGATTCTAAATCACCTTCGGTGTGGATGGCGGGATTTTACCATATTCATGGCAAAACACCTCGCGGATATTACCTGTGAACAGTTACGTTGAATTTCACTGAAAGTCAGGTAACAGGAATATAGTCAGGACAGGTCTGCATAAAATATTCTATCAAGAATAAGAGGTGGAATATGAAGTGCAGATATCATGCACGGTCACGTAATCGTGCTTTTTGACATTTTTTATACTGAATTCTGTAGTCTATGATGTATCAGGGGCGGATTCCTCCCCAGGGAATCTTTATGCTCTTTCGGCTGTTTTGATGGATGGGGACTCCCGGGAGAGTTCTGTACGAAAAAAGAAGGGAGAAACGCTTGAGATGAATGCGAGTACCACAAAGGTCCTGACCTGTATCCTTGCGCTGGAAAACGGACAGGGTGATGATTATGTGCAGGTTTCCTCAAGGGCAGCATCCCAGCCGGAGGTACGTCTTGGAATCCGGGAGGGAGAACAGTATTACCTTGAGGATCTTTTATATTCCCTGATGCTGCAGAGCCATAATGATACTGCGGTTGCGATCGCAGAGCGTATCGGAGGTTCCACAGAAGGATTTGCGGCTATGATGAATCAGAAAGCAGAAGAGCTTGGCTGTACGGATACGCATTTTGTGACACCCAATGGTACCTCGACGCGAAAGACAGCGGCGGGATACATCATACGACTGCGAGAGATTTGGCACGGATCATGCGATATGCCATACAGAATCTATGTTTCTTAAGATCACACAAACCAGAGAATATTCTTTCTCGGACATTCAGAAGAAGCGGACTTTTTTCGATCCACAACACCAATGCATTTCTGGATATGCGGGAAGGGATAGTTTCAGGAAAAACAGGATATACAGGAGATGCAGGATACTGTTATGTGTGTGCAGAAGAAAGAGATGGAAAAACCTTTATCGTTGCTCTTTTGGGGAGCGGATGGTAGGACCATAAGACCTATAAATGGAAGGATGCGTCTGCACTTCTTACATACGGAGAAAAAAATTATAACTATCGAAGCTGGTGGGAAGATCCGGAAATTCCACTGATCCGGGTAAAGAACGGATTTCGGAAGATCCCACCAAAAAGAGTGCAGTATATCCGTGGTATATCCGATGTCGACACGGAACAGAAGGAGAGTCAGATGCTTCTTGCAGACGATGAAAGGATTGTATGCCGGATGATGTACCAGAGATGCTTGAGGCTCCGGTAAAGCGCCGTGATAAGATCGGCAGGGTGACATTTTTGCTTGACGGATGGGGATTCTGGTATCCTACCCGGTTCTGGCGGAACAGTCGATCGAGCGTAGAACCTTTTTCGGGTACTGGAGTATGTTTCAGAAAAATTTTTTTTCATTGAGAGCAGAGGGAAGAGCCTTTTCGCGGCAGCGAGGGCTTTTTTTGTAAAATACAAAAAATTGTATTGTCATAAAATAAATTTAGGGTTAAAAAATTAACAAAAAACGGAAATGTATTGAAAAAATATTGAAAACAGGTTACAATTATAATCGGCTAAAATTTTGGTTATATTTTAAAATTTTATAAAGATGGAGGGCAAACAAGAATGAGTAATGCAACACAAAGCTTAGCAGGCACAAAGGAATTACTTCTTTGCTTGACGCCAACAGTTTTGTTGAAATCGGGGAAAAGCGTAACAGCCAGATCCACAGATTTTAACATGGCTGAAAAAAAAGCGCCTTCAGACGGTGTTATCACCGGATATGGTGTGATCGACGGAAATCTTGTGTATGTATATAGCCAGGATGCTTCCGTACTGAACGGAACAGTCGGCGAAATGCATGCAAAGAAGATCTCCGCATTATATGACCTTGCTATCAAAACAGGAGCACCTGTGATCGGACTGGTAGATTGTGCAGGAATGCGTCTTCAGGAAGCAACAGATGCACTGGAAGCATTCGGTGGAATCTACTTCAAACAGACAATGGCATCCGGAATGATCCCGCAGATCACAGGTATTTGGAACCTGCGGCGGTGGAATGGCAGTTGTTCCGGCACTGACAGACTTTACATTCATGGAAGAGAAGAAAGGCAAAATGTTCGTAAACAGCCCGAACGCACTTGATGGAAACTACACAGAGAAATGTGACACAGCATCCGCTGAAATTCAGGCAAAAAGAAACAGGACTTATCGATGCAGTAGAACAGAGGAAGAGATTCTTGCTGAAGATCCGTCAGCTGGTATCCTTCTTCCATCCAATTTCGAAGACAACGATTCTTTTGAAGAGTGCACAGATGATCTGAACCGTGCATGCGAAGATATCTGAGCATGTGCAGGAGACACTTCCATCGCACTTTCCAGAATCGCAGCGATGGAATTTTCTTCGAAGACAAAAGCAGACTATGGCAAAAACGTTATGGTACCGGTTTTCATCAGACTGAACGGAATGACTGTAGGTGCAGTGGCCAACAGAACAGAAGTTTACGATGCAGAAGGGAAAGAAGGCAGAAGAATTCGACGGAACTATTTTCTGCAAGAGGTGCAAGAAAAAGCAGCAGATTTTCGTTAAATTCTGTGACGCTTTTGAGATCCCGGTACTGACTCTTACAAATGTAACAGGATTCAAGGCAACTGTATGCGGCGAAAAAGTAATGGCAAATCCGTCGGCAGAACTTGTTCACGCATTTGCATCCGCAACCGTACCGAAGGTAAATGTGATCATCGGCAAGGCATACGGAACTGCTTATGTGGCTATGAACAGCAAGGCAATCGGAGCAGATTTTGGTTATGCATGGGAGAATGCAGAAATCGGTATGATGGATGCAAATCTTGCAGCAAAGATCATGTATGCAGGCGATGACGCAGATCCTCAATGAGAAGGCAGCTGAATACAAAGAACTGCAGTCCAGCGTCCTTTCCGCAGCAGCAAGAGAGGATATGTTGATACCATTATCGAAGCCCGGCTGATACAAGAAAATATGTGATCGGTGCATTTGAGATGCTGTTCACAAAGAGAGAAGATCGTCCGTCCAAAAAACACGGCACAGTTTAATGAGGTGAGCATATGAAACAGATTTTTAAGAAAGTATCCTCCCTTTGCACAGTTTCCTTATGATGGCAGTTCTGACTCTTACAGGCGCATCTGCAGTATGGGCAGGAAGAGGTGGACGACACTGTAAAGACAGACGCTGATCACCACTGCTGAGGGACTTACGGATACCATCGTTATCTCTTGGCGATGCTGAGGACATTGAGAACTATTCCTGTCTTCTGATGCATTTACAACATCTGCAATGTCTGCATGGGATGGCTCCAAGGAAAAGAGCTTGGTGCCCTGAAGGAAAGAAGCGGTGAAGTGGAATTAAAAGCTTCTGACGATAATGACGGATATACCGTTACTGTTCCGGCTTCCTTTGAAAAGGCAGATGCAAACTTTGTTTATGTCAATTTGACGGCTTCTACAGATGGCACCTACTTCTCTGACTGTAGACGTTCAGTACTCCATGGCTGAAACCTTAAGAAGAGCTGTTATGAATACCATCATGGGTATTGCAACTGTATTCGTCGTTCTTGATTTTCCTGATTTTCCTTATCTACCTGTTCCGATTCATTCCGGGATCGGGGCAAAGAAAAAGTTAAGAAAAAGAAGCTGCAGCGGCACCGGCACCTGTTCCGGTGGCAGCACCTGCAGGCAGAGGTTGCCGGCAGATGATACAGAACTGATCGCGGTTATCGCAGCAGCTATCGCAGCAGCCGAAGGAACTTCAACTGACAGATTCGTAGTTCGGTCCATCCGCAAAATCAATCGTAAAAAGATAAGTGACAGGAGGATCCTAAAATGAAAAGTTATACAATTACCGTTAATGGAACAGCATATGAAGTAACTGTTGAAGAGACAGGAAGCGTAAGCACCAGCAGCTGCAGCAGCACCGGCAGCAGCACCGAAGGCAGCACCGCACCGAAGGCAGCTCCAAAAGCAGCAGCTCCGGCAGCAGGGCAGAAGCAGTTAAAGTAACAGCTTCCGTACCTGGAAAAGTTCTGAAAATCGCAGCAACTGTTGGACAGGCCGTAAAAGCCGGAGACAACATTATTATCCTGGAATCCATGAAAATGGAAATTCCGGTAGTAGCTCCGCAGGACGGAACCGTTGCAAGCATTGATGTTGCAGAAGGTGCCTCTGTAGAAAACGGAGATACTTTAGCAACAATGAACTAAGACGGGAGGTAGTCAACAAGGATGTCTTATGTAACAGACACTCTGTCCAACCTGATCCATCAGACCGCATTCTTTAATCTTACATGGGGTAACTATCTGATGATTGCGGTTGCGTGTGTATTTTTATATCTTGCCATCAAAAGGGATTCGAACCGCTTCTTCTTGGTTCCTATCGCTTTCGGTATGCTGCTTGTAAATATCTATCCGGACATTATGGCAAACCCGGAAGATATGTCTAATGGCGTAGGTGGACTTCTTCATTACTTTCTACATCCTTGATGAGTGGAGTATCCTTCCATCCCTTATCTTTATGGGTGTAGGTGCGATGACAGACTTCGGTCCTCTGATCGCAAATCCGAAGAGTTTTCCTGATGGGTGCTGCAGCACAGCTTGGTATCTATGTTGCATACTTCCTTGCGATCTTCCTTGGATTCAACGGAAAGGCAGCAGCAGCGATCTCCATCATCGGTGGTGCAGACGGCCCTACTTCGATTTTCCTTGCAGGAAAAGCTTGGACAGACAGAACTTATGGGACCGATTGCGGTAGCGGAATATTCTTATATGTCACTGGTACAGATCATTCAGCCGCCAATTATGAAGTTACTAACAACAGAGAAAGAACGTAAGATCAAGATGGATCAGCTTCGTCCGGTTACCAAGATCGAGAAGATTCTATTCCCGATCGTAATTACGATCGTTGTGTGCCTACTTCTTCCTACAACAGCTCCGCTGGTAGGTATGCTGATGCTGGGTAACCTCTTCAACGTGAGTGGCGTTGTTAAAACAGCTTACTGAGACTGCATCCAACGCGCTGATGTACATCGTAGTTATCCTGCTTGGTACATCTGTAGGTGCTTCTACAAGCGCAGAAGCATTCCTTAATATTGACACTCTGAAAATCGTTGTTCTCGGTCTTGCAGCATTTGCATTCGGTACTTTCGGCGGATGTTATGCTTGGTAAACTGATGTGCAAGCTCTCAGGCGGCAAGATCAACCCGCTGATCGGTTCCGCTGGTGTATCTGCCGTTCCTATGGCAGCCCGTGTTTCCCAGAAAGTCGGTGCAGAGGCTGATCCTACGAACTTCCTTCTGATGCATGCAATGGGACCAAACGTAGCCGGTGTAATCGGTACCGCCGTTGCAGCCGGAACATTTCATGGCTTTCGGAGTTTATAATGATCTTGATGTAATACAAAGCCACATATCCGAATTAGCTGAATTAAATATAAGGAGAAAAACATAATGGCTGAATTAAAAAAAAACCTGTTAAAAATCGTGGAAACTGTTCTCCGTGATGCTCATCAGTCTCTGATCGCGACAAGACTTACCACAGAACAGATGCTCCCGATCGTAGATAAAATGGACAAAGTCGGCTATCACTCAGTAGAATGCTGGGGTGGTGCTACTTTCGATGCATCTCTTCGTTTTTCTTAAAAGAAGACCCATGGGAAAGACTTCGTAAATTCCGTGACGGCTTCAAAAACCAAACTTCAGATGCTGTTCCGTGGACAGAACATCCTGGATATCGTCCATATGCAGATGACGTAGTAGAATACTTCGTACAGAAGTCTGTAGCAAACGGAATCGACATCATCCGTATTTTTGACTGCCTCAACGATATGCGTAACCTTCAGACAGCTGTAAAAGCTGCAAACAAAGAAAAAGCACACGCACAGGTTGCTTTTCCTACACATTAGGTGATGCATATACTCTTGAGTACTGGGTAAACATCGCAAAAACATCGAAGACATGGGTGCAGATTCCATCTGTATCAAAGATATGGCAGGTCTTCTGCTTCCATATAAGGCAACAGAGCTGGTTGGAGCACTGAAAGATGCTGTTAAGATCCCGATTCGAGATGCATACACATATACACCTCCGGTGTTGCTTCCAT
>VOFG01004246.1_pt1 | contig 17583 bp, 32 predicted proteins | sample 5384171 | NCBI WGS metagenome assembly VOFG01 (sample SAMN12384726, study PRJNA508395) | human gut metagenome | isolation source: healthy gut F | host: Homo sapiens
TCATTGTACTTCGTTCAGTTACGTATTGCTATTGGCGTGAGCTTGCTTTTGAGCCCGCACTACTATCACAGCAAGGAACAGCGTGAAACGTTTGAATGCGGGATCGATACGGAAGGACCGCCTGGGTCAACTTCCGTGTTGGCTACTACATGTATGCACTTGTATTCCCTATTGTTTTGACATTGAAACTGTATTCTTCTTTCCTCTGGCCCTTGCGTTCAAGAGCGTGGGAATGTTCGGTGCTTGCAAGGAACACTTTTCTGAATGCTGTTGTGCATCGGTCTGTGGTATGAATGGAAGGAGGGCGCGCAATGGGAAATAGATAAAGTGCGTTTTGACGAGGGAGCATGCTACCTCCGAAGGTGGAGCCCTTCGACAAGAATCGCCTGTTACGGACTATCTGCGTAACCCAGCCGACTCAGGCTGAGCTTGACCACTGCGTTGTGCTGACGACGGTCGACAAGGTGCTCAATTATGGCCGCGGCTGGTCGTTCCGGCCGGTGACCTTTGGTCTGGCCTGCTGCGCGATCGAAATCGATGTGCTCCGGTGGGGCGCGTTTCGACCTGGCGCGTTTTGGCTACGAAGTTTTCCGTCCATCGCCACGTCACGCGGATTAGCGATGATCGTTGCCGGTACGGTAACGAAAAAAGATGGCGCCGCTCATTAAGCGCATCTACGAAGAGATGGCAGAACCAAAAATACGTCATCGCGATGGGTAACTGCGCGGTCAGCGGCGGTCCTTTGCCGGCGGCTGTTCGATGGTCAGCGGCGTGAAGGAATTTTTGCCGGTCGACGTATTTCTGCCTGGCTGCCCACCACGCCCAGAGGCGCTCTTTGATGCCTGCCTGAAGCTGAAGGATCGTGTCAACGATCAACGATCGTTGAGAGAGAGAGGTGAAGGCTGTGCTCAAAGAACAGATCATGAATGTGATCCCTGCGCTTAAAGAGGAGGAAGATCCTCGCGTCACAGCGTTCACTGTGGAACGCGACGATTTTTAGTGCAGGCGATCATGGATCTTTATGCCAATAAATGCGGCTATGATGCGCTGTTGGATCTCTGCGCTGTGGAATATCCAGAGGATATGGATCGGTGTGTACAACCCTGATGAACTTCGAGGGACATGGATATGATCCGCGTTTCTGTGCACATTCCGAAGGACGATCTTTGCTGCCATCTCTGGATGGCGTGTTCAAAGAGCGGCCTATGTGCTGGGCTTGCAGAAAACTATGACTCATGGGCGTCGACTACAAGGGCCATCCGGACCTGCGCCGTATCTTCCTGGCAGATGACTTTTGTCGGTCATCCACTGCGCAAGGATTACGAGAACCACGTGAGAAAGTAAGGGAGGGAAAACGATGAGTATCTATGAACCACAAAGGTCGTTATGCGAACTCTGAGCACAGGCGATCCGTGAACTGATGCAAAAGCAGCAGGAAATGCAGAGATCTTCTGCAGACAGACAAAGACCCATCCAGACTATATCATGAATATGGGCCTCATCCTTCGACCCACGGGGTTTTCCATTGCTAAACTCACGATGAACGGCGAAAAAGTCGTCGGCACTGCGAAAACGTTTGCGGTTATCTCCATCGCGGCATTGAAAAGCTGTCCGAAGATCGTACCTGGGCACAGGTTGGTGCCATACGCCGACCGTCTCGACTACCACCTCTCCTGCATCCTCAATGAATGGGGCTTTGCATGGCAGTTGAACAGCTCGGGTGTCGAAGTACCGGAACGCGGTGAATATGTGCGCGTCATCATCGGTGAATTGCAGCGTATCGCGCACCATCTCGTTTATCTCGCCTGCATGGCGCTCGACTTCAACGGCTACACCGTCTGGATGTACATGTTCCGCGAACGCGAAAAAAGTCTTCGACCTGCTCCGAAGCTTTACAGCGGCAGCCGCATGAACAACCATGCTTTCCGCATCGGCGGGGCACCAACACCACTGCCAGAGGGCTTCAAAGAAAAGCCTCACAAATGGCTGGATGAATTCCCGGATGTCCTCAAAGATTTCCAGAACGTCTTAAACGGCAACGAAATCTTCCTTGCCCGTACCAAAAACGTCGGCGTCATCGATGCAGAAATGTGCAAAAACTACGGCGTCTACGGCGCCAACCTGCGCGCAGCCGGTGTCAAGATCGACCTGCGCGGGACAAGCCTTACAGCGTCTACGACCGTTTCGATTTCGAAGTGCCAACTGGTGAGACCGGCGACTGCTACGACCGCTACATGCTGCGCTATTGGAAATGGCAGAATCTGCCAAGATCATCCGCCAGGCTCTGGAGCAAATGCCAGACGAAGGTCCAACCATGGGCAGGTGCCAAAAGATGATCAAAGTCGCCGGCAGTGTCTTATGCACAGCTCGAAGGCGGCATGGGCTGGCCTCGTTCTACGTCGTCAGTGATTGCTGCACCAAGCCATACCGCGTGCGGCATCCATGCGCCAAGCATGATGAGCGTGTTCGCTCTGCAGGACATCGTCGGCGTTGAAGACATGTTCATGCAGGATACGTCCGCACCCTGGCATCGGTCGATATCGTACTCTCGGGTAAGTGGACCGTTAAAGGGGTAGTTATTCGTGCTTAATAATCTGTTTATCAACATAGGCAACTCTGGATCGTCGACATCACCATGCGCCTTGGCGGTTCCCAGGCCCTCGACGCCTCTGGATCGAGCGCATCGTGCGCAGCCGTCGTCGTCCTCGTCTTTTGTTGTGCAACGTTATCATTTGGTTTATCTGGAACGTAAGATCTCCGGCTTTATCCAGGAGCGTCTCAGGCCAAACCGTAAAGCCGTTCGGTATCTTCCAGCTTTCATGGATATCCTTAGCTCGTCAGTAAGAACACCGTCACCCCCCGGATCGTGCCGATAAGTTTCACCAATACACAACCTCGTACCGATCGTCGTCTTCATCCCAAACCATGATGGTCTTTGCCGTCATGCCGCTTGGTGAAGGCATGACCGTTTACGATTCGCCTGTCAGTCTCATCTATTATTTCGCAGTCAGCGCCTTTTACCGACCACGCTGATCCTGCTCGCTTTCCGGCTGGGCTGCCAACAACAAATACAACCTCATGGGTGGTATGCGTGCTGCAGCGCAGATGGTCGCTTACGAAATCCGCTGCTCTTTTCTCTGCTCGGGATCGTCATGCCCTCACCGGCAGCCTTAACTCCTCAACGATATCGTCTATGACCAGATCGAACATGGCTGGTTCATCTTCCGTCAAGCCGCTCGCTTTCATCACATCTTCAAGATCGCGGCGACCACCGAGATCAACCGCTCCCCATTCGACCTGGCAGAAGGTGAACAGGGCTCATCGCCGGTTATCAGACCGAGTACAGCGGTATGCGTTTCGCATTCATGTACCTCGGTGAATACGTCGCCATGCTCGCCATGTGCTGGCTGGCTGCCGTGCTCTTCCTCGGCGGCTGGCGGGACCAATCACTCCCAGGCTGGCTCTGGCTCTTCATTAAGACGTATGTTTTTGTTCTCTTAAACATGTGGGTACGCTGGACCTATCCACGTATCGCATTGACCACATGTTCAAACTGAACTGGAAGGTTTTGATCCCGCTGGCTGTCTCTAACCTTGCGATCACCGGCAGCGTCCTCAAAGCACCTGCAGTTCATGGCATAGGAGGTCGATGTATGTACGGAATAGGGTTATTGAAAGGCCTCGGCGTTACCGGTAAGCACTGGTTCAAGCGAGAAATCACCAGAACAGTATCCGGAACAGCGTCAGACCTCCCACCCGCCAGCCAGGGCTTCTTTGACTACGACGTCACCAAGTGCATCGCTTGCGGGTTGTGTGAACGGGCATGCCCAAACCATGTCATCACCGTAGAATCGGAAAAAAGAACGAAAGAAGGCAAGAAAGTTGTCACCGCATACAAAATGCAGGTCGAATACTGCCTCTTCTGCGGCATGTGCATTGAGTCCTGCCAACCAAGGCGCTCAAAAACGCCAACAACTTCGAGATCGCCTGCTACAGCTACGAAAACACAGAATACGATTTCTGCAGTGGCATTCCACAGGCGATGAATGAAAAATTCAACAAGATCCAGGCCGATTACTGGAACAAAAACGTCGGAAGGCAACCAATGGGCATGCCGGAACCGGTCAAACCACCAAAAGCCAGCGCCAAAACCTGCCGCAAAACCAGCTGCAAAGCCACCAGCAGATGCTCAGGCCAAAGCGCCAGCTGCGGAAAACCAGCGGAAGCAAGCCGCTCCTGCCGCTGAAAAGCCAGCAGAAGCCGCCAAACCTGCAGCGCCTCAGGCTGAAAAACCAGTAGAAGCGCCAGCTCCTGCAGCCGCTGAAGAAGGAAGGGCAGCTGAATGATCTCGCCAGTACTTTTTTATCTGACGGCCTTCGTCGTCATCTTCCGGGGCGCTCATGATGGTTGCTCATAAAAACATCCTTTACAGTGCCTTGTCCATGGTGCTGTGCTTCATCGGCGTAGCCGGTGTTTATCGCAACACTGCAGCTTTCGTTCTTTGCCGTCGTCCAGATCATGGTCTATGTCGGCGCGATCACCATTCTCACCGTGTTCGCCATCATGCTGACCCGCCATGCCAATCAGGAAAAACTTCGACGGCACCAACCGTTCTCCGGTAATGCAGTCGGCGCCGGCATCGTCGCCGTACTCGTCGCTGTTGTGATGGCCATCGTCATTCGCACGATCGGCCTCATCCTCCACAGACTCTGCCGGAGGACTGGATCCAGCAGATCGGCGTCGAACTTTTTCGGCACCTATGTGCTGCCAGTTGAACTTCGTTGCACTGCTTTTTGCTCGTCGGCCATGATCGGCGCGATCGTGATCGGGAAGGAGGATGATGGCCGATGATCGGACTCACACATTATCTGTTATTGGGCGCGTTCCTCTTTGCCATCGGCCTCTTCAACGCTCTTTCGAAGCGCAACGTTATCGCAGTGCTTATGGGTGTTGAACTGATGCTGAACGCAGTCAATATGAACCTCTTGGCGTTTAACCGCTTCGTCGGGATCAATGGCGTCGATGGGTATGTTTTGCTTTGATCGTCTATGTTGTTGCGGCAACAGAAGTTGCCGTTGGTCTGGCCCTCGTCATCAAGCATTACCGCGAAAGCGGCAACAGCGACGTCGCCAAGATCGACTGGCTGAAATGGTGGAAGGGGGGTATAAACTATGATACAGTATGCTTGGCTATTGCCATTATTGCCGCTCCTTGCTTTCGCCGTTACCGGCCTCTTTACTGGCCGCAGTAAAAATCTCACCGTTGGCATCGTCGTCGCCGTCTTTGCCGTCAACCTCATCATTGCCTCCGGCATTGGTCTGAAGTCCTCGGTGGCGCTGCAACCATGGACAATCCGATCGAATACGGCGTAGAATGGCTCATGCAATCGGAGATTTCTCCATCGAGCTCGGGTTCCTCATCGACCCACTGACCGCTATGATGCTCTTCGTCGTCATGGTCGTCGCCACACACTCGTCGCCATCTATTCCATCGGTTACATGCACGGAGATCCTGGAACACCACGCTTCTTCAGCTATCTGTCCCTGTTCGTGTTCTCCATGCTGCTCCTCGTTGTTGCCAACAACTATTTCTTCATCTTCTTCGGTTGGGAAATGGTTGGTCTGTGCTCCTACTTGCTCATCGGTTACTACTACGACACCGACAGCGCAGCGCGCGCCAGCCAGAAAGCGTTCCTTCAACCGACTCGCCGACTTCGGCTTCATGCTCGGTTTCTTCCTGATCTTCGCCACCTTTGGCACCTTCAATTTCACCACCGAGCTTTCCGAGCTCATCCCACAGTATGGTAACGAAGCCCTCGTTGCCCTCATGGGTATCCTCGTCTTCATCGGGCCGATCGGTAAATCCCGCGTTCCCACTGCACGTATGGCTGCCAGACGCCATGGAAGGTCCTACACCAGTCAGTGCGCTGATCCACGCAGCGACCATGGTCGCCGCCGGTGTTTATCTCCTGGCTCGTCAGTTTGCGCTCTTCTCCAGCGCCACCCTGACCATGGAAGTCATCGCCTTCATCGGTGGCTTTACTGCCATCTTTGCAGCCTGCATGGCGCTCGTCAACAACGACATCAAGCGCGTGCTCGCATTCTCTCCCATGAGCCAGCTTGGCTACATGGTCATGGCCGTCGGCCTTTGGCACCATCACCGCTGCAACCTTCCACCTCCCGGTACCCACGCTTTCTTCAAAGCGCTGCTCTTCCTCGGTGCAGGTTCTGTCATTCACTGTGTTGGTTCAACGACATGGCCCTCATGGGCGGACTGCGCAAATACATGCCAGTCACCACCTGGACCTTCATCATTGGTTCCCTCGCGCTGGCCGGGATCTTCCCATTCGCCGGCTTCTGGTCCAAGGATGAGATCATCACTACTGCCTTCACCAGTGGCCACTATGGCTACTTCGTCATCGCCGAGATCGTTGCGTTTATGACCGCGTTCTGCATGTTCCGTCTCATCTTCCGCACCTTCTTCGGTGAAAACCACACCCTCACGGCCACCTTCATGAATCTCCAAAGGTCATGACCGTGCCACTCATCATCCTTTCCGTATTTGCCATCTTCGCCGGTTTCGTTGGCGCGCCATTCATGCATAATGGCTACGCATCCTACGTCTTCTACGGCGAACCGCATCATCCGGAAGCCAACTTCTTCGTCATGCTCCTGTCCACCGTGCTGGCGCTCGCTGGTATCGGTCTTGCGTACCTCATGTACCACAAGAAGAGCATCGACCCAGCCAAGATCGCCAAATCCAGCGGTCCAATCTTATGGCATTCTCTCCAACCGATTCTACATCGATCAGATCTATCAGTGGATCTTCGACGTCATCGTCATGGGCTTCTCTTATGTCTGCCAAATGGTTCGATACCACATCATCGACGGTTTCCTCGATTGTGTCGCCAACGTCACCAAATGGGCTGGCGCCAAGCTGCGCAAGACTGAAACCGGTAACATGCAGACCTATGCAGTCGTCATGTTCTTTTTGCCGTCATTGTGATCGTGCTCTGGAAAGCCATGCCGATGTTAGAGGGATGTAATCGATGAATAGTCTAGGATTTTCTTTCGCTGATTACATTGATGCCGATCCTTCTGCGCCGTCGTCGTCCTCTTTATTCCAAACGAAAAGTCGACGTCATGAAGAAAAACGGTCATTGATCTCATCGGGAACCTTGGCTCACACTTTTCATGTTGCGCAGTACAATGTCAGCGAAGGCGGCATGCAGTTTGTCGAAAAACATCTCCTGCTCTGATTTCCTCGATCAACTACATCATGGCAGTGGATGGGATCAGCGCGCCGCTGATGCTCTTGACCAGTTTGATCATCTTTGCCGGGAGCTGCATCTCCTATGATATGAACACCCGGACCAAAGAGTTCTTTGTTTTCCTGATGATCCTGGTTTGCGGGGTGTATGGCGTATTCGCTTCGCAAAACCTCTTGTTCTACATCTTCTTCGAACTCGCCCTCGTTCCAATGTACACCCTCGTTGGTGTCTGGGGTTCCGTTCGTAAAGATTACGCCGCCATGAAGCTCGTGCTCTACCTGCTCATGGCTCCGTGTTCGTCCTCGTTGGGATCATTTCCATGTATCTCTACGGCGCGGGCGCAAACGGCCTCGGCCACCTCACCCCTCAACATGGATGAGCTCGCCACTGTAGCGTATGGCACCGACTTCCAGATCTTTGCTTATGCATTCCTCGCCTTTGGCTTTGGGTTCCTCGTTAAGATGTTCCCATTCCACACCTGGTTCCACTCGGTTACGCAGCAGCGCCTACCGCCGTTTCCATGCTCCATGCCGGCGTTATCGTCAAGCTTGGTGCGTGCGGTCTTATCCGCTGCGCTGTTAGCTTCTTCCCAGAAGGGGCACAGTTCTGGGCACCAGTCATCGGCCTGCTTTGCATGATCAATATCGTCTATGGTGCGTTTATCGCCATGGTACAGAAAGACATGAAGCTCTTCGTCGGTTATGCCTGCGTGAGCCACATGGGTTACATCCTTCTCGGTATCGACCCTCAACCTCATGAGCCTTTCCGGTGCAGTCAGCCAGATGGTCGCACACGGCCTTATGATGGGCCTCTTTCTTCAGCGTCATCGGCTACATTTACCACGAAGCTGGCACCCGCGACATCTCTGCTTTTTGGTGGTCTCGCCTGGCAGATGCCTAAAGCAGCCGTGCTCTTCAGCCTCGCTGCTCTCGCCTGCCTCGGCCTTCCTGGTATGTTCAACTTCGTCGCCGAATTCCCTCATCTTCATGGGGACCTTCACCAGCGACAAAGTCATCCTCGGCTTCATCAGCTACCAGTTCATGGCAGTCATCGCCATCAGTGGTATCGTCATCACCGCCACCTACTGCCTGCGCGCAGTCCGCATCGCCTTCATGGGCCCTCGCAATCCAAAGTGGGATCACCTGCACGACATCCACGGACCTATCTCGTAGGTCCTTGCGTGCTCGTCATCGCCCCCTCTTTGTATTCGGGATCTACCCCACGGCATCGGCGCTATGATCGAATCCGGCGTCGCACCTATTGCCCAGGCAATTGAATCCAGCGTGATTGGAGGGATCTTCTAATGCTGACCTTTCAAGCGATTACAATGGAATTGTTGGTATTCGGCCTTTGGATTGATCCTTCTTCTGGCTAAACTCATCGCCAAAAAGGGGCAGCCCTTCCATATGGATGGATCCCTGTGCCGGCCTCGTCGTCATCGGCGTCGTCGGCATCATCTATCCGCCGGAAGTCGGCATCGTATTCAATGGCATGTACTATACCGATAGTTACAGCCTCTTCTTCAAAGAACTGATCCTCGTCTGCGCCGTGCTCATCTCCCTCTGCTCCACCGATTATGTGAAGCGCAAAGGCTACAGCGAAGCAGAATATTGCACATCCTTCTCGTTTCGCCACCCTCGGGATGATGGTCTTCACCGCAGCCGGTGATCTCATCACCTTGTACGTCGGCCTCGAGCTGATGACCATGAGCTTCATCGTGCTCATCGGTATCGTTCGACGCAATGCACTTTCTTCTGAAGCAGCGATCAAATACCTCGTGCTCTCGGGCTCCAGCTCCGCAGTCATGCTCTATGGTATTTCCCTGATCTACGGCTTCATGGGCACCACCGTGCTCCTGAAATGTCCATGAACATCTACGCCTTCTCCCACACTGCATTCATGGTCGTCGGCGTTCTGTTCTTCCTCGCCGGGTTTGCTTATAAACTCAGCGCTGTCCCATTCCATATGTGGGCGCCAGACATTTATCAGGGCGCACCAACGCCAGTTGCCGGCTTCCTCGCCGTCGGTGCGAAAGTCGCCACCCTTGGCGTGCTCTGCCGCCTGCTCTTCAACTACTTCAACTACTACGGCGATTCCTGGCTTGATGTGATCCGCTCTCGCGATGCTCTCCATCATCTTCGGGAACCTCGTCGCTATCCCACAGCGCGATATCAAGCGTATGCTCGCATACCTCCATCGCGCAGGTCGGTTATCTGCTCCTCGCCGTCGCAGCAGCGAACACCCTCGGCATCGTCGCCATCTGCTTCTACGTAGCAGCCTACGCCTTTGCCAACATCGGTGCCTTCATCGCAGCCTCCAACGTCGAGATCGCCAGCGGAACCACCGACATGAAGAAATACGTTGGTATGAGCAAGCGCTCCCCACTCATCGCTGCAGGGCTCTTCATCTTCATGATCTCCCTCGGCGGTCTGCCACCTACCGGTGGGTTCATTGGGAAGTTCATCATCTTCACATCTACTATTCAGAGCGGCTACCTGATCCTTTCCATCATCGCTCTCTTGTTCAGCATGGTCTCCGTTTACTACTATCTGCGCCTCGTCCGCGAATGCTATTTCGCGCCGGTGCCAGAAGATGCGGACATGACCAAGATCAAGACCCCGATCGGAATCAAGATCGCCCTCGCCGTCTGCATGATCATGAGCATCGCCATGGGGCTGTTCTTCGATCCGATGATCGAAGCCGGCACCAACGCCCTCAGCACCCTGCTGCTCTTCTAAGATGTGTACCAGGCACGTCCGTCTGTCAGGATGGACGTGCTTTTATGCGTGACAAGCGCTCATATTCGTGGCACAATAGAAGGAGATAAAACAAGGAAGTGAAACACAATGGTTCATTTTTTGCAGAACGATTGGGCAGAAGTGCTCGACGAAGAATTTGAGAAGCCCTACTACAAAGAGCTGCGGGAATTTCTCAAGCACGCTTATGCAAGCGAGCGTGTCTACCCACCAATGGAAGACATCTACAATGCCCTGCGCGTTACCCCGTATGCGTCCACAAAAGTTGTCATCCTTGGCCAGGATCCTTATCACGGACTAGGGCAGGCCCATGGACTCAGCTTTTTCCGTGCGTCCCGGTGTGCAGCCGCCGCCATCGCTTTTGAATATTTTCAAAGAAATGGAGAGCGACATCGGCTGCGCACGTCCAAACCCACGGCTGTCTCCTCGGCTGGGCTGAGCAGGGTGTGCTCCTCTTGAACACCACCCTCACCGTCGCCCAGGGGACGCCCAAAGAGCCACGCCGGCCACGGCTGGGAAACCCACCGACGCCATCATCGCCAAGCTTTCTGCACGCCAGACGCCCATGGTATTCATCCTCTGGGCGCGCACGCGCAAAGCAAAGTCGCTCTCATCGACACCCATCGCCACCATATCATCAAAAGCCCACACCCAAGCCCGCTTTCTGCCAGCCGCGGATTTTTCGGCAGCCGTCCATTTTCCCGTGCCAACGCCTATCTCATCCAGGACGGACTCGATCCCATCGACTGGTGCCGCTTGTAAAAAAAAGGACCACACCGAACAGCGTGGTCCTTTTTTCGTGCCGTGCAATATATTTATTTTTTGTGAATGAAGGGACTTGTTCATGCGAATATTTAATGGTGAAATGTTCAGAATATTACTTGACGGCGTGACAGCGTACTGATATAATTGATGATAATTGAACGAATAAACAAATGCTATGAAATGCGTGCGCGTCATACGGCCGATCGGAGCAAAAACAGCAGAGGAGGATCGCGTAAAGGAGAGCCGTTCCGAACGACCATTTGCAATAAAGGACCATCGATAAGGAGGGTAATTATGAACCGCCAATCAAAAAGAACAGACGACGCAGCCGTAGAGCGCTGAGCATCCTTATGGTGTTCGCAATGCTCTTTTACACTGACCCCGGCAGCTGGATTTGCTGCGGAAAACACAGCGTCGTCAGGGGCTGGCTACACAGACGTAGCTCAGGATGCCTGGTATAAGGATGCAGTTGATTATGTCACCGATAACGGTCTGCTCGTTGGCGTTGCCGATGACCAGTTCGGACCGGAACAAAATGTAACACGTGCTATGGTCGTCACTGTTATGTGGCGTCAGAGCGGCGCACCAGCCAGTGACGGCGAGTCCGCTTTCACCGACGTGCCAGACGGTGAATGGTACACAGCAGCTGTCGCTTGGGGCGCGGACAATGGCATGGTCGCTGGTATGAGTGACACGACATTTGAACCTAACACCCCAGTCACCCGTGAACAGCTCGTCGCTTTTATGCAGCGTTTCGCGCAGAAGAACGGCGAAGATACGTCCGTTGGTGATGGCAGCGTGCTCAATGCATACACCGATGCAGATGCCGTCTCTGATTGGGCAGAAAATGCCATGATCTGGGCGCTTGAAAACGGCGTCATCAGCGGCATGACCGATACCACCATCGCACCACAGGGCAACGCCACCCGCGCACAATATGCAGCCATTCTGCAGCGCACCGGCGCGACCATCTCTGATGAGATCGATCTCAGCGGCTATGACAAGCTGAGCTACTACCACAATGGCGAGATCATCACCGTTGACGAAAACGTCGGCGAAGATGAAAACGGCGATCCGATCTATGCGAAAGCCGTCCTCGCTGGCGATGGCACCATCATTGCCGTGGCTTACACCGATGAAGAAGTGGCAGAACTCACCGAAGCCCTTGCAGGCCTCGAATATGAAGACGTCGACCTGAACGGCGAAACCATGATCCCAGCGTTCGTGGATGCACACGGCCATATTGATATGACCGACCAGTTCGCGGATGCTTCTCCATCCTCTGGCGTTACCAGCCTGGAAGCCCTCGTTGAGATCGGCAAGCAGGATTTTGACGCCTGGGTCAACGATCATACCTATGATGCAGACTATGGTCCAAATGAACCTGGTGGCAAATTCTGGTTTGTCACTAACGGCTTTGATAACACTGTATTTAAAGATGGTTGGGAAGAAATGGGTCTCGCTCCATATGCGATGCCTACCAGGGAAGTCCTCGACCAGATCTCGACTGAATATCCGATCGCCTATATCCATGCCAGCAGCCATCTCGGGGTTGTCAATAGCCTTGGAATGGAACTCTATGAACAGGCCATCGCAGCCAACGAACAGCTGGCAGCCTATGCAAATCCGGCAACAAACTGGGATGTTGACGAAAAATGGCGAATATACTGGCGTCGTCCGCGAAGGCGGTTTCTATGCGCTGGCTCAGATAGGAGCACTCGGGAACCTACGACCAACAGAACAGCAAGTTCTTCCGGCGTGCTTGAAAACGCCATGGATGTCTACGCCAGCTATGGCATCGCTACCGCTGTCGCTGGTGGTGGCGGCGGTGACAAGTCCGCAGTGATGGACGGTATCTCTGAAGATGAACGCATCATCGATATCATCAGCCTGATGAGTTACGATGCGAGCAGCACCCTCGATGGCGGACAGGCCTCTGCTGACCACGATTATGACGCCATCGGCCTCAAGTATGGCGCAGTAAAACTCTTCGGCGATGGTTCTCCACAGGGTAAGACCGCATGGTTCGCGAAAAGATGACAGTGACACTGTTTCCGGCGGCGGTTACTATCGTGACGCCAACGAAACACCTCCTTGCCAATACCGACGACAGCAACGCATGGTGGTGGGGTGAAGCAGAAGGAAAACGCACCGACGATGCAGCCTTGACTGAACAGTTCACCAGCCTTGTCAGCCGTGGTATTTCTTTCCATGTTCACGCCAACGGTACTGGCGCGATCCAGCAGTTCCTTTGACTGCTACAGCCAGGCACTCGTCAACAATGGTGTGGATCTGAACGATGAAGCAGCAGTTGCAGCGATGGCCGATAAGATCCGTCCAGTCATCATCCATGGACAGACCGCTACGGCTGCTCAGGTGCAGCAGGCAGCCGATCTGGGTGTTACCCTCTCGTTCTTTACCGACCATGTTTACTACTATGGCGACTATCACCTCTATTCCACCCTCGGTCCTGACCGTGGGCAGGTCATCAGCCCAATGGCAACCGCCCTTTCTGATGGCGCGAATGTGACCATGCATCAGATTCCCCGGTTGCTCCTCCGAACATGCTCTTCTCCGTCTACAACGCAGCGACCCGCATCACCCGCGACGGTCAGCCGATCGGCCGCGGCTCTGCAGATGGTTCCAGTGATGGCGACAGCCGCATCACCGATTGGAGCAACAAATCTCATGATACCCGCGACGAACGTGTGAGCGCTTACGAAGCGCTGAAATGCGTCACCATCAATAGCGCATGGCAGCACTACGAAGAAGAAGACAAGGGCTCCATCAGCGTTGGCAAACAGGCTGACTTTGCAATCCTCAATGTCAACCCATTGACCGATGAATTTCTTGGCCTTGATCCTGAAGATGCTCAGTTTGGCGAGTTCGTAGAACAGACCATCAACGACGACGAAGTCGTTTACGATCGTTAATCCTTTCTGTCAGAATAGCACAAGCCCCGGAACGAATTTTCGTTCCGGGGCTTGTCGTTTTACAGGCGTGCTTCCATCCAGATGAGGATATCCGCTGTTACCTGTTCGCGGTTTGTCTCGTTGAGCAGCTCGTGACGCGCGCCAGGGTAGAGGATCATCGTTGCGTCACTGTAGCCGCGGGCTTCGTATTCCGCCAGCAAGCGGCGCGTTCCGCGACCGTATTCGCCGATCGGGTCCGCATTGCCAGAGAGGATGAGCACCGGCACGTCCGTGTCAAAGCGCAGCCAGACGGCGTTCGTCGTAATTTGTGAGCATGCCGCCGAGCATGTCGCTGTAGGCCTGCGCTGTGAAGTTATCTGCGTTCAGCGGGTCCGTCGCGAAAGCGTCGGCGTTTTCTGGCACACGACTGAGCCAGTCAAAACTCGTGCGGTGCGGATGGCAGCGCAGATTGTTCGAGCCGAGGATCAGCTTATAGAGCACATCGCTTTTGTGCCGCGCGCCCTTGTGGCGCGCAACTGTACCTGTGAGCGTGGGCAAAGCGCACAAGCCCCTTCGCCTGACGGCCGCTGCCCATGAGGATGACGCCGGATAATTTTGGCAGCGAAAAGCGATGCAGCAGCTGCCGCGTAAGGAAAGAGCCCATGCTGTGGCCCATGAGAAAAAGCGGCGCTTTGGGATGGGCAGCGTGAGCCAGCGTGAGCATCTGCAGACAGTCGCGGATGACAAGCCATTGCCGCCGCAGTCCGCGAAGTGGCCGTGCAGATTTTCCGGATGAACACTGCGTCCGTGCCCGAGATGATCTGTGCGTAGACAGCAAATCCCTGCGCGTTCAACGCCGCCTTAAATTCCGCATAGCGGGCGCTGTGCTCAGCATCCCGTGAAAAAAGCACCAGCACCGCGCGCGGCGTCCCTTCCGGCAGCCAGGCGTGATAATGAATCTCCGTGCAGCGGTCAGCTGAGAGAAAAGTTTCTGTTGACATAGATGGTCGTCCTTTCGTGAACAGAGCGTGAGAAATCGTTGGTTGAGTAAACTGTACCACAAAATCCACCAGCCTGGCAACCAGCTGGAAACGCACACCATAAACAAAGCTTTATCGACTGCGGACAATTCGCTAAAAATGTCGGTAGCGCCAGCGCTGAAAAATGTTTTATAATGGAACCCATGACAAAATACTCTGAATTTTAACAAAGGGGCGATGACAATGAGTCAAGGTTTGAACACACCTGCAGAGGTTGTTGACATCCTCACGCAGAACAGCATCAACAAAGTGACCTATCCATTTTATGAAAACCCTGCTATTGGGCATCATGGCCGGGCTGATGATCTCCTTCGGGGCAGATGCTGCGCTCATCGCAGGCCACGCCATCGACAACATGAGCGTTGGTCGCGTCGTCAGCGGCGCCATCTTCCCAGTCGGGCTGATCTCCATCGTGCTTACCGGTTCCGAGCTCTTGACCGGCAGCTGTCTCAACGTGCTCGGCATTTCCAACTGGCAAGATCGGTTTCGGCGGCGTCGCCAAGAATCTCGTCTATGTTGCCATCGCCAATGCCATCGGCGCTGTGCTCTTGGCAGTCACCGTCTACGCCATGAACCAGCTCGATCTTTCCAGCGCGCGCGCATGGGTGCTTACGCCATCAAAACCGCCGTCGGCAAGGTCGGCCTGGTTTGGGCCAGCGCTCATAGCGGCATCTGGTGCAACTTCCTCGTCTGTCTCGCCGTCTTCCTCGCCGCCACCGCTAAGGACACCGTCGGCAAAGTCGCCGGCATCTTTTTCCCGATCTGGGTCTTCGTCGCCTGTGGCTTCGAGCATAGCGTCGCCAATATGTTCTGCCACTCGGTTTCCTTGCCAAGGGCAATCCCCGACTATGCAGCCCGCTGCCACTGAGCTTTCGGCATCACCCAGGCGCAGATGGATGGGCTGGATATGCCAAGCATCCTCGTGGATAATCTCTCCCCGTCACCATCGGCAACATCATCGGCGGCAGCATCATGCTCGCTGGTTTCTACTATCTCGCGCTGAAGAAATATACGCAATAACGCGCAACAGGCGCTCCGCTCAAAAATCGCGGGCACCGTTTTATTTTTGTGTCGTCTGTGCTATAATGACTGTACGAGAAGGAGGTGCGCTATGACGCTGGAAAACGAATTGCACATCACTGATTCGCAGGAACTGGCGCGTGCAGAGGAGAACGCATCAGCAAGCAGAAAGCGCTGGCGCTTTTGAAAGCGGTGCGCTGGATCAAATGGCGCCAGGAACGTTCGCTGCGCTGGCGCAGATCCATCGTGCGCTGTTTGTGGATATTTACGATTTCGCGGGGGATTTGCGCACAGTGAATATCGCAAAGGCCATTTCGTTTTGCATCGGCGCTTTATCTCGAAGCGGCTGTGGCGGGATCGAGCGCATGCCGCAGAATAATTTTGACGAGATCGTCGCAAAATATGTGGAAATGAACGTGGCGCATCCGTTCCGCGAAGGCAACGGTCGCAGTATGCGCATTTGGCTGGATCAGATGCTCAAAGCGGCGCTGGGCAGGTTGTGGATTGGTCGCTGGTGGATAAGGAGGATTATCTTCTGGCGATGGAGCGCAGTCCGGTGCGGGACACGGAGATCAAGACGCTCACTTGGCGCAGCGCTCACAGATCGCGGCGGACCGGACCGCGCTGTTTATGAGGGCATCGATCGCAGCTATGAATACGAAAGGCTACAGCGCCTATCGCACCGAGACGCTGTAGTGGGTCACGCTTGACAGTACGCTGGGATATCGTATAGTGAGCATAGAAAAGAGCGCTGCCGATAAGCGGTTTGCTCAGTTTTAGTTCAATTACTAATTATTAGAAACCGTCACTTTGCCGAGTGGCGGTTTCGCTTTTATCTCATGGGGACTAGCTGCGCGTCGCAATATTGGTGACTGTCAACGAGAATGCACGCGAAAAGAAACGCAGGCCACTCTGCTCGCATGAGCGCAGAGTGGCCTGTGATTTTATTTTGGCTGGCCGTTTTCGTCGATGCCATCGGTGAAGCCGTCGTCTTCTGCGAAGGCGTAGTTGTCATCGAGGGGCGGTGTCCTGTTCGCGGCTGGCACGAGATCGAAAACGAGGGACGCTTTTGTGGCGATCGGCGTGGCGCATACCGATGTAGCCGAGGATGCTGAAGGTGGCAGCGCCGATGAAATTGACGAAGAGATCGCCCATGGTGTCGTTAAGCCAATGTCGAGATAGCCGGGGACGGTGTAGGTGGCGCCGTCGGCGGTGTGGATGATGGTTTCAGTGATGTCTGGAATGTGGATGACTTTCTGGCTGTGGTTCGGATCAAAATAGACGGAATTGATACTGCTGATCAGAGAATCCTTCTGCATGTCCATGAGCAGAAAATGATCGGCGCTCCATTCAAAAATTCCCAGATGACGCCGACGGTCATCGAGAAGCAGAAAGGCGACCATGACGAAATAGAATGGTGACAGATGAAAATGGCGGCTTTGCGGTTCAAAAGATCGATCATCGAGAAGCCGACGTCTGCTGCGAGAAATCCGTTCAGGGTGTGGAGGATGGTGTCCCATTGCGGGATGGCGGCGTAAAATGGTTGAGGCTCGCCGAGGATTTCTGCAGAAAAGATGAAGAGATAGATGGTTCCTTCAAAGCGGCGGAATGTGGGGATCTTGAAGCCCTGCTCGAGCAGCGAGGGCACGAAAAAGCCCCAGCGAGAGCAGGCAGATGAAGGCGCCGTTGTAGTTGCCGTTCATGATGGCGCGCACGAGGGCAACGATGACGAGCACGCGCAGCACGGTGTAGAGAGAAAAACGCGGCGATTCTCACGAATGTTTTCGTGGATGTTGCGGTTAAAATTTCTGATCAGTTTGA
>VOFG01004691.1_pt1 | contig 17558 bp, 22 predicted proteins | sample 5384171 | NCBI WGS metagenome assembly VOFG01 (sample SAMN12384726, study PRJNA508395) | human gut metagenome | isolation source: healthy gut F | host: Homo sapiens
AACATCTGCTCCATGATGAGCGAGCTGGGCCGTGAGACCGTTTCTGCCTATGCAGCAGCCAAGGGCGGCCTGAAGATGCTGACCAAGAACATCGCTTCCGAGTACGGCGAGTACAACATCCAGTGCAACGGCATCGGACCCGGCTACATCGCCACCCCGCAGACCGCACCCCTGCGCGAGATCCAGCCCGGACGGCAGCCGTCACCCCTTCGACCAGTTCATCGTTGCCAAGACCCCCTGCAGGCCGCTGGGGCGAGGCCGAGGATCTGGGCGGACCTGCTGTGTTCCTGGCATCTGAGGCCTCTGACTTTGTCAACGGCCTGATCCTGTATGTGGATGGCGGCATTCTGGCCTACATCGGCAAGCAGCCCCAGTAAGCGCTGAGGGCACTCCGCAGTTTTGACCGGGGACTGCCGCACAGCGTTGTGTGGCAGTCCCCTTTGTTTGTACGGGAAAGGATGTTATGCTATAATGGAAAAAGCACATCAGGATATCCCTTGGGTGCCCCATGCCGAAATTGCCCCTGAACCCTGCGGTCCCGGGGTGCAGCGCCGTGTGCTGGCGTACAGCAAGGACGCCATGTGTGTGGAAAACACCTTTGAGACCGGCGGCGTGGGTGCCATGCACTGCCACCCCCACACCCAGATCACCTATATCGTCTCCGGGCGGTACCGCTTTTTACCATCGGGGACGAGACCCGGAGGTAGGCCCTGGCGACACCCTGCTCAAGCAGAACGGCGTGATGCACGGCTGTGTCTGTCTGGAGGGCGGCGTGATGCTGGATTTCTTTACCCCCATGCGGGAGGACTTTGTATAATCCCTGCGCACCGCAGGAAAAAATAAGAAGGAGAACCATTGTTATGAAGATCGCACTTATCAACGAGAACAGTCAGGCCGCCAAGAACGGCATCATCGAAGCTGCCCTGAAAAGGTGGTGGAGCCCATGGGTCATGAGGTGGTCAACTACGGGATGTACGCCGCCGACGATGCTGCACAGCTGACCTATGTGCAGTGCGGCATTCTGGCTGCTATCCTGCTGAACAGCGGCGCTGCGGACTACGTTGTTACCGGCTGCGGCACTGGCGAGGGCGCTATGCTGGCACTGAACAGCTTCCCCCGGCGTCATCTGCGGCCATGTGGAGGACCCCGTGGATGCCTACACCTTCGCCCACGTCAACGACGGCAATGCCGTGGCCATGCCTTTCGCCAAGGGCTTCGGCTGGGGCGGTGAGTTGAACCTCGAGTACTGCTTTGAGAAGCTGTTCGGCTTCGGCCACGGTCAGGGCTACCCCAAGGAGCGCGTTGTGCCCGAGCAGCGCAACAAGAAGATCCTCGACGGCGTCCGCGCCGCCACTTTTAAGCCCCTCATCGAGTGCCTCAAGAGCATCGACCAGGAGCTGCTGAAGGGCGCCGTGGCAGGTGCAAAGTTCTCTGAGCTGTTCTTCGCCTCCTGCAAGGACGAGGAACTGGCCGCTTACGTCAAGACCCTGCTGTAAGCTGCGGAGGAGATCATGCAAGGACTGACCCTGTTCAACCTGAACCTCACCCACCTGCTGGATGCCTTTCTGGAAACGGCAGTGCCCATGATCGCCGGTCTTGCCGAGGTGGTGGGTCTGTTCATCATCATCACCAGTCTGGCCAAGGCCACCTTCTACTATGTCCGCGCCACCTTCTTCAACGACCACCGGGACTTCCACCATGAAATGAGCAGCGGCCTGACCACCGCGCTGGAATTTCTGATGTCGGCAGAGATCGCCAAGACCTTTTGCTGCAAAATCTGGAGTCGGTGGTGCCGCTGGCGGCTACTTTTGCGCTGCGCGCTTTGATGAGTATGCTGCTGCACTGGGAGATGGAGGGCGGCCACCGCCCGGCCAACGCCAAGGAAAAGGACAAGTCCGGCTCCCCGAAGGACGGCAAAACGGCTGACAGGCAAAACATTTGCCAAACTTTAGCAGGGCAAAGTTTTCCCGTATTGTGAAAAACGTAAAACCTTGAGATGAATACTTGACAGGTTTGCACAAAGAGACTATACTCGTGCCATCGAAAGCAAAGGCGCTGACGGAAGCAATTCCGCCAGCGCCTTTTGTGTTTTCGGGGATACTGCCGCACGGAGAGAATAGAGGGCTCCCTGTGCAAAAAACGACCGTAGGAGGTAGGAAAGTATGTTTAGCTCCGTCAACACCTGCTGGACGCTCGTAGGAGCGTTTCTAGTGTACTTCATGCAGGCCGGATTCGCCCTATGCGAAGCCGGCTTCACCCGAGCAAAGAACACCGGCAACATCCTGATGAAAAACATGATGGATTTCTGCATCGGCACGCCCTGTTACTGGCTCATCGGCTTCGGCCTGATGTTCGGCGGCACCGGCGCACTGATCGGCGGTTTCGATCCCTTCATTCAGGGCGATTACAGCCACTTGGGTCTGGATATCCCCCTGTGGGTGTACATCGTGTTCCAGACCGTGTTCTGCGCCACCTCCGCCACCATCGTCTCCGGCTCCATGGCCGAACGTACCAACTTCAAGGCCTACTGCGTGTACTCCGCCGCCATCTCGCTGGTGGTGTACCCCATCTGCGGCCATTGGATCTGGGGCGGCGGCTGGCTGCAGAGCATGGGATTCCACGATTTTGCAGGTTCCGCAGCCGTGCATAACGTGGGCGGCGTCATCGCCTTGCTGGGCGCATGGATGCTGGGCCCCCGTATTGGCAAGTACGATAAGGACGGCAACCCCACGCCATCCCCGGTCACAACCTGACCGCCGGTGCTCTGGGAGTGTTCATTCTCTGGTTCTGCTGGTTTGGCTTTAACGGCGGCTCTTCCCTGAGCCTGTCCACCGATGCCACCATGACCCTGACCGGTCTGGTCTGCTTCAACACCAACCTTGCCGCAGCCGTTGCTACCTGCGTGACCATGATCTTTACTTGGCTGCGCTACGGTAAGCCGGATGTCTCCATGACCCTGAACGGTTCTCTGGCAGGCCTTGTGGCCATTACCGCAGGCTGCGATACCGTCTCCCCCCTTCGGCGCTTTCTTCATCGGCTTTGTGGCCGGTATCCTTGTGGTGCTGAGCGTGGAATTCTTCGATAAGATCGCCAAGGTGGACGACCCCGTAGGTGCTGTTTCCGTCCACTTTGCAAACGGCGTCTGGGGCACCATTGCGGTGGGTCTGTTCTCCACCGGTGACAATACCGCCCATGCCGGTCTGTTCTACGGCGGCGGTCTGGCACAGCTGGGCACTCAGCTGCTGGGTCTGGTCTGCGTGGATGCCTACGTTGTCATCGTGATGTTCATCGTCTTCAAGATCATTGACAAGACCCTTGGCCTGCGTGTGCCCGCCGAGGTGGAGATCGACGGTCTGGACATCCACGAGCACGGTCTGGCTTCCGCTTATGCAGGCTTTGCCATCTCGGATGCAAACTCCGCTGCCATGACCCCCCAACGAGAACACTGATCTGGGCGAGGATGACGTTACCAAGGCGACCGCAAAGCAGATGGATGCTGCCGTGCCGGTGGTGCGCGAGCCTGTGATCCACGATGGTGTCTATGACACCGGTATGCATAAGGTGTCCATCATTGCAAAGCTGGCAAAGTTCGACCAGCTCAAGACTGCTCTGAATGATCTGGGTGTCACCGGCATGACTGTGACGCAGGTCATGGGCTGCGGCATCCAGAAGGGTACCCCGGAAAAGTACCGCGGCGTGCCGGTGGATACTACCCTGCTGCCTAAGATCAAGGTGGAAGTCATCGTCTCCCGCATCAGCGTGGACGCTGTGGTGGAAGCTGCCAAGAAGGCATTGTACACCGGCCATATCGGTGACGGCAAGATCTTTGTCTACAACGTGACCCGCGTGGTCAAGATCCGCACCGGCGAGGAAGATTACGCCGCGCTGCAGGACGTGGAGTAACCCTCCACAAAATTCTCCGCTGTTCCCGCTGCGGCGGCAGCCCGGCTGCTCCGACACAGTCCCCGCCGCCCGGCGTGACAGATAGATCGTTCTCCTTTTTCCTTTTCCTTTTTTGTTCGATTCAACAGTAAGTCAAAAGCCCCGCTCCTGCGCACAAGGGAGCGGGGCTTTTGTTATGAAAAAAGTGCCCCGGAAACGCCGACAGGCGTTTCCGGGGCACTTATCATTTATACCTTACAGGCTGCGGGTGCGGATCTCGGTGGTGACCTTGGCGATGAAGTCCTCAAGGCTCATCTCGGTGGTCTCGCCCTTGCGATCGCGCACGGAGATGTTGCCGGCCTCGGCTTCCTTGGCGCCCAGCACCAGCATATAGGGCACGCGGTCCACCTGCTGTGCGGCACGGATCTTGTAGCCGATCTTCTGGTTGTCGTCGTCCAGCACAACGCGGACACCGGCATCTGCCAGCTTCTCGGTCACGTCCTGTGCGTACTCCAGCGTCTTTTCGGACACGGGCAGCACCTTGACCTGCGTGGGGAGCCAGCCAGGTGGGGAACTTGCCCTTGGTCTCCTCGATCAGGTAGGCCATGAAGCGGTCCAGAGAGCCCAGAATTGCGCGGTGCAGCACCACAGGGGTCTTTTTTTCGGAGCCGTCCTTGTCCACATAGGTCAGGTGGAACTTTGCGGGCAGGCAGAAGTCCAGCTGGCAGGTGGACAGGGTGTACTCGGCACCCACGGCGGGCTTCACGTTCACGTCCAGCTTCGGGCCGTAGAAGGCGGCCTCGCCGATCTCTTCGGTGAAGTGGATGCCCAGCTCGGTCAGCACCTCGCGCAGAGCGCTCTCGGCGTGGTTCCACATGGCATCGTCATCGTGGTACTTTTTCTTGTCGGCGGGGTCGCGCAGGCTCAGCACGCAGCGGTAATCGGTGATGTTGAAGTCCTTGTACACCTCAAAGATCAGGTCGCACACGTTTGCGACCTCGCTCTTGATCTGCTCCGGGGTGCAGAACAGGTGGGCGTCGTTCTGGCAGAAGTGACGGCCGCGCTCGATGCCCTTCAGGGTGCCGGAGGACTCGTAGCGGAAGTCGTGAGCGATCTCGCCGATGCGCATGGGCAGGTCACGGTAGGAGTGGGGACGGTTTGCGTAGATCATCATGTGATGGGGGCAGTTCATCGGGCGCAGCACATAGCTTTCACCCTCCATCTCCATGGCGGGGAACATATTCTCACGGTAGTGATCCCAGTGACCGGAGGTCTTGTACAGGTTCACGGTGCCCACGCAGGGGGTCATCACGTGCAGGTAGCCGCGTTTGCGCTCCTTCTCCTTGATATAGTTCTCCAGCTCCTGCCAGACAGTGTAGCCTGCGGGCAGGAACATGGGCAGGCCGCGGCCCACCAGATCATCGGTCATGAACAGGCCCATCTCCTTGCCGATCTTGCGGTGATCGCGCTCGCGGGCCTCCTGCTGCTCCTTCTCCCATGCGTCCAGCTCTTCCTGATTGCGGAAAGCCACACCGTTGATACGGGTCAGCATCTTGTTTTCCTTGTCGTTCTTCCAGTATGCGCCGGACTGCTGGGTGATCTTGAAAGCCTTCAGTGCCTTAGTGTAGGTCAGGTGGGGTCCGATGCACATATCCACATACTCGCCCTGCTGGAAGAAGCTGAACTCGGTCTCGTCAGCCAGATCTGCCATGTGCTCGACCTTGTAGTGCTCCTGACGCTCCTCCATCAGCTTCTCAGCCTCGGCGCGGGGCAGGATGAAGGGCTTGATGGGCAGGTTCTCCTTGACGATCTTGCGCATCTCTTTTTCGATGTTGGCCAGATCCTCGTCGCTCAGCTTCTGGTCGCCCAGATCGACATCGTAGTAGAAGCCGTTCTCGGTGGCAGGACCGAAGGCAAAATCAGCCTGCGGATACAGGCGCTTGATGGCCTGTGCCATAACGTGAGCAGCGGTGTGACGGATAACGTGCAGCTCCTGATCCTGCGGGCACTCGTCCACATGACCGTCCTTGTAGATGATCTTCATAGTAGATTCTCCTTTGACAATGCGGTGTTGAACAAAAATAAAAGCGCTTCACCCCGTAAAACTCACGGGATGAAGCGCCGATATATGTCTGCGTTCCACGGTTCCACCCGAATTGCGCGCTCCCCGGCGGGGAAACGCGCCCCTCGCAGTGCTGTAACGGGCACGCCCGGCAGAGGTTCGCCTCTGCACTCTGCGGTGGTAGAAGCCGGGGTCATGGCAGGCTGCTTGCAGCACCCGAAAACCCGGGGCAGCCCTCTCTGCGGCATGAAAAGCGGGGCTTCAGTTTGTCCGCATCAATGTTTTGGACAGGATGAAACTACGCTGATTGTAGCACGCCGGAACAAAAAAATCAAGGGATAGCGGCAGAAATGTATAAAATCGTTCTCCCCTCTGCACCTTGCCACAGGCGGCGAAGCAGTGTATAATAGGCGCAGAACGATACAACGCCGGAACCCCGGCAGATACAGGAGGAATTGCAGATGAATAAACCGGTACTGGTCGTCATGGCAGCCGGCATGGGCAGCCGCTACGGCGGACTGAAGCAGATGGATCCGGTGGGTCCCAACGGAGAATTTATCATCGACTACTCTCTCTACGACGCCCGTCGGGCGGGCTTTGAGACGGTGGTCTTTGTCATCAAGCACGAGATCGAGGACGCCTTCAAGGCAGCCATCGGCGACCGCGTGGCTAAAGCGATGAACGTGAAATACGCCTTCCAGCAGCTGGAAGAGCTGCCCGCTGGCTTTGCCGTCCCGGAGGGCCGTGTAAAGCCTTGGGGCACCTGCCATGCCGTGCTGGCTGCAAAGCCCCTCATTGACGGCCCCTTTGCGGTCATCAATGCAGACGACTACTACGGCCCGGAGGCGTTTCAGGTGATGTACGATTACCTGTCCACCCACGCCGATGATGAGTTCTACCGCTACTGCATGGTCAGCTATCTGCTGAAAAACACCCTGTCCGAGAACGGCAGCGTGGCACGCGGCGTGTGCATCAAAAACGAGGACGGCACCCTGCAAAGCGTGACCGAGCGCACCCGCATCGAGCCCTGCGATAGCGGCGCACACTACACCGAAGATGGCGGTGAGAGCTGGGTGGATCTGCCCGGCGACACCCCCGTGAGTATGAACCTGTGGGGCTTCGGCAAGAGCTTTCTGGACGAGGCCGAGCAGCGCTTTGCGGGCTGGCTGACCGAGAACCTGCCGGTGAACCCCTGAAGTGCGAGTATTTCCTGCCGCTGGTGGTGACCGAGCTGATCGAGGAGAACAAGGCAAAAATTCAGGTGCTGCGCAGCACCGGATAAGTGGTTCGGCGTCACCTACCGGGAGGATAAGCCTTTGGTGGTGGAGGCCATTGCCCGCAAGACCGCCGAGGGCCAGTACCCCCGAGAAGCTGTGGGAGTGAGTGCCCGCAATAGCGGAAAATTATTTTAACCAGAACAAAGTCGGACAGCCCGCAGGCTGCCCGACTTTGTGTTTTCATGGGGTGGAACGTATTTACAAAAACCGTTCCAGCTGGATGCGGTTATCCTCTTCAAAATCCTGCAGGCGCTGGGCAAGGCGCTTTGCGCCCGGGGCGGCGTTGGGGTAGTCTTTGCAGCTTTTCACGCAGTCCACCACCCCCATGCCGCTGCCCTGCGTGAGCATCTCGGCCAGATTGCGGGTAGATTTGTCCGTAAGGGTCTTGAGCCCAATGCCCATTTTCGTGTTCAGCTTTGCCATAGTGCTCTGCCCCCTGCGCGCTGCCGCCGCAGGCTTCGATGGCAGTGTGTGCTTCCTGATTCAGCTGGTGGTAGATGTTGCGCTGGCGCAGCAGCTCGGCCTTGAACTGCACATCGTTGGTCATGGGTAAGATCTGCTCCAAGGTGTTCTTGCCCATCTCGGTGTTCTGCACCACCGCTTCCAGCAGGTTCAGGTTATCGTTTTTCTGGTTTTCCATACAAAAAATCCCCCTTTGGCATCTATTATGTGCCCAAAGGGGGATTATATACGTTATTTCTCAGCAGATCTTATTGCCGCCGGAGATCTGGATGCCGCGCAGCCGCTCGTCACAGATGGCGTACAGACGCTGCCAGCAGTTGGCGGCGCTGTCCAGCTCGTCCAGCCCTGCCACTGCGACGCTCAGGGTAAAGGGCACCCGCTTCATCATCCCCATGGAGGTGACGCACTCGTGGGGCATTTCGGCGTAGATGTTCCGCATCTGCTGTGCCAGCTGCCCGCCGTCCAAGTCCAGACAACCCACCACAAAGGTGGTGCCGGTCAGGCGGCAGACGATCTGACTGCCCGGGATGTCGAAATACTTTTTCCACTGGTTTGCCACAAAGCAGATCAGCTGATCCATCACCGGCTGACCGTAGGTATCCCGCAGCTGTGCGCCGTGATCCAGCGATATCAGCGCCACAGCGGCCTTGCGTCCCTGCTCTGCCCAGCGGTCCAGCTCGGTGGCGATCACGGTCTCAGATAGCGGCGGTTGTCACGCCGGAAAGAAAATCGTGGTTCAGGTCCTCGCGGCACAGCTCCCGCTCGCGGGCGCTCATGCGCTCCTCCGGCAGCAGGTTGCCTGCCAGCAGGGGCAGACATGGTGATCTGCCACAGCTTGCCGTCTGCCCGCACCGTGCGGTGCAGCACGCAGCTTACCCGGCCGTTGCACAGGGCATAGCTCACCTGCAAGCCCTCGTCCTGCCAGCCGGTGTCCTGTGGTAGCTCGTCCAGCAATACCGTTTCAAACGCAGCCTGTGCGCCCTCGGCAAAGGCGCGCAGATCCCTGCTCTGTCCATTCTCTGTCCATCTGTAATTTCCCCATCATCCGTACGCGCCGCCGCTTCCGACGGGCGAAATTCCAATTTTCCCACAAATCCGGGAACTTACGGCTATTATACCATTGAAATACAGATTTTTCCAGCAAAACGCACAAATTTTTACGGCAGATTTTACAATTCTGTCAAATTGCTGATTCTTTCACGTTTTGAACGTCTGCATTACAGCGGCAGTACACGGCGCACTCGGCTTTGATCTGTGCGGCAAGGGCTTTGGAGTCAAAACCGGCCTTGGCACGCCATGCCCAGTTGCCGCCCAGCTTGCCCGGGGTGTTCAGGTGCGCCTCGGCGCCCAGACCCAGCCAGTCGGACATGGGGATGATGGCCCGGTCAGCCACCGAGCCGAGGGCCGCACGCAGCAGCGCGATGCGGGCGGCGGCCGGCTTGACCGCTGCCACCTCCTTCGCGGTGGGCTTGCAGGGGGTCAGGTGGAGATAGGCCGCAGCGGTGGCCTTTTCCTTTTCGGAAGCGCCGTTCTCCCACCAGTCGGTCAGGTGGTGTTGTCGTGGGTGCCGGGGTAGACCACGCCGTTCTTGACGTGGTTATGGGGCAGATACTCGCTGTCCCCGGGGCCGAAAGCAAATTGCAGTACCTTCATGCCCGGGAAGGTGCTGTCGGCCAGCAGCTTGCGCACGCTGGGGAACAGTTCGCCCAAGTCCTCGGCAATGATGGGCAGCTTGCCCAGTGCGGCCTTCAGTGCATCGAACAGCTCCATGCCGGGGACCGTTCTCCCACTTGCCGGTGCGGGCGGTGGTGCTGGTGGCCGGGATGGCCCAATAGGTGTCGAAGCCGCGGAAATGGTCGATGCGCAGCAGGTCGTAGATGCCCAGTGCGTGGCGCACCCGCTGAATCCACCAAGCGTAGCCGGTCTTTTTGTGGTACGCCCAGTCGTACAGGGGGTTGCCCCACAGTTGGCCGTCTGCGGAGAAGTAGTCCGGCGGGCAGCCCGCCACCCGGGCAAAAGCGGCCGTCGGCGTCCAGCTCAAACAGCTTGCCGCCCACCCATGCGTCCACCGAGTCGGCAGAGACGTAGATGGGGATATCGCCCAGGATCTGCACGCCCTTCTCGTTGGCATAGGCCTTGACGGCCTGCCACTGGGCGCTGAACTTGTACTGCACAAACTTCCAGAAGCCGATCTCCTCTTCGTTTGCGGCAGCAAAGGCAGCCAGCGCGGCCTTGTCGCGGCGGCGGTAGGGTGCGTCCCACTCCACCCAGTTCTTCATCTTGTTGGCGACTTTCAGCGCCATGTACAGGGCGTAGTCTTCCAGCCAGTCCTCGTTGGCAAGGGTAAAGGCGTAGTAGTCATCGGGGTAGTAGTAGGCACAGCCGTGCAGCCCGGCGCACTGGCTGCGCCATGCGGCGTAGGCCTTGCGCAGCACCGCAAAGCGGCTGACATACAAAGTGCCGTAGTCCACTTCCAGCGGGTTTTTGCCCCAGCTTTCTGCCTTGAGGTCTGCGGCGGTCAGCAGGCCCTCTTTTTTCCAGCGTTTCCAAGTCCACAAAATAGGGGTTGCCCGCAAAGGCAGAGCAGCTCTGGTAGGGGCTGTCGCCGTAGCCGGTGGGGCTGAGCGGCAGCAGCTGCCAGATCGTTTGTCCTGCCGCAGACAGGAAATCCACAAATTGAAATGCCGCCTTGCCAAAGCAGCCGATCCCGTAAGGGCCGGGCAGACTGGATACCGGCATCAGAATACCACTTTCACGCATGATCCGTTACCTTCCTCGCTGTCAATTTTCGGGAATATTCGTTGTTTCCTATCATAACATAACCGCAAACTATTTTCCACAGGCAAAAATCGTGGTATACTGGTTTTTATGGGGTACCCCCTCAGCTTCGCTGCAAAGTTTCCGTTTGAACCTCAGCAGCTCCCCAGAGGGGGGGCGCTGACGGGCTTTAGACTATGCCGGAAACTTTATCGCCACAGTCGGCGTTGAAGCCGTCCCCTTGGGGAAGGGGTGGATTGCCGCAAAGCGGCAAGACGGAAGGGGTACTTTGGGCATTGTCAATCGTTCTATCTACAGGAGGTACTCGCGCGATGCAGCGCACAGAAAAATATTTTGAGCAGGACGCTTTCCGCACCGGGTGCGAAAGCGTCATTCTTGCCGCAGAGCCGGACGAAAAGACCGGCGGCGGGCGCATTGCGCTGGACGGCACGGTGTTCTACCCGGAGGGCGGCGGTCAGCCCGCCGACCGGGGCACTTTGACCCTGCCGGATGGCACGGTGCTGCGGGTGCTGGACGTCCACGAGCAGGCGGGTGTCATCTGGCATACGGTGGATGCCCTGCCCGCTGCCGCAGCGCCCGGCGCAGCCGTGACCGGCTGCATCGACTGGGACTGGCGTTTCGATAAGATGCAGCAGCACACCGGCGAGCATATCCTTTCCGGCATCCTGCACCAGATGTTCGGGGCAGAGAACGTGGGTTTCCATGTGGGCACCGAGGTGGTGCGCATGGACACCAGCGTGCCCATCAGTCCCGAGGGGCTGCGGCAGGCAGAGCTTGCCGCCAACCGCATCGTGTGGCAGGATGTGCCGGTGCTCATCAGCTACCCCACCCGGGAGGAGCTTGCCGCCCTTGTCTACCGCTCCAAAAAAGAGATCGAGGGGCAGGTGCGCATCGTGACCATCCCGGGCGCGGACGTCTGCGCCTGCTGCGGCACTCATACCCGCACCACCGGTCAGGTGGGGCAGATCAAGATCCTTGCCAGCGAGAACTACAAGGGCGGTGTGCGGCTGAGCGTGGTGTGCGGTGCCCGTGCGCTGACGGCGGCACAGGCCATGCGCGCCCGTCAGGCGGATATCGGCGCGCTGCTCTCTGCCAAGGCCGACCAGACCGCTGTGGCGGTGCACCGCGTATACGACGAGTATACCGCGCTTAAATTTACACACTTCGGACTGTGCAGCCAGCTGTTTGACGCCCTTGCGCAGCTGACCGCGCCCGATGCGGACGCCATCCGCACCCTGCCGGGGCTGGACCCGGACGGGCTGCACCGGCTGGCTGTCCGCCTGACCGAAGCCACCACCGGCCTGTGCGCCGCCCTGACCCCCACCGAAAAGGGCACCGGCTACTGCCTTGCCCGGCGGGACGGCGATGTGCGCGCCCTGACCAAAGGCCCTGAACGCCGCCCTGAACGGGCGCGGCGGCGGCAAGCCCGGCATCTGTCAGGGCAGCTGCGCCGCCACCCCGGAGCAGGTGGAAGCGTTTTTGCGGGAGCAAAAATAAACTCCCCAGTCACGGCTTCGCCGTGCCAGCCCCCTCTGAGATGGGGCCTCTGGCGAAAAAACTTTATGATCTAAGGTAAAACCTTCCCTTCCTGCCAAAGGCTCCCTCCCAGAGGGAGCTGTCGCCGTCAGGCGACTGAGGGAGTTTCACACAACATCAAGGAGAACAACAAACTATGAGAATGCTTTTCAAACCCTATGCCCACGACGAACTGATGGCCGCGGATTTCCATGTGCACGAGCCCCTCATCTGGGGCGGCAAATGGCACGGCCAGTATGCCCGCCCGGAGCAGCCCTTTATTCTGGAACTGGGCTGCGGCAAGGGGCGGCTTCATCTCCCAGCTGGCCTGCGCCCACCCGGAAAATAACTATCTGGGCATCGATATCACCGACAAGGTGCTCATCCTTGCCACGCGCAAGATCGAAGCCGCCTATCAGGCAGCGGGACGTCCCATCGACAACGTAAAGATCATGAGCACCGATATCGAGCGCATCAAGGGCGTTATCACCCCGGAGGATGAAGTCAGCCGCATCTATATCAACTTCTGCAATCCGTGGAGCAAAAACGACTCCTCCCACAAGCACCGCCTTACCTATCCGCGCCAGCTGATCGCCTACCGGGAGTTTCCTGAAGGACGGCGGCGAGATCTACTTCAAGACCGACGACGATGATCTGTTCCGGGACAGCGTGGAGTACTTCCCCGCTTCCGGCTACGACATCGAGTGGATCACCTACGACCTGCACGAGAACGAGCCGGAGTGGAACATCCGCACCGAGCACGAGGGCATGTTCACCGAGATGGGCATTAAAATCAAAGCGCTCATTGCCCGCAAAAAGCCCGGTGCCGACAGCGTGACATGGGTAGACCCCAAGGTGCTCAAGCGGATGGCACGGGAAGCTGCCGCGCCGAAGCCGCCGCACAGGAAGGCGAAGGAAATGTCTGACCCTGTGAGCTGTGCCTGAATAATGTTCAGGACGAATACGGCAGCTACTACTGTGCGCAGGGCGCTGCGCTGGACGAGGACGAAATGGCGCGCTATCTTGCGCACAATACCGCTGCCTGTCCCTTTTTTGAGCCGGGGGACGAATATAAGATCGTATCCAAACAGAACTGAAGAACGGAGGTGCCTATGGTAAGCTTTCTTACCGATACCGTGGTATGCGGCTTTTCGCTGTACCATATTCTGGCCTATTTCCTGATCTATTCCTGCATAGGCTGGTGTCTGGAGGTCATCTACGCTGCCGCCACCACCGGTCAGCTGGTGAACCGGGGCTTTCCTCAACGGCCCGGTCTGCCCCATCTACGGCTTTGGCATGATCATCGTGCTGTTTGCCCTTACGCCCTTGCAGCACAGCATCCTGCTGCTGTATATAGGCGGCGTCATCCTGCCCAGTGCACTGGAACTGGTGGGCGGCTGGGCACTGTATAAGATCTACCACACCCGCTGGTGGGATTACAGCGATTTTCCCTTTAACATCGGGGGCTATATCTGTCTGGAATTCTGCCTGCTGTGGGGCGTGGGCACGCTGGTGGTCATGCGCATCGTGCACCCGGTGGTGGCGGACCTTGTAGCCCTGATCCCGCCCTTTGTGGGGTCATCCTCATGTGCTTTTTGTACGCCGTGTACGCGGTGGACGTGGTGGCTACCGCCATTGCCGCCTCTGCACTGGCCGATACGCTGGACACCATGGAGCAGCTGGGCGACAGCATCCACGCCGTCAGCGACGCCATGACCCAGCTGCTGGGCACCACCACCCTGAACGCCGACCAGAAACTGGACGAGGGACGGCTGCAATTCAAGCTTGCCGCCGCCGAGGCGCGGGACGCCGCCGGGAAAGCGCCCCTCTGCCCGTGAGACCATGGCTGCCATCCGCGCCAAGGCCGCTGAGGCCAGCGAAGCTGCCCGCCGCGCCAGCGAGGACGCCCGCCTGAACGCTGCCGAAGCTGCCAACGCCGCCCGCCTTGCCGCCAAAGGGCACTGCCGAGCGCGCCGCCGAGCTGCTGCAATTGGAACAGCTGGCGGCAGAGCTGCAGCCCGCAGCGAGGAGATGCAGGCGCAGCTGCTGCGCACGCCCCGCATCGTGGGCCCGCGCCGTATGCTGCGTGCCTATCCGAAACTCCGGCACGGCAAAAACTGCGCAGCCTGCCCACATTGCGGGAGATGCTGCACCGCGCCGAACAGGAAAACAAGGACGACAACAAGAAGGAAACCAAATGACCCCGAATGCCGCACCGGCACTGCCGTGTGTGGCATTTTTGTTGCACTTTGCTCGAATAATGTTGTTATAAAGTGTGAAAAACCTATTTCAAAACGACTTAAACCGTGTTATACTGATTATAAAGTATACCAAATTGACCGCAATCGACTTGTCCGTATTGAATCTATCCAAATTGTGAGGAATCGTCATGTCAGAGGAACGGAAGACCAAAACAGATGCCGCCGCACCGGCATCTGCTGCGTTGGAGCGGATCGACCGCAAGGACGCATTTTACAGGCCCTGCATACATTCCTGACCGCGCATCAGGGAACGGAATGGGCTGTCGCCGCTGTGGATATCCAGCACTTCAAACTTTATAACGAGCTTTACGGCACCGAAAAGGGCGATGCTCTGCTGGAAACTGTGGCAAACTGTCTGCTGAGTTACAGCAGGCAGACCGGCTATCCTGTGGGCTATTTTGGAAATGATGACTTTTTCCTGTGCCTGCCGGACGAAAAAGCCGAGCAGACCGCTGTGCTTGCCACGCTGCAGGCCTGCATGAATGCCGGCAGACAGGATGTCACCTTCTTTGTGGTAATGGGCGTGTGCCCCGTGCAGGCAAACCCCGGCGCGGATGCTGCCACCCTGTGCAACTACGCGCAGATCGCCGGTGTAACGACAGACAGCGGCTACCTGCACCGCTTTGAGCCCACCATGCTCAACGAGCTGAAAGGAACAGCAGCAGCTGCTGGGCGAGCTGGAGCACGCACTGGACAACCACGAATTCTGCTTCTTCCTGCAGCCCAAGTGCAACAGCATCACCCGCGCCATCGTGGGTATGGAAGCGCTGGTGCGCTGGAATCACCCCACCCGGGGCTGTGTTCCTCCCGCCGAGTTCATGCCGCTGCTGGAGCGCACCGGCCTTGTGACAAGGCTGGACCAGTACATCTGGGAATCTGTCTGCCAGACCCTGCAGAAGTGGCAGGAAAGCGGCAGCAACCTTGTGCCGGTGTCGGTGAACGTTTCGGTGCAGGATATCCTGAACTTGGATGTGCCGCAGATCTTTGCAGATCTGGTGGAAAAATATAAGCTGGAGCCCAAAACTCCTGCTGGCTGAGATCACCGAGACCATGGTGGCCGAGGACACCCAGATGGTGGAAAACGCCATTCAGGGACTGCACCGCAAGGGCTTCTCGGTGATGATGGACGATTTCGGCAGCGGGTATTCCTCGCTGAATATGCTCAAGGATACCAACGTCGATGCCATCAAGCTGGACATGAAGCTCATCGACATGAATCAGGAGAACCGCAGCAAGGGCGTGCAGATCGTGGAGTCGGTGGTGGATATGGCGCACCGGCTGAACCTGCCCATCATCGCCGAGGGCGTGGAGACCCCGGAGCAGGTGTCCATGCTGCAGGCCGCAGACTGTCTGTACTCGCAGGGCTACTATTTCTTCAAGCCCATGCCGGTGGAAAACGCCGAAAAACTGCTGGCAGATCCCACCAATCAGGATTACTGGGATCTGCGCCGCGACCTGATGCGCCGTGACCGCCGGGTGGAGAACCCGGGCACCGAAAAAGACTGCGCTGGCCTTGCAGGCGTACCAGATCTTTACCGACAACGTGCTGGAGATCTCGCTGCTGAACCTTGCCACCGGTGCGTACCGGGTGATCAAGCGGGACGCCCGCCTGCTGGGTGCGGATCTGGAAAAAGAAGAGGATTTTGTCAACTACTGCGACCGCCTGGTGAACGAGAAGATCGTGCACGAGGAGGACGCAGACCTGTTTTTGGAGCAGACCGATCTGGAGGCCTTTGCGCTCTGTGCTGTACCACGCCACCGCGCCGGAGTTCTACCGCTACCGCGAGAACGTGTCCGGCCAGTATATCTGGGTCACCACAGAGGTGCTGCCCTGCCGGGGCTGCTGTGCTCAGAACCCGTGGGCGACCGTGCTGGTGCGCAACGACGCACAGGCCGACCAGCTCAGCGAGGAGCTGGACTTCTCTTACAGCCACGACACCCTGACCGGCCTTTGCCAACCGCAGCCGGTACGAAGGCCGACCTGCGGAGCTGCCCAACAGCGGATACGAATCCGTGGTGTGCACCTACATTGATGTGGTGGGGATGCACGAGGTAAACGAGCATCTGGGTCACCGCAGCGGCGACACCCTGCTGTGCTGTCTGGCAAACGCCGCCCGCAAGTTCTTTGCTACCAGCCGGGTGTACCGCATTGGCAGTGATGAATTTGTCATCCTGACCCCCAACGAGCCGCCCTACAGCGTGTGGAGCACCGCAGACCGGATGCGCGCCTTCCTGAAGGAAAAGGACTACGCCATCTCGGTGGGCATCCAGCAGACCACCGACCTGCGCCATGTGGACGAAGCCGTGGCCAAGGCCGAGGCTGCCATGCGGCAGGACCGGCAGACCTACTACGAGCACAACGGCCGCGCCCGCCAGCTGGAAGGCCTGAACGAAAAGATGGAGCGCACCCTGCAGGAAAAGCGGGATGCCGAGCACTTTTTGAAGGTGCTTGCCCCCAAATACAAGACGGTAATCGTGGTGGACTTGCAGGAGGACACCGTGCGCCCCGTTATTGTGCCGGACGACTTCCAGTCCGTTCTGGACACCTGCGGCGGTTCTTTCCGGGCTGCGCTGACCAACTACCGCGATACGCTGGTGGTGCCCGAGGACAGGGACGGCTTTGCAAAGCTGCTGGATTTTGGCCTTGTGCACAGCACCGTGTTCAGCAGCAACCTGCTGGAGCACCGCTATCGCAAGACGGATGGCCGCAGCTTCTGTATCCGTGTGACCCCCTACTCCCGCAGCGGCCCCACATCAACGAGGTGCTGTGGATCTTCGCGGATGAAGAGGTAGAGTAAAATATTCTTGTATGCTATAAAAGCAGCCAGACCGCCCGGGCTGGCTGCTTTTTCTTTAGCGTGCTCGCCCTCTCAGGCGCTAACGCGCCAGATTCCCCCCTTTGTCGCTGCGCGACATCTTCCCCGGCGCGGGGAAGTCTTTCCTCAAAGGGAGAGCCCTTGGCAGTCCACGCAAAGTTCATCTCTTTGCCAAGGCCTCTCCCTTTGGGAGAGGTGGCACGGCGTAAGCCGTGACGGAGAGGGCGAGGACGTTTACGGGGAAAATCCCCTTCTGTGAAAAGGCAATTCTGGAAAATCCGCAGATTTTCCAGAATTGCAAAGTTATAAATAATTATTCCGCTGAAGATGCGCAGAGCAACGCGGAGCGCATTCTAAATCGTCCCGGCAGCAGGACACCAGCTGTCTTGCAAATGCGCCGGGATGTGCTATAATAGAAATCACTTATTTCATACAATCTATGTGGGTATATGGGCGCACCGCCCGCTGAACCTGCAAAGCAAGGAGCTTTTCTATGCAGCATCTG
>VOFG01004216.1_pt1 | contig 17551 bp, 23 predicted proteins | sample 5384171 | NCBI WGS metagenome assembly VOFG01 (sample SAMN12384726, study PRJNA508395) | human gut metagenome | isolation source: healthy gut F | host: Homo sapiens
CAGGGAATGGGAAACGGCGGTTCGGTATATGTGAGCCTCGTTATGCCGTACTATTCCCCACGGCATCGTGGATGCGGGAACGTCCAAGAGTTTCATTTACGATCCCGGATTGGAAAGCCGCCCGGAATATCCGTATCACCGAACACGGCGACCTGACCGAGATCTACCGCAGGACGTACAACGACACCACGTTGTACAAGCCCGTCAAGGGAAGGCTGGTACATCAAGTTAGACCATTCACGATAACCTGCAAAGAGGGACGCATGAGGATATTCCAATACATGCGCCGATTCTTCCAGATGATGGCAAGGATGCGTAAGGTCATCCATATCGTTTCTATGACCTGTCGGCATGAACAACGCAAGAACGGGCTGGTTCCGGTGGAATCCCTAAACGGGAAAACAGACCGGAATCTCTGGATACGCAGCATAGGGAACCCATCATTCCACACGGTACAGCATCGTTCTTTTACAGCTGGATGATGGTATTGCAGCCGCCCTTTGACTTCCCCGATCTGAATGACATTCCGGGGACACCAGTGTACGCAAGCATGGCAAGCCTCGCAACCGGTTCCCCACCGGGGCACTCCGTTTTTCAGCGTAATATTGTTCACGGGACATACGTTCGCAGACACCACATCCCATACAACCATTTTCCAAGGAGAAGTTCAAGTGCGAGCGACTGAAAAAGGCATTGAACAGCCCTTTGTGCAACAGATCCGATAACCTGCAATACGGGAAAGGCTTTTTCCGTTTGCCTTTTTCAAGTCGTCGATTATTCGTGAAGTGTAAAAAGCCCGCCCGTTCCAGTATCTTCGTCCTCCTTACTGAAGATACCTCGTATTCCTTCAGGCAGTTCCCCTACGGTGGGCAGGTTGTAGCCATAGTCCAGACGCACGCCTTTGCCGGACATGATTTTGTCCACAACGGACACCGCACAGCCCTTGTACGTGTAATATGTGCCTATGGAGAAATAGTACACGCCTTTCCTGAACGGATAACTTTCAAGAACCGGCGGACAATGCCGGGCAGTCCGCCCATATATACGGGGAATATAAAACCTACGATTCGGGAGTCCGATGCGGTGATTCCAGCTGACGGTGTCATTCTGAACAGACCGGTCCTCCAAAAGCCGCCGCAATATCCTGCGACAATTTCAGGCTGTTGCCTGTGGCGGAGAAATAATAGATGGATATTTCTTTGTCGTTTGCCGTTTTGCTTTTATAGTCCATAACATTTATTTTTGCGACAGCAAAGTTAATAGGTCTTAAAAAAAAAAGAAGAACTGTCTTGGTTATCAGCAACTTACATTTAGGTTAGTTTTCAATCTGTTGATAAAGAAAATGAGAAAAAAGCTAGATGATATCAATTTGTTGGATAAAAGAAAAATGAGAAAAAAAGTTAGATTACGATTATTGTTCTGCTTCTACCCCTATACTGTAAATGGCTGGGTGACAAATGGGCTTTCTGAATTTGAGAAACTTTTAATCCTTATTTAGAAGTTGAAACAATGGGGGCAAGAAAATTTGAAACGATAATAATACGTTTCAATGCCGATGGTCAGGCGGCTGTTGAAGTCGGTCTGGCTGACGATGTACCAGCCGCACCGGGCGAAATGCTCCTCGTAGCCGGAACGGGTCTCCAAAAGGAAATAGAACTTGCCGTCGTCCTCGAAACGGATGACGTACTCGCAACGCAGGCGGCGTGCGATCTTGCCCAAGATGCGGCTCTCCTCCTCGATGACCGCAGGAGTGGCAAGGAAGGTGTATTAAGCGATAAAGACAGCCTCGTCCATAGTGATGATGTTTGGTCGGTTACAAATATGCGAAATGTCCGGCACACGGCAAGCGGAAAGGGCGGAAAATATGCGGAAGGGCGTGCGGATATGTAGAGCTTCTCCCTGCTTTTCACCGCCCGGAACGTGACAAGGCTACAAACGTGAAGCAAAACGAGGACAAGCGGTACGGTTTTGATACACGGACATATACAGACCGGTATATTTGCAGGGAAGTATAACCATAAAAACATATCGGGACAATGGAAATAGTAAGCATCGAGAGAAAGACCTTCGAGGAGATGAAGGAACGGTTCGGCAGCTTTTCGCAGCACGTGAGGGAACTTTGCGCCCGCTACCGCCCGCCCGAAAAGATGAACTGGATGGACGGGGCGGACGTGTGCGAGAAACTAGGCATCAGCAAGCGGACATTGCAGACCTACCGTGACCGGGGGCTGCTGCCGTACAGCCAGATCAACCACAAGATTTACTACCGGACGGAGGACGTGGAGGCGTTCGTGGAATCCATGAGCCGGGAAATAATGGAGGACGTGTGACATGGAAGTGATCACAAAGACACGGAAGAGGTACGTGCGTACTTCGAGGCTCTGGAAGAGGGCATGAGGTACCTTGATACGGTGACGGCGCACTTCCGTCCGGCGATGAACGGCGAGGTCTATCTCACGGGCGAGGACGTGTGCAGGCTGCTGCACATCACGCCGAGAACGTTGCAGGACTACCGCACGCAACGGCTGATCCCGTACATATCGCTGCCGGGCAAGACGCTTTACCGCCAGTCGGATCTGCTGCGTATGCTGGAGGAAAATTACGTGGACATGAGACAAAAGCGCAAACGGGGGAAAAGTCCAACATAAACGCACGGGGGATATACATCGGGAAATGCAGCGAAGGCAGGAACACCGCATCGGAAGTTCCTGCCTTTGCCGCATTCTGCGCCGGGGAAAGGTGTCAAGCCGTTTCCCGGAGGGAGCGGCGCACCCGCTTCCTGCCTTGCTTCCTGTCCCTTCTTCTCCAGTACGCTCCGCTGCATGGCGGCGAGGTTGCCGGAGATTGCCCGGAAATCGGAGCTTACCATCCTGTTGGTCACTTCGGCGTAGATCTGGGTGGTGGAAATGTACTTGTGCCCGAGTATCTTGGAGAGCGCCTCGATGGTGCCGCCGTTGCAGAGATAGACGGTCGTGGCGAAGGTGTGGCGGCTTAGGTGAAAGCCGATCTCCTTGTGGATGCCGCAGGCTTTGGCTATCTGTTTGAGGTGCGTGTTGCACACGCTGTTACTGGGCATGGGAAAGACAAGGTCGCCCCCGGCAAGTCCCTTGTACCTCTCTATCAGCTCCTTGGCTATTTCCATAAGGGGAACGTTGCTCGACACACGGGTCTTGGTGCGTCGGGTTATGATCCACTCCTCGCCGTCGAAGTCCATGCGCTGTATCTTGTCATGGGTGAGCGTCTTTATATCAATGTAGCTAAGCCCGGTGAAGCACCCGAAGAGGAACATGTCCCGCACGAGGCTGGTCTGTTTCTTGACGAACACGGCGTTAGCCAAGGTGCGCAGCTCCTCTTCCGTAAGGTAGCCACGGTCGGTCTCCTGCATTTCAAGGCTGTACTCGCCGAAGGGGTCGGTGCGGACGATACCACGCCGCCACGCCTTGTCGGTCAGGCTGAGCAGGGGCATGGTGTATATCCAGAGGGTGTTGGCACTCAGCCCTTTCTCCACCCGCAGGTACTTGTCGAAATCGGTGATGATCTCCTTGGTCAGTTCCTTGTAAGCCATATCGGTTCGCTTCTTCTTCTCCCAAAGGAAGGTCTTGAAATGGTTGTAAACAGCCAGATACTTGTTGTAGGTGGACTTGGCTCGCTGCCCTTTCTCGACCATCGCCCCGAACTCCCGGTTCATGTTCCCGAAGTCTTTGAGGATGCAGTTCTCCATCACGCCGACACCAAGGAAGGCGTTGCGCAGCTTCTCGGCGGTGACGAAATCCTCTTCCCGGAGGATGCGGTGGTAGTGGTTGGTGAGCCGGGCGGAGACCTCCTTCAGTTGCCCGTTTATCTCGTTTGCCTCGGCGGACTTGCCTTTCGCCTTGCCGTTCTCCCAGAGGTCCGGCGTAACGAATAGCTTGGTTCCCAACGCTTTGTCATCCCCATCAATGGAGATCTTCACCATGATAGGGGCTTTTCCGTCCCGGGTTCTCACTGCCGATCTCTTGATGTAGAACGAGGTTGCAAACGTACTTCTCTTTGTTTTCATAACTCTAAAATTTTCGTTTCTAAAGGTAGTTAATTATTTGTTACCAAGAGCTATGCAAAACAACGCAAAGCGATGAAACAGAACTTGTTATGCCGTATATACCTCGTTTCGGAACCGGTAGCTGTTTAGTAGCCGAACTTTGTCCGAAAGGGGTGTTTTCAGGCATTTTATGCCGAAGCCTGCTTCAACCCGCCCTGCATACAAGATGCGTGATATCGTGTTTGTTGAGGTTGAAACTGAAGGTGATAACCTAGAGGCTGGAGATACTTTCGGTAGTATTGAAGCTGTAAAAGACTGTTTCTTGATTTGTATATGCCGGTTTCGAGAAGTATTGGAATTCAATTCAGAATTGGAAGATCAACCTGACTTGGTAAAAAACAAAGATCCTTATGGAAAAGGTTGGATTATCATAAAAATTGAAGACGAAGCACAGTTAGATGGATTGTTGAGATGCAGACGCTTTACAAGGCTTCTATCTAATTTTATTGATAAAGAGGGGACTGTATGTGTTATCTCTTTAAAAAGGATAACGAATACAGTCCCTTTATTTTGTTTTGTGGTTGCAAATTTCAATTTTTAATTCTATGACATTAATAAAACTATATCCGGTATCCGGGGAACTGTTGTGGACGTCCGGGTGATAACCTAACCCCTTTGATATTGTTAAGTTTGTTTCGGCTTACGCTACTTGGTTGAAGACCGGGGCTGGGAAAACGAGAGCAAAATCGTTGGGACGAGATGCTCGTATTTCCGGGGAGATGTATGCTAAATTAGTAGAGGCTACCTGTCTGGTTTGGGGACATGACGCGGTGAATATTGGTTTGGCAACGACTCCAACAACGGAGATCGCTGTTACTGCAGAACAGGCAGATGGAGGAATTATTCTCACGGCAAGTCACAATCCGAAACAATGGAATGCTTTGAAATTATTAAATAACCGGGAGAATTCTTCGGCCGAGGATGGGACCTGGCAATTTCCAGATGGCTGAACAGGAATCGTTTGAATATGCAGAAGTGGGATGAATTGGGTTCTATTATCCATAAAGATTACACGGATTACCATATTCAACACGTGTTGGATTTGAAATTGGTGAACGGGGGGCAATTGCCAAAGCCAACTTGAAAGTCGTCGGGATGGGTAAACTCTGTGGGAGGAACTGTGATTCCCATGCTTTATTGAAAGCTTTGGGGAGTGAAAGAGGTGGTTGAGTTGAATTGCGAACCCACGGGACGTTTTTGCCCATAATCCGGAACCCATTCCGAGAACTTAATCCAGATTTCAGAGAAAATAAAGGAGTGGGGCCGATTTAGGTATCGTGGTTGGATCCGATGTTGATCGTTTGGCATTAGTCTGCGAGAACGGGGAGATGTTCGTGGAAGAATACACGTTGGTGGCTGTTGCTGACTATGTGTTGAAACATACCTGGGAAATACTGTTTCTAACCTTCTTCTTCTCGTGCTTTACGGGGTAAACGTTAGCTCACGGGCAACAATATAACGCTGCGGCTGTGGGAGAGGTGAACGTGACTAAGATGAAAGAGACGAATACGGTAATTGGTGGTGAAAGCAGCAGTTATCTATCCGGAAAGCCATTACGGGCGTGATGCTTTAGTAGGAGTAGGCTTATTCCTTTCTCATTTCGTGGCGGAAGGAAAGAGCATGACGGCTTTAAAAGCAACTTACCCGCAATATTTTATTTCGAAAAACAAGCTAACACTTTCTCCCGATATGGATGTCGACAAGATATTGAGGGCTTGAAAAAGAAATATGCTTCAGAAGAGATTACCGATATTGATGGTGAAAATTGACTTCAAAAGATGGCTGGGTACATCTACGTAAATCCAATACAGAACCGATTATACGAATTTATTCCGAGTCGAAAGATGAAGCAGCAGCTAATCAATTGGCAGAAGAAGTTATAAAGGTGGGCACAAAGCCTGTATTGAAAATGAAGGAGGTGTGCCAAAACACACCTCCTAGCTCATAAGGTTCATAAAGTCGAACCTTCGGTTCTGAAAAAATTCATAAAGTCAAATATTATATAATTTATTGGTTGTCAATAACGATCATCTCCAATCTTGTGATGTTTTGACCTTTTATGACTTACGGAATTTAAAGACTTTATAGACTTGAGGGTGTGTTTTGGCACACCATCAGGTTAATTGTTATTTTTCTCCAATGGAATGCAAATCAATGCCATATTGTGCGAATGTTTTTATTAGATAATCGCATTTTTCTTTGACGAGCGGATATTTCGTATATAGAGGATTCGTCTCTAATTCGCTCTTGCTTTGTGTGAAGATGAAATCGATGTAACAGGTTAAATCTTCATTTTCACTGAAAGGGGTATATTTTTACTATATGAATTGTAGTTACCTTCCAGAAAACCAAGTTTGTATGTGTGTCTTCCGGGTTTGTCCAAGAGTTTTCATAAGAGTATGGACTGGTGATGTTCGGATGTGATGTGTGAACCTGAGAAGAGGAACAGAACGTGTTTATGATATCTGTACTTGGTAATTGGGCTATATTTTTTCATCCGTGGGGAAAAGTAAGAAATTAATAAATGTACGATTAACTGCTAATTTCATCCTTTTTCGGTACGTTGGAATTGAAATACGAGAAACAAACTCTTTGTCAACACGAGGAAGCGTGATATGATCCAAGCCTTGAATAATGATTCCTAATTTGCAATTCTGAGAATATGCTATTGTGTCCAACAGGGTTCATATTTGTCTTCCGGATATAACATTCCTGCTAAAAAAGAATTTTTGACGGGAGCAATGTTTTTTGATAGAGTCCGATATAAATCGATAAAATCTTCTTTTAAAAATCGGACTGCGGCACGGATTCCTTCTTCGTCAGCCCATTGCGTAATTTTGTAATTTAATTCTTTGCTTGCAGTGAAGTTGTAATTTAAATCGGGCAAGGTGAATTTGTACAGGACATTAATATCATAATCTTTGGACCAAGCAACGATTTGTTCATCAAAGTCATGATTACCTTGTGGGATGTCGAAACGAGTTTCACTTTTTTCGGAAATGCAGACATCATCTTCATTGTTACATGAGTAGGCAAAAAGAATAGTAGGGTGAATCCAAAACTAATATTAATAATCTTTTTATACTTATCTTTTTCATAACCTGTAATTTAATTTAAACTAGGATTGTTTTTCTTGTGTTCTTGCATGATTGGCAAAATCCATCTTGGAGATTCTGTTTCTAACTGAATCGTGTATTCGTCACCTGGAACGGTAGATTCATCAATATTGTGGGAGAAGCCTTTCATTCCGTAGCGACGTAAATCAAACCAACGCATACTTTCGATGCAAAACTCGCGTCGGCGTTCTTCCCGGCATTTCTCAAGAATAGTGTCTGCATTATTGTTGAACATATTTGTTGTCTAACTTTGGGTTGCATAATTACGAATACGGTTTTGATTTTTTATTCAGGTCATCTATGGCGTTAGTAAGATACTCGTTTTTTCCCGTTTTTAGCTAGTTGAATATAGGCTTCAGCTCGGTTTAGGTATACTTCACTGAGGCGTAAGCAGGAACCAAACGGGAAATGTAGAGCCGATAAGGCCAACTTTTGAGCTTTTACGCCTGCCGTCTCTGGGACATAAATAACCGTTTAATCGTTGATCATCGCTTTGGAAACATGAGAGTAAGGTTATTTGAAGCTTGAAATGCTTCGGAGATCCACGAGGAATTCATTAAAGCATTTTCGTTTGATGTGGCATAGAAGAATAAAATCTCAGAATTATCTACTTTGAAAAGAACGGAAATGTGTAAGAGTTAAAGAGATTCAATTGTGTCGGATAGTTTATGGTGGTCATATCGAAAATAGGAAGTTTTCCTCCCATAAGAATCGACCAATGCGGAGGTGTGTTCTTCTACTTTTTCCCAATTCTCCATGAACAGATAGTAACGACTAGCAAGTAAATGTGCTGCATTGATTCCGATCCGGTATTTCGAACCTTTGGCTTCTATTTTTTGCCAGGCAGGTGATGCCTTCTTCGATATCTTTGATGATTCTGTCATAAACGACAGAAACATTACTGCAGGGGTATGTTTGTGGGTGCAATTTCGCTGGTTAGTTTTAGCGGGATTCCTTTGGAGTTTCCATGGGGGCATTGGGTGCATTATATGGGTAAGCGTATAAATTTATTAAATTGAAATAGTAGAAGGAACGTAACACTAAAGCTTCTCCTTTTACCCGAGTTTTTATATTTTCTTCTCCGGTAACTTCGTCAATTAAATCAAGTACAACGTTACATCCGGCAATGAGTTTGTAGAAAGCTTTATAGGAATCTAGCTCGATTTTTCTGTTTGCTTTGGCATGATTTCTTTTACAATCATCGAACATGGTTGTATTGTCACTACTTCCCCGGCCTCCCCATAGATAGATATAACTGAAAACTTCAGTTTGGTTTTGAGTGTTTGTTGACGTGGTCATGTATTGTTCTACGTCATCGTCCAGTAGAAAGAGATAGGGCATTAAGGATATTGCACCTCTTGGGTATCCTTCGTATGCGAGTAGTTGGTCCAAATCCTCGATGGAAGAAGGAATGACTTCGTCTTGTGAAGATTCCTCCAAAAAGTCATTACACGAGGATAAACTGATCATGGTAACTAATAGTATGTATTGTATAATGTTTTTCATATCTGTTGATGTTTAAAAAACCTAGACTGATGCTTAATGAAAATTTGCGTTGGCGATCGACAACCGGAATGATCCTGTTGGCATTTGAGCTTAGTGTTTCCGGGTCTTGTTTTCCTAATCCTTTGCTTTTTATGATGAAAGGATCCGTGACCGTCAAAACCGAATACCAAACTACTTAAACCTGTTTTTTCCAGTTGTTTTCTTGAGAATGCATAGGCAACATTTATATTATTACAACGCAGATGGTTGGCTTTGACAACTCGATAGTCAGAAAGATTGTACATTGTATAACGATATGTTGCGTTATAATTGTCTATAGATAGGGAATTATCCGGTAGATAGTTTTTCAAATCTTCGTCTTTTGCTAATAAAGCCGGAATGTTAGTGTGCTTTTCGTCTCCGGGATTGCGCCAACGTTTGGTTAATATATTGCTGGCATTTTTTCGGATTCGGGATTGTAAGAGCTCCGGATCCGTTGGATGAGGTGGAACTTCATGAATGGGTTTAAACGTTTATGATGGCCGAGTTGGATGTTAAATGTTGCGCCTAGAGTAAATTGTTTGTACCTGAATGAAGTTGACAAACCTCCACTGAATATCGGATCTTTTACGCCACTATATACCATATATTCCAATAAAGAGCCGGATACGGGTGTTAGGGTTCCGGGTGTTTCGTCGATGATTGCGAATTTTGGACGTCCTTCATTAGATAGACCAATATAAGGAAATGACCAAAAACTACCTAACGCATAACCGTCTACAATTACACTTCCATCCGTAATTTTTTCAAGGTTTGGAATATCCACATTATCTTTTTTATTTTATTCCGGTTGAAGCTGGTCGTGGCGCTAATACTCCAACGTAAGTCTTTATGTTGTAATGGGACAATGGTTACGGCTAAATCGTACCCCTTGTTAATAACAGTTCCGTTATTAATGCTCATACTTGTTGTTCCGTTTTCAGTTGGAATCGCCACGGGGAGAGATGACATCGGTCGTTTTTTGTAATAATATTCAACCGTTCCAAACAAACGATTGTCAAATAAGGAAATGTCAATTCCTAGGTTTAGGTTACCGGTTTTTCCCATTTAAGGTCTTTGTTAGCCGAATTGTTTGATCGCTAAGAATTGTTCTCCTGTTAGAACATCCGGGGCGATGTTGAATTGAGCTATGATGTCGGGGGCTTCACGTTCGAAGCTGCTGTTCCTTGGTAACCGTACGATCCTCTAAATGTAAGTGCATTTAGCCAACCAAATTGGCGGAAGAAATTTTCTTGTCCGATTTCCACCGGATACCGGCGGACCAAGTGGGATTGAAACGATTGTTAGTGTTTTCCCCAAATCGGTTGGATGCATCATTACGCAAGTTGAATGAGATACTGTATTTTGTGCTGAATGTGTATCCTAGAATAGCATAGAAAGACATGTTGTTTTCGACCCTGTCAATAATGGATGTCGAATGGCGTTCGGAAAAATCAGGTGTAATTAAATCGGTAATATTAGAATTCGGGTATATTTTTTTCACGTATTCGATAATACCTTGTGTCGAATAGTTATAATCAATACTTTTTCCCCGATCGGGCATGTAACCGTATTCCAGGCCTTTTTGTCCGGTATACGTGTTACTAACTTTATCTCGTTTCCGGGACAATATTTATGGCATGTACCCCATCTTTACCAAATGTTTTACCGTAATTTAATTGATTTCGGAAAGTATAACTTGTTGTTCTGTAAAATTATAATTTGAATGCCACATAAGGTAGGGGCAGAAGCTACCGCCAACCAAGCATCTTTTCACTGGTCACAGTTCGCCATAATTAGCTCCTCTGATTTTTGATACGGGCATAGGAATGATCATCGGCCCATAAATTTTGCCAAGTGGTTGTTGTTTAGAGTAAAGCTCCCGTCATTTCCCATTTTAGTTCCGGGAGAATGTTCCAAATAATGTTTCCTTGCACGTCAAAGTTTGTATTTTTATTCTCATTACCGGTATGTTTCCAATTCATTGAGAAAAATTGTAACGAATATCTCGTTTAATTATTTTAGTACTGTTGTTTTTCCGTATATTTGAATTCCGGGTGTTTTCGTTTGTTAAATACCATTCATCCGGGCTAGGTTAACGACTGGTACTGAGTGCGTAATCTTCGGGTTTACTCCCGTGTAATAAGTCGTTCGTGATGGATTGATTCGCAGAAAATTTTAAGTATGTTCTTAGATTTTCCCGTAATTTGGTGTCCACGTTCAAAGGTTACCGTTTTCTTTTCTGATCGTTTCCCTTGTAACTGTTAAGAGAGTTATTATACCCAACAGAACCGTAAAAAGTTTAATTTTTTCGTTTCCCCCCGCTCAAACTTAACGTGTAGTTTTGGCTGATAGCGTTTCGGGCAAGAATATCGAACCAGTCCGTGTTTCTTTTTCCATATTGGTTACCCTGATGGTTGAATTCCTCGTTGGAGATTCTTTTGGTGATTAATTGTTGGTAAAGACCTTCGTAACCGGTATTTTCCGGGAACTGAGAAAAGGAAGACCTGATTCGATAATTTCTTTGGATAATTCAATTCTTTCTGAAGAATTCATTCTATCGGTTTGGGCATAAGTGCGTTTGGGGGTAATTGATATATCACTTCGGAAATTCACGCTGATACGTCCTTGGGTGTTTGTCCCTCTTTTGGTAGTTATTACAATTACTCCGTTGGCAGCTCGTACTCCATAAATGGCAGCAGCAGAGGCATCTTTCAGGAACGTAATGCTTTCAATGTCATCCGGGTTTACGCCAGATATACTACTTCCCGATATACTAGTCATGGCACTGGACATATCCCTGAACTGAGAATGTCATTCAGTTGCTGTCCTTCGAAGGAAGTGGTTCTTCGCTGAATCATACCGTCAACTACCCATATCGGAGAAGCGTTTCCCACGATGGTTGAAGTTCCGCGAACTCTTACTTGGGCAGCGGTTCCGATCATCCCGGAAGGAAATGGTGATGCTGACTCGGGGATAAGTCCTTGTAAAAAAGCCATGTCGAGTCGGTTTACTCCGGCAATCCGGATGTCATCGCCTTTCACTGTATGGTAGAACCGACCACTTCGTGACGTTTTAAGTCTTTGGTAACCGGTAACAACCACTTCTTCCAAATCTTGATTATCTTCTTCAAGAACTATTTTGTAGAATGTTTTTTCTCTTTCAATGGTAACTTCTTGGGGTTTCATCCCAACAAAAGAGAAAACAAGCGTGGAATTTTCGGGAATTGTTATTGTGAATTCTCCTTTTGCATTAGTAAGTACACCGATTTTATTGTCACTTTTAATGTTACACTGGTTGAAGGTAATGTCATACCTGTGGCATCAGTTACACAACCGGATACGGTAACTTGATTTTTTGGGCAAGTAGGTTATCCGGGATTATAAAATAATAATACGAGCAAAACTCCATTTATTATGGTGTGTTTTATATGTTGTATATTGTTTTTCATGTGGAATTTATATTAGTAGTTAAAATCGGTGGATGCTTTGATGTCCAATGTGATAGATCCTTGTGGACCGGGAACAAGTGAATTTATTCGGATCACGTGTGGCCTTTTTTGTTGGGTAGATTGGTCTTCGGGCCAATTCGTGTATCGACATTCGGTAAATATATAAATTCCATAAACGACAGGGACTTCCAATGTAGTAGAAGAAGTTTGGGCATATTTTAGCAAGTCGGTAGTAAGGTTGTAATCTTCACAAGGACTTCCTGAAATAGCTTTAAGAAGATAGGGAAATTGAATACTCATTTTAGAATTTTCGTCAACAGGAATTTGTTCTATAAGAGGGATTGAATAAGGTTTGAATATTTCCGTGTATTCTGCTTGCGAGAGATAGGAATACCAACTTGTTGTGTAATAATAGGTACCAACAAGGGGATGAATCTTTGGTTTTTGTTCATAAATAGGAACTACGCCTTCTTCTCCCCAAAAAATAGCACAAACTAATTTCTAATAATTCTTTCATATTCATTTGGCGTACTTCTTCCAACGTGTAACTTTTTCCGGTAGAGACATTCAAGAATCCGCCGTGTTCTTTGTTATCTTGTGCGCCTAAAGTTATCGTGTAACTCTTTAATTCTTCAGCTACAAGAATAGAAATCGTTTTACTTCGTAATTGTTTCGGGTTATTGTTATCTTGACAAATGACCTGAAAGTTGTACGTCTGGTAGGCTTGCCCCCCGTCGGCCATATAATCGTTTGCGTTGAAACGGTACGAGTAACTGGATTTATTTTGAAGTAGGGAAGAATCTTGTGTTAAGGGAAAGCCGGGAAGATTCGTACTGACTTTATCTTTAATGGTTACTTCCTGTAAAATACCTTTCTGGGCATTACATTCTACTTCAATATTGACGTCTTCTCCCGGTGCAATGATGATTGTATCCTGGATAATCCCGTTTAGTTTTTACCGTGATCTCCGGACGAGGCGGGAGGTCATGTAACTCCTTGATACAACTTTGACATATCGGGAGGAGTAAAACAGATGATGAATAAATACGTGTTAGTTCTCATAAAATTGGTTTTAAGATTAAATTAATGGTTTGATAATTTCTGTTTTTTGTTTATGATTAAATTGTTAAAAGATTATTTCTATTCCTAATGAGTAGTTTTTAGGTCTGCTCATTGTCGGAGTGTAGTAGTCTGCATCGGATGTCGAGATTTCTGGGTCTTGTTGTTTTTAATTTTCGATTCTTAATAATGAATGGATTCGTGATCGTGAAACTTAAATTTAAGTCAGCAATTCGTGCTAGTGTTGTATGGTAGCTCAATGATATCCGGTTACAACGGATATGGCTGGCGGATACTATTCTAGCGTTGCTTCTGTTATATAGGGAGTAGCGGTATATATCGCCATAACTGTTTCTTGATAATGAATTATCGGGCAAATAACAAGAAACGTTTTCATCCTTGTTTTGTAAAGAAGGGATGTTAGTTGTTTTTTCGTCTCCTGCTTGTTTCCAACGATATAATAATTCTCTAGAGGCATTCATTTCCGGGCTGGGAATGGGCCATCATTCCATCTTTTGAACTTGATATAAAAGGATTCAAACGCTTGTAATGCCCCCACTTGATAATTGAAAATAGCATTTAATGTGATTCGTTTATAACGGATATTGGTTTGAATTCCTCCGAATAAACGAGGTTCTCTGCATCCGCTATACATGAGATATTCAAAAGAGAATCAGGGACTTTTTTGTGATACCCCATTGGGTTGATCCATCGTGGCGAATAGGGGACTTCCGTTTGTCGGGGATAATCCGATAAACGGGAATGACCAAAATGCGGATATGGGGAAACGATCGACGATTGCCCTACCATTCGTGAAATGTTCTAATGTTTGTTGATCAGCATCACTTCGATCTAATATGTCTTTAGTGTGCCCGGCTGTAAAACGGATTCTCCATTCCCAAAGATTTGTTTGTACGGGAATAGCTTCAATTTCTAATTCGTAACCTTGATTATCAAGAGTTCCGCTATTGATGAACATTTTCTGAAACCATTTTCAATTGGAATTTCTTTTCTACGACAATATCACTTATTTTTTTTCTTGTAAAGGTCAAAAGATATGTTCAACCGATTTTGGAATAAGGAAAAATCAGTCCCGATATTCAAAGAAGTTGTTTTTCCCATTTTAAGTCTGGATTCGGAAGTTGGTCTAATTGTAGTTGTTCTTCATTTGTGATCAAATCTTTGGAAACGTAGCTGACTAATGTATTCGGGGATATGTTGGAGACAACGTTACCTTGGTGACCATAAGAGGTGCGTAATGTAATTTCGTTAATCCATTTTGCCGGGGAAACCATTTTTCTTGATGTAAGTCCCATCTAAAACCTGTAGACCATACCGGATAAAATCGGTTATTTGTGTTTTTACCAAATCGGTTAGAAGCATCATTACGAAGGTTTAGTGTAAACGTGTATCGAGAATTGAACGTGTATCCTAGTGTCCCGTAAAGTGAAAAATACGTTTTCAACCCGATCGATTAGGTTCATTTCATGATCTTTTAAAGAGTAATTTTGGGGGTCTTCAGGATAAATACCTGGAAAATTGTTTCGAATGTATTGAAATCGTTTTTTCTTGTGCAGAATAGTTGTATTCCGATATTTTATTGGGGGTGTATCCTAATTCAATACCAGTTTCGCCCGTGTATTTGTTTTGACGGATTTCAATGCCCAAAGTCATGTTGAAAGTATGGTGTTGTTTTTACCGAGTAAACAACGATAATTGGTTTGACCTTTTAGCGTGTAAGCTTCGTGTGTCATGTTCGAGTAATCTAAAAGACCGCCTTCTAAAAGTGGAGATAAATATTTTAAAAATGGTAGTTCTTGTGGGGATTGTAGTACACCATAATCAGCTCCTCGTAATAAAGCAATATTCCAGGAATATTCATCGGCCCCAAAGTTTACTACGACTTCTTTCAGAGGACCAAGCGGAAGTAAAATTGATACTTAGGTTGGATAATATTTGCCATGTTAAATGGGCGTTGAGGTGAATATTTGTGGCATGATTATTATTACCCGTATGTTGTAACTCGTGTAACAGGTTAAAATGAACCGGTTTTGTACGATTTTATTTGAGTTGTTCATAATGTAATTTAAAATCGTGCCTTCCCTTTTGATAAAATTGGGAAGGACTAATCACTCTGCTAGTATTTAATGCATATTGTTCAGGTTTATGCCCATGTAATAGCCATGGGTTTTTATGTCGCTTCCCGATAGATACAATGTTAATTTAGTGTTATCGGAAGGAGAATGTTGAAATTTAACATCCCGGTGAATGTTTCTCTATCATTCCCTTTGAAGGCATTACGTTCATCTCGATATCCCAAAGAGGCGTAGTAGGATATGTTTTCTTTTCCGGAGGCAATGTTTAAATGATAATTTTGGCTGATAGCAGTTCTTCCTAGAATTTTGAACCAGTTGGTGTTTTGTTTTTCTAGTTGGGAGACTTGTTTATTGAATTCGGATAACTGATTTTTTTGAGATCATATCCCGGTATATAGCTTCATAACCGATGTTTTGCGGCATATCGGGTAAGGCTATCCCGGCTTCTATTATTTCTTTAGACAGGTTGACTCGTTCGGTTGAATTCATCACGTTTGTATTCTTGTAGTTTGGAATGGGTGAAAAAGTAATATCACTTCGAAATGTTATTTTTTGATTGTTGATATTTCCTTGTTTGGTTGTAATCACAATAACTCCGTTAGTAGCCTTGATTCCATAGATTGCCGTTGCTGAAACATCCTTTAACAAGGTGATACTTGCGATGTCATCCACGTTAATTCCTGAGAGATTGTTTCCCATAATACTGGCTCGGGTGGTGTTAGCTAGATTCCCGTTATTTAGAAGATCGTATAACGTGTTTTTGATCAAATGCCCATGCGTTTTCTCGGATGATGCCGTCTACTACTACGAGAGGTTCCGGGTTACCGACCACCGTGGAGGCTCCCCGTATTTTCATATGTCCTGTTGAACCGATGTTTCCGGAGGGAATAATTATTTTAACCGTTGAGCATCCCTTGAAAGGCTGCTTCCAAGGAATTGCTCCCGGATGTTCGTATATCTTTCCCTTTTATGGTAGAAACAGCCCCGGTCATTTCGTTTTTTGCAACGGTTTGATATCCATTTACAATGATATTTTCGACTTGAGAAACGGCAGTTTCCAGCATAATGAGGTAAAGAGAGTCGTGGGGAGGAATGTATGCTGTTTTTTCCCGATGTAGCTAACGACTAGGCGGGATTTATTTCGAGCCGGAATCCGGAATATAAATTCTCCATTTTGTTAGATATCGTTCCAAGTTGACTTTCTTCCAATCTAATACTAGCTTCTGCCAGAGGTTGATGTGAATCATCACGGATGTATCCTTTGATTGTTCGCATTTCTGGAATTTGTGTTGATTTCCGGAATATGATAATGGTTTTATTATAGATATTGAAGATAAGATCGTGTTCTTGTAAACACGATTGCAGAACTTCACGAATATCTTTATCCTCGACTTGAAGGTTGATGTGTTTTTGATATCTTTAATGTCTTTCATTTTAAAAACCATGTCGAATCTAATTTACTTGTTTGATTTTTTTTTAATGTTTCTTCTAGTGTTGCATTTTTTATATTTATGCTGATTGTTTGGGCAAATAAAGATTTTGAAGTCCCTAAAAAGACCACAAAAAATATCCACGAAATGACCATTTTGGTTCTCATTGCCATTTATTGTTAGGAATACATCGATTTATTTCATAACTTTGTAATGGTTTTAAGGTTAATTTTTGGATAATAATTTAATCTGTTATATCGGGAGATGCTGAACTCATCTCTCGATTTTTTATTTATATATATGTATTACATCGTTTTCAGTTCTAAACTGTACTCCGGTTGCCATATTGATAACCTTAAAATTTCTTTCGAATCCTTTTTCTTTTCTGATAGAAATAAAACATTTGATCGCTTTTAATTCCTCGGAATCAAAAAACTATTTTGAGGTTATAATTCCGTGAAATGATACGCATGATTTCTTCTATACTTGCGTTTTCAAACGATAGTTCTCCTTTTTGTCCAAGCTGTATGATATTCACAATCAACAGGATTAATCTCTACCCTGAACTTCTTTTTTGATAGTTTGCCTGCATGCCAGGGGTTAGAACGGCTGTTTGGGTGATACTATCTTTATCGCTATGACAAGTAACTATAACTTTCCAGCGGATATGAGTGTCGTGTTAATAACTGGTTCCTCTGGGTAAACCATCATGTTGAAAGTTGTTCCAAGTACTTTTACATCCATATTTTTACTACGAACAATAAAAGGGATAGTTGAATGGGTTACATCAAAATAAG
>VOFG01001708.1_pt1 | contig 17523 bp, 32 predicted proteins | sample 5384171 | NCBI WGS metagenome assembly VOFG01 (sample SAMN12384726, study PRJNA508395) | human gut metagenome | isolation source: healthy gut F | host: Homo sapiens
GATTCCACTGATGAATCCGCCCATAACCGGTGCAGAAATGTAATTGACCAGTTTACCGGCTGCATCAGATAAAAGGCAAGCAGCCATACCGCCACAAAAACGTCAGAACCGGCGACCTCAAATTGCCTCTTTTGAACCACTCTCAATCCCCATTCCCAACAGGGCTGAGCCGATCAATGCCGCCGGTGCCGCATCTACCCGAAGATAAACTGCGGAACGTCGAAAATACTGCAAACAAAATAATCGGAAAGACCGAGCCATACAGTCCGTATACTGCCGGCAGTCCGGCAATCTGTGCATATCCCATCGAAATCGGGTTGACACTGCCATGATAATCATACCCGCAATGACATCCCTCATCAGATTTTTTCTGTTATATTTTCGCATTGTCGGTGCTAATGTAATCCTTTTAAACCTCATGTTCCGTTATTTCCTTCTGAACGACTTCTGCTCCTGCATTCCGTCGCTTTTCCCTGAACTATTTCATATCTCCTACTGCACAGAATTTTTCCGGTTTCAATATATTCCCGGATCACGCCAACCAGCCCGCCAAGTTCCTGATTTGTTGTATCCAATATTTCTCTCCGTATCCGGGCAATATCCTCCGGTGTGATTCCCTTCAGATATCTGATACACTCCTGATCACAGATCCCTGCAGGATCAGAAGTGGATCGATCGTGTTCAGTGTACCAATAATCATATCATCCAGCGGCATTCCCTGCTGCACAAATTCTTCCAGTGAAATCGGCCATTCCACAATATACTTGCCCTTGTATTTTTTCAAGGTTCGGATCTCTGTAAGAATACGAAAAGATTCCCATTGAGCCTTGCACCCATTCCTGTACCGTAAGCACCTCCCTGAACTCGTACTGCATTCCACAGATACCCAAATGTCATTACTAGGTCTGATTTAAATTTGGCACTAAGTTTCTTCTTTGTGCGGACATACTGATGAATCCTCTCTTTCATACTGATTTTTAGTATATCAGATTCATTTAAAAATGTCCGAAAAAAGTGTCTTAATTTATGAGACCATTATAATTAAACCAATAGCAGGTAATCCGCACAGACTACCTGCTATATATTTTACCTTATTAAATTGAATCTCCTATTCATCCATCAATAACAGATCTGCTTTTTTAATTCATCTGTCAGGACGATCGCTTCACTCTCGCCCTGGTCAAGACCTGTGGCTCTTTTTAATATACTGGCGGATTCCGGATTATTTACAGGCTTTACAACGATCATACCGCAGCCTCCTTCTTCTTGAGTTCTCTGAAAGTATTCAGTTCATCATCCAGATCATCCATCGTCATATCAAAATAGGAATATCCCAGCTTATCATACAGATCAATCAACTCTGATTTTCTGATTCCCTGAATTTCAGCCGCACGACCATGAGATATCGTCTGATTCAGTATATATGGATACAGCAACAGTGCATTTCGAGTAAGCTCTGTTTCGGGTTCATAGTTACCGAATATTTTGACATTCCTACCGGAACTTTAATGGTTACAGATTCTGCTGTTACCATAATATCACGTCCTTCCTGTTAGGAATCCATGTTCGTCTCTTTTCTATATTATATCCATTATTTGGATTTTCTACAACTGATTTTTTATCTGCTCTACTGTTCCATTTTACTGGCAATCTCTTCCCTGGTTTCAAAATAATTCTGCAACTTCCTCTCAAGTTTTTCTAAACACTGTTCTTTTTCCTGAAACCAAACATTTCGTTATTGGAAAATTCACATATTCTACAAATCGAATGTAGTGCCATTTTAGTACCGCATTATTCGACTCTGCTTCCGGTCATTTTTGACCGATTTTTATCATTGTAGATGGTTCCATTGGCTCGAAAATGGATTTTCACCTCTTTTCCCCTGATTTAGCACGCCAATTGACACTACCAAAAGGAATGAGTTCATAATCACTTTCCAACCACGATTTTATAATAGAATCCATTTGGGTAAATTACAAGAAATATTTTCACTTGTACTGGAATCCTTATAAAGCAATGCATCCGCATCACTGCCAGCACTGCAAAGCCACTTGCCAAAACAACAGTAAAATAACAGTACCAAATGCAACAGCCAAGAAACACTTACAATTTCTTCTCTACCTTTTGCAACTCATCCAATAATGCACTTCTTCTAGGATACGTTGCCTTAAATTCATCCACAAGCAGCTTGGCAGTAGCATTTCCTTTCCACTTAATCAACTGTAATAGGTCCTTACATACTTTCTTATATAATCTTCTATCTGTTGCCTGCGCACATTGTTCTCTTATGTAATTTGCACACAATTCATAAATTTCATTCGGATAATCCATTACAAGAAATTGAGCATAATAGAACAAATTATATGGATTTTCTGTAACGGCTTCTAATAGCAACTTCTTTTCGTTTTCCTTAACCAATACAGACCGATAACATACTGAATATTTGCATTGCTTTAATTCTTTAAGTAAAATTGGCTTCTGACTTTCCCATATCCCTGACTTTGATACAGCCGCTTTAAAACATCCCAAAATCCTTCATTACCTAGCAACAAGATTTTTCTTTGCCTGCTCAATCTGCTTATCTGTTATGCCTGACTGCATATAAACATCAAATAGTATATTATTCCAATCCTCAGGTGTTTCTGTAAAAGCGACCGTCCTCTTTCTTTATCTGTTCAAGGCACAACTTTTCTGCTTCGTTATAATTCCTCGCATCTGTTGCATCTTTAACTGCAATTATGCACATTTCTCTTATATACAGATTTGCATATAACTCGTCCTTAACTGCGTCTGCACCCTTTAAATGTCGATGTAATTTATAACGTAAATTGTATCTTCCTGCCTTTTATATTCCGGCATATAATCATTCTCAATATCTTCTAAGAATATATCCAAAAGCTTTTCCAATTTTGCTGCCAACTTCTCATCACACAAACAAACAGCCTTTTCCAATAATTCATAGCGCCACGAGTCCCAGCCGTCAAACGCTTTTTCTTTGCTTCCTTTATAATCAATGACAGTGCATGTTTTCTCATTGCTGCATCAGTTTGGCAATTGTCTGTGTTGATAAATCTATTAGTTCAAATGCACGCATTATTACATCCGTCAGCATACCGGAACTGCTATCTGCACAAGAAGCCAATTTCACGCCCGAAACAAGCACATATGTATCTGCCTCAAGAGATTCCTGGTATCTTTCCCGCTTAAAAGCATCTTCGCACATATCAATACATCATGCATATCCATGCAAATATTGTCGCAGCTGTGCCAACCAATAAATCCTCGGACCGTATTGCACTTTATCGATGTGCTAATTGTCATCTTCGCAACTTCTAAAATATCATTTGTCTCAGCCATAGCTATTCCTCTATCTCTATCCCGAACCGTTCACACCAGTCTCTTGCTATTTGCTCATAGCAATCATCCCTGTACTTATACCATTTTTCCTGAAGGTCAAAGTCGTACAGCCTATCCTTAAATCTGCGGAATGCACCCTTGCCTCTGATTGCTGCATCCAATGCGTCCTGTGCTCTTCCAGCCGGTAAGTCATAAATAAATTCTTCCATCATCCGATATTCATTCATATCATACTGCCGTGGCAACGGGATATAATCTTCAATAAATCCTCTTCAATATCTTCTATCAATTCAGGATCCGTTTCTCCATTAACCATACCGTCAAATATCATCAGGATTTCTTCATTTTTCGTGTCATAATAATATTCCATATCCACTCCGGCACCATCAAGTGCCTCGAGAACTTCTTGTAATTTTACTTTCATATGTACCTCATGCTGTTGTGCTATGGAGTTGTTGAGAAAAAGTGACTTATGAATGATGAACTGTATAATAATGCTTTCCATTAAAAAAACACATAATTTGCACCAACACAAAAATTATTCATCTGCATCATTAACCAATGTGCCGGCAAATCATAATCGTCAATCAATTCATCTTCCTCATAACCATCCTGAATATCATCAGCCGTCGGAAGCATCCTTCCAAGTGGTCAGCCCCATGTGCTCTTTGCTGCTGTCGGCACGGCAATGATGGTGCTCAGATTATAGTGATTGGTGTTGTAGGTTTTGCCGTCCGCAGCAGTTATTCGAAATTTTCGAATAACTGAATTCTCGTCGATCTCTCCGTCGGCAAATATTTTATTAAGTGATAATTGATGGTGTGCGTTTCCACATTATACAGAAGTCCCATCATTTTCTGGGTCAACCATACATTTTCATCGCAATATACTGCATTTACATCGCTTTCCCCGGTGGCGGAAATCAAAACATCAGCGATGAAATCAAATTGGATTTTCATCCTATAACCATCCTTTTTTAGAATATGGAGTGGTTCAATAAAAATCCGCATCTCGCAGTTCCATCCGGTACGTAATACATTTTTGTTCCTCCAAATCTATTTTCTTCCTAGTCGAGTTTTAAAATCCTGATATCCAAACGCAGTAACCTGTTCCAGCCTTCCTTGCATTCCCAAACTCCATATATCCGGAAGCGGCATCCCGTTAAATGTATTATTTTTGCAAGTCGTATAAATCGCCATATCGCCGAAGATTACCATATCGCCAGCTTTTTAGTTCCTTCGGAAAATAGTAATCTCCGATCACATCTCCCGCAAGGCAGGTCGGTCCTGCCAAACGGTATCGGTGCTGATATTGCCCGCCTTCATCCGGCTGTTTTGCTGCATTGTAAATTGGTGGCTGGTACGGCATTTCCAGTACATCCGGCATATGGCAGGCCGCACTTGCATCGGAACTGCAATCTGTGTCTCTCCATTTTCACAATATCAAGAACACGACTCACAAGATACCCCTGCATTCAGAGCAAACCGCCTCGCCCGGCTCGGATATACCTGAACATCCCATTTCTTCTTTATGGACAGAAGTAGCTCCTCCAGCCGGGACCTCATAATCATGCGGTAATATGATGTCCACCGCCAGATTCACCCATTTCATTCGTGGAAGGATATCCCCGAATTTGTCTTCACTGCACGCATCGTCACTTCCAGTGCATCTGCATTCTGTTCGCACAGCGTATGGAAATGGATTCCATCCAGCAGTGAGATCAAATCTTCCGTCATTTCTTGATTCCACTGTTCGCGTGTTGTTCCCAGTCTGCTGCCCGGAGCACACGGATCATATATGTCATGTCCGTCCTGTGTAGAACATTCCGGGTTGACCCGAAGTCCGATGCTTTTCCTTGTGCCTTTGCTCTTTCCCTAATTTCTTTAACTGCCCCGGCAATTGAACACAATATGGTCTGCATACTCAAGAAGCTCATCAAATTCATCTTCCCGGTAAGCTGCACAGAAGACATGGACTTCCTTTCCACCCATTTCTTCTTTTTCCCAAACGAGCCTCGTACAATCCGCTCCTTCTGTACCTGCAAGATATGGCTCTAAAAAGAGGATAGAAATTGTAATTAGAAAATGCTTTCTGAGCCAGTAATACTTTGCACCCGGTCCGTTCTGCCACCGCCAGAGACAGAAGCCATTGCACTCCAGCTGAGTTTCATCAATCACATAGCTTGGACTTGGCAGCCTGCGAAACAAGTCCTCCGGGCTGTATTCTTCTAATCCCTGAAAAAACAATTTTATTCATATTCATTACTCCACAATAACCGGATCATAGCTTTCACTGCGTGGCAGTCCATACTGATCTAACGCAGCAAGGAACGGATCCGGATCAAATTCTTCTACTGTATGTACACCTGTCTTTGTCCATTTTCCGGTCAGAAGCATCAATGCACACATTGCCGGAACTCCGGTCGTATAGCTGATTGCCTGGCTCGCTACTTCCTTATAGCACTCCTGGTGATCACATACATTATAGATATAATATGTTTTTCTTTTCCGTCTTTTTTTTCCTGTAAAAAATACAACCGATATTTGTCTTTCCATGTACGTGGACCAAGGCTTGCCGGATCCGGTAACAGTGCCTTCAGGAATTTGATCGGAACAATCTGCTGTCCCTCGAATTCAATCGGAGTTGTAGAAAGCATCCCCACATTTTCCAGGCAATTCATATGTGTGAGGTAGCTCTGTCCAAATGTCATGAAGAAACGGATTCGTTTCACTTCCGGAATATTTTCCGCGAGAGATTCGATTTCTTCATGATGAAGCAGATACATATCTTTCTGTCCGACACAGTCAAAATCATACTCACGTTTTATGCTCATAGCCGGGATTTCAAACCCAGTGTCCGTCTTCCCAGTAGCTTCCCGGTGCTGATACTTCACGCAGATTTACTTCCGGATTAAAGTTGGTAGCAAATGCGTATCCGTGATCTCCGCCGTTGCAATCGGAATATCGATTGTATCGATCGTATCGAATTCATTTTTCTTTGCATATTGCACAGTATGCCTGTGTCACTCCCGGGTCAAATCCGCATCCAAGAAGAGCAGTCAGCCCAGCCTTCTCAAACTTCTCATGGTATGCCCACTGCCAGCTGTAATCAAAATAAGCAGAAAAGCCTTTCTCCTCGCAGCGTTTGTTGTAAATTTCACGCCACTCTGGATCCTCCGTGTCTTCCGGCTCATAGTTTGCAGTATCCATATAGTTCACTCCACAAGCGGACATGCATCCATGATCGTCAGATCCTGATACGGAAGTGCGATGTTCATCACAAGATCCGGCTGATACTCCTTGATCAGTGCGATCACCTGATCCACATCGTCCGCATCTACCTGGGCTGTTGTAATCTTTGTTTCGGTTTTTCCTTCCAGGTCTGCCGCCAACTCATCACATTTTTGATTTTGTTCTGCTCGCAATACACAGCTCGCTGAACACTTCGCTTACCTGGCAGCACTTTCTGATTGCCACAGAAGCTACTCCGCCGCATCCATTACTAATACCTTACTCATTTTCGTTCTCCTCCTGTAAATTCACTCTGTATGTTCATTCTATCTATTCAAATTCTGCATGTTCACGCTACTTTGTCACAAATGGTCTGAACGATCATTTTTTCAGACTCAGAAGTAATTCCGCAGTACCTTGCATGCTGTCGCAGTAGACACTCCGCTCTGATCTAACATCGGGGCAAGTTCATTAAGATCCGCTCCGACAATCTTTGTTTTCGGATACAAGGCGGATCGCATGTAACAGCTGCATGAACGTGACTCCTCCGGCCTCCGGAGTTCCTGTTCCCGGAAATACAGACGGATCCGGACAGTCGGATCGATTGTAAAATATACCGGGGGTGTTGTTCTCTTTCAATTGCTGTACGACTTGTTCCAATCCTTCAAAATCAAACGGATGAAGATCGGTGTGTTCTTTTGCAAATGCAAATTCTTCCCGCTCTCCGCTTCGAATACAGAACTGGTGAATGCGTCCGTCTCCCAACATGTCATGGCATCTGCGGATGACACAGGCATGACTCAGTTTTACACCGAGATAATCCTCTCTCAGATCGGTATGCGCGTCAAAATGGATGATGTGCATTTCCGGAAAAACGCTTGTATACTGCACGTACATTTGCCAGCGTTACAAGATGTTCTCCGCCCAAAAGCAATGGCATTTTCCCTCTTCCATAATCTGATCGGCATGCTGTTCGATGTCGGAAAGTGCATCCTCTGTATTGCCAAAGCACAGCCTCGGATCTCCGCTGTCAAATACAAAACAATCCGTCAAATCTTTATCCTGATACGGACTGTATGTTTCCAGCCCGAAGCTTTCATGGCGCATCGCTGATGACCCGAACCGGGCACCCGGGCGATAGCTTGTCGTGGAATCAAAGGCGCACCAAACAGGACGATTTCCGCTTTCTCATACTCACAATCACACCCGATAAATGTTTCAATATTCTGTTTCATCTCTTATTCTACCTCCTCAAGCAGCCGTTCCAAAACGCCGGAAGATAAAAAGGCACCTTTATGCAGACGGGTCGTGTAATAATTCGTTTTCAGATTCAACGCCTGCCATTTCTCCGCATCAAGATCATCCACCGGATGGTACTTTTTGCTTGCAAAACCAAACAGCCAGTATCCTGCCGCATAGGTCGGGATGTGTGCCTGATACACTCTGCTGATTGGAAATGTACTGACGATCCGCTGGTGGCTGCGCTGCATCGCTTCTGCATCGTGCTGATAAAACGGGCTTCCCTGCTGATTGACCAGGATTCCGTCCTCATGTAGTGCATTGTAGCAGATTCCATAGAACTCTTTTGTAAAATAACTTTCCGAAGGACCGAACGGGTCTGTGGAATCCACAATGATCAGATCATATTCATCCGTGCGGCGCCGGATAAAGCGAAGTGCATTGTCAAAATAAATATGCACACGTTCATCATCCAGCCGGCTGGCATTTTCAGGCAGATACATCCTGCAAGCCTCTACAACCTGCTCATCCATTTCCACCGGATCAATATTTTCAATCGTACGGTAACGTGCCAACTCATGGACAACGCCGCCGTCTCCTGCTCCGATCACAAGTACATTCTTAATTCCGGGATGAACCGCCATCGGAACATGCGTGATCATTTCATCATAAATAAACTCATCCCGTTCCGTCAGCATGACATTTCCATCCAGTGACAGAACTTTACCGAATTCCGGTGTCTCGTAGATATCAATCTGCTGATACGGACTTTTTGTGAATAGAGGTGTCTGTTCACCCGGATACTGTGTTTGACATCGGGAGCGTGAAATTCACTAAACCAAAGTTCCATGATCGTCCTCCTTTAAAATATTGATATATTCAATCTCCGGATCCTCCGGTCCTGTCATGGAGCATCCTTTTTCTTTTGCATACTTGATATATTCCAGAATATCCTCTGTAATTTTCTCTCCCGGTGCAAGGATCGGGATTCCAGGCGGATAACACATTACAAATTCGCTGCAGATACAACCTGCACTGCTGCCAATCGGAACACTGATTGTTTCCGCATAGAACGCTTCCTGCGGACTCATCACAACCTCGGGATCAATATACTCCTGATTCATCAGACCGCTGCTGTCTGTCTGATATCTTCTGCGTATTTCAGCCAGTGCACTCACCAGTCGTTCCAGTTCCTGTGGTCTGTCTCCGATGGAGAGATATGCAAGGATATTTCCGATATCCCCAAACTCAATCTGAATATCATACTCATCCCGAAGAAGATCATACACCTCAATGCCCGCAAGCCCGATATCCCGTGTATGGACACTAAGCTTTGTCGGGTCAAAATCAAACACGGAATCTCCATTGATCAGTTCCGATCCAAATGCATAATAGCCGCCTACCGCATTGATTTCTTCCCGTGCATACGCCGCCATGGAAGACACCTGACGGAACACTTTCCTTCCACGCAATGCAAGATTGCGGCGGCTGATATCCAGACTGGACATCAGAAGATAACTGCCGGAAGTCGTCTGCGTCAGATTGATGATTTTCCGCACATGACCTTCCTGAATATTCGGACCCACCAGTAATAAACTAGACTGTGTCAGACTTCCACCGCTCTTATGCATGGAAACCGATGCCATATCCGCTCCCGCTTCCATCGCTGACACCGGCATGTCCTCCCAAAATAGAAATGCGTGCCGTGGGCCTCATCAGCCGACAGTACATGCCCGCATCGTGAGCCATTTTTACAATTGCTTTCAGATCACTGCAGATTCCATAATATGTAGGGTTATTCACCAATACAGCAACTGCATCCGGGTGTTCTGCTATCGCTTTTTGCCACCTGTTCTCTTCATCCCCAGGGAAATGCCCGATGGTGGTTCACTTCCGGATTCACATACACCGGAATCGCACCGCAGAGTACAAAGCGCATTGATCACACTGCGATGTACATTTCTCGGAAGAATGATCTTATCTCCTCTTACAGACCGAAAGCACCATCGTCTGCACGGAGCTTGTGGTACCTCCGACCATAAGAAATGCGTGTGCTGCACCAAAAGCATCTGCCGCCAGTTCTTCCGCCTCGCGGATGACAGAAATCGGATGGCACAGATTATCCAGCGGTTTCATACTGTTCACGTCAATGCTGATGCAACGCTCCCCTAAGAATTCTGTCAGCTCCGGATTTCCCCGGCCCTGTTTATGTCCAGGCACATCAAAAGGCACAACCCGCATCTGTCGGAATTTCTGCAGTGCCTCGTAGATCGGTGCCTTATTTTGATTCAATTCGTGTTCTTCTCTCATTTTACACTCAAAAAAAAAAGCAAGCTGTAAACACACAGCTTGCTTTGAAATCTTCAATCGTTATCTCTTATACAGCATCAATACTTTTACTACGCTTAATTGACCGTTTCACAAGTCTGCACTATCATGCATTTCGGTTATGAAGTAACCAACTTATAAAATTTGAGCTTTTAACTCAATCAATGAGGGTATCCTATCTTATACCCATCGGCAGCGGACCCGGCTGTCCGTATGGCCTCGACTTCAAAAGAAGTGGTCCTGTATTCGCTAGATAACTCTTTGCGTCGTTTTAATTTTTTATCATTTTTTCGGATAATGTCAATGTGAAAATTTAACCTCTTATACCAAAATAATTTTTTCATCTCTGTCTGAAATGAAGAATGTCTTGGAAATTTTCTTTTATATATGGCAAAAATTTCCTGTCGCATCCCCTTTTCACCCATTTGTTCCTTTATTTCGGCAATCATTGCAAGCCCGAAAAGCCTATCGAATTCGCAACCGCTTTAGCCGCCTTTGAGGGAACAGCATCTTCAAATAAGTATAAAAGAAACAGGCAAATTCCTTCCCCGACAAAACAATTGCTCCACCCCAAAGAACCGCTTGGATTTTTGATACTGCTTTTTACTGCTTTAAAATTTCCCGTATAAAAGTTCAACTCATTATATGTATAATTGTTAATGATGTTCTGATTCAGCTCAGAATTTCTTATAGAGGTAACCGGATTTCCTTTTTATCCTTGAAGCCGAGCCTTCTCCGCTCTTATACCATATTGCTCTGCCATTTCCCTTGTAGCAAACAATCTTAAAAGATTTCTTACCGTAGAATCAGAGCGAAAACTTTCCCAGCAAAAAAGCATTAGCTTTTCTGTATGATTAAGATATGACGAAGCACACGCTGCCTTTTAATGCTATTTTACTGCGGATTGTCAGCTTAGAATCAATCTTTTCTATTGCATTCTCTCCAATTTTCTATTTGGGAATATCCATAATTTTTATCATACTCGTTCATGGCTTCCAGGTACAAAAGATGGATGTATTTTATAGTTATCATTCGCCATTTTCACAAGCCCTTCTATTCCCTCACGATATAAAAACAGCTTCTTTCAGCAATCTGCTCTCTGTATCGCCGCTTTTTGTCTTCAGCAATGAAATCCAGTCATTCCGCACTGCTCGGTTTCCGTCAAATTTTCTCTTCCTGCATGGAACATATCCTCAATATGAAGATCATGAAATGCATAATGTGAAAAATACAAATATATATCTTCCGCCCGTTCTTCCGGCACTCTCATTTGATAATCCACATACAGGGTCAAAAAGTGCCAACTGCTTCAAGTCTGCAGTCACTATTTCTTTTTCGACCAATACTTCCAAATCTGCAGGATCAACATATTCTTCCTCTGCAAACACTTCCATCTCCCGGATCCATTCATAGATCAAACTGGCTTCCCTGATATTTCCTGTCATCTACACAGTCTTTTGCAAACCGGAGCATCGTATTAATTTTATCTCAATCCCTGTTCATCATAATATTCTGTAATTAGATCACTATCCCAATATCCACTGGAATAATCTTCATATTCATCTGCGTTCAGATAGAGTTCTCCTTCATCAATCTGCTGTATCCAAATTTTGATCTGTGCCATTTTTTCGGATACAAACTCATCTGACATTCTTGCCTGAACCCCATCATGAGAGTTCACTGACTGATCTGTCAAATATCCAGCCACAATCTGATTATATTTTCTGTTAGGTTCTCAGTTAAAAGCTCTGACATTTCCAATATCAGCTCGATCAAATTTTCCTTGTTTAATTTCTTCAGTTTCTCTCTCGTTATCATATGCTTACCGCCTACCACAGCATTTTTATATTTTTTCCCACTGCCGCACGGACACGGATCGTTTGGATAAATTTTCGTTTCTTTTTTTCCTGCTTCATAAAGTTCTTCACCTACTGCACAGCGAAAAACCATCCTCGGCAACATACGTCCAGTCAAACATTTCCAACACTTTGTTACAAAACTCCGGACGTTTTTCGTATTCACCTGCATTTCCCAGTTCCATTTCCATATCCTGAAGCCATGCCTCCACCGGATATTCATAATCCTGTGATTCCATCACTTCACTGACACTCAGTAATTATTTTATGTGTATCTTCAAAATCAATACTATGCTGAACCATTTCAGCCAATGCATTCGTATACCTCTTTTCATCATATGACTGATTTTCTTTTCATCACATCATAAATCTCTGTCAGTACTACCACACCGATTTTTTCTTTCGCTTCCCGCATAGAATATCCTGCATCAAGCAGTTTTTGGTATGCTTCTTTTTTTGTTGACGGCGGATCATTGTCCTAATTGATTATCTACCACATCTAATATTAGTTTTTTAATCTTAAATTCTACATTTTTTTTTTCTCCCATTTAAATATACAACTTTTGCTGAAATATGCAAACTGAAAATTATAGTTCTCAATAATCTATCTTCAAAATTAGCTGTATATCTAATGGCTCTTTATCGCTCCATTACTTCATGCATAGAACCACCTGAGAACCAAGGCAACACTTACGCATAGTGCACCCACACCAATAAACACTTTTCGCACGAAAGCTGATTTATCGGCAGGAGAGTAGAATTCATCTGGATGGTTTGGATTAACGTAAAGGTTGACCTTTTGACCGACGGATACCTCTGGTCTCACTGTTCCTACAGATGCTCGTTTTCTCAGCACTGTGCCATGAACGCTGTATTCATAAACAGGAAACCATGACATCATCTTCACTTCATCGGCATCGGTGTAGCCGGAGGCGCCGATTGCCCGGTGCTGTATGTCGGTCACTGATGCAATGACTTGTTGTGTGCAGGAGCTCTCTTTCGCTTCTCTCTTGCATATAGTGCAGTGCCAATACATAGGAAAATCACGCCAAGCAGACCAAGCACAGATATGATCAGCAATAGCACCCAATAGAATTCATTCGCCGCTTTCATGTATAACCTCCTCAAATTCCTGTTCGTGCTTTTTGAAAAAATTTTAAAAATATTGAACATTTTCTAATTCATTCCATTTTACTACATCGTATTCTTTCGTATCTATGTTATATATTTTGGCATTTAGTGTACCAAGCATAAAAGGTGAGTGTGTTGCAATAACAAATTGACATTCAGTAACCTTGCCAACTTGTTAATTTCATTTGCTAAAAGCACCTGATTAGAGGGTGAAAAGAGAAACCTCGGTTCGTCAAGAAGATATAGTGCATTTGGTTGTAAATATTCTTCAAAGTATTGCATTGAAGTTTCTCCGTTCGAATATTTTTCCTGTGCAAATTTAATATATTCTTCTTGTTTTATAACGAATCCAAAATCGTCTTCACCCGGACTATACGAACACTCATTTGAAAATGCGTTACAATAATCTACGATTCCAAAAGAATTACTTGTAGCATATTCTTTACCTTTTAGTTGAAGTTTATTTGCAATTATGTTCAATAATGTAGATTTTCCCGAACCATTATTCCCGTAAAAAAACTGTAATAGGTGAAAATACAAATGGTTCAATATATTTTCCACGAAAAACATTATAGGGATATATATTCGGATTTTTCACTTGTTTGTTACTCAACATAAAACTACTTAAATAAATCATTGTGTTCCTACTTCCTCTATCTCAAATACTTCGCAGTACATTATCCACAACCATTAAGCTATAAATGAATGCATCAGCTGCCAAAATCTTGCCTATCCGCAAATACAGTTCATAATCACGCTTATCATCATTTCTTTTTCATCTGGTTTTGATTCTGCAATCATAATCGTCAGTGCTACAAGTGTATGATCGTCAATCAGCTTGTTTCCATCAGCAAACAGGATGCCATTTTTTATCAAGGAAATACAGAAACATTGTTGCTGCGATTCGTTTGTTGCCATCGGAGAAGCTGTGATTCTTTGTTATGAAATACAAAAGATTTGCAGCTTTTTCTTCCAGTGTCGGGTAAATATCCTGACCTGCAAAGCTCTGATAGATATTACCGATGCTGCCCTTAAAGGAATCATCCTTTTCATTGCCAAACAAATCGGAATCAGCCGAAAATTTCATACTGTCAATAACTTGTCTGCATTCTTCATAGGATAATATATAGACTGCCTTGTTTCCGTCCGGTCGTTTCATTGTCTGGTGGTCATAATCATCCAGTAAGTCCAAAGCAAGACTGTATTTTTCAATTACGGAAAGTACCTGTTTAGCATCCAGACTGTTTTCTGTCCGCTTCATAATCCGTATTACCTCACCGAGTTGGTTCATACGGTTAGCATTCACAGCATATCCCTGAATTATGTATTGCTTCAGGATGGAGTTTGCCCATTTACGAAAAGCGATGCCCTGCTTTGAATTGACACGGTATCCAACGGATATGATGACATCGAGGTTATAGAAAGCAACCGGCTGACTGACACCAGCAACACGCATTTTTTGCGTGTTGCTCTCTCGTTCCAGTTCTCCATCGGTAAAAATCTTGTTGACATGCTTTCGAATGGTTTTTTCATCCCTGCCATAAAGAAGTGCCATTTGATTTTGAGGACAGCCATACCGTTTCCAGTTGAGGAGATACATTTACTTCCAATGCTAATTCTCCATTTTCAAATAAAACTATTTCATCTTTTTATTGTTCATTCGGAATCCTCCTTTTCGCCCGACACTTATATACATTATGCTGATTTTTACATTGCGGAGAACAGAACTGCACATTGGAGCGGCTGGCTACAAATATTTTTCCACAGTGCTTGCACAGTTTCAGCGTAGAGTTTTCATCCGTTATCATAAAGGAAAACATCATCTGAATGGCGAGCATCAGGGAATGGAAATCCCAGACAATGGTGGGCTTATCCAAAAAGTTCTATGTGGTAAGTCGGTGCAATGCCGCCAAAACATTCCATTCCTTTTCGATATACATTCCGTTCTGCTTCCTCCAACGTATCATAATCCTGATAATACAGAAAGCTGGTAACAAAGGTAAAAGCCCAGTCAGAGAATACCGTGGTAATCAGTCATATTTATCCATACTTCGTCATCCTTTATTCATTTACTTCTATTGATTGTAGCATTGCTGTGAATTTTGGCAATGCATCAAAAGCATTTTCAAGTCGCAACTCATTCCAATCAACAGTTCCGTATTCATATAATTCATTAATCCCAAAACATTAAATCTCATACTTTTTGGAGTATTAGTTTTATTCTCCTATATTCCATGTAATTCCATCTTTAGTATTACCCTTTGAAACCAATTCACCTGAAGAACTGTTATAAATACTAAGATCAATATAATAGGAATTACTATCCCCTTTTAGCAATTGATTTAGCATACCTATAGTTTCTGTATATGTAAAATAATTACTCTGATCCTGCTTGCTAAGAGCAGAATCAAACTTATAGCTGATTTCAGAAAAATCAGTATTCCAGCTTATATCATATCCATCTCCTAAATTCTTAAACTGCTCACTTACAGAACTTAAATATTGATTCATATTTTCGATCAAAGTATTTTTTTGCGACTCTGTAACTTTTAATTGAACAGTGCCATCACTATCTATATAAATATATTGATAATCGTTTCCAGCTGCTGCCTGAAGAATATTGATTACACTCATTCCATCAATAAAGGATGATTTTATATCAATCACTTCTCCTTCATCCTCATATTTCGATTCAAGTTCACCAGCTTCTTTATCATCAAGTATATAACTGGCTTTCCATTCTGTATCACCATATGAAACATCATCCTTTTCTAAATTACCTCCAGCAACTAATTTTCCTGTATCTACATTATAAACATCTAAAGTAATCGTATAATCTTTCTGCCCATTAAAAAGTTGATATAAAGCACAATAAATAGCTGTTTTCCCAACATATGCAAAGGCTTCTTTGAACGATATTATAGTGTCATAATATACATTAATCACATCAAAAAGAATCACTGCAGGATGCACTATACTTAGAACTGACATTCGTTAAAGTCGATAACTGTGCATCTACCTTATCTTTAGCATAATTCTTCCAATAATTAGCCTGTTCTTCTGTAACTGAAATCTTAACTAGTCCATCAGCAATTTTAGTTCTTCATAGTTTCCATCACCATTAGTTTTTAAATAATCCATAAGATTATCTGCATTCATACCGGACAAACTTTCGAATGATTCCGAATAGAAACTGTAATACAATCGCCCGCATTCTATGTCGATTTATTATCAACACTTTTTTACTTCCACATGCCGTTAACATAAATATGCATAACACTAGCATTACACTTATACCTATTTTCCATTTTTTCATATTTTTTCTAAAAAAAACATCATCATTTTTTCTTCTCCTGTCTAAATCAATTTTTTAAACTACCGCAAGAGCAACTAAAGATGCTCCTCCAGTTTCAGGAGCTAAAACAATAGCTCCCGCTATTATAACTCCTACTGCAACTCCTGCCGCAACATAGCCCCAATTGATATCCGGTGCTTCGAATTGAGGAAGTTGTATCGGTTCAGGCTCTACAGCCGGTACTGGCAATGGTGTCCATCCATTATCATTTTTCCTTTTTTATCCCTATAGTTGATGTAATCGATCCCACCTCATCTTCTGTCTTAATTGATTCTTCAAAGGACACTTCTTCTAAAGACATTTTGTCTTTCACAGTATAAGTATCTTTTTCCAACTTTCATTGTAGCAGAACCTTCAAGTTCTCCACTATTATTGATTGAAAACTCGTTCTATCCGATGAAACTGATACACTCACTTCTTCATCAGTATTTCCTTCAACCCCAAACGAAAGAGCTCCGTCTGAATCTGTTGAATACGATATATTTTTAAATTTAATTTTTGATCCTCTGCTATTAAGTTAACATCAAAACTGAATTTCCTCTAATATCTGCATTAACAGAATAGTAGCTTCCCCTTTTAAATTTGCCCATTCTATATATCTCTTTGCTTTTTTCTAAACGCTTATAATCACCCCTGAGACCATATCATTTTCTTTTAAGTCCATTATTAATTTTTTTTTATTTGAATACAGTTTTGCTAATCCATAATGGAATGGCTTTGGATTTTCAAAGAAAGTTTTATGTGAATCAATGTCCTTTTCAAGCATTTGCTCAATCTGAGTAGCTTCTTCTGCATACGCTTTATATTGCTGCTTCAAAACATATGCTTGATCCGCTAATGCTTCCCTTTTTCCCTCTTGATTTATCTTTACACTTTGATAATTTTTTTCCCCCAGCGTTCAATCTCCATATCCATTTCGTTATTAAATATGCCTTCAGCCATTATTATAGCTTTCAATCGTTCCTCTTGTTCATTGTTATAAATGTAATGATTATAGAATTTAATACTTCCTCTATTATAAGTTCCG
>VOFG01003594.1_pt1 | contig 17522 bp, 22 predicted proteins | sample 5384171 | NCBI WGS metagenome assembly VOFG01 (sample SAMN12384726, study PRJNA508395) | human gut metagenome | isolation source: healthy gut F | host: Homo sapiens
CACTGATTGGACATTGTAAGCCGGAAGAAAACCGTTACGGGTCTTCGCCATCAGGCGAGCTTCTGCGGTCGAGGGAAAGCTTCTTGGGAACCTTTCATCCAGTATACGCTGTTTTTCCGCCCAGTTCTTCTCAACCTGCTGGCTCAAACGCTATCTTCCAGTAGCCCACACCGAGCGCTCGTCCGAGAGTTCGGATAATTGTTCCTGGGCTGCTTCCACCAGATCATTTTCATTGCTGCCAGCAGATACTTCTCTAAACGGGTATCCAACAAGGCTAACTGTCGATTAATACCATCTAAAAGTAAAGACCGTCACGATTGGTATTGGCTTTGATTTTACTGCCGTCAACAGCTACCAGTTTGCCTGAAATATAACCGAACTGACCAGAAAGCGGCGGAAATCAAGGCAACATTCATGGATGCCCGAAGTTTGTTTGGAACGGAAATCGATGGGATTACCCAGAAGCCAGTCTTATGATCGGATACGGGAAGAGATTACCCAGACATACAGCCAGTACCAAAGCTATCCATCCTCCTTCCTGAAGGAGGAGAATGTTGAATACTATCGATTATCAAATTATTATTTTCTTAATTAATTTTACCACCAAATTTGAAGAAGAATCAGTTTTTTTTTGTTTTCATTTCTCATATTCTCATAACCTAGTGGCTAAATGTAAGATTATTAGTAAGATACCGCTATGAGAAATGTTTTTGAATTGGTATTTCTCATGCATTTCTCATAGTTTCTCTTCAAATTCCTTCATTTCTCATACTATTTTCTCTTATTTCTCATAGGGTAATAAATCCTTTCGGTAGTATTTAACCAAGCTTATTGTATCTGGAGGATACCTATTGTTTTCATATAAAACATTAAGTAATAACTAATTATTCACTAACTAATGTTATGTCTTTTAAGTGATATCTTATTCGTTCTACTTTAGTGAACACTTGTTTACTGGAGTGGCAGGATTTATCTACTGGAGTGCATAGATCTGTCTACTTGAGTGGAACGATAGAAGATGAGATAAGAACATAAATGGATGAAGACGAGATATGATAAGGATGTAGGTAACGTAATATATAAATATCTATTGCTTTACGCGATGTATGTGTAGTCGCTGTCTTTACTATAAATATGTTTTTCTTTTTACTTGGATTTTAATACTTTTATATAGAATGTGGAGCTATATTAATGTTATCTTAAAGATACGTATTTTATGTAGCGAATTTATTCGTCCTACCGGATATATTGAACCTTGTTTTTCTTATATTTGCAGCACATGATTTCTAAACAATAATTAAATTATTCATTCTTATGAAAAAGATTCTGGTATTATTCGCTTTAACAGCGATAGCTATGGTGAGTGTAAATGCGCAGGACAACTTGAAATGGGGTGTTATGGCAGGTATGAATGTGAGTAAATATACTTTTTACCGGTTTTGACAACAGGGTAGGTTTTCATGCAGGTGTCAAAGCTGAGTTGGGGTTATCGCAGGAAGCAAGTGGGGCATACATGGATTTTGCTGCGTTACTGACGTTGAAAGGTGCTAAAATTGATGGAGGATCAATTGCAACCGTTAAATTTAATCCGTATTATTTGGAGATACCGGTGCATGTTGGTTATAAATATGCTGTAAATGAAAACTTTGCGCTGTTTGGTAGCGTAGGTCCTTATTTGGCTGTCGGTCTGTTTGGAAAAGCAAAATTGAGCATAGGCAATGCGATTGGTGATTGGGCTGATATAGAAGGTATGGAAAGTGTAGGAGGCCTGGAAGGTAAATCTGTATCTGAAGATATATTTGGCGATGACGGGTTCAAACGATTCGACTTCGGCCTCGGATTGAAAGCCGGTGTTGAGTTCAACAAAAATATCAGGTTGCTTTGAGTTATGATTTCGGGTTGATTGACGTGCAGAAAGATTTGGGTATGAAAAACAGGAACCTGGACAAATATCGGTGCTTTGCTGGATGTGAGACCTGAGAAAGTACCTTAGGGAGGATGGAACCATGCAGAATGAAGGTTGCCGCCTTTAATACAGCTGCATTAACGGGCGAAAGCGTGCCTCGTAATATTCGGAAAGGGGAGGAAGTGCTTGCCGGAATGATTGTAACCGACAAGGTAATCCGACTTGAAGTGACGAGACCTTTTGACAAGAGCGCACTCGCCCGAATATTGGAACTTGTTCAAAATGCCGCCGAACGTAAAGCTCCGGCAGAATTGTTTATTCGCAAGTTTGCCCGTGTTTACACACCGATTGTTATCATACTGGCCGTATTAATTGTATTATCTCCATTTGTCTATTCACTTATCAATCCTACATTTGTATTTACATTTAATGATTGGCTATACAGGGCTTTGGTCTTTTTGGTGATTTCATGTCCATGCGCATTGGTGGTTAGTATTCCGTTAGGCTATTTTGGTGGTATCGGAGCGGCATCCCGATTGGGTATTTTATTCAAAGGAGGTAATTATCTGGACGCTATCACCAAGATCAACACGGTGGTATTCGATAAAACAGGAACCCTGACAAAAGGAACCTTTGACGTGCAGGCCTGTAAAAGTGCAGGCGATATTTCGGAAGAAGAATTAGTGAAACTGGTTGCTTCGGTAGAAAGTGATAGCACACATCCGATTGCCAAGGCTGTTGTAAACTACGCAAAAGAACAAAACATAGAACGTGTAGCTGTTATCGATACGAATGAATATGCCGGCTTCGGATTGGAAGCAACGGTAGACGGAATACCGGTTCTGGTTGGTAATTGCCGGTTATTGTCCAAGTTTGATATATCCTTTCCGCAAGAATTATTGAAGATAACGGATACCATTGTAGTCTGTGCTGTTGGAAACCGTTATGCCGGTTATCTGTTGTTGGCTGATGCCTTGAAAGAAGACGCAAAGGTAGCTATTGACCGCTTAAAAGCTTTAAATATTGAAAACATACAGATACTATCCGGTGATAAACAGAGTATTGTTACTAACTTTGCGGAGAAAAGCTCGGCATATCAAAGGCCTATGGCGACTTGCTGCCGGAAGGGAAAGTGAAACATCTGGAAGAGCTGCGGCAGGATGAGGCAAACCAGATCGCATTTGTCGGTGATGGAATGAACGATGCACCGGTGCTCGCTCTAAGTCATGTTGGCATTGCTATGGGAGGACTGGGTAGTGATGCGGCTATTGAAACAGCCGATGTCGTGATACAGACAGACCAACCGTCGAAAGTAGCCGAAGCTATCAAAGTAGGAAAAGCTGACACGAAGGATCATTTGGCAGAATGTATCACTGGCATTTGGAGTGAAATTGCTTGTATTGATTTTGGGAGCCGGTGGAATCGCTACTCTTTGGGAAGCCGTTTTTGCGGATGTCGGCGTTGCGTTGCTTGCCATTATGAATGCTGTAAGAATACAGAAAATGATAAAGTAGGAGAAAGATGGAAGAAGATATTTATTTGGATAAGCTGGTCAGAAGAGACATTAAGCCAACTGCAATAAGGCTCTTGGTGATAAAAGAGATGATGCAGGCAGAGCGTGCAGTGTCATTGCTTGACCTCGAAACATTGCTCGACACAGTCGATAAATCGACCATATCCCGGACAATAGCTCTTTTCTTGTCTCATCACCTGATACATAGCATAGATGATGGGAGCGGCTCGTTGAAGTATGCCGTTTGCGACAACTCCTGTAACTGCGTGGTGCAGGATTTACACTCGCATTTCTATTGTGAGAAATGTCATCGTACATTTTGTCTGGAAGGTGACACAGGATTATTCCGGTGTACTAAAAGGAGTTTGATTTGCCTCAAAAAGGATATTTTATAAACTTCGATGCGCAGTTTTATTCCATAGCATTAATTTATGATTCTCTATAGGGATTTGTCCTGGAATGTACTTCATTTTGTCTATTTTTTAATTGACGAATGAACTTTAAATTTGAAAAAAGTCTTGAAAGATTTATAGACTAAATATATGTGAAATATCGGTAAAAGCCGAAAAAGAGTTACATCTCTTTTTTTTTTGCTAATATTGTTTGATTAGTCAATATTGGGATTCAAAGCGTGCCAGTCCTTAATAGCAGGTATGATCCCCATTTCAATAACCTCGTCACGGAGCTTACACAAGTGCTCGTAGCTCTTTTCCAATTCTTCCTGTTCGGCAGGAGTTCCGGCTACTTCCTTATAAGTGACACCGTTTTTAGTTATTGAAGTTTCCATTGCCATCATGATATGATCGAATTTTCCATTGGAGACATACGTTCCGGCAGGCCAGCGGAATGGCTGTCCGCCCATAGCAGCAGCGATCATCTCGATAGACAGATAGGCGGGACTTTGGAAAGAAGAACGGCCGCGCAGATCGATAATGTGTTTACCACCTTGGATAACACGTACTTTCAGTTCTTCCCATTCCGTCAATGGGAGACGGGTCGTACCAATGAAATCAGTCAACGGTTCTCCTTTCACTTTAGTGGTAGAAGCAAATACGGCCATTTGTTCGCCATGACCGCCGTATGTGCGGCAGTTCTGAATTTCAGAAGCCGGGATATGGAAGAATTTCACCAGTTCGTTTTGCAGACGGGTGCTGTCCAATGCTGCCAGCGTAGAAACTTGAGACGGTTTCAGTCCGGAATACAGTAAAGTAATCAATCCGGTAATGTCTGCAGGATTGAAGATCACAACAATATGTTTTACGTTCGGGCAATATTGATGGACATCTTTACCGAATTGAGCGGCGATTTCTGCATTTCCCTTCAGCAAATCCTCACGGGTCATACCTGCTTTACGGGCAGCACCACCGGAAGAGACAATGTAAGAAGCTCCTGTCAGTGCTTCTTTGATATCGGAAGTATAAGTAAGGTTGACACCTTCGAAGCCGCAGTGGTACAGTTCTTCTGCTACCCCTTCCAGAGCGGGAGCGAACGGATCATACAGACAAATATTCGGAGTGAGTTTCATCATCATGGCTGTTTGTGCCATGTTGGAGCCGATCATTCCGGCAGCTCCTACAATCGTAAGTTTCTCGTTGGTTAGAAATTCCATAATTTTATGTGTTTAAAAAGGTGAATAATTTACTCTTTCTTTTTGTCGCTACAAAGTTAACATATTAGAACGCAGATTGTTCATTGCAAATAGTTTTGCCCGATAACGAAAAGTTATGGCTGACTGATTGAGGATCTGTCTAAAATAGATTATCTTTGTATCTTATTACAATAAATGGATAAGAATATGAGCATCGAATTAGGAAAGTACAATACGCTGGAAGTGGTGAAAGAGGTCGCCTTCGGCATATATCTGGACGGAGGAGAGGAGGGGGAGATTTTGTTGCCTACCCGCTATGTGCCCGAGGATTGTAAAATAGGAGACTTTTTGAATGTGTTTCTTTACCTGGATATGGATGAGAGGCTGATTGCTACGACACTGACCCCGTTAGTGCAGGTCGGACAGTTTGCTTGCTTGGAGGTCTCGTGGATAAACCAGTATGGTGCTTTCCTTAACTGGGGATTGATGAAGGATCTTTTTGTCCCCTTCCGCGAGCAGAAGATGAAGATGCAGGTGGGAAAGAAATACGTGGTTCATGCACATTTGGATGAAGAGAGCTATCGTATCGTGGCATCAGCCAAAGTAGACCGTTATCTTTCCAAAGAGAAGGCCGCCTATGAGTCGGGGCAGGAGGTGGATATTCCTGATTTGGCAGAAGACGGATTTGGGCTTAAGGCGATTATAGACAATAAGTATAGCGGTTTGCTGTACGAAAACGAGATATTCTCTACATTGGAGACAGGTATGGAGATGAAGGCTTTTGTGAAACAGGTGCGCGAAGACGGTAAGGTGGATTTGATCCTTCAGAAACCAGGCTTTGAGAAGATTGACGATTTTTCGAAAACGCTGCTAGACTATATCAAGCGCACGGAGGACGGATCAACTTAAATGATAAAAGTCCTGCGGAAGATATTTATGACACATTTGGTGTTAGCAAGAAGACCTTTAAGAAAGGAGTGGGTTCCTAATCAGAATAGGGAAATCCCTATGTATGAATAGAGACAATCATTAGGGAGGGGAATTTCCTCTCCCTATTTTTGTGCTATCAGATTAAAGAAAGAAATAATAAAAACTAGATAAGCTATGCGTAAGATAATAATAAGTTTCTGCATCCTGTTATCCGCTCTCTCCTTACAAGCGCAGTCCGTCAGCGGAATCCGTATTGACGGTGGTAATACCCCTATTCTTGTTTACCTGGGAGGGAACCAAATCAGTTTGCCTACTACTACCTGCTTTATAGCCAATTTGAATCCCGGACATTATACTGTTGAAGTGTTTGCCACCCGCTTTACCCGTGCGGGAGAGCGAGTATGGAAAGGAGAGAAAATTATATAAAGATCGTCGTTTATTTTGATGGGAAGAGGAGTGACAGAAATATGGGTAGACGGACGTTAACATGCGCCCGGAAAGACCCGACCGTCCCGAACAAGGAGAACACCGCCCGGGATATGGTTGACCGTCACAACAGGGTCATGAACGATCAGCTTTTCAAACGTTCTATAATGATCTGAAGAAAGAGCCGTTTGAAGATGATCGCATGGAATTGCTTAATGCTGCATTGGCCGGTTCTGATTTCACATCTGCCCAATGTCTCCAACTGACCAAGCTCTATACATTCGACGATGACCGGATGGAGATTATGAAGATCATGTATCCCCGGATTGTAGATAAGGAAGCTTTCTTTACGGTGATTGCTACACTGACGTTTTCTTCCAATAAGGATGAAATGAATAAGTTTGTGCAGAACTATGGCAGACGCTGATACTAACTATTAAAACTATATGGCTATGAAAAAGATACATATCATCCTACTGTTGGCATTGGGACTGGGAGTCAGCAGCTGTTTTACCAGCTATATTTCTAACAAGCAGGTTATGGGTGTACAGCAAGGGATGACTCAAAGAGATGTTGAAAGTATTTTTGGAAAACCTGATTTCCGGCGTTTTGACGGTGATATGGAAGAATGGGAATTCCATCGTGATAACGGTACGCCTGTTTTGACTTCGGAGCCCATGACAATCATTGTTCAGTTTGCCAATAAAAAGGTGATCAGTATGGATACATTCAAAGGCTATGGCAGACCTTCGCCGCATCCGGTCGTAGTACCTCCTCCCTACTGTCACTACTGTTGAAGTTGTTCCCGGTCACCAGCCGGAAGAAATTCGTCTGATGACGGATACTGAGTTTAATAACTTCATCGAGAAGTTGAAATTCACAATTATGAGTGATGACCAGAAGAGGTTGATCGGACAGATGTTGGACAAGCATGATGTTACTTCAAGCCAATGTGTGAGAATTGTGAAGGAGATTTCGTATACTCCTGACCAGGTGGAGATGATGAAGAAGCTGTATCCTTATGTAAGGGATAAGCAGAATTTTAATAAGGTGATTGATAGCTTGTTTTCCACTGTGTATAAAGATGAAATGTACAAGTTTATCAAAGAATATCATCAAACAAATAAATGATAGGAGATTAAATTATGAAGCGAATATTATTTTTACTCTTTGCTATCGGGCTGACTGTCGGTACGACAGCGATGGCTGGAATGAGCACTAGCAAAGTGCGTAAGGAAACACGCTTTCTTACTGATAAAATGGCATACGAATTGAGTTTGAGCACTCAGCAATATAATGATGCGTATGAGATTAATTACGACTTTATTTATTCTGTCCGTAATATAATGGATTATGTGGCCCGTGGCTATGAATGGGCATTAGATGATTATTATGAAGCTTTGGATATTCGTAATGATGACCTCCGGTGGGTATTGAGTGACGCACAGTATCGTCGGTTTCTGGGAGCTGAGTATTTCTATCGCCCGATTTATGTCACCGGGGGAAGATGGAATTTCCGGATTTATGTGAATTATCCGAATCGTAGTTTGTTCTACTTCGGTCTGCCTTATCATTATCGGACTTACTGTGGAGCACATTATCGCCCGCACCTTCATCACGTAAGTTTCTATCGGGACAGATATAATTTCAGACATTATCCTACTCCGTATCGGGTAAGAGAGCAGAGATCTTTCCATTCTTATCGTCGTTCGGATTTTGGTTCGGTTCATTTCCGCCCGAATTCTTCCGTCCGTCCGCACAATGCACCGACTCGTCCGGAGGTAACGGGACGTCCAAGTCCATCACAGCGTCCGAGTCATAATTCACGACCGGGAACATCAACTCGTCCCGGAACGGCAACGCGACCCGGAACGACAATGCGGCCTGGCAGTTCTTCACGGCCCTCAACATCAGTTCGTCCTGAATCAGATCGTAGACCGACGGGAGGTAGCAGTACGACAGCAAGCCGTCCTAATCGTGAGAGTAGTAGCTCGAGTACAAGTAGAAGAAATGATAGTCGTCCGTCCAGTAGCGGCAGTAGCTCTTCGTCCGGTAGAAATAATCGTTCCGATAGAAGTAACACTTCCACTAGCCGGGGCAGCAGTTCCGGTTGCAGTAGCAGTACTTCCGGTCCGAGCCGTAGCAGTAGTTCTAACCGGAGCAATGTTTCCGGTGGAAAAACGGAAAGACGTTCCTCTTCCGAAAGTACGAGAAGCAGCAGTCGAAGTTCTTCTTCCCGTTCTTCAGAGCGAGACACCAATTCAAGAAGATAACCTATTCCTTTAATTATTTATATCATTGCTCCTCAGCGGTAGGAGAGCTAGACTCCGGTGTTTTGCCGGCTAGACTATTCAGGGCATCGCCCGTAACTTGATTTCGGGGCGGATAGTATCCGCCTCGATTTCACTTATCAAACCTTTTTGGGCAAGACATCCGGCAATGAGTTTATAATATCCTTCCATGCTCTCTTTCAGTTTTCCGTTTTCTGCGAAAGAACTGCGGAAATGTTTGGGCTTCGGGATGATAGAAGCCAGGAAGATACTTTCTTCCGTAGTCAGTTGGGAAGGACGTTTGTTGAAGTAGTAGGCGGAAGCCTCCTGGATGCCGTAGATTAGCGGGCCCCATTCCGCAATATTCAGATATACCTCATACATCCGTTCTTTCGAAGTCAGTCTCTTTGTTTCTATGATCCATACAATCAATGCTTCTTCCAGTTTGCGGGCAAAGTTTTTATTTTTGTTCAGAAATACATTCTTCACTAATTGCATTGTGATAGTGCTTCCGCCACGTGCAAAACGTTTGACTTGCAAATCGTAAATCAACGCTTCGCGGAATGCATCGGGCAGGAAACCATGATGATAATAAAACGCCCCGTCTTCACTTTGCATCACAGACATTTGCAGGATCGGTGAAATGCTGTCAAGTGGGGTGAAATGTTCCCAGGAAGGGCCGACGGGGAAAGTGCGTACTGGCATTCCATTTTCATATGCTGTGTAGACAAACTCGCCTGACATCTTGGACAGTTGGGTATCGCCATATTCTACAATTTCTGAAATTCCTCTCTTTCAACTCTGATTCTAATTTGAGACTATCCAATTGTGCAAAATCAATATCCAACAGGAAATGATAAGCTAACTCACCACTCGTTTTGATACCTTCCAGGTTGTTGAACAGGCCTTTGGGCAGAGAACTGAACAGCTCGTCTGCCGGAAACCATGATTTGTCAACGGCTGCAGTGAAATGCCATAAATCTTTTTTCTTTTCGGCTCGTAGATAAGGATGAACCTGAATTTTATTGAATATAACCGTAGTGGTGCTATCCAATTCAAAAGAATGGTCGCTAATGTTCATTTGATATCCTAAATGTCCGCGGTCGAGATGAATCACTTCGGGAGACAGTACTTTGTGGAATATATCAAGTCCGTTTACTTTCGCTTTTCCGTTGAGATATAGCTGGTTTTTTTCCATTACTTTCTTTGGTCATGCTATAAGATAAGGTGTCAAAAGTGACTTTCGCACCAAAACGGCGGGTAATATAAGGTATAGAAACTTTTGTGGAATCGGCAGAGTATAGCTTTGCCATTAATGTATTGGCAGATTGTTTCAGTTCGCCATCAGCTATCCAATGCCGGGTTAGTGTATCTTCGTGTATCTCAATGGTTGACCGGAACTTGTTCTCTTTGATGATAAAAGAAGGGAATACCATAGAAACGAAGTTGCTGTCTTTTCGTTCAGTGATATAAATCTGTTTTAATTGTCCGTTTTCAGGTAGAAAACCGTAGCATAAATTGAGTAGTTTGTTTATTCTTTCCGCATAATTGATTTCCGTTACGGTTTGACCGGATGTTTGTGATGGAACTTTCCGGTCTTTTTAAAGAGAAAATCATAATTGGCGATGGAGTCTTGCTTTGTAAATGTGAGTCTGATATCTTCTGCTGCTATGTAGCTTACTTCTATTTTCTTGGTGAGTAATTTCCAAAAATTCAGCTTGATGCGGGTTGATGCTAATGTGAATAGTGTATCCCGTTGTTCGGGGATAACCGAAAGGCCTTGAGAGATATTTCATTTAAACCATTCATCTCCAGTTTGTCGTAATGAATGCATAACCCGTGTGTCTGCTCGATACGGGATGTGTGTCGGTTGACTATGCTCCGTAGAAGAACGCTGCGACCTGAGTAGATACAAATGAGGCAGATGAGTATTCCTCCACTGAGAGCTAGCGGAAGAATACGCTTTTGGCTATTTGTTTTCATCATTTACCTTTTAATTATCGGATGCAAAGGTAGGTAAAAAATGCATTAAACGCGATGGACAGCCTTTGAAGGACAGTCCGCCGTTCTTTTTTTATTTGATAAGCGGTAAGTATTCTCCGTAGCCTTCCTCTTTCATTTTTCTTTCGGAATAAAACGAAGAGAAGCACTATTGATACAGTAACGTAATCCTCCTTTTTCTTTCGGACCATCCGTAAATACATGTCCTAGGTGGGCGTCTCCGGTTTTACTGCGTACTTCGGTACGTGTCATTCCATAAGAAGTATCTTTCTTCTCTGTAATCAAGTCCTTTTGAATCGGTTGGGAGAAACTAGGCCAGCCACAACCGGAATCGAACTTGTCGGTCGAAACAAATAGGGAATCCAGAATCTTGGTACGGAACAGATAGTCATACTTGGCTTGCAATTCGTCCGATTGGGATTTCATAAGGTTCTGTTTTGCTTCATTGTATTCTACGGCATTTGCTTTTCCGTTCTCATACTTTTCGCTCATCAGCTTGAAAGACTCTTCGCTGGCAACGGTGGCTGTATGGCTACTGGTATATTTGCTTTCGGCAGCAGCGGCGTTGTACCATGCTTGTTGGATTTCCTTATAAAGTGTCTTCTTGGCATTATCCAATTGCAAGGCATAGTTTTCACGTTGCAGGCGTGCCGTGCGTACCCGGTTACGGGTAGAGAGACGGTTGAAAATAGGTACGCTGAGGTTGAATCCTACATATTTGTTGAAGTTATCGTTCATCTGCTGGCTGAAAGTACGGTCGATGGTAGAATAGTAATTCGTACCGAGACTACCGTTCAGGCTCAGTTGCGGGTAGTAGTTGCTCTGGGCAATACGGATATTGTGTTTACTGCCTTCCAAGCGGAACTGTGCAGCTTGTATGGAAGCCTTACTCACCATGGCTGTTTGGAATATCTCATCCGGAGGAGTGAGAGGGACTAAATCCAGATTGACTGCCGGAGATTCCAGATTGAACCCTTCCGGTGTTTCCAGTTCGATAAGCTGGCTAAGGTCGAGCAGGGCCAACTTATAGTTGTTGTTTGTCTGCACTACATTCATCTCGTCTTGTGCCACACGTGCTTTGGCTTCTGCCAGTTCTGCCGGAGAGGCTTTTCCCAAGTCGGCAAGCCGGCTGATGCGGACATATTGCTCTTTGCTCAATTGCACTTGTCCCAACGCCACCTGGTGGAGCTCTTCATTGAACAGCACCTGAAGGTAGGCCGAAGCTATATTGATGGCAATGTCTTCCTTGGCTTTGTCCAGGTCGGCAATGGCAGCTTTGAGGTTTAGTTTGGCCAATGCATACTGGTGGGGAATTTCCAGACCGGTAAAGATAGGTATGCTGGTATTGACAGACATATTAGTGCCGTGGCTGCTGGTGTTGACGTATACAGTGGAATAGTCTCCCGTATCCTCATTTTTGATGGCTGTTTGCGTACGTCCCCAGTTCCAGCTCTGGCCGGCACTGGCATTCAGGTTCGGCAGTCGTGTCCATTTGGCTGTATTTACTTCGACAGCACTCTGTCGGCAGGTTGGTTGGCTGTCTGGCGGATACTGATGTTATGCTCGATGGCATAGTCTATGCATTGGCGTAAAGACCATCGTTCCTGCGCCTGCACTGAGATACTGCCGAATATTGCGAGGTATAAGAATATCTTTTTATTCATATCGTATATCTTTTTAAGCTATTCCGTTTGTTAATCCTTTTTCTCTGTACCGCGAATCTTATCCTGGGCACTGATACCGCTTTTGATGGCAATCTTTATGCCGTCACTCATGCCGACCTGGATGGGGCGGCGTTCGAACTTTTGTACCGGTACGCTGTCCGTCATTACGTATACAAAGGTGCTGTCACCATTGAATTCAACGGTACTTTCCGGTACGGCAAGCGTTTTCTGGGCACGGTCCAATACGATTTCTGCGTTGGCAGAATAGCCGGAACGTATCTGTACGCTGTCCGGTGCGGCAATGGCAGCTTTGATTTCAAACTGGTTGGCACCGTTTTCTTCCACACCCTTCGGAGATATGTATTCCAGTGTGGCATCGAACGAAAGATTCTGCAGGGCGCCGATTGTCAGTTTCACCGGCATGCCTTCGTGCACACGGCCCACTTCCGTTTCGTCAATGTTGCCGCGGAAAATCAAATCGTTCATGTTGGCAACGGTAGCGATGGTGGTTCCGTCATTGAAAGTGTTACTCATGATAACCGAGTTACCGACTTTGATGGGTACATCCAGAATCAGACCGGTAATGGTGGAACGGATCAGGGTACTACTGAAAGAGGCGCTGTTCTTGGTGATGCCTTCCTTTACAATTTCCAGGTTATCTTTTGCTGTCTGCAGTTCCTCGCGTGCCTGCTTCACGCTTACTTCCCCTTTTTCGTACTCTTCAGCGCTGATAAGCTTGTCGTTGTACAGTTTCTGGGTACGGGCGAAATCCGTTTCGGCTTGGGCAGCGTTGATTTCCGCCAATCGTACGCGGCTTTCGGCAGAGTTCAATTGTCCCAGTTCGGGTATCACCTTTACTTTGGCAAGCACTTCCCCTTGCTTCACACTTTGTCCTGCTTCCTTGTATACTTCGGCAATAATACCGGAAATCTGCGGCTTGATAAGGACTTCATCTCTCGGTTCCACTTTGCCGGTGGCTACGGTAGTCTTTTCAAGGTCTGTCACTTCCGGAACTATCGTTTCGTATACTGTTACTTTAGGTTGGGACTTCTGGTACAGAAAAACGAATGTCCAAATGAATAAGGCAGCAATTACTACCAATAATGCGATTTTCAGAAACTTCTTTGTTTTCATCTTATATTTACGATTTAATTATTTACGATTGATATAGCCATTATTTCATGGCTTACGGTTAGTGGTCTCTCTATAAGTTTATTCATCCCTGATGGCTTCAATTGGCTTGATTGCCATGGCGCGATAGGCAGGTGCCAGTCCGGCAAGCACTCCTAATGCGATGAGGAGGATACAGGTTCCGATAGCCAGTCCGAATGAAACCTGGTAGTGGGTTTTGATAACTCCAGGGTCATTGGCGGCCTTTTCAAGTATTTGCAGTACAAATACGGCAAAAGAAATACCTGCCATACCCGCTATAGTGGTCAGCACCATGCTTTCCGAAAGAATTTGTTGCAGAATGTCTTTAGGACGGGCACCTATGGCACGGCGTATGCCTATTTCCGTTGTGCGCTCCTTGACGGTTACCATCATGATATTCGATACGCCGATAGCTCCGGCAAACAGCGTCCCCAAACCTACCATCCAGATTAGAAAGCGCACTCCAATCATCAGGTTGTCCATCATGGAGAACATAGCTTCCGCATTCAGAAGCATGACGGCTTGTTTGTCATCGGGAGCAATGTAGTGCGCTGCTTTTACAAGACGTTCCACTTCGGGCTGCACGTCTTTCACTTTTACTCCCGGTTTCATGATGAAACATACTACATGCAGTTTCTTTCCGAGGTTGTAGGTCTGTTGCATGGTGGAAAAAGGCAATGTAATGGCTTCAGAGGCCTGCCCTTGTATATTGACATTGCCTTCGGATGAACACATTCCGATAACCCGGTAATAGATACCATTTACCCGGACATATTTGCCGCAGGGGTCTTCACCGGGTTTGAAGAGGCTTTCATAAACACGTTTGCCGATTACACACACTTTACGCGACTCTTTAATGTCGACATCATTGATGAAACGTCCATAGGTCATCTCTTGATGTTCTATCTGTTCATATTCGGGATACAAGCCTTTCACACTACAGTCGTACTTGTTGTCTCCGTAGACAGCCACTTGTCCCCATAAGGCAATGGAAGGCGTGGCAAGCGCCACACCGTCCACATTGCGTACACGGTCTACATCTTCCATCTCCAAATCCCACCATCGTCCTTTGCGAAAACCTTTATAAGCCTCGCTTGTCTTTTGTGCAGCGATAAAGCCCGAGTTGGTTGCAAATCCTTCGAACTGGGATTTTAGTTCTTCCTGCATGCCCTGGCCGCCACCGATAAGCGCCACCAGCATAAAGATACCCCAGAATACGCCGAACGCCGTAAGCAGGCTTCTCGTTTTGTTCCTTGTTATTGTGATGAGGATTTCCTCACACGTATCTATGTCTATTCTCATAATCTTTAATCTGCTCTAAGTGCTTCAATAGGACTGATACTTACCGCTTTCTTAGCCGGGAAGAACCCAGCCAACGTACCCGCTATGATAAGGGTCAGGGTAGCTTGGATAGCAATACTGAGGTCTACGGTGGGATCGGAGAACATGGTCTGCTGGAACATGCCGGCATCCATCGTCTGGCTACCGAAAGCAGAGTTCATCCATTCCGTCACCCCGATGCCTGCCACCATACCGATATAACCGAATAGCGTAGTGATAGTCACGCTTTCCACAATAATCAGCCAAAGGATGGAGAAAGGTTTTGCTCCCAATGCCTTACGGATACCAAATTCCCGGGTACGTTCTTTCACGGTAATCAGCATTATGTTCGACACGCCGACAATCCCACTCAACAGTGTGAAGATACCGATAACCCAGATTGCAGTCCGGAGGATACCCATTGCATTCTGTGTCTGCAGATAGTTGGTGAAACGATTCCATATCCATATGGCGCTCTCATCCGTGGGGTCAAAGCGGTGATTGGTGGCAATAGCCTTGCGGTATTCTTTTTCAAAGGCTTCGTTACTTTCTATGCTGTGCAGGTTCTTGGTTGTAAAGATGATGTTATTCAGCTTGTCTCCTTTATTATAGATGGTCTGCAAGGTGGAGAAGGGGATATACGCTTCGTTTGCCTCGCGGTCTCCCTGGTCATTGTAGAGGCCTACTACTTGATAGGCCACTCCACTGGCATTGACAAATTGTCCGATGGGTTCAGTATGCGTTTTTCCGAAAAGGATATCTGCAGATTTCTTATGGAGGATGATGACTTTACGTCGGTCTTTCAGGTCGTTGTAGTTGATGAAACGTCCGTCCGCTGTTTTCACGGTTTCCACTTCGGTGTAGTTGGGATATACGCCCAGCAGAGAGATATTGATATATTCTTGTCCGAAGCTGACGTTTACATTACTTTGACGCACGGTGGCACCGGCACTGATGACATTTTCAGTGAATTGCTTCTCCGTGTCATCCATGTCCCGGTTGTCCAGTTGGACGCGGCGTCCTTCTTTCAGACCGTCGTATGACTTGGTGGTCCAGCCGGGGAAGATGCGGATAGAGTTCAAGGCACGCTCCGACGCATTTTGCTCGAAGGCATGTATGATACCGTTTCCGGCTCCGAGCAGCACGATGAGCATGAAGATTCCCCATGCCACGGCAAAGCCCGTCAGGAATGTACGCAGTTTGTTGCGTTTGATGGTTCCGTATATTTCTTGCCAAAGGTCTATCATTGATAATTAAAAATTAAGAATTAAAAATTAAAGGGGGAGGGGGCTCTTCCTTTATTATTTCATGAATCCGTCTTTTCCGAACGGGCTTGCATCGTGGTTCAGATTCGTCTCGATGCTACCTATGATACCGTCTTTGATATGGATAATCTTGTCCGTCTGGTTGGCAACACCGCTTTCGTGGGTCACGACTACGATGGTCATGCCCGTATCGTGCAGTTCCTTTAGAATCTGCATCACCTCTACGGAAGTCTTGCTGTCGAGCGCGCCGGTAGGTTCATCGGCAAGGATAATCTGCGGTTGGGTAATGAGGGCACGGGCGATGGCTACACGTTGTTTCTGTCCACCGGACATCTCATTTGGCATGTGGTGTGCCCACTCTTTCAGCCCCAGGCGGTCCAGATATTCCAGTGCCAGCGCATTACGTTTGCGGCGGCTCACTCCTTGATAAAAGAGAGGAAGCGCCACATTCTCCACTGCATTCTTGAAGGAAATGAGATTGAAGGACTGGAAGATGAAACCAATCATACGGTTGCGGTACTCGGCTGCCTTCGTTTCGCTGAGGTTCTTGATGAGGGTACCGTTCAGATAATATTCCCCCGTGTCGTAACTATCCAGAATACCCAGTATATTGAGTAAAGTGGACTTTCCCGAACCCGATGAGCCCATGATGGAAACAAATTCGCCTTTCTGAATGTCGAGGTTGATACCTTTGAGCACATGCAGCGGTGCTCCGTTGTTGTAGGTCTTGTTAATGTCTTTTAGTTGTATCACTGTTTTCCCTGTTTATTGCTTTACTCTTATTAATTTTCACTATTAGACGCAGCAATGCTACGAAAAGTTGCAAAAGTTGCAAACTTTTTTAAAAAAAGATTTTGCAGTGTCGTTTTTCTTTGTGATTTTTGTAACCATGAATGTGATTAACTAACCCTTTAAACAAAAGTAATATCATGAATTCAAACATGGAAAAGCCCTATGTAGTGGGCATTGACATAGGCGGAACAAACACCGTCTTTGGTATTGTAGACGCACGCGGAACTATTATTGCAAGCAGTTCCATCAAAACCGGAGCTTATGAGGACGTCAATGATTACGTAGACGAAGTTTGCAAGAATCTGTTGCCGCTCATTATTGCCAACGGTGGAGTAGACAAGATAAAAGGTATCGGTATCGGTGCTCCTAACGGAAACTATTACAGCGGTACTATTGAGTTTGCCCCGAACCTTCCCTGGAAGGGTGTAATTCCTTTGGCTGCCATGTTTGAAGAGCGCTTGGGTATCCCTACCGCTTTGACAAACGACGCCAATGCTGCCGGTATCGGTGAAATGACTTACGGTGCGGCTCGTGGTATGAAAGACTTTATCATGATAACTCTTGGCACCGGTGTAGGTAGCGGTATCGTTATTAACGGTCAGATGGTATATGGCCATGACGGTTTTGCCGGAGAGTTGGGACATACTATTATCCGTCGTGAAAACGGTCGTCTCTGCGGATGCACCAAGTATCTC
>VOFG01001745.1_pt1 | contig 17512 bp, 29 predicted proteins | sample 5384171 | NCBI WGS metagenome assembly VOFG01 (sample SAMN12384726, study PRJNA508395) | human gut metagenome | isolation source: healthy gut F | host: Homo sapiens
TTGCAAGCAGAAACTGGAAATAAGAAGATAAAGTTAGTTTTTTATAGAAAATAGTATTACCAGTTACATTAAGTTTAGCTAGTTCGTTAAGAAATAGTTCTTCAGAAGAAAGATATCCAAGTATCTTTCTTTTTTCTTCTGGTTTATTTTATTGTTTATATCAATAGTTGTCTCCTTATCAATTGTATTAATATCAGTTCCTTTCTTAATGAAATATCTTATAAGTCCATTGCAGTTCTCATTTGAGGCTCTGTCACATGAATGATAGGGTCTACCGAAATAGACAGTGGTTCTTTTCTCTTTTGATTTTGGCTTTTGTTCTATATCCTTCCATCTAGAAAACTCACTACCGTTATCAAAGGTGATTGATTTAAAGATATCCTTAAAGCTATCACCATAAAACTTATGAAGCTTGTTTATCTGCATATAGACCTGCTTTGAAGATTTAGCAGAGATAGGAATCATATAGTAGAAGCGCGTCTTTCTTTCAATGAGAGTAAGATATGCGCCATTCTGTCCATCTCTAGGTCCAGTAACTAGATCACCTTCCCAATGTCCGGAATTCTTCTCTATCCTTGATATATTCGGGTCTTTCTGTAATGGAAGTGCCTTTCTGTCTTTTGGAATGTATGACTTCCAGTTCTTTTTTGTTTTCTTCTGACCATGCGAGGAAGATCAATAGGTTTGATGGATGTTCTTCCCTGGTGGACATAGCTGTAAAATGTTTTAGTAGACACAATCACCATATTCTTTATAATATTTATTTGATGAAGCTTTAAATAGTTTATGGTCTCATCAATAGAGGATAATCTATTTGATTTTACTTCCTGTTCGACAAGAGAGATGAATTCTTTTGATTTTTCAAATTTAGAGTTATTTGGAATCTTATGATTCTTGGATCTCTTTTCAAATGCAGCCATGGCAGAAAGTTCATAATGAACCTTGATTGATCTTTGATAGTGGCATCTTTAACAGAGATAGTGGCATCCTTACCAATGATACCATGGATAGAATATATATTGAAATCTCCTTATAAAGTGTGGTAACTATATAATACGATTTCTATGGTGGAGAGTTTGATCCTGGCTCAGGATGAACGCTGGCGGCGTGCCTAATACATGCAAGTCGAACGAATCTTCTTCGGAAGATGAGTGGCGAACGGGTGAGTAATACATAGGTAACCTGCCCCTGTGCGGGGGATAACAGGAGGAAACTCCTGCTAATACCGCATAGCCATGAGCACCGCATGGAGCTCATGCCAAATATCCTTCAGGGGATAGCGCAGGGATGGACCTATGGCGCATTAGCTAGTTGGCGGGGCAACGGCCCACCAAGGCAACGATGCGTAGCCGGCCTGAGAGGGCGGACGGCCACATTGGGACTGAGACACGGCCCAAACTCCTACGGGAGGCAGCAGTAGGGAATTTTCGTCAATGGGGGGAACCCTGAACGAGCAATGCCGCGTGAGTGAGGAAGGTCTTCGGATCGTAAAGCTCTGTTGTAAAGGAAGAACGTCGCATGCAGGAAATGGTGTGCGAGTGACGGTACTTTACCAGAAAGTCACGGCTAACTACGTGCCAGCAGCCGCGGTAATACGTAGGTGGCGAGCGTTATCCGGAATGATTGGGCGTAAAGAGGGAGCAGGCGGCCGCAAGGGTCTGTGGTGAAAGACCGAAGCTAAACTTCGGTAAGCCATGGAAACCGGGCGGCTAGAGTGCGGAAGAGGATCGTGGAATTCCATGTGTAGCGGTGAAATGCGTAGATATATGGAGGAACACCAGTGGCGAAGGCGACGGTCTGGGCCGCAACTGACGCTCATTCCCGAAAGCGTGGGGAGCAAATAGGATTAGATACCCTAGTAGTCCACGCCGTAAACGATGGTCACTAAGTGTCGGGGGTCAAACCCCGGTGCTGCAGTCAACGCAATAAGTGACCCGCCTGAGTAGTACGTTCGCAAGAATGAAACTCAAAGGAATTGACGGGGGCCCGCACAAGCGGTGGAGCATGTGGTTTAATTCGAAGCAACGCGAAGAACCTTACCAGGTCTTGACATCGATCTAAAAGGGATGGAGACATCCTCATAGCTATAGAGAAGACAGGTGGTGCATGGTTGTCGTCAGCTCGTGTCGTGAGATGTTGGGTTAAGTCCCGCAACGAGCGCAACCCCTGTCGCCAGTTACCATCATTGAGTTGGGGACTCTGGCGAGACTGCCTCTGCAAGGAGGAGGAAGGCGGGGATGACGTCAAATCATCATGCCCCTTATGACCTGGGCCACACACGTGCTACAATGGACGGGACAGAGGGAAGCGAAGGCGCGAGCCGGAGCGGACCCCAGAAACCCGTTCCCAGTTCGGACTGCAGTCTGCAACTCGACTGCACGAAGCCGGAATCGCTAGTAATCGCGGATCAGCATGCCGCGGTGAATACGTTCTCGGGCCTTGTACACACCGCCCGTCACACCATGAGAGTTGGCAACACCCGAAGCCGGCGGCCCAACCCGCAAGGGAGGGAGCTGTCTAAGGTGGGGCTGATGATTGGGGTGAAGTCGTAACAAGGTATCCCTACGGGAACGTGGGGATGGATCACCTCCTTTCTAGGGAGACAGACGTGTAATGTTCAGTTTTGAGTGCTCTGGCACTCAGGAGAGATCCTTGAAAATCAGATATGATCATCAAATGGAAAGTTTTAAAAACTTTCTGCACACAAAGATAAGATGTAAGTGAGATCGAGAAATCAAACAAAGATAAGAAGGTCTAGTACATCTGGTCTGAAGGCAAAAAATACTAAGAACAGAAATACTCAAGCGAACTAAAGAGAACCAATCACAAGGTCAAGGAAGAAAGGGCGTACGGAGAATGCCTGGGCACAGAGAGGCGATGAAGGACGCAGCGAACAGCGAAATGCGGCGGCGAGCGGTAAGCACGCAATGACCCGCCGATATCCGAATGGGGAAACCCCTCCGCTTTCGAAGCGGAGACCGCATGACGACCGTCATGACGGGGCAATACGCAGGGAACTGAAACATCTAAGTACCTGCAGGAAGAGAAAGAGAAGTCGATTCCGTAAGTAGCGGCGAGCGAAAGCGGAGGAGCCCAAACCGGACATAGTCCGGGGTTGTAGGACCGCCGAGAAAGATGACATGAAGAGTCAGGAGAATCCCATGGGAAGGGGATCCGCAGAGGGTGAGAGACCCGTATCCGAAGGCTCGACATGGATCGAGGCGGCACCTGAGTACGGCGGGGCACGTGGAATCCTGCCGGAATCATCGGGGACCATCCCGAAAGGCTAAACACTACTCTGTGACCGATAGTGAACCAGTACCGTGAGGGAAAGGTGAAAAGAACCCCGGGAGGGGAGTGAAAGAGAACCTGAAACCGTATGCCTACAAGAAGTCAGAGCCCGTTAAAGGGTGATGGCGTGCCTTTTGTAGAATGAACCGGCGAGTTACGACAGACTGCGAGGTTAAGCAGGAAAGAGCGGAGCCGAAGCGAAAGCGAGTCTTAAGAGGGCGACATAGTCTGAGGTCGTGGACCCGAAACCGGGTGATCTAGCCATGAGCAGGTTGAAGTTGAGGTGAAACTCAATGGAGGACCGAACCGACTACCGTTGAAAAGTTAGCGGATGACTTGTGGCTAGGGGAGAAATTCCAATCGAACCCGGAGATAGCTGGTTCTCCCCGAAATAGCTTTAGGGCTAGCGTCGCAGCGAGAGAGCCGTGAAGGTAGAGCACTGAATGTGTGATGGCCCCATCCCGGGGTACTGAATACAATCAAACTCCGAATGTCACGGTGTCATCTGCGGCAGTCAGACTGTGAGTGATAAGGTCCATGGTCAAGAGGGAAACAGCCCAGACCGCCGGTTAAGGTCCCAAAATACAGGCTAAGTGGAAAAGGAAGTGGAGACGTGCAGACAACTAGGAGGTTGGCTCAGAAGCAGCCATCCTTTAAAGAGTGCGTAACAGCTCACTAGTCGAATGACTCTGCGCCGATAATTTACCGGGGCTAAGCATGACACCGAAGCTATGGACAGGAATGTGGTAGGGGAGCATTGCATGCAGCGGAGAAGCATGACCGAGAGGGCATGTGGAGCGCATGGAAGAGAGAATGCCGGCGTGAGTAGCGGCACGTGGGTGAGAATCCCACGCACCGATGGCCCAAGGTCTCCAGAGGAAGGCTCGTCCTCTCTGGGATAGTCGGGACCTAAGGCGAGGCCGAAAGGCGTAGCCGATGGACGACGGGTGGATATTCCCGTACCCGATGTGTGGCGATGGAGTGACGGAGAAGGCTCAGGCAACCAGCTGCTGGAATAGCTGGGGCAAGCGAGATACCTGCGCACCAGGGAAATCCGGTGCGCGCAAGGGGAAGGCGCGAAGCATACGGAAAGCTGCGGCAAGTACGGAAAAGCTGAGAGCAGGCTTCCAGGAAAAGCTTCTAGCACAACACGCATCGGCCCGTACCGAAAATGGACACACATGGGCAGGGAGAGAATCCTGAGGTGAGCGAGAGAACTGTTGCCAAGGAACTCGGCAAAATGACTCCGTAAGTTAGCGAGAAGGAGTGCTTAAGCAATTAAGCCGCAGTGAAGAGGCCCAAGCGACTGTTTAACTAAAACACAGCTCTCTGCGAAGTCGCAAGACGAAGTATAGGGGGTGACACCTGCCCGGTGCTGGAAGGTCAAGGGGATTTGTCAGCGCAAGCGAAGCATTGAACCGAAGCCCCAGTAAACGGCGGCCGTAACTATAACGGTCCTAAGGTAGCGAAATTCCTTGTCGGGCAAGTTCCGACCCGCACGAAAGGCGTAACGATTTGGGCGCTGTCTCAGCTGTAGACTCGGTGAAGTCTTAGTACCTGTGAAGATGCAGGTTGCCCGCGACTAGACGGAAAGACCCCATGGAGCTTCACTGCAGGTTGACATTGGGCTTGGATGCATGATGTACAGGATAGGTGGGAGGCTGTGAGCCGTGCGCGCCAGCGTACGGGGAGCCGCTGTTGGGATACCACCCTTCATGCATCTAGGTCCTAACCGGAGGCAACGGGCCACGGGACAGTGTCAGTCGGGCAGTTTGACTGGGGCGGTCGCCTCCCAAAGAGTAACGGAGGCGCCCAAAGATACCCTCAGCATGGATGGAAACCATGCATAGAGTGCAAAGGCATAAGGGTGTCTGACTGCGAGACATACAGGTCGAGCAGGGACGAAAGTCGGGCTTAGTGATCCGGCGGATCCGAATGGAAGGGCCGTCGCTCAACGGATAAAAGCTACCCTGGGGATAACAGGCTGATCTCCCCCAAGAGTTCACATCGACGGGGAGGTTTGGCACCTCGATGTCGGCTCATCGCATCCTGGAGCTGGATTCGGTTCCAAGGGTTGGGCTGTCCGCCCATTAAAGCGGTACGCGAGCTGGGTTCAGAACGTCGTGAGACAGTTCGGTCCCTATCTGTCGTGGGCGCAGGAGGTTTGAGGAGAGCTGCCCCTAGTACGAGAGGACCGGGGTGGACGGACCGATGGTGCACCAGTTGTCACGCCAGTGGCACAGCTGGGCAGCCAAGTCCGGACGGGATAAGCGCTGAAGGCATCTAAGCGTGAAGCCCCCTCCAAGATGAGACCTCCCATTGGCGACAAGTAAGGCCCCTCGAAGACGACGAGGTTGATAGGCCGCGAGTGCAAGCGCAGCGATGTGCTTAGCGGGGCGGTACTAATAGGCCGAGGACTTGGCCAAGATTGGAGAGAGTAAACATTAGTAGAGATGACGTATCTGGTTTTGAGGGATCCCTCGAGGATCTGGCGGCGATAGCATGATGGACACACCCGTTCCCATCCCGAACACGGAAGTTAAGCATCATAACGGCGATATCAATCATGATGTGATTGATATTCTTAAAGATAAAAGCAGAATGTCAGACAACTTTTCTATTTTAAAGAAACACAAGGTTTAATTAAACATTCTTATGATTCGAATTTATCATGATTAAAAATTGTTTCAATGATTTAGTCAAAAGATTAGAAACATATGGAGTGATGCTTTATACATCTGAGATAGAAATCATGAAATGAATAAGTTGGTCTCTTTATTAAACGGTGATCTTGAATGTTCATTTGATTCCATCTTGTTAAAGGGGCACGTATCAAAATATATTCTTGAAAAACTCAGACAACTTTATTTTTAAAGCAATTAAACTTCTTAGTTATCATGATTATTGTTTCAATGATTTAGTTTGAAGACTTTAATGAGAGGGGAAAAGGCTTTAAAAAGCAATTCTTGATTTAAAGAAAAAAGACATTTACCTGAACATCTCATTGAAGAAGAAATAGAGAAGTTTGACGAAAACTGAAGAAAAAGACTATGCTTTAAATATTGTGGATCACTTTATTCAAACAATAGTAAGCTGTCTCCACAGGGGTTTAATTCAAAAAATAAAGAGAACCCTATTTAATAAAGGATTTAGTCAAAATACGATTGAATCAGTTATGAGTACTTATGACTTTGAATTTTCTCATGAACGTACATTGTCTTTATTAAGACGGGAATGTGAAAAGACATATAAACGTTATCAAAATAAATATCATGGTCAGGAACTAAAGATGCGAATCAGCCGTTTTCTAAAACAGAAGGGGTATGATTATGAAGATATCTTGATTGTGATGGATGAAATATGGAGTGAATTGAATGATTAAAATTAATGAAATGCAGCCAGGAAAAGAAACTGTAGGATTTGAGGCTATTATTATTTCTGTGACTGTAGGTAAAACCAATGGCGCTAATAAATCGTCTTATTTAAATATAGTTTTGCAGGATGCGACAGGCACGATAGATGCGAAACTCTGGTCTGCAACAGATGAACAGATTCGTTTATTTGAAAGAGGACAGGTTGTAAGAGGTAAAGGAGATATCATCAACTATAAGGGCATGAGACAGATGAAAATCGTTAAGCTTGAGCCAATTGAAATGAATGATGAACAGAAGGCTTTATTCTTACCTCAACCACCTGTTGAAAAAGCAGTGATGCAGAAGGAATTAGATAAGTACATGAAGAAAATCCATAATATTCGTCTTTATGCGATTGTTCATGGTCTTATTGAGAAACACTATACAGCCTTTGTGAACTATCCCGCTGCAACTAAAAATCATCATGATTTTGCATCGGGTCTTCTTTACCATACTTTATGTATGTTGAAACTCATAGATCAGCTTATTGAAGTATATAGCTATCTAGATGCTGATTTACTTTATGCAGGTGTTATTTTACATGATATCGGTAAAGTTAAGGAGTTCACCGGACCTATTGTCCCTGCCTATTCTATCGAAGGAAGTCTTGTAGGACATATTTCTATTGGTCATGCAATGGTTAAAGAAATGGCTGAAAGAATTACATATTGAGGGAGAAGAAGTTTATCTACTAGAACATATGATTCTTTCTCATCATGGCAAACAGGAATTTGGTTCTCCAGTATTACCACAGATTCGAAGCAGAAGCATTAACACTTATTGATAATGTAGATGCACGTATGAATATGTTTGAAAAGGCACTTCATGATACAGAACCAGGATCATATTCTGCACGTATCTTTGGGTTAGAGAATAGAAATGTATACAAATCTCGTAATTGATGTGATATAATGAGAAAAACGACAGGAGGTTTGACATGTGTATGGATAAGGTAAAAGATTGGTTATTCGGTGAAGAAGAAGAAGGATATACAGAAGATTACAATACAGCACAAAACGGACAGGAACAAAAATCTAATATTTTTGAAAACAATAAGACTAAAAAGACAAGTGAGATGTTGAAGCCATTTGATGCCAACTCTAGTCTTGTATTATTCGAACCACGCGCTTATTCTGATTCTCGGAAATTGGTGGTTATTTAAAGAAGAATAAGGCTGCTGTAGTTAACTTACATCGTTTACAGAAAGAACAGCAGAAGCGTGTAGTTGATTTCTTAACTGGTGTTATTTTTGCGATTGATGGTGATATTCAAGGTAATTGGTCCTAAAATTTTCTTATGTACACCTAAGAATATCGGCGTAACTGGTTCAATCACTCTAGATGATGAACCACAAGCAGCTACGGAGGAATAAGTATTAGCATAGGCTAATACTTTTTTATGAAAGATGTTAGAACATTTTAAGGGCGATGAAGAATTCGTTTCAAAAATATTAGATTACAAGGATCGTGCACTTTATTCACAGCGTATGATTCTTACACAATTTCTTGATCCTCATCAGCAGTCAATTGTAGAAAGTGTTATTGGACATGAACTTAAGGTAGAAGCTGATGGTGGATTTGATGGTGCGGAGAATAAGAGAGTATTAATTGCACCAGATTTCTATGAATTTGAACCCGAAGATTTTAAAGTGACTGTTTTAGAGTAGATTATAATGACACATTTGGAAAACTAAAACATTCTGATGTATTAGGGCCCTTATGCATTTAGGCATTAAGCGTCAATGTATTGGTGATATCAATGAAGAACCACTCTCTTTTTGCCTGCATTAAAAAGAAAACAGTGATTATATTCGTATGAATTTAACACGTATTAAACGTTCCTCTATTCATCTTGTGGAAATGGAAGAACGTCTCTCTATTCATGCAGATACTTATACTAAAAAACAGTGATTGTTTCTTCTTTGCGTCTAGATAAGATGGTTGCTGCATTATTTGGTATTTCTCGCAATAAAGCAGTTGACGCTATTCATGGGCAGTATGTCAAGCTTAACTACAAAGTTATTGAAGATATTTCAAAAATATGCGATAATAACGCTATAATAACATTACGTCATCATGGCCGAGTAAAGATATTCATAACAGATAGAAGAACAAAGCAAGATAATTATGTGATAGAAGGCCAATATTATCGATGAGGGAACGATTATGGGATACATGTTCAATAAGCAGTTTCGTGGATATAATACGGAAGAAGTAGATGAAACTATTGCGAGTCTAGAAAAGAATATCCAGGACGATCACTGCAGATTAGAAGACTTGAAGAAGAATTAGAAAAATCAAAAAAGAGAATATTGCGATGGCAAATCGTCAGTCTATTGAACGAAAGACCAATGAAGAGATTTCTCGTCTTGCTTTAAAAAGAAGCCAGTGAACTGATTACAAAAGGCAAAAGCATAATGCGAATATGATTCTGAAAGAATCAATGAATTATGTGAAAGGTTTAAGTGATGAAGTAGATGGTTTCAAGGATGAAGCAAAAGATTTCAGAGCTGAAATTGTAAAAAATCAGCACAGAATTGTTAGAAACTATTGACAAATCAGAAATTTTTAGTTTAATTAATGAAGAAGAAAAAAAAAGCGAAGAAAGAGAGCGCCGATCAAGAGAACTTTATAGAGAAGCCGTGGGTGGTGGAAACGGTGAAGGTGTATTGGTCGGGAATCACTCTGAGCTGCATCCCCGAAAATAAGTAGGGAATGCCGTTGATTGCGTTAAAATCTTAAGTGCATATCGAATGATATGAACAAAGGTGGTACCATGTGCAAACGTCCTTTATGAAGGACGTTTTTTATTTGTGAAAGGGGATATATATGAATTACAAAAGCACACTCTTAATGCCAAAAACTGATTTTGAGATGCGTGGTAAGCTTCCTACTAAGGAACCTGCTTACGTAGAAAGATGGCAGAACGCTAACATGTATGAAAAGGTTATCAAACAGAATGAAGGAAAAGAACATTTCATTTTCCATGATGGACCTCCATATGCAAATGGTAACATGCATGTTGGACATATGTTAAATAAGGTTATTAAAGACGTTATTTGTCGTTATAAGAATATGGAAGGTTTCTATACACCATATATTCCAGGCTGGGATACTCATGGTTTACCTATCGAAAATGCGATCCAGAAGCAGGGTGTAGATAGAAAATCTATGTCTACTGCAAAGTTCAGAGAAAAATGTTATGCCTATGCATTAAAGCAGGTAGAACGTCAGATGCAGCAGTGTATCCGTGTTGGAACATTTGCAGACTACAAACATCCATATTTAACATTACATAAGGAATTCGAAGCAAGACAGATTGATGTATTTGCGAAGATGGCTGTAGATGGATTAATCTATAAAGGATTAAAGCCAGTATACTGGTCACCTTCATCTGAATCAGCATTAGCTGAAGCAGAAGTAGAATACCATGATGTAAAATCACCTACTATCTATGTACGTTTCAAGGTAAAAGATGGTAAAGGTATCTTAGATGGTGATGATAACTATTTCGTAATCTGGACTACTACTCCTTGGACAATTCCAGGAAACCAGGCAATCTGTTTAAACCCACGTTTCACTTATGCATTAGTTAAATCTGAAAAAGGCAATCTTGTTGTCTTAGAAGAATTAGTTGATTCATTATGGGAAACATTTGGATTAAAAAAAAAAGAAATCTTAAAGCGTTTCAAGGGTGAAGAATTAGAATACATCACATGTACTCATCCACTTTATCCAGAAAGAGAATCATTAGTCATCATGGGTGACCATGTTACAACTGATTCAGGTACTGGATGCGTTCATACAGCAAGTGGATTTGGTGTAGACGACTTTAACATCTGTCAGAAATATAAATTACCAGTTCTTGTAAACGTTGATGAACATGGCTGCATGATGGAATCATGTGGTGAATGGCTTGCAGGTCAGTATGTTGATGATGCAAACAAGACTGTTACAGTAAAACTAGAAGAATTAGGTGCTTTTACTAAATCTTTACTTGGATTACACATAGCTACCCTCATGACTGGCGTACTAAGAAGCCTATCATCTTCAGAGCAACTGACCAGTGGTTCTGTTCTATCGATAAGATCAGAGAAAAATTATTAAGTGAAATCGATAGCGTTAACTGGATCAATGAATGGGGTCATATCAGAATCTATAACATGATTAAAGACCGTGGAGACTGGTGTATCTCAAGACAGAGAACTTGGGGTGTTCCAATTCCAATCTTCTATTGTGAAGATGGTACTCCTGTTATTGATCAGAAAGTATTTTGATCATGTATCTGCATTATTTAGAAAATTCGGTTCAAACGTATGGTTTGAAAGAGATGAAAAAGATCTTCTTCCAGAAGGCTATACAAACGAACATTCACCAAATGGTATCTTCAAGAAAGAAAAAGATATCATGGACGTATGGTTTGACTCAGTTCATCACATACTGGTGTATTAGTAGAAAGAGGACTTGGTTATCCAGCTGATCTATACTTCGAAGGTAGTGACCAGTATCGTGGATGGTTCAACTCTTCATTAATCATTGGTACTGCAGTGCATGGTAAAGCACCATATAAGACAGTTTTATCTCATGGTTTCACTCTTGATGGTAAGGGATTAAAGATGAGTAAGTCTGGTGGAAATGCTGGATCCAATCAAGACAATCAATAAATGGGGTGCTGATATCTTAAGATTATGGGCTACTACTGTAGACTTCAGTCAGATGTACGTATCTCTGATGATATCTAAAGAAAGTATCTGAAAGCTATCGTAAGGTAAGAAATACTATGCGTTTCTTACTTGGTAACTTAAATGATTTCAAAGATACTGATGTATTACCAGTTAATCAGTTAGAACCAGTCGATCAGTATATGTTAGCTAAGTTAAATGACTTGATGGATGCATATCATAAGTCTATGGATTCTTATAACTTCTCAGAAGCAAATAAGGAAATCTTAAACTATTTCACTAATACACTAAGTGCATTCTATATGGACTTCACAAAAGGATATCCTTTATATCGAAAAGGCTGATTCTACAAGAAGAAGACAGGTACAGACAGTTCTTTATCATCATGCAAAGACAATGATGAAGTTAATCTCACCAATCTTAGTCTTCACTGCAGAAGAATTACATGATCACTTCCATTGTGATGCAAAACAGGAAGAATCTGTATTCCTAGAAGCTAAGCCCAAAAGTTCGAAATTGAAAATGAGGATGCATTAAAAGCACAGTTCGACTTATTCATGAACTTACGTACTGATGTAATGAAGTCATTAGAAAACTTAAGAGCTGAAAAAGTAATCAACTCTAACATGGAAGGTAAACTTACTATCACTCTTAAGGATGAATATAAGTCTTTAGCTGCATTAGAAGATTCTATGAAGCAGTTATTCATCGTCGCAAAGGTTACTTTAGATGACAATGCGGAAGGTAAAGATGAATATGAAACTTGTTTCATCAAGGCTGAAAAAATTCCATGGTGTTCAGTGTCCAAGATGCTGGAACTGGTTCGAAGAAGGCGAATTAGTAGATGGATTATGTCCAAGATGTCATGAAGTTGTAGAAACTTTACCAGCTGCAGAAGAAGAATAAAAAAACAAGGATATGGGAGGCGTTCCCATATCCTTTTATCATGCAATAAAAAAGTCGAAGACTAGACTAATAACCACGTTTATATTCTTCAAAGCGGTCTAAAGAGTAGCCAATTAATCTTAATACGAAGATTAAAACAAAGCCTACCGCAAATAGAATATATAAATGTGCAAAGAAGCCAATCACACAGCATAACGCAAATACGATATAGCCAATAGTTGTTAAGAAATCCATATATTTATGTTCTTTTAATCCGTTCATAATTTCACCTCATTTAAATTTATTATATCATTGTGTGTAAGGAAAACAATTAGATAATTAGGCTTAAACTCATAGGATGAGAATGTTATAATGGGAATAAATTATGGAGGCAGTTATGATAAAAGGTTGTATATTTGATTTAGATGGAACATTAGTTGATTCTTTAAAGGATCTTGCAGTAAGTACAAATCATGCTTTAGAGGCATGTGGGTTAGCACCACATCCTCTTGAAAACTATAAACAGTATGTAGGTAATGGTGTTTTAAAACTAGTAGAACGTGCACTTGGAGAAGATCATCAGGATTTGTTTGATCAATGTTTACAAGAATTCATGGACTACTATAAGGATCATTGTTTTGATTATACAGCGCCATATGCTGGTATTAAGGAATTAGTAGAAGATTTACATAAAGAAGGTATTAAGCTTGCTTGTGTTACTAATAAACCACATACAGTGGCTGAAGTGATTGTACCTAAGCTATTTGGTGATCGTTTTATTACTACATATGGAGGATGTGCAGATTATCCTAAAAAGCCTGATATCACTTCTTTAAATCTCGCATTAAATGATATTGGTTTAACCAAAGATGAATGTGTCTTTATTGGTGATTCTAATGTTGATATAGAAACAGGAATTAACGCTTCTATGAAGACAATTGGATGTGACTGGGGATTTAGAGGAGAGGCAGAGTTAAAAGCTGCAGGAGCTACTAAAATCGCTTATAAGGCACATGATATCAAGGAGTATGTAGATGATTGGAATAAGTAAATGCTTATGTGGCTATGATTGTACTTTATCGAGGCGATTCTAATAGAATAGAAGCATTAGAACTTATTGATAAGAAAGGTGAAGCAGTACTTATTTGTCCCAAGTATTGGGAGGACTTTCTATTCTAGAGTATCCTGCTGAAATTGTTTCAGAAGATCCACTACGAGTTCAGACAGTTAATGGTAAAAACGTTACAAAGGAATATGTAGAAGGAGCACAGAAAGCACTTGAAATACTAAAAGCACATGACATTGAATATGTCATCTTAAAAGAGTCGTTCTCCTAGCTGTGGGTTCAATCATATTTATGATGGTACATTCTCTCACAATGTTATTGATGCAGATGGTATATTTGTTCGTTTACTTAAAAAGAGGGATATAAGATTTATACAGAAGAGAACTATCCAGGTAAACTGTAAAAACATACAAAGTAAGCGCTAGACTAGAAAAATAGGAATGAATATATTAGAATATGAGTATATGAAATAGGAGGAATATATAATGGGACATATTTTAAAAGGTCCAGCCAGTTTTAAAAAGAAAAAATCTGGGGTGGAACTAAGTTAAGAGATGTTTATGGTTATGATATTCCAAGTGATCATACAGGAGAAGCATGGGTTATCTCAGGTCATAAGAGCGGCGATTGCCCAATCGTTGAAGGTGAATATAAAGGAAAAACAGTATCATGGATGTTTGAAAATCATCGTGAATTATTTGGTAACATCGAAGGAGACCAGTTCCCATTACTTGTAAAAAGATCATCGATGCTAAACAGGATTTATCTGTACAGGTACATCCAGATAATGAATATGCAAAGATTCATGAAAATTCTTTAGGTAAGACTGAATCATGGTATGTATTACAGGCGGATGAAGGTACAGATATGGTTATGGGTCATTATGCTAAAACTAAAGAAGAATTCATTAAGGATATTGAAGAAGATAAGTATGATGAATTACTCAATCGTTTTAAAATCCATAAGGGTGATTTTTTCTATATCCCAGCAGGTACATTACATGCAATCTGTGGTGGTTCATTAATCTATGAAGCACAGCAGTCTTCAGATATCACTTATCGTGTTTATGATTATCATCGTAAAGGTGATGATGGTAAAGAAAGAGAATTACATGTACAGCAGTCAATCGACTGTACAAAGGTACCAGCTGACTTAGATCAGAATAAATTATTTGTAAATACTAAATTAGACCATGGTTCTAAGACTAGATATTTAAAATGTGAATACCTAACTGTTGATCATTACTTAATTGAAGGAAGCACAGAAATTAAAAATGATGATCCATTCCAGTTAGTATCAGTCATTGATGGTGAAGGTACTATCAATGATATGCCTATTAAAAAGGGGCGCATCAGTTTATTATTTGTTCGGATGTTGATCTAGTACATTATGAAGGTGGACTAGAATTAATGGTGACAACACTATATTCATTTAAGAGCACGTAAATGCTCTTTTTATTGACTTCTATTGAAATGTTTCTTCGTATAATTTTGGTATAAAATTGATGATAAGGAGAAAAAGTATGGATATATATGAAAAAGCATTAGCACTTCATAAAGAACATCATGGTAAGATGGAAATCAATGTGAAGGTACCTATGGAAACAATGGAAGATTTGTCTATGGCTTATACACCTGGTGTTGCTCAGCCATGTCGTGAAATCCACACAATCCAGAAACTGTTTATGATTATACATGGAAGGGTAAATAGTGTGGCAGTAGTCAGTGATGGAACTGCTGTACTAGGACTTGGGTGATATTGGACCAGCTGCTGGACTTCCAGTAATGGAAGGTAAATCTATCCTTTTTAAGAAATATGCGAATATTGATGCTGTTCCTCTTTGTATTGATACAAAAGGATCCTCAAGAAATCATTAAGTTCTGTAAACAGATTGCTTCCTACTTTTTGGTGGTATCAACCTAGAGGATATCAGTGCACCACGTTGTGTAGAAAAGTGAAAAGAACACTAAAGAAGGAATTAGATATTCCTGTATTTCATGACGATCACATGGTACAGCCATTGTCGTTACTGCTGCTTTAGTCAATGCCTTAAAGGTTGTTGGTAAGAAGCCAGAAGACGTGACTGTTGTAGTCAGTGGTACAGGTGCTGCAGGAAGTTCTATTATCCATATGATTCATGATTTAGGTGTTAAGGAAATCTATGGCTTTAATATCAATGGTATTGTGATTAAAAAGACTATGACAAGTATGACTTCTTAACTCGGGAATTAACAGAAATCACAAACAAATCTAATAAACGTATGACTATGGCTGAAGCAGTGAAAGAAGCAGATATCTTTATCGGTGTTTCAGCTCAGGACTTCTTACTAAAGAAATGGTACAGTCAATGAAAGAAAAGCCTGTTGTATTCGCAATGGCTAATCCAGAACCCGAAATTAAATATCATGATGCAGTAGATGCAGGTGCTGCAGTCGTAGTGGAACTGACGTTCAGACTCCCTCAACTGCAGGACATCAATAATGCATTAGCCTTCCCAGGCTTATTTAGAGGCGCTTTAGATGTTCATGCGACTAAGATTACTGAAGGTATGAAATTAGCTGCCGCAAAGGGCTTAGCAAGTCTTGTCGGCGATGAAGAATTAAATAAGGACTACATCATCCTCGTGCAACTGATGCGCGCGTGTGGCAGTGACTGTTGCAAAAGCAGTAAAGTGACCAAGCTATTAAAGAAGATGTAATTGCTCATAATAACACAGATACGGTTCATAAGAACCGGTATTTTTTTCGGAAAAAAAGAATAAATCTCGCTATTCTTCTTCACCATCATCATAGTTAGAAACATTGTGATAAACCTGGTCAACATCATCACAGTCATTAAGAAGATTCATTAGTCTTTCAAATAAAAACCATATCTTCACCTTCAAGTTCAACAGTTTCCTGTGGTTTAGTCTGATTTCATCAACATCAAATTCAACATCGGGAGTTTATTTTCAATAGCTGTTTTGATGGCGTTATAATCAGTTGGTTCACCAGTAATCTTTAAGCTGCCATCTTCTAAAGTAACGATATCTTTAGATCAACTTCGCCTTCGATTAATGCATCAATTGCAGTTTCTTCATCCATTCCTTTGAACTGAACAACAGATTCTACATCATATAAATAAGATACTGAACCTTCAGCACCAAGCTTAGCTTTTGATTTAGTGAATGCAGGACGTACCTGTGAAATAGTACGGTTGATGTTATCTGTTAAACATTTAACACAATAGTCGATCCCGGCGACCAAAACCTTCAAACTGTACACTTTCATAATCTTCTACAGCACTGTTCTTAACTTTATCAATCGCACGCTTGATAACATCTCCAGGAACCTCGATCATTTTCTTTGCTTTTTTCAATTAATCTTCTAAGGCTTAGATTACCGTCCGGTTCAGTGGGCCGCCTGCCTTCTGCAAAATAGATTTCTTTTACCATAGTAAGAATAAAGTTTAGTTTTCTTAGTAGCAGTCTTGCCATTGCGGCTTTACGTACTTCATGAGCTCTACCCATAATCTAATTCCTCCCTTGTAAATTTACACATTATAAACACAAAGACTAATTATTTTCAATAAAAGAATTGAAAATACACTGGAAATGCATTACTATTGTATCGAGGTGCAAAAAATGAAAAAGAAAAATGATTATTATTGGGGAGGTATATCGTATATATCTTTTCTATTTTATTAAAAAATATCTTGATATCGATGTTGTTGTACTAGAAGCGAATGACAAACCATTAAAGAAGCTTCTTGCGACAGGAAATGGTCGCTGTAATCTTTCTAACAAGGATCTTTTGACAAGTCACATTATGATGGAGAAATCAAACCATGGGTGAGCGATATTATTCATCACTTTGATATTGTAGAAGCATTAAAGGATATTGGTCTCTATACAAAAATATATGGGTAATCTCTATATATCTTATAGTGAATCAGCCAAAGCTGTTCAGACATTATTCTTAAATAACAGAGCTGAAGAATATGGTGTAGAAATTATCTTGTGAGGAAGAAGTCTTATCTATTAAAAAGAATAAGCACGGTTATTTAATACATGCTATCAATAAGGATTATTTGCAGATTATGTCACTATCTCTTGGAACACCTGCTGTGTTATCTGGCAATGAAAAAGAAGAACGCTTTTTAACTCTAGAAGTGGATTCATCGTCCTATGAGACCTAC
>VOFG01003797.1_pt1 | contig 17504 bp, 39 predicted proteins | sample 5384171 | NCBI WGS metagenome assembly VOFG01 (sample SAMN12384726, study PRJNA508395) | human gut metagenome | isolation source: healthy gut F | host: Homo sapiens
CGGCTACGGGGATCGTAATCTTTGCTGCACCTGCGGCATCTTGTATGAAACCGAATAAATATTTACTTAAAAAAAAAGATAAAATGAAAATTGAGAAAAAACATTCGTGGCTCTGAGCTACCAGCTGAAAGTCGACGGTCAGGTCGTTGAAACGGTCAAAGCCGAGAGCCCTTTGCAATTCGTATACGGAACCGGCTTCCTGCTGCCGGCATTCGAGGCGAACCTCGCCGGACTGGGCAAAGGCGATCCTTTCGCATTCCCGCCTGGACGCCGCCAACGCTTACGGCGAAGTGATTCCGGACGCCGTGGTCGAACTGCCCAAAGAGGTCTTCATGGTCGACGGTAAAATCGAGGACGGTATGCTCGAAATCGGCAACCAGCTTCCGATGAGCGACAACCAGGGCAACCGGCTGGTCGGCGTCGTGAAAGCGGTCGGCAACGACAGCGTAACGATGGACTTCAACCACCCGATGGCCGGCAAAGCGCTGGAATTTTCGGGGACGATCGTCGAAGTGCGCGAAGCCACGCCGGAAGACATGATGACGGGGCATCCCGCCGGGGATGCGACTGCGGATGCGGAGACGGTTGCGATCACGAACAGGGAACGGCGGCTGCGGCTGCGGTTGTCACTAAAAATCTTTCGAATTTACGGATACAATCCGTAACCGCATACAAAAGCAGGCAGGCCTCACGGGGCCTGCCTTACATATTCCGACTCCGGCTAAACAGCTGTCCATTACGAGATAACCGCTCTTCAGCAGAAGAGGAAGCGGCCTTGCGGGCGCTTCCCTTCTTTGCCCCGGCGACAGCCGGAAAACAGTCTTATTTCTTGTAAATCTTCGTATACCCGTAGATCGCCTCGTCGCCCAGTTCTTCGATGCGGAGCAACTGATTGTACTTGGCCATCCGGTCGGAACGGCTCAGCGAACCGGTCTTGATCTGGCCCGAATTGGTAGCTACCGCGATATCCGCGATCGTTGCGTCCTCGGTTTCGCCCGAACGGTGAGACGTAACCGAAGTGTAACCGGCGCGGTGAGCCATTTTCGATCGCATCGAGCGTTTCTGTCAGCGACCCGATCTGGTTCACTTTGATCAAAATCGAATTGCCGCAGCCCATCTCGATCCCTTTTTTCAGGAATTCCACATTCGTTACGAACAAATCGTCGCCGACCAACTGGCACTTGTCGCCGATCTTGTCGGTCAGCGCTTTCCAGCCCTCCCAGTCGTTTTCGGCCATACCGTCCTCGATCGAGTCGATCGGGTACTTCGCGATCAGCTGTTCGAGGTAAGCGACCTGTTCGGCAGAAGGTGCGTTTTGCACCGTTTGGCGCCTTCGAACTTGGTATAGTCGTAAATACCGTCTTTGTAGAACTCGGAAGAGGCGCAGTCCATACCGATGGCCACATCGCCGCCTTCGCACTTGCGGCCCGGCTTGTAACCGGCTTTCTTAATCGCCTCGATGATCGATTCCAGCGCGTCTTCGGTACCGTTCAGAGCCGGAGCGAAACCGCCCTCGTCGCCTACGGCCGTACTCAGTCCGCGGTCGTGCAACACTTTTCTTCAGCGCGTGGAACACCTCGGCGCCCATGCGCAGCCCTTCCCGGAACGAAGCGGCTCCGACCGGACGGATCATAAATTCCTGAACGCGATCGGAGCGTCCGAATGCGAACCGCCGTTGATGATATTCATCATCGGAACAGGCAGCGTCTTGGCGTTCGTTCCACCGGATATAGCGGTACAGCGGCATACCGAGCAAATTGCCGCGGCATGAGCGCAAGCCAGCGACACGCCGAGAATCGCATTGGCGCCGAGGTTGCTCTTGGTAGCGGTTCCGTCGAGCGCGATCATCGTTTTGTCGATGCCGACCTGATCGGTCACCTGCATGCCGAGAATCTCCTTGGCGATGATTTCATTCACATTCTGAACGGCCTTCAGCACGCCTTTTCCGCCATAACGCCCCTTTGTCGCCGTCGCGCAGTTCGAGCGCTTGTGTTCGCCGGTCGAGGCTCCGGACGGAACGGCTGCACGGCCGACAGCCCCGCTTGCGGTAGTTACCCCACTTCAATCGTCGGATTTCCTCTCGAGTCGAGGATTTCTTGCATGAACACTGATAATCTGTCCCATGACAATTTTCCTTAAATTAGTTTATAATCGGTTTATCTGTTTCGATCGCAATGCCGCCACCTAAGGGGCCCTCGTATTTCCAACGCTTTTACCGGCGAATACCCGGCATCAGCAGAAATCGAAAAACGCTTCAAAGATAGTGCATCGCGCCGGATTAAACAAGTTTTACAACGTGTCGTTTCCCTGAATCCGGTAAAAATGCGTCGGAATATTGTCTGTTTTCCGGAGAATTTCGACCGGAAATCCGTACGACATCGGCTCCGGCCGACCTCAATATTCCGCTTCCGGTCCAGCACAGATACGAAACAGACCGTGACTTAATCCCGCATCGTAAAAGTCTTTTTTCGCTCTCCGCCCGGTCGGCGCACGTTTCGCCGGTATCGAGCGCCAGCGGCTTTTCCCTTCACAAACCGCGCCATAAAATCCAGGATTGCCTTCCGGAAATCGCACATCGGAATCTCGGCCATGTCGTGATCCACATTCCCGGCGGCGTAAAACAAAAGGGCCCGCATCTTCCGGAAACCGCGCGGTCAGGTATTCGGCTCGAAGCAACCGACCTCCCCGAACGTCGTCCGGCCGAACGGCACGTATCCCTCCGCATTTCGGCAGCCGTACCGGCATAAAACAAGAGCGGGATTCTTGGAATCCCCGCTCTTCGTATGGAAGCAACGTTTTATTAAGCCTTTTTCTTCGGCAGGAGCCTCTTCCGCCGCTTTTTAGCAGCGGGCTTTTTGCGGCGGCCTTCTTTGCAGGCGCTTTCTTGACCTCTTCCGCAGGAGCCTCGGTATCGGTAGCGACCGTTTCCGCAGCGGCTTCGACCGGTTCGGCAGCTTTCTTAGCACCCGAACGGCTACGACGCGTTTTCGGTTTTTTCAGCCACTTTCGCCTCCTTCGTGTAGGTTTTCGTTGAAGTCTACCAGTTCGATGAAGCACATCTCGGCAGCATCCCCCAAGCGAAAACCGGTCTTCAGAATCCGGCAGTAACCGCCCGGACGGTCGGCGATCTTCGGAGCGATCTCGCGAAACAGCTCGGCAACGGCTTGCTTGTCCTTCAGGTAGCTGAAAACAACACGACGCGAATGAGTCGTATCCAGTTTGGATTTGGTAATCAACGGCTCGACGTACATTCTCAGAGCCTTTGCTTTGGCAACCGTCGTATTGATCCGTTTGTGACGGATCAGGAGTTTGCCAAGTTGGCCAACAGCGCCTTGCGGTGCGCTGCCTGCCGGCCAAGGTGGTTAATTTTTTTTGTTATGTCTCATAATTACGTGATCTTAAATTTTTGCTTCCAGGTTAAAAACCGATCCTCCTTCGCCGGGAGTCCGGATCAGACCCGTTACTGTCGCAGTTCCGGTTAATCCTTGTCCAGCTTGTAGATCGATACGTCCATACCGAAATGGAGATTCAGATTCGTCAGCAAATCGTCGAGCTCGGAGAGCGACTTTTTACCGAAGTTTCTGAATTTAAGCAAATCGTTCCGGTTGAAACGCACCAGATCTCCCACGGTTTCCACTTCGGCGGCCTTCAGGCAGTTGAGCGCACGCACCGAAAGATCCTGATCGGAAAGTTTGGTTTTCAACAGCTGACGCATGTGAAGCACATCTTCGTCAAATTCCTCCGTAGCACTGTTTTCCTCGAGGTTCAGTGTAATTTTTTTCATCTGAGAAGAGCATGAAGTGATGAATCAATATTTTAGCAGCCTCTTTCAGTGCATCTTTCGGGTGAATGGAACCGTCCGTCGTAATCTCCAAGTTGAGTTTCTCGTAGTCGGTTTTCTGCTCTACACGGTAGTTTTCGACCGAATATTTTACATTCTTGATCGGTGTGTGGATCGAATCGATCGGAAGCAGACCGAACTCCGCGTCGGCGGGACGGTTCTCTTCGGCGGGCACGTATCCGCGCCCTTTGCCGATCGTCAACTCGATTTGCAGCTTTACGTCCGCATCGAGCCGGCAGATCACCCGATCGGGATTCAACACCTTAAAGTTCGTAAGAAAATTCGAAATATATCCGGCCGTGAGTTCGGTCTGGCCGGCTACGCTGACCCGCACCTTTTCACTGTCGGCACTTTCGACGGTTTTAATGAAACGTACCTGTTTGAGATTCAAAATGATCTCAAGCATTCCTTCCATAACACCGGGGATAGCAGCAAATTCATGGTCTACGCCGGCCACTTTCACCGTCGTGATCGCATACCCTTCCAGCGAAGAAAGAAGAATGCGGCGCAGTGCGTTGCCGACCGTCATCCCGAATCCCGGTTCCAGCGGACGAAATTCAAAACCGTCCGAAAGAAGAGGTGGATTCGAGCATGATTACCTTTTCAGGTTTTTGAAATGCTAATATTGCCATAATTATTGCTCCTCGATTAAATTACTACTTAGAGTACAGTTCCACGATCAGTTGCTCGTTGACATTCTCCGGAATGTCGGCGCGTTCGGGCTTCGACAGAAACTTGCCCGTCATCTGAGCGCCTTCCCACTCCAGCCATGCGAAACGGCTGCGACGACCGCTGCCCAGAGCGTCCTGAATCACTTCAACGATTTCGATTTCTCACGTACACCAACCGTATCCCTTCTTTGAGCGAGTAGGACGGAATATTGACAACGTTGCCGTTCACCGTAATGTGGCGGTGCGACACCAACTGCCGGGCTGCGCGCGCGTCGGGGCGATCCCCAGACGGTAAACCACATTATCCAGACGGCACTCGAGCAACTTCAGCAGGTTCTCACCGGTGATACCGCCCAGACGAGCCGCAGCTTCGTAAGTCCTGTAGAACTGTTTTTCCTGCACACCGTAAATCGCCTTAGCCTTCTGTTTTTCGAGCAACTGCGTACCGTATTCGGATACTTTCTTGCGTTTACGGGCAAGTCCGTGTTGTCCCCGGGGGATAGTTCTTCTTCTCAAGCGCCTTATCCGTCCCGAAAATTGCCTCGCCGAACTTTCTGGCGATTTTTTGTTTTTGGTCTATATCTTCCCATTGTTAGAAATTTTTCTTGTTTTTCAGAGTTTCCATCAAAACGTTTCGATCCGTCCAGAGATCGCCGGAACACCGCTGTCGCAACAGCAAAGCCCCGGATATCCCTGAAACCAATTACACGCGGCGACGGTTGGGGGACGGCATCCGTTATGAGGCAGCGGAGGCCAACATCGATGATCTCGAGCACTTCGATACCAGCTCCATGGATGGTGCGAATGGCTGATTCACGACCTGCGCCGGGACCTTTCACATACACCTTCACTTTACGGAGTCCCATATCGTATGCAACTTTGGCACAATCCGTTGCCGCTGTCTGTGCTGCATAGGGGTATTCTTTTTTGGAACCTCTGAAACCCATTTTCCCGGCGGAACTCCAACTGATCACTTCGCCGGCTGCATTGGTCAGCGTAATGATTACGTTATTGAAAGTGTGCACATGGGCCATACCTTGAGCGTCAACTTTGACAACCTTCTTTTTTAACTGCTCCTGTTTTTAGCCATAACTCTCTGATATTACTTAGTTGCTTTTTTTCTTGTTAGCTACGGTTTTCTTGCGTCCCTTGCGGGTGCGGGCATTGTTCTTCGTGCTCTGTCCGCGAACGGGAAGCCCAGACGGTGACGGATCACGGTAGCAGCCGATTTCCATCAGACGCTTGATGTTCAACTGAACCGACGAACGCAACTCTCCTTCGACTTTGTAACCTTCGCTGGCAATGACGTTACGGATGGCGGCAATATTCTCATCGCTCAATCCTTCACCTTGAGGTCGTAACTGATCTGTGCTTTCTCAAGGATCGCGCGATGGTACTTCTTCAATACCGTAGATATAGGTCAAGCCTATCTCGCCTCTTTTATTTTTGGGTAAATCTACACCGACAATACGTGCCATAAATGATAATCACTTTTAATTTTTTAACTAACCTTGGCGCATTTTCAACTTGGGATTCTTTTGCAGATCACATAAAAGGCGGCCTTTACGCTTCACGATCTTGCAATCCTCGCTTCTCTTTTTGATGGATGTTCTAACTTTCATTTTTCAGACATCTTAATGTGTGTGTGTTGTAAATCGCGACATTCCTCCCGGGTTTGTCCTCTCATGTAGCCGGGCTACCTATTTTAGCGGAACGAGATGCGCCCCTTCGTCAAATCGTAAGGAGACATCTCCACTTTCACTTTATCCCCGGTAAGATCTTGATGTAGTGCATCCGCATCTTCCCGGAAATATGGCGGTAATCACATGGCCGTTGTCGAGTTCCACCCGGAACATCGCATTGGACAACGCTTCGATAATGGTTCCGTCCTTTTCAATAGCAGCTTGTTTCGCCATAGAGCTTAGTTGTTAATTGCTTTTCGATAATTCCGAAATCCGTCAGGACATCGGGCCCGTTCTCGGTAATCGCCACGGCAAACTCGAAATGAGCCGCCGGTTTGCGATCCCGCGTACGCACCGTCCAGCCGTCGCGTTCGAAAACGATATCACGTTTCCCCATGTTGATCATGGGTTCGATACAGATGACCATGCCCGCTTTCAGCAGCGGCCCCCGGCCTCTGGCTCCGTAATTGGGTACCTGGGGATCTTCGTGCATTTTGCGGCCGAGGCCGTGTCCCACCATCTCCCGTACCACGGAGTATCCGTGCTTTTCGGCATGTTCCTGCACAGCATTGCCGACATCGCCTACGCGATTGCCGGGTTTCGCCTGTGCGACCCCTTTATAAAGAGCCTCTTTGGTGACTCTGAGCAGACTCTCCGCTTCCGGAGCAATCTCCCCTACAGCAAACGTGTAGGCAGAATCACCACAAAAACCCCTTCATAAATGTGCCACAATCCACCGAAAGAATATCGCCTTCTTTCAAAACGGTTTTCGAAGAGGGAATCCCGTGTACAACCTGTTCGTTGACCGACATGCAAAGCGTGTTCGGAAAACCGTTGTATCCGAGAAAACTGGGAACAGCCCCGTGGCTGCGGATAAAATCTTCGGCTATTTTATCCAACTCGAGGGTCGTCACGCCCGGCTTGATGTGCTTAGCCAGTTCAGCCAACGTAGCGCTCACGAGCAAGTTGTTCTCCCGGAGTAATTCGATCTCTTCGTGTGTCTTCAGATATATCATAAAACCAAATCCGCTTAAGCGCTTCTGCCCTTGATCCGTCCGGTCTTAATCAAACCGTCGTAGTGACGAAGGAGCAGGTAGCTTTCAATCTGCTGCAGGGTGTCGAGAATAACGCCCACCAGGATCAGCAGCGAGGTTCCGCCATAGAACAGCGCAAACTGATTGTTGATTCCGAGTTTCATCGCAAAGCGGGCAGAATCGCCACGATCGCAAGGAAAACGGAACCCGGCAGCGTGATCCTCGTCATGATGGTATCGAGGTAATCGACCGTTTTCTTGCCGGGTTTCACGCCCGGGATAAAACCGCCGTTACGTTTCATATCCTCCGCCATCATGTTGGGATTCACGGTAATTGCTGTATAGAAATAGGTAAATGCCACAACCAGTAATCCGAACACCAGATTGTACCAAAAACCCGAATAGTTGCTGAATGCCGTACCGATCGCACTGGTCGATTCGAACTTGCTGAACAGGGCGGGAATGAACATCAACGCCTGAGCGAAGATGATCGGCATCACGCCTGCCGCATTGATTTTCAGCGGAATGTACTGACGGACGCCACCATACTGTTTGTTGCCTACGATCCGTTTGGCATACTGCACCGGAATCTTGCGGACAGCCTGTACCAGAGCGATCGTAGCCGCGAAAACCAGGAACAACAGCGCCAGTTCGACGATCAGCATCACGAAACCACCGGTAGATTCCGTAAAACGGGTATTCAACTCGGCCATCAGCGCGTGCGGCAGCCGGGCGATGATTCCCCACCATGATGATCAGCGACACGCCGTTTCCGATCCCCTTATCGGTAATCTTCTCGCCGAGCCACATCACGAACATCGTACCGGCAATCAGCACGATCGTCGCACTGACGGTGAACAATGCGCCGGAACCCAATACGAAAAGCATAAAAGGTTGCAGCGTACCGTGCAAATTGGCCAGAATAGGCCGGAGCCTGCAGCAACAACACGATAATGGTCAGGTAGCGAATTCACTGGTTGATTTTGCGGCGGCCGCTCTCCCCTTCTTTCTGCAGTTTCTGGAAGTAGGGAACTACGATTCCGAGCAACTGGATTACGATCGAAGCAGAGATATAGGGCATAATTCCGAGCGCGAAAATCGAGGCGTTGCTGAATGCTCCTCCGGAGAAGATATTCAGCAGCCCCAGCAATCCGTTGCCATCCACCTGACTCTGAAGGTCGTTCAGAGCAGCCGGATTGATACCGGAATCACCACAAAACTACCGAAGCGATATACAAGAAGCAAAGAGAGCGTAAAAGAGGATTCTCTTGCGCAGCTCTTCGATCTTGAATATATTCTTGATGGTCTCGATTAGTTTTTTCATTACTGAAAAGTTAGAGTTTTACAACCTTACCCTGCTGTGCTTCGATAGCAGCCGCAGCCGATTTTGAAAATGCATGCGCGGTAACTTCGAGCGCTACGGAAAGCGTTCCGTTGCCAAGGATTTTGACCCGGTCGTTTTTCGAAATGAAACCGGCTTCGATCAACGTTTCCACATCGATGCTCTTCAGGGAATTCTTGGTTGCCAGCTCTTCCAGAACACCGAGGTTAATCCCTTTGTATTCCACTCTTTTCAGGTTCGTAAAACCGTATTTGGGCAAAGCGTCTCTGCAAAGGCATCTGGCCTCCTTCGAAACCTAATTTCGAAGAGTATCCCGAACGCGACTGAGCGCCGTTGCGTCCACGCGTCGCCGTTCCGCCATGTCCGGATCCCTGACCGCGGCCGATCCGTTTTTCTTTGCCGGTCGACCCTTCTGCGGGCTTTAAATTACTAAGATTCATCCGTTTTCTGTTATTTACCGACCCGGAGCCGCCTCGTGGCCGCCCCTTCGCGGTGGATTAGAATAACTATTTTACTTCTTCAATTTTTACGAGGTGCTTCACTTTTGCGATCATGCCCAGTATGATAGCCGAATCATCGTGCTCAACGGTCTGATTGATCTTGCGAAGTCCCAGCGCATCGAGGTTCCTTTTCTGGAGTGCAGACGAACCGATGCGGCTTTTTGATCTGTGTGATTTTCAATTTAGCCATTTCCTGACGAATTATCCGTTAAATACTGTGTCGAGTGATACGCCGCCGCGCACTTGAGCCACGCTGTATGCATCGCGCAGTTCCAACAGTGCGGCAACGGTGGCTTTCACCAGGTTGTGCGGGTTCGACGAACCTTTGCTCTTCGCAAGCACGTTGCGGATACCGACGCTCTCAAGCACGGCACGCATGGCGCCTCCGGCGATTACGCCGGTACCGGGAGCGGCCGGACGGATCATCACCAGCGAACCGCTGTAACGGGCTTCCTGTTTGTGCGGGATCGTTCCGTGCAGCACGGGAATTTTAACAAGGTTTTTCTTCGCATCTTCAACCCCTTTGGCAATGGCGGAGGTCACTTCGCCGGCTTTGCCGAGGCCGTAGCCTACGACGCCGTTTTCGTTACCTACCACAACGATTGCCGAAAAGCTGAATGTGCGACCACCCTTGAAGTTACCTTGGTAACGCGCTGGATGCTTACGAGCCGGTCTTTCAGCTCGAGGTCGCTTGTTCTCACCTTTTTATGTTCGTATTTGACATATCGCTTAGAATTTAAGACCACCCTCTCTGGCGGCGTCCGCTAACATTTTACTCTACCGTGATACAGGTATCCGTTTCGGTCGAACGATACTTCGGTGATACCCTTCTGTACGCTGCGTTCGGCGGCCAATTTGCCGACCAGGGCAGCAACCTGCACCTTGTTCAGACCGGCCACTTTTTCTGCCACTTCCTTGTCCCGCGACGAGGCCGCTGCCAAAGTAACACCGTTCAGATCGTCGATAAGCTGTACCGAGATATGCCTGTTGCTTCTGAACACAGACATCCGAAGGCTTCTGTGCCGTTCCGCTGACAATCTTGCGAATGCGCAGTTTGATGCGCGCTCTTCTTTCTACCTTATTCAATGACATAATTGTACGATTTTACTATTTAGCATTAGCAGATTTACCAGCCTTGCGACGGAGCTGCTCACCCACGAACTTAATACCTTTCCCTTTGTACGGTTCCGGTTTACGCAACGAGCGGATCTTCGCAGCCACCTGTCCGATGAGCTGTTTGTCGGCGCTTTTTTCAGCGTCACGATCGGGTTGCCTTTCTTCTCGGTAACGGCTTCCACCTTGACTTCGGGCGGGGAGCATCACATAAATATCGTGCGAGTATCCGAGACTCAGTTCGAGAATCTGTCCTTTGGCTTCGGCTTTGAAACCGACGCCGACGAGTTCCTGCTTGATTTCGTATCCTTTCGAACCCCCACAACCATGTTGTGGATCAACGCACGGTACAGACCGTGCATCGAGCGGTGACGGGGGCTGATCGGTCGGACGGGTCACGTGCAACACGTTTCCTTCCACCTTCACGGTAATATCCGGATCAACCTGCTGGCTGAGTTGCCCCAGAGGTCTTTCACACTCACCACGTTATCGGCGCCAACGGTAACCGTCACACCGGCGGGCAGGTCTACAGCTAATTTTCCAATTCTTGACATTTCTTCTTAATTCATTTGGTTTTCAAAAAGTCCTTCCTCCGCGGGTTCGGGCCTCGCGGCATACGGACGACAAACTATCGCGTTTACCTCTTTTTACAGATTAATAAACGTAGCACAGTACTTCACCGCCCACATTTTCCTGACGGGCTTTCTTGTCGGTCATAATGCCTTTGGAAGTCGATACGATAGCTATTCCCAGGCCGTTCAGCACGGGGCATCTCTGCTGCGCTGGCGTAACGGCGCAAACCCGACGGCTTACCCGCTTAAGGCCTTTGATCGCATTCACCTTGGTTTCCGGATGGTACTTCAAGGCAATTTTGATAACAGCGTGACCCTTCGCATCCTCCTCGAACTTGTAGGCCAGGATATAGCCTTGTTCGAACAGGATCTTCGTGATCGCCTGTTTCATTTTTGAACCGGGAGCTTCAACCACCTTGTGGTTGGCTTTCACCGCGTTTCTGACTCGCGTCAGAAAATCCGAATTGGATCTGTCATGTTATTAAAATTAGTTATTGTAAAAATTACAATTTACAGATTAAAAATCAGGCGCTAAAGGTACGAAAAAATTCGTAATTCATCACCTAATTTTTAACCCGTAATCGTAAAATATCTACCAGCTCGCCTTCTTCACGCCGGGAATCGGCCCTGGGAAGCCATCTCGCGGAACTGGATACGGCTGATACCGAACAGACGGATATATCCCTTCGGACGGCCGGTCAGTTTTGCAACGGTTGTGCAGGCGGATCGGGTTCATTGCGCGGCAGCTTGGCCAGAACCTTCGTAATCCCCGGCTTCTTTCAGCGCAGCCCGTTTGGCAGCGTAACGCTCTACCAGTTTGAGGCGTTTTCACCTCGCGGGCTTTCATTGATTCTTTTGCCATATTGCTTAGTTCTTTTTAATGTTCTTAAACGGAAGACCGAACTGTTTAAGCAGCGCATAAGCCTCTTCGTCGGTAGCGGCGGACGTCACGAACGTGATCTCCATGCCCAGAATCTTCGTGATCTTGTCGATGTCGATTTCCGGGAAGATAATCTGTTCGGTGATTCCGAGCGTATAGTTGCCCTGACCATCGAATTTGTCGTTAATCTTTGAAGTCGCGAATACGCGGCAGCGCCACGGCAACCAGCCTTTCGAGAAATTCGTACATCTTGTTGTGACGCAGCGTCACGCGGGCGCCAATGGTCATTCCCTTACGGAGGTTTGAAGTTCGAAATATCCTTTTGGACTTAGTCGTAACCGCCTTCTGACCGGTGATTTTGCTCAGTTCGTCGGCGCCGTTTCGATAATCTTCTTATCGGCGACAGCCTGGCCGAGGCCCTGGTTGATCACGATCTTCTCGAGCACGGGAACCTGCATTACGCTGCTGTAACCAAATTCCTTTACAAGCGCAGGCACACCCTGCTCCTTGTACATTTTTCTTTAGTGTAGGAACGTAAGTCATTATTTAATCTCCTCCCCTGACTTTTTAGCGTAACGTACTAATTTTACCTTCTGCGTCGGCTTTGCGCCCGACACGGGTCGCTTTGCCGCTTTTTTTCGGTCGATCGGCTGCAGGTTCGAAATATGGATCGGAGCCTCCTGCTTTACGATACCGCCCTGGGATTCTTGGCGTTGGGTTTGGTGTGCTTTCTGATCATGTTCACACCTTCAACGATCGCGCGCTCGTCGTCGACAAGGATCTGAAGCACTTTTCCTGCTGACCCCTTGCTCTCGCCTGCATTGACGATCACCGTGTCCCCTTTCTTAATATGCAATTTTACTGACATCTTGAAATCTTTTAAAAATTACAATACTTCGGGAGCAAAGTGAAATGATCTTCATGTAAGAATCACGCAATTCGCGGGCAACCGGCCCGAAGATACGGGTTCCGCGCATTTCCCCTGGTTATTCAGAAGCACCACGGCATTGTCGTCGAAACGGATGTAGGATCCGTTGGCGCGTCTGATCTCCTTCTTGGTTCTGACTACGACCGCTTTCGATACCGTACCTTTCTTCACGTCTCCGGAAGGGGTAGCGCTCTTGACGGTCACCACAATTTTATCGCCGATGGACGCGTAACGTTTTCCCGTTCCGCCCAGCACACGGATACAAAAGGACTTCCTTCGCTCCGCTGTTATCAGCTACCGTTAGTCTGCTTTCCTGTTGTATCATGACTATTTAGCTCTTTCTATGATTTCTACTAATCTCCAACGCTTCGTCTTGCTGAGAGGTCTTGTTTCGGCAATCCGCACGGTGTCGCCGGGGGTTGCAGGTGTTGGTTTCATCGTGAGCGACGAATTTCGACGTCTTGTTCACGAACTTACCGTAGATCGGATGTTTCTCCTTTCTCTTTATGGCAACCGTAACGGATTTATCCATCTTATTGCTGACAACCACCCCGATTCTTTCCTTTCTGAGATTTCTTTCCATGGGTAATTAACTTTTTACGTTTTGCTTTTCGGCAAGGATCGTCATCATGCGGGCAATATCCCTGCGTGCCTTTTTCAATGTGGTCGGGTTCTCTACCGGAGAAACCGAGTGGTTGAGCTTTCTGGCGGAGCAGGTTCGCTTTTTCCGCATCGATTCTCTCCTCGATTTCAGCCACGGTAAGTTCTCTTATTTCAGAAGTTTTCATCTCTAAATCGAATTTTCAGTGTAATCTCTTCTTACTACAAATTTAGTGGTGATCGGAAGTTTCTGGGCGCCCAGACGGGCGCCTCCTGCGCAACTTCCATCGGAACACCTTCCGCTTCGAACAGGATACGGCCCGGAGTAACCGGGCGACGAATCCTTCGGGAGAACCTTACCTTTACCCATACGTACCTCGGCAGGCTTCTTCGTGATGGGTTTATCGGGGAATATACGGATCCAGATCTGACCTTCACGTTTCATGCAGCGCACGATGGCCTGACGTGCGGCTTCTATCTGGCGACCGGTTATCCAAGTAGATTCCATAGCCTTGATGCCGAACGAGCCGAACGCAAGCTGAGCTCCGCGCTGTGCGTTGCCCTTCATGCGGCCCTTCTGCATTCTTTCTGAATTTGGTTCTTTTTGGCTGTAACATGCTATTATCGCTTTAAGAAGTCCTACTTATTATTTTTTCTTTTTTTGTTATCGCGTCCGCCGCGCGGTTTGTCGCCGCGGTAACCGCCGCCCTGCTGGTTGCCGGCCGATGCCTGCGCATTGACTCCCGAGATCTGGAACAGGTCGCGCTTGTCATATCTTCACCGTTGCAGATCCACACCTTGATCCCCAGAAGACCCACTTTGGTCAGGGCTTCCGGAGAGCGCGTAATCTACGTCGGCACGGAACGTGCAGCGGAATACGGCCTTCCTTATAGGTTTCGTTACGGGCCATTTCGGCTCCGCCCACGCGACCCGAGATCTGAATCTTGATCCCTTCGGCGCCCATACGCATCGTCGATGCGATGGCGGTTTTGATCGCCCGGCGGTACGAAATACGGCCTTCCAGTTGACGTGCGATGTTGTTACCGACGATCACGGCGTCGATTTCCGGACGTTTGACCTCGAAGATATTGATCTGGATCTCCTTGCCGGTCAACTTACGAAGTTCTTCTTTCAGCTTGTCGACCTCCTGGCCGCCCTTGCCGATAATAATGCCGGGGCGTGCCGTAGAAATCGTAACGAGTTACGAGCTTCAGCGTACGTTCGATGATGATTTTCGAGATGCTTGCCTTAGCCAGACGGGCATTCAGATACTTGCGGATCTTAGCATCCTCGACGAGCTTGCTGGAAAAATCCTTCCCGCCGTACCAGTTGGAATCCCAGCCGCGGATGATACCAAGTCGGTTTGCTATCGGATTAACTTTCTGTCCCATCTGCTTTAACTTTTTTATCTGCTTTAACTACCATTTTATCGACTACGACCGTAACGTGGTTCGAACGCTTCCGGATACGGTGTGCGCGGCCCTGAGGAGCCGGCTGGATCGTTTGAGCATCTTGCCGCCGTCCACGAAAATCTCTTTCACGCACAACGTATTGTCTTCCAAACGCTGTCCTTCGTTTTCTGTTCCCAGTTGGCGATCGCCGAACGCAACAGTTTTTCCAATCTGATCGAAGCTGCCTTCTTGCTGTAACGAAGGGGTACCCAACGCTTTATTGATCTCCATGCCGCGGATCATGTCGGCGACGATGCGCATCTTCAGCGGCGAGGTCCGGGCAGTCGCGGAGTACGGCAATCGCCGTCTGCTTCTTTCGGCCTTCAATTTTTCGGCTCTTATGCTTTTCTTGCACCCATTTTTACCTACTATTTTTTTTCTTATTACCTGAATGACCACGGAAGTTGCGAGTCGGAGCGAATTCGCCCAGCTTGTGTCCTACCATGTTCTCTGTTACATATACAGGAATAAACTTATTCCCGTTGTGCACGGCGATGGTCTGTCCGACGAAATCGGGCGAAATCATGCTTGCACGCGACCACGTCTTGATGACAGACTTCTTGCCTCCCTCGTTCTGAGCGATGACTCTCGCTTCCAGTTTGGGCTCGATGTATGGTCCTTTTTTTAATGATCGGCTCATTATGCTACTATTTTTAAATTATTTTTTTCCTTCTGGATACGATGAACTTAGACGTAGTCTTCTTAGGATCGCGCGTCTTGTAACCTTGGCGAGAAGACCTTTGCGTGAACGCGGGTGTCCTCCCGAAGAACGGCCTTCGCCACCACCCATCGGGTGATCGACCGGGTTCATGGATACACCGCGGTTGCGCGGACGGCGTCCGAGCCAACGTTTGCGGCCGGCTTTACCGTGCTGTTCGAGGCTGTGGTCGGGGTTCGACACGACGCCTACGGTTGCGCGGCACGTGGTCAGCACCATGCGGGTTTCACCCGAAGGAAGCTTTGATAATAGCATATTTACCTTCGCGGGCGAGAAGCTGCGCGTAGGTACCGGCACTACGAGCCATCACGGGCTCCCTGTCCGGGGTAGAGTTCAATGTTGTGGATCACCGTACCCAGCGGAATATCCGCGAGGAACAGCGTGTTGCCCACTTCGGGGGGGCCACGCCGGCTCCGGTCGATACGGTCTGTCCCACCTGCAGTCCGTTCGGGGCGAGCATATAACGTTTTTCGCCGTCGGGATAGCAGAGCAGAGCGATGCGAGCGGAACGGTTCGGATCATATTCGATGGTCTTCACCTGGGCGCTCATGTTATCTTTGTCACGTTTGAAATCGACAATACGATACATCCGTTTGTGACCGCCTCCGATATAACGGACGGTCATTTTACCGCTGTTGTTGCGGCCGCCGGAACTTTTCAGAGGGCTGAGTAATGATTTTTCCGGTGTAGACGAAGTAATATCGTCAAAAGGTACCGATCACTTTGTGGCGGGTACCCGGGGTCATGGGTTTTTAAACTTTCACTGCCATCTCTCTTAGATATTACTGTAAAAATCAATCTTGTCTCCGTCTTTCAGGGTGACGATCGCCTTCTTGAAATTGTTGGCGCGTCCGACCAAAAGTCCGTGCTTGGTGTAGCGGCTTTTGAGCTTGCCCATGTAATTCAGAGTATTTACATCCATAACAACCACATTGTACATCGCCTCGACGGCATCCTTGATCTGCAGTTTGTTAGCCCTCGGATCTACGATAAAACCGTAACGGTTCAGCTTTTTCGCCCTGAGCCGCCATTCTCTCGGTTAAAATTGGCTTAATTAATATATCCATTGTGTCATGCTAATTTTTAGGACGGACGGTAGCCTATAATCCGAACATTTGATTAATTACATTCACGGAACCTTCGGCCAATACGATGTTGCCGGCGTTCATCACGTCGTACGTATTGATGTTCGACGCCAAAACCACCTTTACATTCTGCAGGTTACGGGCCGACAGCGCTACGTTCGCATTGGATTCGGGAAGAACCAGCAGAATTTTCTTGCCTTCGAGGTTCAGGTTCTTGGTAATGCCGATAAACTCTTTGGTCTTCCGGAACTTCCATCGCGAAATCCTCCACGACCGTCAGGGCTTCGCCTTTGACCTTATAGGCAAGGGCACTTTTACGGGCGAGCTGTTTGAGTTCTTGTTCAGCTTGAAGCTGTAATCGCGCGGAACCGGGCCGAATACGCGGCCGCCGCCTACGAACAGCGGAGACAGGATGCTGCCGGCGTGCGCCGCCGGTGTACCTTCTGTTTCTTCAGTTTACAAGGTCGAGCCGGCCACTTCGTTACGCTGTTTCGACTTGTGGGTTCCCTGACGCTGATTGGCCAGATACTGCTTGACATCGAGGTAGATCGCGTGGTTGTTGGGCTCAATACCGAAAATCTCATCTTTCAGGACGGCCTTTTTGCCGTATCTTTCCCTGAAACGTTATAGATAGCTATTTCCATGTTAGTCTTCGATTAATAAGTACGAACCTTTTGCACCCGGAATCGAACCCTTCACCAGAAGCAGGTTGTTTCGGGAAGTTTTCTTAACGATACGCAGGTTGAGCACCGTAACGCGCTCTCCGCCGGTACGGCCCGAAGGCGTTTGCCTTTGAACACGCGCGACGGATACGAAGAGGGCACCCAGCGAACCGGCTTGCGCTGACGGTTTGTGCTGGCCGTGCGTCTGTCCGCCGACACCGGCAACCCGTGACGTTTCACAACGCCTGGAAGCCCTTGCCTTTGGAGATGCCCGTAACGTCCCCCAGTCGTTCTCTTCGAAAATATCCACGGTGATCACGTCGCCGAGGTTTCAATTCGTTTTCGAAGCTGGTGAATTCGACCAGTTTCCGTTTCAATTGGTGTTGGCCTTTTTGAAATGGCCCATGTAAACTGTTGCTGGTTCGG